>Ga0078972_1003700_pt1 | contig 44733 bp, 34 predicted proteins | sample YelNatPaOPGAMG01_FD_67568 | JGI IMG/M metagenome (GOLD analysis project Ga0078972, IMG submission 67568) | Hot spring thermophilic microbial communities from Obsidian Pool, Yellowstone National Park, USA - OP-RAMG-01 (SPADES assembly) (version 2) | ecosystem: Environmental > Aquatic > Thermal...
AATACCAAATTCTCCCTCCCATCTCCCCGCTATCTGGTGTTTTTGTTCATCACCACAATACAACGAGGCGGTGCGGCGTATTGATCAGAAATTGAATGTTACCAACGCGACGCTCGTCAAGGTTCCCTTCGACCTGGACTACTGGACGCGGGTGGCCGAAGAAAAATACCCCAACGGGCTTCCCAAGCCCTACAGCGATGATCCTACCCAGTGGATCTTCCACGGGCATCCCTGCGCCTCGGTTGTCTGGGATGAAAAAACAAAGACCACGAGCGCCGGTCAGGTACGGATTGATGCTACGGTCCTGCAGATTGCGGTGGCGCGGCTCCTTGGCTACCGGTGGCCCGCTGAACTTGATACAGACATGGAACTGGCTGACGAACAGCGGGCCCTCGTCAATTCCTGCGAGGCCTTGCTCCAATTTGCGGACGATGACGGCATCGTCTGCATACCCGCCGTGCGTGGGGAGCTCTGCGCCGCGGACCGGCTTTTGGATCTTTTGGTCGCCGCCTACGGCAACAACTGGAAAAGCGACACCCTCTCGAGCCTCCTTGCCGCCTGCGACCACTCGGGTAAAACCCTCGACTCCTGGCTCCGTGAAAAGTTCTTCGCCCAGCACTGCAAGCTCTTCCAGCACCGCCCCTTCATCTGGCAAATATGGGACGGACTCAAAGACGGATTTTCAGCCCTGGTCAACTACCACAGTTTCGACTACAAAAAACTGGAAACCCTCATCTACACCTACCTTGGCGACTGGATCACAAGACAGAAACAGGACCTGGCCGACAAAGTGGACGGCGCACAGGAAAAACTCGACGCCGCAGAACGGCTCAAAAAGAAATTAGAGCTCATCCTTGAGGGCCAGACACCGTACGACATCTTTGTCCGCTGGAAGCCGCTCGCGGAACAGAGTATCGGCTGGAACCCGGACCTTAACGACGGGGTCAGACTGAACATCCGTCCCTTCATCACCGCCGAAGTATTACGCTTTAACAAAAAGCCCCAGATCAACGTATCCTGGGACAAAGACCGGGGCAAGGACGTGGAAAGCGCACCCTGGTACACCGTGTTCGGCGGAGAACGGATCAACGACCATCACCTGACGTTGGAAGAAAAAAGAAAAGCACGGGAGGGGAAAAAATGAAAAAAGCCGAGCTTTTTGAACTGATAGAAAATGGAGAAAATTCTGGCGTTGAATTCAAACGGGACGATATCCGGAGCGAACAATTGGCCAAAGAAATTGTCGCTTTTGCCAATCACAAGGGGGGCTATCTACTGCTTGGCGTGGAGGACGATGGCACAGTCAGCGGCCTACAGCGGGAGAATCCCCAGGAATGGGTCTTGAATGTCTTCAGGGATAAGGTGTTTCCTCAAATGATACCTTATTATGAAGAAATCAAAATCGATTCTGAAAAAAAAGTCGCGGTTATAACGATTGCACAGGGAATTTCAAAACCCTACGTAGTACGGCACAACAATCGTGAAGACATCTATATCCGCATGGGAAACCGGTCGGAGCTTGCAACCCGGGAACAGCAGGCCCGACTTTTTGAGAGCGGAGGGCTTATTCATGTGGAAGTTCTGCCCGTTGCGGGAACGAATCTGAAATCGCTGGATCTGGACAGGATACGATTTTATCTTGCATCGGTTGTGCACGATACCATGATTCCCGCGACCGAGGATACGGAGGGATGGAAAAAACGTTTGTATGGCCTTGGCTGGATGGCGGATGACGGGTTCGGAAACCAGGTGTGTACGATTGCGGGGCTTGTATGCTTTGGCAAAAATCCCAGAAACTATTTGCGTCAAGCCGGAATACGACTTATGGCCTTTGATGGACCGGAAAAAGCATACCAGGCAAAAATTGACATACAACTGGACGGTCCTCTTGTGGGGCGCTATGACGAAATCGACGGAATACGAACCTTGATAGATGACGGTTTGATCGAAAAGCTGGCCAGGGCCATACAGCCGTTCATAGTCAAGGAAGGTTCATCAATCAACAAGGAAATGCGGCGCGAAACCGAATCCCTGTATCCGTGGGAAGCAATTCGCGAAGTTGTTATCAACGCGTTGGTTCACCGGGACTGGACGAGGACAACCGATGTAGAAGTGGTCTGCTACTCCGACAGGATTGAAATTACCAGCCCCGGTAGCTTGCAGAACTCGATGACCATAGAAAAAATGCTGGCAGGTCAGCGCTCGCCCAGAAACCCCATAATTGTGGATATACTCAGGGATTATGGCTATGTGGACGCCCGTGGTATGGGAATACGGAATAAGGTAGTCCCGCTTATGCGTGCACAGAACAACGCAGAACCCCAATTCGAGGCCAGCGATGATTATTTGAAGACTACCCTGCCCGGGAAATCCCTGGAGAAAAAATGAAGGTCATCGATTATTTGGTCGCATCGATACGGGCATCCGCAACGTATAACCCCGATGCACAGGTAGCGCCTTTCTGTATCCTGTGGCCGGATAAGGAAAGGCAGTGGGAATCGATTATGCCCCGCCTCCAGACCGCAATGCCGGAACTGCTTGTACTCGGACCGTATCAAAGGGGGAAAAAAACAGGGCCCGCTATATGGATACGGTGCGCAATCGCCGGCACAGTATCAGATAGTCCCCTCCCACCGGAAACCGTTCCGGTTATCTACCTTCCCGGCGTGAGTAGGCAAGACCTCCGGGGTGTGGATAGATGCCCTGAAAGCCTAAAGCCCCTGGCCTTTCTGCAATACCTTGGGTGCATCTGGTCCCGGTCGAATAATAAAGAATGGACCCTCGCTTCATGGCTAAAATCAGATCAGGGTGGGCTTGCCCTGGCCGTTGAAGAGGATACCGCAACAAAGAACGCACTTCTCATCGCGATCCATACCCTGCTTGACCACCAGGTAGAAGTTCTGCAGAACCACCACCTGGATGCCCCGTTCTTCAACACCCTGCTTACGGGGGGAGACCCCGTGCGGGACCTGCTTACCTGGATGGATAAGGGAGATGATTTCCAGAAGGAACGAACAAGCGAAGAATGGAAAGCCTTCAATGGGGTATGCAAATCGAACTTTATGCTTTCACCTGAAAAAGACGGGGTGTTGACCGCGGCGGGGCGGCTTGCCGCTCATGAGGGACCGTGGAAGTCAGTTTGGGATCGTTACTGTGAAGCTCCTCGGCGGTACCCCAGGATTCCCGATCGCATCAAACAATGCAAAATGCCTGATTTTGATCTTTTTGCCGATGAAAAGACCAAAGAAGGATGGCCCCAATGGAATGATCGCCAAGAGGCCGAACTTCGTAATGCCCTGTTGAGTCTTGTACATAGTACCGAACAGGAAGCGCGAAAGCGAATTTTAAGGTTGCACAGCGAACACGCAGGTCGCCGATCCCTTGTCTGGACAGAATTGGGGATGTCGCCCTATGTTCTTATCCTAGAACAGCTTGCAATAATCGCTGAACTTACTGCTAATTCCTTGGCTGGGGGAACGGAAAAGGATATCGCCGATGGATATCGTGCCTTTGGTTGGAAAATTGACCATGCGCTGATTTTGGCCTTGCGGTTGTGCGAAACCGCTGATGCCTTTGAAGCCGCAAGCGTTGCATTGCGGGCCCTCTATTGCCCGTGGGCCGAAGCGAGTGCCCTTCGACTGCAGGAAGTATGGGATTTGAATGCCCCCGACAAGAAACTGCACCTGGTCGAAGCCACGGCACCCTGTATTCTGTTCGTGGATGGCCTGCGGTATGATTGTGCGAAACAGCTTTCGGATTTGCTTGCACAGCGTGGGTTTAATGTTACCGAAGATGCAAAGTGGGCGCCACTTCCGAGTGTTACCGGTACCGGCAAACCGGCTGTCGCGCCGCTAGCTGGCAAGGCCGAGGCGGTGGCGGTTGAACCGGATGGTTACAATTTCGAAGTCCTGAATACGAACAATCTGAGAAGAATTATCAAAGATAACGGATATACCATCCTGTTAAATGACGGAAGTCCGATTCCTCCTGCCGAAACAACGAAGAAACTGTGGATTGAGTGTGGTGATATAGACCATGAAGGCCATAGCCATGGTTGGAAACTTGTCCGTCAGATTGACACAATTCTTGAAGAATTAGCCGACATGATAGGGTCCCTTTCAGAGAAGGGCTGGAAGAAGATACAGATCGTTACCGACCACGGATGGCTTCTGGTCCCAGGAGGGCTGAACAAGGTCGACTTGCCCATCGCCCTGGCCGATACGAAATGGGGCCGATGCGCTTCCTTAAAGGAAGGTGCCGTCAGCCAGGATCGGTTGTTTCCCTGGTACTGGAATCCCAGCCAGCATTTTGCCCTTGCAAACGGAATAAGCTGTTTCAAGGCAGGTACGGAATATACCCACGGCGGCCTTAGTGTACAGGAAGCTCTTGTTTTACAGCTTTCTGTTACAAGCGGGGTTTCACCTGCCAAAGGAACCGTCGTTACCATTTCCGACATCAGCTGGAAAGGACTTCGATGTACCGTTCTGGTGGATGGTGATTGTGAAGAGATTCAGGTTGATATACGTATTGACCCAGGAGTTAAAGAAACAAGCCTGGTTTTAAAGCCGCGGCCGCTGAAAAGTGAGGGAACGGCTTCCCTTGCCGTGGAAGATGACAGCTACGAAGGCAAGAAGGCCTTTGTGGTTTGTCTTGCTTCCGACGGACGTCTGGTTGCGCAGATGGAAACGGTAATCGGAGGTAGCTCCATATGATCGAACTTGACGCTATTGATAGAAAAGCGGCGGTAGCCCTTGATGGTTTTCTTGTAAGGAAGGATTTGGTTCGAACGTTCAGTAGGCAATTTCCTGTTCCGACCTATGTTGTCGAGTTTATGCTAGGCCGGTATTGTGCCAGTACCCAGGAGGAAGAAATATCCGAAGGACTAGAGATAGTCGGACGGCAGTTGAAATCGAGGACGGTCAAAGCGGGGGAAGAAGAATTGTTCAAAGCTCGGGCCCGTGAAGATGGGGACGTCAAGATAATCGATCTTGTTACCGCCCGCCTGGACCCGAAAACCGATTCGTATGTAGCCACATTGCCAAGTCTAAGGCTCAATGATGTAAGGATCGACGCAAAGCTGGTTACCGACCATGAACGGATGCTTACTGGCGGATTCTATGCCGAGCTAAGCCTCAGTTATGATGCCGCGATTGCGCTGGAAAACAAGGGCCGACCTTTCGGTATCGATTCCTTGAAGGCGATACAGCTTTCGCGGCGTGACGTCCTGGATATATTGGAAAAGGCTCGGTTGTCTTTTTCTACAGAAGAGTGGAAATTATTTCTTTTACGATCAATCGGCATTGAAGCAGAAAAACTTTCGGAGCGACAGATCGACGCGTTCCTCCTGCGGATGGTCCCGTTTGTGGAACGAAATTACAACATGGTAGAACTGGGACCCCGCGGTACCGGAAAGAGTCACCTGTTTCAACAGGTTTCACCCTATGCCCATCTTATTTCAGGAGGCAAGGCAACCGTCGCGAAAATGTTTGTGAACAACTCAAACGGACAACGCGGGCTTGTGTGCATGTATGACGTTGTTTGTTTTGATGAAATATCAGGAGTCTCCTTCGACCAGAAGGATGGGGTGAATATTCTAAAGGGCTACATGGAATCGGGCGAGTTTAGTCGTGGGAAAGAGAGTATCCGTGCCGATGGCAGTATTGTTATGGTGGGCAATTTCGATGTGGATGTTGAAGCCCAGCAGAGAATCGGTCACCTCTTTGGCCCCCTCCCCCCGGAGATGCGCGACGATACCGCATTTATGGATCGTATCCACGCGTATCTGCCAGGATGGGATATACCGAAAATCAATAAGGAACTGCTTACCGATCATTTCGGTTTGGTGAGCGATTTCGTCTCCGAATGTTGGAGCCAGCTCAGAAAACAGAGTCGGCTTAACGTACTGCAAAACCGTGTTTTCTTTGGGGGTGCTCTTTCCGGTCGAGACGTTAATGCTGTAAATAAAACGGTCAGCGGTCTTCTGAAACTGCTGTATCCTGGGGCAGAAATGGAAATACCGGATACGGATATTGAATGGGCTGTACGCATCGCTTTAGAGTCAAGACGTCGGGTAAAGGAACAACAGAAACGAATCGGAGCCGCAGAATTTAGAAATACTCACTTTAGTTTTACCCTGGGTTCTGAGGGTGTGGAAAAATTTGTCTCCACACCGGAACTTTTTAGTGGAAGCGGAATAGGAACGGACCCGCTTGAACCGGGACAAGTCTGGGCCATCAGTCCGGGTGGTAATGAAGAAAATCCGGGACTTTATCGTATGGAGATCAATGAGGGTCCGGGATCAGGCGTTAAAATACTTAATAAGCCGGTACCCCCCGCTTTCAAAGAAAGCATAAGCTGTGCAGAACAGAATCTCTACGCCCGCGCGATGCAACTGGTGGGCGACAAGGAACCGAGACAGCACGAATATTCCGTTCAGCTTCGGGCCTTCGACGCGGCAAAGTCCGGTGCAAAGCTCGGTGTCGCCGCTCTGATTGCCCTTTGCACAGCACTCCTCAAGAAGAATGTGCAAGGGGGGCTCATTATCGTTGGAGAAATAAATCTAGGAGGTTCGATCGAACCGGTGCACAACCCGGTAAGCATTGCTGAAATTGCCGTCGAAAAGGGCGCATCGTTAATTCTCATGCCCGTCTCCTGCAGGCGCGACCTGATGAATCTTTCCGACGATATGGCCACAAAGATAGACATAAAATTTTATTCCGATGCGAGAGACGCGCTTCTAAAGGCTATTATGGAGTAGGTTAAGAACCGTGACGACAACAATAGATGAGTTCTATCGGTCTATGGCTCCCCCCGCTTCCGCAATTCGCCAGCCCTATTTCATAAAGAGCATGAAGATCCCGGTGATCAAAAGGACCGTAAAGACCAATTTGCCAAAAAAATCGGCGTTAGCCCTATCGTGGACCTTTTCGCCCACAAAAATACCCGCCACGAGGAAGGGGATCATGGAGCCGATTCCAGCCAAAACGGGGCCCGAGAGGATTCCCGAAGCGAGATAGTTCACCAATAGGACCGTGTTAAGGGTTGTCCAAAGCAGGCAGAGGGTGGCGCGAAAATTACCCTTGTCCGGCAGGGCTTTGGAGGCGTAGAGGACCACCAGGGGGCCGCCGGACGCGAAGGCCCCGTGGACGATGCCCCCGACGATGAGGAGTAAAAAGTAGGGCCATTTGGCCCAAAACGAAGGGGGCAGTTCGGATTGGGGGGCGGCGGGGCAGGTGGCTTGGGATCGGCTCACCGAGCCCCGGGGGGGCTTAAAGCGCCGCCACAGTTGCCACGCGGCGCTGATGACGATAAAAACGGCCAGGGCCTTTTTAAGGGCCCCGGGGTTCCAGGTTTTGAAGGCATACATACCCAGGGGCATTCCCAGGGCCACAAAGAGAAGGATCGTAAAAAATTCCTTAAAGACGATCCAGCGGAATTTGGTTATCACGATATACAGGGCCAAAAGCCATGCGATGGCCGCCAAAATGGGAACCCCAACCTGCACTCCTAGCAATCCCGTGATAAAGGGAAGGGCTAGGACCGTGCAACCAAAGCCCGTAATGGCTTCCAACGCGTGGGTAATAAAAACCACCAGGCCGCTGAGGAGCAGGGTGAGGATACTCACGATAATTTTTTCCGTACCAGCGTACGTACGTCCTCTGTTGAAAGGGCCACGATGTTGTTCCTGAGCTTTACATCCCCCTGGGTTTTATCGAAGAGGGCTACCAGGGCTTCTTCCTCGTTGGGATTGTGGACCCCCTTAAAACCCGGAAGGTCCGAAAATCGGGAAGGTAGGCCCATTTCATCTTTTAAATCCACCAACTTCCGCCTAAAAATCCGTAGAACTTCTTCGTCCGATGTCGAGGGGAGGTCGAAAATCCGTCTTCCCAGGGGGATTAGGATTTCCCGGACCTTCGGATGGGCGCTGTTGACGTCAAAAACATCCTCGGCGAAAAAAGCGCAGGCCGCCCCGTGGCTTAGGTGCCATTCCTCGGACACGATGAACGATAGGGCGTGGATGGCGGCGGTTCCCGTGGTGTTAAAGGCGATCCCCGCGAGGGTGGCGGCCCGCAAAAGGTTCGCCCGTTCGCTGGAACCCGTTTTTTTAACGGTCCCGGTCCCCGTACCCGTACCCGTACCCGTACCGGCGGCTTCCCGCCACGCGGGGGTGATGGACCTCAGCACCGCCTCCAAGGCCCGTTCTGCCAAAGCGGAGGACAGGGGGCTTCCATTTTTATTCCACAGGGTCTCCAGGGCGTGGGTCAGGGCGTCGTAGCCCGTGGCCGCCACCAGGGGTGCGGGCAGGTCCGCCACGAGCTCCTCGCAGAGGAGGGCCACGTCGGCCTGCAAATAGGGGGAAGCGAGGGTGTATTTTCTCTGAGAACGGCTGGTGTAGACCCCAAAACGGGTAACCTCGGACCCCGTACCCGTGGTGGTGGGTATCAAAAGGAGGGGTACCCCCTTGTGTTCGGCCTTGCGTTTTGCCTCTGGCCCCAGGTACTCCTCCAAATCCCCGTCGTTAGCCCGTAGCATGGCCACCGCTTTCGCCGAATCCAGGGTAGAACCGCCGCCAACCCCCACCACCGCCGCGATATCACCCTTTCGGGCCCCTTCGGCCATGGCCATGATATCGGTAACCGTGGGGTTGGGGACTACCTGGTCCATGATCATCAGGGAACGACGTTTTTGTAGTTCCCCCAGGACCCGATCTCGGACCGGGAAGGGGCGGGGATCGATGATAAAAAGTACGGTCCCCCTCTCTATGCCCGAATAGAGGAAAAGCCTTTCCAGACTTTCGGCGTCAAAACGGGTCGTCGAAACGATCCTGCTCGGGGAGGCGATAAACTCGATCATTTAAAGTGCCTTTCTTCCATGGCCACCACTTGGTTAAACGCGTTGGTCAGAAAATCCTTTTTAAACTCCATCTTTTGGGTAAAAGAAACGGCTAGCCAGGCATCCACGATCTGGCACCCTAAAAAGGGCGCGGTAATCCAGCCGCCCATGGTGATCACGTTGGAGTTGTTTACTATTTTTGCCCGTTCGCCGGAAAAAATGTCGTCCACCACGCAGGCGTACACGCCCTTGTGCTTGTTCGCCACGATGGCCATTCCCTGTCCGGTTCCGCAAATAAGGATCCCCTTATCGGCTATGCCCTTTTGAATCGCTTCGGCCACCTTGGGGGCCTGGGCAAAGTAGGGAGCCGGCTCATCGGCGCTCGGAATACCGTAATCGATCACCTCTATCTCCGGATGGTTTTCCTTTAGGTGCTTTACCACTTCCCGCGCCAGGGGAAACCCCGACAGATCGCTCGCGATTGCCAATTTTAACGTGTTCACCATACCGTACTCCTACAGCAGAGATTTAACCGTATCCACGATGGATTCGGCGTCGAGCTTGAAATGTTCCTTAAGCCATTGTTCGGTCCCCACCTCGCCAAATTGGTCCCGGATACCCACCCGGGCAAAGGGGATGGCCGCGCGGTGCTCCGCCAACAGCTCCGCCACCGCGCTTCCCAGGGCCCCGTGGATCTGGTGGTTTTCGCAGGTTACTACCCCCCGTGCTCCGGAGGCCTTCGCCAGTATCAAATCCCCATCCAGGGGTTTCAGGCTAAGGACGTCGATTACCGTTACGGCGATCCCCTGGGCTTCCAGAATGGCGGCCCCCTTTAGGGCTTCCTGGACCATGATACCCCCCAGGGCCAGAAGCACCACCGATCCCTTGGGTCCCTCCTTTAGGACCTTGGCCTTTCCTAGCTCAAAGACCTCATCGGGGCCGTACAGGAAGGGGAGGGGTTTCCGGTAGAGCCGAATGTACACGGGCCCGACGTAGCGGGCCGCCGCCTGCAACAGGGCCTGGCAGGACCGGGGGTCCGATGGTTCAACGATAGGCAAGCCCGGGACCATCCGCATCAGGCCCAGATCCTCAAAAGGCATGTGGGTTCCGCCGTTAAAGGCCGCCCCCACCCCCGGATCGGTACCTACCAACTTAACCGGAAGCTGGGCGTAGGCCGCGGAGATAAAAAATTGGTCAAAGACCCGGCGGCTTGCGAAGCAGGCAAAACTTTGGGCAAAGGGTATTTTCCCCGTGGACGCCAACCCTGCGGCCAGGCCCACCATGTTCGCTTCCGCCACCCCCGCGTTCAGGTGCCGTTCCGGAAAGGCGGCCGCGAAGGTTCCCGTGGCGCCCGCTTTTCCCAGGTCCGCGTCCAAGAGGACGATCCGGTCGTCTGTTTTGGCCAAATCGATCAGGGTCTCCACGAAGACCGAGCGCATTTCCTTGTTCTTTGTTTCCATCGTATTCATCGGTGCATCCTTATTGTTCCGAACCGGAGGCGTTTTCCGAACCCAGGGCCGCCAGGGCCGCCAGAGCCTCTTCCATCTGCGCGGCCGTCACGTTCATGTTGTGGTTCCCCACATTCCCCTCCGCAAAGGAACAGCCCTTTCCCTTTATGGTGTCCATAATAATCATCGTCGGTTGTCCGCTTCCCCGTTTGGCCAATTCGATGGCCGAATCCAGGGCCCGAATATCGTGGCCATTTACCCTCAGGGTTCGCCAGCCGAAGGACCGCCATTTGCCCTCCACGTCCCCCAGGTCCATGATCTCCTGGGTGTACCCGTCGATCTGCATCTTGTTGTAATCCATAAAGGCGATCAGGGTGTCCAATTTATAGTGGGCCGCGAACATGGCCGCTTCCCAGTTTTGTCCTTCGTCCAGCTCCCCATCGCCCACGATGGCAAAGGTCCAGCACCTTTGTCCGTCCATCCGGTTCCCGTAGGCGATCCCGCAGGCCGAGGATAGGCCCTGCCCCAGGGATCCGGTGGTCATATCGATACCCGGCGTTTTATTCCGGTCGCAGTGGCTGGGAAGCCGAGTTCCCCCCTGGTTCAAGGTCCACAACCAATCGACGGGGAAAAATCCCCGAATAGCCAGGGTCGCGTACAGCGCCGGCCCCGCGTGCCCCTTCGAGAGAACCAACCGATCTCTACCCTTCATGGTTGGATTCTGGGGATCCGCGTTCAGGTGCTTTCCATATAAAACCGCCAACAGGTCGGCTATGGACATGGCGCCCCCAATGTGGCCCACCCCCAGACGCCCAATCGCCTGAATGGTAAGTTCCCGGATGTGACGGGCAAAGGAACGCAGTTCTTTCTCTTCCGAAAGGGTCATGTAGGTCTCCTTGTATTACTTACAGTAAGAAAGTATTAGAATGATACCAGGGTCCCTTGGTTTTGTAAAGACCCCTACAGAAACTTTTGAAACCAGGGAATTGAAGCTGTCTGATACCTCGGTTAGGTATCAGAAGCCCCCTGTTCAAAGCGAGGTAAAATACGTTTTGGTCTGTACAAAAGGAACTATTGGCCCTATAGTAAGAGTAGAAATAACTTTTTTACTGGAAGTAACTATGGAACATCAGCCCCTGCGAAGTTCGGACATTCGAGAGCGGAACGAAAAGATTATACTCAATCTTATCCGATCTCGTACATACCTTTCCCAATCGGAGGTAACCCGATTAACCGGGCTTCGGGCTCCCACGGCGTTTCGTATCTTTTCGGGACTGGAGACCCAGGGCTTTATCCGATCCGCCACCGTTTCAGCGGCCACGGAAGATAAAAAGGGCCGGAAACCCCAGTACTTTGAGGTGGTACCCCAGGCGTTTTACGCCTTTGGCATAGATTTTTGGGCCCTTTCGGCGACCCTTTCGGTTTGCGATTTTTCCGGAAAGGTTATTTATATAGAAGAACATCAGTTTCCCTCCTCCATGGACGTTCAAATTTTAATGGATCAGCTGTACGCTCTTATTCAGCGGGCCTATAAAAAGGCGAAAATACCCAAAGATCGGGTTTTGGGCTTTGGAATTGGGGCCCCGGGGCGTATCGATCTTTCCCAGGGTCTGGTTTTACGGTATCCCCGAATCGCGGGCCTGGATAATTTCCCCCTGGGACAGCGATTATCGGAAAAGTTTGGGGTTCCCGTCTATTTGCACAACAACGCGTCCCTCATCGCCCTGGCGGAGGATCGGTCCGGGGAAACGGAGGGTTCCCGAAGTTTGTTTACCTTTTTGGTCCGCTCCGGTGTTGGGGGAGCTTATTTGGAAGGCGGCCGGGCGTTCACCGTGTTGAATCGTACGGCGGTGGAGGTGGGGCACATGTCCCTGGATTGTGATGGACCGGTTTGTTCCTGCGGTGGCCGGGGATGCCTAGAGGAATACATCTCCGAGGATGCGGTTCTTTCTTTTCTGCCCAAGAGCCTGAATATCAAAACCTTTTTGGATCTGGATAGGGCCATTGAGACCCACCGGGAAAGTATTCTCCAAGCCCTGGCGGAAAGCCTACGGATTTTTGAGCTGGGGATTCGCAACATCTACACCCTGTTCGCGCCGGAAACCTTCCTTATCGTCAGCCGATCGGCCAATTACGCGGACCTGTTGGCCTCGTACCTTCGGGAACGGATAGGGGATTTGGCGCGAATCGATGGAACGCCGGTTCGCCTGGTGTCCGATCGGTACAACCCCGCGCGTATTGGCCAGCGGGCCGGGGATTTGGTGTTTGAACATTTTTTGAGTTAGAAGAGGATTTTTGCGCCTTAGTAAATCCCGCCGAAGCGTGGCTTTTGTTGTTCGCTGTCCACGGCCCGCAGGCCCAGGGGAGCTTGCTGTTTTTTGGTTGACAGATTGGACAAATCGTGGTTTACTTACTTAATGAAAGTAATATAAATCAATCCCGGGGACCTGGTTCTCCGGAAAATCATAAGGAGGCATACGGTGAAACGAATCGTAATCGGATTTTTGGCTGTAGCGTTCCTCTTCCCCATGGCGATAATGGCGGAGGGAACCAAGGAAGCGGCGAACAAAGAGGTGGTTCTAAAGTGGCCCTGCATTTGGGTCGGCAAGGATACCAAGGCTCCCGAGGTGGCTAAGTTGGTGGACGAGTTTAACGCCGCCAACGCGGGGAAAATAAAAGTGGAAATTGAAAGCCAACCGGATTACGATGGGTACGAACAGAAGATCCGTACGTCCATCGCCGCCGGGATGGTTCCCGATATTTTCACTATCAAACTGAATCCCACTACCGCGGAATACTATAAATCCGACCTGCTGATGGACTTCAGCTCCGAATTGACCGGGGCGTGGAAGGACTCTTTTAAAGCGGGAACCCTGGATCAGGCGACCATTGGCGGGGCCTTAAAGTCGATACCCTACGAAATCGCCATTACTCCTATTTGGTACAACGAGGATCTGCTGAAAAAAGCGGGGGTTTCCTACCCTAAAACGGTAGACGAAATGTGGACCGTCTTTGATAAACTTAAGGCGGCGGGTATTACTCCGGCGAGCCAGATGACCGGCGGTACCAACGCTTGGACCTCCATGCTGTGGTTCTCCCACTTTGCCGCGTCCCTGGGGGGACCCAAGGTCTGGGACAAGCCCCTAACCGACCCGGTGTTTGTTAAAGCGGCGGCCCTGCTTAAACGGATGTACGAAAATAACAATACTACCCCAGACGCGATCGGCGGAAACGCGGGTGTCGCGGGGGGCTACTATCTGACCGCCCGGACCGCCTTCTTCAGCAACGGCCCCTGGTATATCGGCCGGGTAAAAACCGACGCTCCGGCGGTCTTCGCGGCGACCAAAGTGGCCCCCGCTCCGGCGGCGGGACCCTATAAGGACGCCATGATCGGCTTCTTGCAGGCGAATATCGCGGCGGCCAACACCAAGGACCCGGCGAAAAAAGCGGCGGAGTTGGCGTTCCTCCAGTGGATGACCAAGCCGGAGAACGTTAAGCGGATCGCCCTCAATTCGGGGGCCATGTTCGCGGTCAAATTCAACCTTACCCCCCAGGATACGGTGGATCCGTTGATGAAGCAGTTCTACGACCTTTCCGACGCGTCGGCCTTTAACGTGATGCATCTGGAGGGGGCCCGGGGGGCGGAAGTGGTGGCCGAGTTCGGTCAGCAGTTGGGCAAAATGGCCCTGGGACAATCGACTCCCGAAGAATTTATGAAGGCGGTAGCCGCCAAGGAGAAACGCTAAGATGCTTAGGAACGGGGGCGGTACGCGGAACCGCGGCTTAAAAAAACCGGGGAACAAACTGGGAATCGCGGTGTTCCTGGCCCCCGTTCTGATCCTCTACGTTTTATTCTTTCTATACCCCCTGGGTTTTATCGCCGTTACCAGTTTCATGACATGGAACGGCATCTCCGCACCGACCTTCGCGGGGGTGACAAACTATCTGTCCCTGGCGGTGGATGGGACCTTCCGCCTGGGGGTGCGGAACAACCTTATTTGGGCCTTCGCTTCCGGTTTTATACAAATCCCCCTGGCGACCCTGGTGGCCCTGTTTTTAGCTCGGCGGCCCCCGTTTTGGCGTTTTTTACGGACCGTTTACTTTTTACCCAACGTGATTTCCTCGGTGGCCCTGGCAATGATGTGGACCGCCATGTATAACCCCGCCTACGGTCTTTTAAATGGGCTGATAAAGCTGTTTGGGGGAGTTCCCCACAACTGGCTCGGGGATACGTCCACCGCCCTAACCGCGGTCATCGCCCAGTCGGTGATCTACATCGGCTATTTTATGATCATCATCCTGGCCGCCGTGACGAGTATCAGCGAAAGTCTGTACGAGGCGGCGGAAATTGACGGAGCATCGGTGCTTCAGCAGGAACTGCGCATCACCCTGCCCATGATACGGGGCACCCTGGTGACCGCCGTCACCCTGGCTATGGCCTACGGGATGCGGCATTTTGAGGCCACCTTTTTGATGACCGGCGGCGGTCCGGCGTACGCCACCACCACCATGGGTATACAGTTGTACAACAAAATGGACGCCTTTAAATACGGCGAAGCCAGCGCCATAGGCGCGGTGCTGATCTTCTTTGGTACCGTGGTTATCGTGCTTATCCGGGCGTTCCTTTCCAAGGGGGATCCGATGGCCGAGGCGGAACAATAGGCCCCTGGCCGAGGGGATTTTTCTGGGGAATAGGGGGTTGTTGAAATAGCCAGGGGCTGTTTCGGCAAATCCTTAGGCTGAAAAACATGGACCCCACGGGGTTGTAAGGAGTTAGCGGTGGGAACACGATCGACGGTAGGACCAATCGGAAGCGTATTTAAATGGATAGTCCTGGGCTTTTTTTTACTGGTGGCCCTCTTTCCCCTCTTTTGGCTCGCCCTTTCATCCTTAAAAACCAACATCGAACTGCAGGCTTCTCCCTTTACGTTGCCTGCGGTCGTTCAATGGGTAAACTATGCCAACGCGCTCAAGTTGGCGGGTCTGGTGGGACTGTTTTTACATTCCATCTTGGTCGCCGCCGGGGCGGTGTCCCTGAACCTGGTAGTCACCAGTCTGGCGGGTTTTGTTCTGGCCCGGGAAACCTTTCGCGGAAGGGACGCTATCCATACGCTTCTAACCGCGGGTGTTTTGATTCCGATTATCTCCTTCATGGTTCCCTATTTTTCCATAATTACCAAGACGGGGCTGTACGATAAATTGACCGCCCTTATGGTGGTGTACGCGGCCATCAACGTCCCCGTTTCCATTTTTTTGGTTACCTCGTTTATGCGCTCCATTCCCAAGGAGTTGGAAGAGGCGGCGGTGATCGACGGGTGTTCCTTTTTTCAGCGCTATTCCCGTGTAATCCTTCCCCTGGCTAGAACGGGGTTGGTTACCTCGGGGACCTTTTGCTTTATCTACGCCTGGAACGAGTTCATTATGGCCCTGCTTCTGACCTCCTCCGAATCTTCCCGGACCCTGCAGTTGGGGATCCGGTTTTTTACCAGCCAATTTGTTACGGACTATACGTCCATGTACGCGGCCATTGTTATTTCGATCATTCCCAGTATTTTGATCTATACAACCTTGCACAATAAGATAATTTCCGGCCTTACCGCTGGGGCGGTAAAGGGATAAACGATAGGACTTAGCTGAACAAACGAGGAGCAAAATATGAAACAAAAGATTACCCTGGGCGTGGTGTGTCTGGCCCGGAAAACCTTTGATTGGCAGGCGGCGGGACAAATTTGGGCCCAAATTCGATCTTCCCTAACCGCCCTGGAAGCGGTGGATCTGGTGGCCCCGGAAAACCTGGTCATCGAGGTGGAGGATGCCCAAAAGGCGGCGGCCCTGCTGGCGGAAAAGCGGGTGGACGGGGTGGCCATCATCTCGGGGACCTTCCATCTGGGCCATTTGGCCCTGGAAATAGCGCGGGAGGTGAAGAAACCGATCCTCCTGTGGGGACTCCCCGAGTTACCCTACGACGGGGGGAAAATTCGGCTGAACTCGGTGTGCGGGGTCAATTTAAACGCCTCAAACCTCTATAAAGGGGGGATCCGGAACTACCGGGTGGTGGTCCGCTCGGATTTGGATACGGACTGGGTAGACGCCATTCGGGTACGTAAGGCCCTTTCCACGGCCCACGTGGGTATTATTGGGTACCGGGCCCATGGATTTTTCAACCTAGGAACCTCCGATTTGTCCTTGTACCGGGAATTGGGTGTTCTGGTGGATCACTACGAACTGCAAACGGTCTTCGATAGGCCCGTTCAAGCGGCGGAGGTGGATAAGCGGCGGGAACAATTGAAAAAAATCTTTGACGTTTCGGGGATTACGGGGGATCAGCTGGAAAAGGTGGCCCAACTTTCGGCCAAATTGGAGGGCTTTTTAAACGAAAACCGAATCGATGCCCTGGCCATCCGGTGCTGGCCCGAGTTTGCCGCCACCTTTGGAATCAGCCCCTGCGCGGCCATGAGTCTTCTGCAGTCCGAAAATAGGATCCTCGCCTGCGAGGGGGACTTGGAGGGGGCCCTTTCCATGCTGGCCCACCGTTCCGTGGGGGGAGAAACTCCCTTCCTTTTTGATTTTTCCCAGGTGGATCTGCAGGAAAACAACGCCCTCTTTTGGCACTGCGGCGTAGCCCCCTGCAACCTGTGGGACGGGGCCTGCGTGCGGTCCCTGGACACCTACTTCGCCGGCGGCAAGGGGGTGACGGCGGATTTTGTTCTAAAAAGCGGCTCCGTTTCCATCCTTCGGCTCGATTCGGCGGACGGTAAATTCCGGCTATTTTTGGATCGAGCCCAGGGGGTTCCCATGCAAAAGCTCCTTAAGGGGACCTACCTCAAGGCGGTTTTTGATCGGCCCGTGGGGGAGGTGTTGGACACGGTGGTGCGCAACGGAATCGCCCACCACGCGTCCATGGTCTACGGGGACTTTATCAAACCCTTTGAAATTCTCGCCCAAATTGAGGGTTGGGACGTGGTTAAGTAAGAAGTTTGGCCACCGCCTGGAGGTTCCGCTCGTTTTCCACGTCCTTCCCCTCGGGGGTATAGGCGTAGTCGATCAAATCCCGGTACCGTTCCGCTACCCGGTGGCGTACCAGTTTTAAGGTCGAGTTGACCGTTCCGTCCTGGTCAGAGAATTGTCCCGGAACGATCATAAAGGTGGCGGGAATCCAGGCGGTTTGCACTTTTTTTGCCCGGTGGTCCGTTCTGAACCGGTAGAATTCCTCCCGAACCAGGGCGAGCACCTCGTCCGCCGTTTTGGCCCCCCGTTGGGCCGCCAAATGGCGGACCTTGTCTTCGTCCAGGGTGACCAGGGCCATGGTGTACTTTTTCTGCTCGTTCCAGGCCATAATGGCGGTAAAGGCTTCGGTGGCCGATCCGACGGCTTCCTCGATCTCCTCGGGGCTGTATTTTTCCCCATCCTCGGCGATGAGCAGGGCCTTTTCTCGCCCCACGACCACCAAAAAACCGTCCTGGTCAAAGTAAGCCCGGTCGCCGGTCCAAAGCCAGCCGTCCCGCAGGGCTTTTGCGGTGGCCTCGGTGTTTTTAAAGTACCCCTTCATCACGTTTTCGCCCCGGATGACGATTTCCCCCGTCTCGCCGACCGCGCACAGGGAGCCGTCGCTGTGGCGGATCGTGCATTCCACCGAGGGGGCCACCCGGCCGGAGGTCCCGAACTTGTACGATAGGGGCGAATTGGAACTGATAATCGGGGCCGCCTCCGTAAGGCCGTAGCCCTGGTAAATCGGGAGCCCCAGGGCGGCAAAAAATTCCTGCTGTTTAAGATCCAGCAGAGCCCCTCCGCCGACGCAAAATTTGATATTTTTGCCAAAAATGAGGGTTTTTACCCGGTTAAAAATAATCGCTTTGGCCAAGCCGTGGATGGGACCGAAACGGAGCTTCTTTAAAAAGGAGGGTTTATGAAACCCGTCGCCGTTCAGCTCGATCCCCGCGTGGATACCCTTTTTAAAAAGGTATTCGATCAGGCCCCCCTTTTCCTCCACCCCGGCGATTATTTTTTTCATAAAATTCCCCGAAAGGGCCGGAACGGTGAGCAAAAATTGAGGTTCCACCTCCTTTAGGTTGATGGGGATGTTTCGCAGTATCCCCATGGCTCCGCCCCGGGGATCCACAAAATACAGGGCTAGACCACAGACCAGGGCCGCGTAAATTCCCACCGTGTGGGCAAAGGAATGGTCCAGGGGCAGGATGATCAGGGTGGAGTAGTGGTAGATATCCCCGAAAAGCTGGACCCCATCGTGGCTGTTGGAATAGTAGTTCCGGTGGGTGAGCATAATTCCCTTGGGATCCCCCGTGGTTCCGCTGGTATAGCTGATGGTCACCACGTCGTCCTCGGTAATTGCCTGGGCGATACGGTCCAGCTGTTCACCGTACGTGGAACCCTCCGCCGACAGCAGAACCTCTCCCCGGAGCAGGGCCTGGGAAAACAGTACCCCCCGGGATCGGGGGTAGGATTCGGAGCCCAGGGCCGTGTCGAGGCTTTCTTCGTCCCCGTCGAGCAGAATGATCCACGGTTCCTGGCCGGTCGTTTTGAGGGCCCGGACCACCTTGGCCAGTTGATTTTTGGAGGTGAGGACCAGGGACGCCTCGGAATGGGTCAGCCGGAAGGGGATTTCCTCGGGCAGTAGTTTGATCGAAAGGGGTACCGAAACCATTCCCGCGCAGAGGAGCCCCAACTCGGCGATAATCCATTCGGGGGAACCCTCCGCCAAAATGGCCCCGGCCTTTCCAGGACCCCCCTGGTTTTCTAAAAGCCACGCGGAAAAAAAGCGGGCCTTCGTTCGAGCCTGGGCGTAGCTTACCGCTTCCCAGCCGGAATCGGTTTTCTTTAACGCGTAGGGATCGGCGGCGTACTTCTGGACCGCCCGATCCAGGAGATTTAGCAGGGTTTTCTTTTCCATAGATACTAAGATAGGGTCCTTTTTCGGTTTCGTCGATACCTTTAAAAAAAAATAAGTCCCCTCTAAAAACCATTGTTTTTAGAGGGGACTTAAGCAATTCCTTATAGGAATTGCGATTTCAGCGGAACAATTCTAAAAACTGATGTTTTTAGAATTGTCTCAAAAGTGTAAATTTCCCTTGACTTGTATACAATCTGGTATATAATGGTGTCAACAGTCCAGTGTACGATTTGGAGGTGTAAATGAAACGGGTAACTATCCGAAGGGACTCCTACGTCGATTCGGTATTTTTAATGCTCCTCAGCAAGGAATTGGAAGAGAGGCCCGGGGTTTCTTCGGCGACCGTCGCCATGGGAACCCCCATGAACCTAGATCTGTTAAAAGACCAGGGCTATGCGGTGGCGGATTTAAAGGATGTAGGGGCGGCGGACCTTATTATCGCCGTCGATTGCGATACGGAACAGACCTACGAAGCCTGCATGAAAGCCGCGGGGGACACTCTGGCGGGAAAAAAGAAGAAGACGGGGGGAACCGGCACGGAAGCGGAAAATCCCCGATCCCTGGATGGGGCTTTGGAACAGCTCCCGGAGGCCAATTTGGCCATCGTTTCGGTTCCCGGAACCTTTGCCGCCCGGGAAACCCGGAAGGCCTTGAATTCGGGTCTCCACGTAATGCTCTTTTCGGACAACGTCTCTTTGGAAGACGAGATTTCCTTGAAAAATTTGGCCCGGGAAAAGGGTCTTTTGGTGATGGGCCCCGACTGCGGTACCGCGATTATAAACGGTAAACCCATCTGTTTTGCCAACGTGGTTTCCCAGGGTCCCGTGGGCATTGTGGCCGCCGCAGGGACGGGATTGCAGGAAGTTTCCTGCCTGGTGGACCGGTTCGGGAGCGGCGTCAGCCAGGGCATTGGAACCGGCGGCCGGGACCTGAAAAACGCGAAGGTGGGCGGGGCTACCATGCTGATGGGCATAGAGGCCCTGGGCGCGGATCCCCACACGAAGGTTATCGCCATCGTGTCCAAGCCTCCGGCCCCCGAAGTGGCCACCCAGGTGGTAGCGGCCTTGGAAAAAACCGGCAAGCCGTCGGTGGTCCACTTTTTAGGGCTTACCACTCCCCCTCAGGCCAGCACCCACGTGCGGTACGCCTCCAATTTGGAAGAAACCGCCCGGCTGGCCGTTGAAATGGCGAAGCAACAATCCAGCTCCGAAAAAAGGTCCGCCGTCACGGGCCGGGGGGACTGGCCCTTCGACCTGAGCAAAACCGAAATTGACGCCCTGGTGGAAGCTGAAACCAAGGGGATGTCAAAGGGTCAAAAGTATATCCGGGGCTACTATACCGGTGGGACCCTGGCCGACGAGGCGTGGGTGCTTCTGCATAGGTTGACCGGGGCGGTCTATTCGAACAACCAGACCGATAGTGCCTTTGTTCCCCCGAACCCTAAGAAATCCATCGGTCATACGGTGGTGGATCTGGGGGACGATGTGTTCACCGTGGGTCGCCCCCACCCGATGATCGAACCCAGCACCCGGACCGACCGGATCGACGAGGAACGGAACGATCCAGAAATCGCCGTGATGATCGTCGATTGCGTGTTGGGATACGGTTCCCACGTTGACCCCGCGGGGGCCATGATTCCCTCCCTCGTGGCGGCCAAAGAAGCGGCGGCCAAACGGGGGGGCTACCTTTCGGTCATCGCGTCGGTAACCGGAACCCCGGGGGATTTCCAGGGTTTTGAAGCCCAGATCGCGAAATTCCGGAAGGCGGGTATTATCGTTATGCCCTCCAACTTCCAGGCTTCCATGCTGGCCGTTAAAATTATGGAAAAAATTACGGGTAAAAAATACGAAGTAAGCGCTGGTACCGCAAAAGCCGGTGCTTCCGCTTCCACCGTCCAAGGGGCTTCTGCCGCGAAACCGGGGGCGGGTCCAGAAATGATCCTTAAACTCTTCAATAGTCCCCTCAACGTGGTCAACCTGGGGCTTGAAAGTTTTGCCCACAACCTGCGTCAGTGCGAGGTTCCGGCGGTTCAGGTGGATTGGACTCCCCCGGCGGGAGGAAATATTCAGATGATCCAAGCGTTGGATCGTCTGGAAACCCGGGCCACCGTCAATGTGGAGCGGGCAAACGTGGAGGCGATCGAACGGATTTTGGCGGGGAAGCCCATGGTCGTGGGTATCGGTACCGCGGGGAAAAATATCCCCGGGATGCGGCCTAACCTAATTCTCCACGCCGGTCCGCCGGTAACCTGGGACAAAATGTGCGGTTCCATGAAGGGGGCGGTGATCGGCGGGCTCATCTACGAGGGCCTGGCGTCCAACGCCTCGGAGGCGGAAAAATTGGCCTCCTCGGGGAAAATTAGCTTTGAACCCTGCGCGGACCACGCCGCAGTGGGACCCATGGCCGGCATCGTGACCAGCAAGATGCCCGTGTGGATCGTTAAAAATGAAACCTACGGGAACACCGCCTACTCGACGTTAAATGAGGGTCTGGGAAAGGTTCTCCGCTACGGGGCCTACTCCGAGGAGGTTCTTAATCGGCTTCGGTGGATGGAAAGCGAATTGGCCCCCGTTTTGAACCGGGCTATCGAACGTCACGGCCCGCTGGATATGCGGAGCCTGGTGGTTCAGGCTTTGCAGATGGGCGACGAGGGACACAACCGTAACCGGGCGGGGACCTCGCTGGTCATCCGCGAATTGGCCCCCCACTTGGTTATGCTGGGCGAAAAGCCCGAGGTGCTATCCCGGGTGTTCAGCTTCCTGAATTCCAACGACCATTTCTTCCTGAACGTTTCCATGGCCTCCGCCAAGAGCATTCTGGACGCGGCGGCGGGGATCGAGGGTAGTACGGTTATAACGTTCCAGGGCCGAAACGGTGTCGAGTTTGGTATCCAAATATCGGGGCTGAAGGGCCGATGGTTCACCGGCCCCGCCGGGGTGGTGGACGGCCTGTATCTCCCGGGCTTTGGGCCCCAGGACGCGGGTCTGGATATCGGCGATTCGGTTATCACCGAGACCAGCGGTATCGGCGGGTTTGCCATGGCGGCCGCCCCGGCCATTGTTAAGTTTGTGGGCGGCAGTCCCGCCGACGCGATCAACTTTACCAAGCGGATGTACGAAATTACCCTGGCGGAAAACCGGGAATACCGGATACCGATTCTGGATTTCCGGGGAACCCCCACGGGGATCGACGTCCGGAAGGTGGTCGAGAAGGGTATTCTCCCGGTGATCAATACGGGCATAGCCCACAAGGATCCGGGTATTGGACAGGTTGGCGCGGGGCTTGTAAAGCCGCCGGAAAACGCGTACCGGGACGCCTTGCTGGCCTTTGTGGAAAAGTACACCAAATAGACGGAACGTTCCGGGTCCGAGGGGACCCGGAATCTAGCGGTTTGAATCAACGGTTCTCGTAACAGAGCCGAAGTTGAAAATTTGTATGGAGGTTCACGATGAAGGTTATCGATCTATCAATCCCCCTGGGTGTGGGAACTCCACCTTGGCCGACGTATATACCCTTACAGGTACAGTACTTTAAAAGACTTTCTCCCAACGGGGCCAACGGTCAGGTGGTGACCCATTCGAACCATATTGGAACCCACTTGGACGGGGAAATTCACTTCTATACCCCTGGAAAGGATATTGCCAGCCTGGATATGGACTTTTTGGTCCACGAGGGGGCCATTGTCGATCTTTCGGACGTATGTTCCGACTACGATATCTATACTTCCAAAATGGTCGAAGACCGGGTGGAAGTTAAGGAAGGGGATATTCTTCTGATCCACACGGGCTTCCACCACTACGGCTGGGATCAACCCACGGGGGATGAGGTCCGGTACATGATCAAGCATCCCGGTCCGGATCGGGAGTTTGCCGAATGGGCGAAAAAGAAAAAACTCCGGTGGATCGGCGTGGACTGCGGAAGCGCGGACCACCCCATGAACACAAAAATTCGCGAATGGATGCCCAAGCAGGCCAAGGAATGCGACGCCCATTTCCAGAAAAAATACGGCAAAACCCTGGACGCTATTTTCAGCGAAGATAAGTACCAGCTTATGCACATCGAAATGTTCGATAAGGGCCTGATCCACGCCGAATGCGTGGGCGGGGATATCGACCTTCTGTTGAATCAGCGGGCGGTCATCGGCTGTTACCCCTGGCGCTTTGTGGATGGGGAATCCTCCATCGCCCGGATTGTAGCCCACGTGGAAGACGACCGGTACGCCGAACTGATGAAAAAGAAAGCCAAGGCCGAACTGACCAAGTTTGGCGATGTGGCGGGGGCCAAGAACCCCTGGATCCACGAGGAAGCCCGGAAGGTAAAGAAATAGATAACGGGGCGCGCAACGGACCCTAGCGTCCGTCAAGGCCCCCGTATGATAGACGAGAGGAGTTATAGTATGGCCCTGGATGAAATGGAAAAGAAACTTCGACCCCCAGAAATCGCTCTTAAGCCCTATCCCGCCAAGGTAATCACCCTGGCGTCGGGCGAAAAAATGGTGGTCCGGGAGGCAAAACGGGAAGAAATCGGTGTCCTGCTGGGTACCGTGGCTCCCCTTATCGGCGTGGCGGCGGATTTTTACGATATCGTCGCCGCCCGAATGTACTCGGAAATCCTCGGTTGGTACCGCTACCGGGTGGCCAACGAATTCGTGCTTGTGGGAGCCATCGACGGGGTTATCGCCGGTATCGTTACCAGCCGCCACGTTTCCGACAAGTTGGGTATGAGCCTCCACACCATGACCATTAAGCGGGGACTCCGGGTTGGAGCCCAGCTCTTCGCCGCCAAGATGGAACATCATATCGATATTCTTGGGGAAGACGAAGTTTGGATTGTCGCGGAGAGCCCCAACGGATTTAAGCGCTGGATGATCGAATACCAATTGGAAGATCGTTCCGCCCTGTACCCCGAGGTTCGGCACGAGTTGGGTGGGGTTCCCACCTTCGTCCTTACCCGAAAGTTGTGGGACGCGGTAAAGGCCGTCAAGTGCACGGGGACTCGCCCGGTATCGGAAGCGGACCTGAAATCGGCGGAAAAACTCATCATGCCGAGTACCTATCCCCAAATTCCCAATTTTAAGAGGTAATCTATGGCCGCCAGAGTCGGTATAGTTGGAATCGGGCATACACGGTTCGGTAATTCCTCCGAATACGACCTGGCGGACGTCATGGCCTACGCGGCCACCGACGCCCTCCAGGATGCGGGATTCCTTGAAAGACGAAAAGAAATCGATCAGGTGATCGTGGGAAACATGGCCTCCGGCTTGTTCAACCACCAATCTGCGGTGGCATCCTCCCTGATTAGTCGAATGGATATGGAGCCGGTCCCGGCGGAATTGGTGGAAAATGGTCCCGCCTCGGGGGCCAGCGCCGTTAAGATCGCCTACATGGCCATCGCTTCCGGTATGGCCGACGTGGTACTCGTCGTAGGCGGCGAAGTCATGCGCCAGGTTTCTGGCTGGCTCGCCACGGACGTGGTGGCCACCATGCTCCACGCGGACGCGGAATACAAAATGGGGCTTACGCTCCCCGCGTTTGGGGGAATGTTTACCCGGCTTTATATGGAAAAATACGGCCTGACGGAACGGGACCTGGCCCTTTTGGCGGTTAAAAACCACGAAAACGGCGCCAAGAACAAATACGCCCATATTCAAGCTCCCTGCACCATCGAGGCTATCGCCGATGGTCCCGAAGCGGACGTGGTGAACAACTATATCGCCGAACCCCTGCGCATGTATTCTACCTGCCCGGTGTCCGACGGCGCCGCGGCTCTGCTGTTGGTGAACATGGATTCGCCCAAGGTCAAGGATTTTAAAAAGAAACCCATCCGCATCGCCGGCGTCGCCAGCGCCACGGATACCCACTGCGTGCACAACCGAAAGGATCCCCTGCAGTTGAACGCTGTCCGGATCGCCGCAGAGAAGGCCTACAAGATGGCGGGTTTAAAACCCCAGGATATTTCCTTCGCGGAGCTCCATGACGCGTTCTCCATTTTGGAACTGGCCATCAGCGAAGAGGTCGGGTTCTTTGAACGGGGAAAGAGCTTTTTGGCGGTCCGAAAAGGGGAAACCAAGTTGGACGGCCGTTTGCCGATCAATACTTCCGGGGGACTCAAATCGAAGGGCCATCCGGTCGGCGCTACGGGGGTATCCCAGGTGGTCGAATTGGTTCGTCAACTCCGGGGCGAAGCGGAAAAAGGACGGCAGGTAAAGGATCCGAAGTACGGCATGTCCGTCAATTTCGGTGGTTTCGGCAACAACGTTGTCGCGGTTATCTGCGCCAAGGAATAGGGGGCCCGTATGTTTATCGATTTTAGTCAATACGAAGTAAAGGCGCCCAAGATTAAGGCGTATAAATGCCAATCCTGCGGGGCCATCCACTATCCGGCGCCGATGATCTGCTCAAAATGCAACGCCCGCCGGGACCCCGTAACGGGGAAGGGCTGGGAAACCTTTGATTTAGAGGGCCCCTGCGAATTGTTAACCTGGACCCGGTTGTGGAATTTGCCCGAGGGTTACAATAAGAAGTATATGCTCTTTGGGATCGTTCAGTTTGAAAACGGTCTTAGGGCTTCCGGACGTTTGGAGATTGAAGAACCAAAGATCGGTATGAAACTGACCGCCACGGTGGAAGAATCGGACGAGCGGCCGGGAAAGCCGGTTAACGTATTTGTCTTCAAGTAGTTAACTGAAACCCATAGGGGCCCTTTAGGGCCTTTATGGGTTCAAGGGGAGACATAAGACGATGGCAAGCAAAAATCTAAGCGGCGAAATTTATAATACCCTCACAACGCGTATCAATACGTGGGTCTATCCGCCGGGCCATCGTCTTACGGAAGAGGACCTAAGCGCTGAATTTCAGGTCAGCCGGAGCCCCGTCCGGGAAGCCCTGAATATGCTGGTAGAAGCCTCTCTTATCGAAAAAGAAGAACGGAAGGGGTATAGGGTTCGTAAAATGAGCCTAAAGGAGATCAACGATCTCTACGATACCCGCAAAATACTGGAACAGGCGGTTATCGATCGGGTATGCGTCAACGTAATCGACCCCGAAATCCTGGATGATCTAGAAAGACGGTGGAAAAATATCCTTAAATCTTTGCCCGCCATGGCCTCGGAAGCGGCTTTGGAGGACGAAAAGTTTCACGAAACCCTGGCTCAGGTAGCGGGGAATCGGGTTATTCAAAGGATCTTAAAGGATATTGATCTGCAAATTCACTTTGTTCGCCTTTCGGATATCACCGATCCGGATAGGTTAAAAAAGACCTGCGAGGATCACCTGGCAATTTTGGACGCCCTCCGGCAAAGGGATCGGGAGCGGGCCAAAAAGATAATTCGAGATAATATCGAATGGGGCCGCGAAAAGGTTGCCGCGGCCCTAAAGGATGCGCTAGCCCGTGCGCACGGCATCTTTTAGGGGACCCCTTCTTCGGTCCATCACCCTAGGGTCGGCCTTCTCTACGCCCCCCTTTACCGCTAGGGTCCATTCGGTTTACCCGCAGGCCCTTAACTTCTCGATACAAAACTCCCCCTTAATTTTTACCTTCCTGACCCGCCGGGAGTTTGAACACCCCCTTTCCGCGTTGGTCTTTCGCTCTGACGGTAAACCCCTCAACTTTTCCGAGTTGAACGTGGAACGGGGTATGACCCTGACGTGGCTGGGAACGGAGGGGGTTTTTGACGGGGGGCTTACCGTATCGTCGGTAGGGGTACTGCGCCGATCCCCTTCGGAGGAACAGGTTCCATCGGGGTTTCGAATTGATAGGCCAAGGATCTTGGAGCAAAGTACCAAACTTTTAAAGCTCCAAAGGGAAAAGGGAACCCTCCTGCGCTGGGATGCCCTGGCGGACCCCGATTCCCCCATCCAGGATCCCTTTCACCTCCGATTCCGTTCCGCCGCCTGGGCGTTAGTCGCCGCTTTGAACAGAGGGAAGGTTGATGAGGCGGTGGAAAGGACCCTGGAATTGGTGGGCCTGGGCCCCGGGTTAACGCCCTCGGGGGATGATTTCCTCTACGGCTTTTCCTTAGCCACGGGGCTTCTCTCTTCGGCGGCATCGCAGGCAAGGCCCATTACGGAGTCCACCGTGACGGCCTGGTGGGAGGAGCTCCTGGGACGCCTGGAGGGGAACCCCAAACGAACCGGTGATATTTCGATTTCCTTTTTCCACGTGGCCCGCAGGGGGCTGTTTTCCCAGGCCCTCCTTTCGTTTGCCGCGTCCCTGGGGGGGACAAGCGGAGACTCCGGGAGCACGGGGGAGGGTCCTTCGGTATTTAACGATCCATTACAAAAATTAGCCCAATTGGGCCATAGTTCCGGCCTGGATAGCGCCACGGGACTCCTGTTTGGGTTATACGCGGGGGAAATGTAAAAAAATCGGGTTATGCCAGCGGAAAAAATGCGTGGCATTATCCGGCACCCGTTCCTAGAGGGAACGGGGATTTTCGCAAGGGAGTGGTTTATGGCCAACGCACGTAAAATCGCCGTGGTGGCGGTGGGTGGTAACGCCCTAATTCGGGATCCAAAAAAGACAAGTTTGCAGGACCAGTTCGACTCGGTCCGCGTTACGGTTCCCCACATCGTCGATCTGATCGAAGCGGGCTGGAGCGTGGCGATTACCCACGGAAACGGTCCCCAGGTAGGGTTTTTATTACGGAAAAGCGAGATTAGCGCCGCCGAGGTACCTCCGGCGCCCTTGGATTACATCGGGTCCAACACCCAGGGGTCCATCGGCTATATGTTCGAAACCGGATTGTACAACGAATTCCGGCGCCGGGGGATGAAAAACCGGGCCGTTGCCCTGGTTACCGAAACGGTGGTGGACCGCGCGGACCCGGCGTTTCAAAATCCTACCAAGCCCATCGGTTCGTTTATGGACGAGGCTACGGCCCGATCCCATAAAGAAAAGGACGGTTGGACCGTGGTGGAGGATTCGGGCCGGGGATGGCGGCGGGTGGTTCCCTCTCCCGCGCCCAAGCGGATTGTCCAGGAAAGCATTATCCGCGAGCTGTTGGCCCAGGGCGAAACGGTAATCGCCGTGGGGGGCGGCGGGGTTCCCGTGGCCGAAGCGGACGATGGAACCTTGATGGGGCTGGAGGCGGTGATCGATAAGGACCTGGCGTCCAGTCTGCTGGCCGCCTCTATTAAAGCGGACCTCTTTCTTATTTCCACGGAGGTGGAAAAGGTGGCCCTGGACTTTACAAAGCCGACGAGGCGGTGGCTCGACTCTATGACCGTGGCGGAGGCAAAAAAATACCTGGCCGAAGGTCAATTTGGAAAGGGAAGTATGGAACCCAAGATCAAGGCGGTTCTGTCGTACCTGGAAAAGGGCGGCAAGGAAGCATTGATCACGAATCCAGACAATATGGTACGGGCGCTCCGGGGAGAAACCGGAACCCGTATAGTTCCGTAGTCCGTGTAAGGAGGTGTTATGTTACACGAGTTCAAGTACGCCGCCCCAAAAACAAGGGCGGAGCTGTTCGACCTTTTAGGATCGAACGTAGGTAAAGCTAGGGTCCTGGCCGGTGGTACGGACCTGTTGGTCGGTATTCGGAACGGGGTTTGGAAGCCCGAACTGGTGATCGACCTTAAAAAAGTCGATGGGTTTACGGGGCTGGACTATAGCGAAAGCGAAGGGCTCATCATCCATCCCGCCACGACGATCAACGAAGTCCTTCGTCATCCGGCGGTCCGGGATCATTACCCCCTACTTCAAGAATGCGGCCACGACTTAGCCTCCTATCAGATCCGTAACCGGGCAACGGTCATGGGAAACGTGGTGAACGCGTCCCCCTGTTCCGACATGGCCCCGGCGCTTCTCTGTTTGGAGGCCCAAGCGGTACTCGGTTCCCCCCGGGGAAACCGGACCGTACCTTTCAACCAATTTTTTACGGGGGTAAAAAAGACCGTTTTGGCCCCGGACGAGGTGTTGGAAAAGATCCTTATTCCATCGGCGACCAAAAATTCCAAGGGTAGCTATAAAAAGCTCAAACGGATCGCGGGTCATGATTTGGGGATCATCGGCGTCGCGGTGGTCATTGTTCAAGGAAAGATAAACATCGCCGTCAGTTCGGCCGCTCCTACCCCGGTGTCTGTTCGGGGGCTGGACCTGCGGATCAGCGAAGCCGACGCGGTCGCCGCGGTTAGGAAGATTATCAGTCCTATCAGCGACGTCCGGTGTACCAAGGAGTACCGGGAGTTTATGACCGATGTGTTCGTCAAACGGCTTTTAGCGGAGGTTCGGGGATGAAAATTAAGGTAACCATCAATGGGGATGTCTACGAGCGGGACGTGGCGGAAAACCGTACCCTGCTCCGTTTCCTTAGGGAAGATTTGGGGTTCACGGGACCCAAAGAGGGCTGTGGCGCCGGGGAATGCGGTGCCTGTACGGTTTATTTTAACGGGAAGACCGTCAATTCCTGTATGGTGTTAGCGGCGGAGGCCGATGGGGCGGTTATAGAGACCATCGAAGGGGAGGCTAAGGACGGGACCCTTTCCAAGCTTCAGGAGGCCTTTGACAAAAATAACGCGGTTCAATGCGGTTTCTGCACCTCCGGGATGATTATGTCCGCCAAGGAATTGATCCGCATCCACCCCAAGCCTACGGTAGAGGAAATTAAAGAGGGGCTGGAGGGCAATTTCTGCCGTTGTACCGGTTATTCACAGATTATAGAGGCGGTTTTAGACGCCACCGATCAGTTGGATAAAAAGGAGGGATTGAAATATGCTGGAAAATAGCGATCCCGCTCAGCTAAAGTACGTTGGGAAGGCGGCTCGCCGGGAAGAGGCCATAGATAAACTTACCGGGGCGGCTATATACGTAAGCGATATGATTCTTCCGGGGATGTTGTACGCCCAGGTTAAAAAGAGCCCCCACGCTCGAGCTTTGATCAAACGGATCGACGTTTCAAAGGCCCAGGCCCTGTCGGGGGTTCGGGCGGTGTTAACGGGGGAAGAACTAAACTATAAGCTGGGGTTGTATATCGTCGATAAGGATATCCTGGCGAAAAAAGAGGTCCGTCACTACGGGGAAGCGGTGGCCGCGGTGGCCGCCGATACGTTGGAGATAGCGAAAAAAGCGGTGGATCTCATCGAGGTGGAATACGAAGTTCTGGAGCCGATTCTGAACCACATGGACGCCCTTAAAAAGGATGCTCCCCTTATCCACCCGGACTTGGGCAGTTACGACTATTTTAAACCCGCCTTTTCACCCCAGCCGGGAACGAATATCGCTACCTGGAATAAGATGCGCAAGGGGGATGTGGAAAAGGGATTCGCCGAATCCGCCTGGATCGTGGAACGGGAGTATACCAACCCGTCGGTTCAGCACGTTCCCATGGAAACCCACGTGGCCATCGTCCAATGGGGAAAACAGGACGACGTAACTATCTGGACCAGCGCCCAATCCCCCTTTACGGTCCGGGATCTGTTTTGTTACGCCTTTAAACTTCCCCGGAACAAGGTCCGGGTTTTGGTCCCCCACGTGGGTGGCGGTTTCGGAGGCAAGGCGGGGATTCATATCGAACCCCTTACGGCCATGTTGTCCAAAAAGGCCAACGGAAGACCGGTAAAGTTCCAGGCCACCCGGGAAGAAGAGTTTACCCTGCTTCCCTGCCGGAGCGCCCTAACGTACCGCATAAAAACCGGGGTTTCCCAGGATGGTAAAATCCTCGCCCAAAAGATGACCATGTACTGGGACGCGGGGGCCTACGCGGACTACGCGGTCAACGTTACCCGGGCTTCCTGCTATTCGGCCCAGGGACCCTACGACGTGCCGAACGCTTGGGTGGACGCGTACACCCTGTACACCAACAAGCCCTACGGTACGGCGTACCGGGGCTTTGGACACGTGGAATTCCACTGGGGCGTGGAACGGCACATGGACTTGGTAGCCAAGGCCATAGGCATGGACCCCCTGGAGTTCCGCCGGAAAAATCTCATCCATCCCGGATCGACCACCCTTTCGGGGGAGGTGATCCAGGAGCACACGGGAAACGTTTTAAAATGCGTCGACGAGGTAGCCAAGGCGATCAACTACGGAAAACTTACGGACGCTGAAAAGGCCCGGGAAAAGGCCACGGGTCGAAGGATAGGCAAGGGTATCGCGGCGCTCCACAAGGCCCCCGCCATGCCGTCCTTTACCGCCACCGCCGCGGTCATCAAAATGAACAGCGACGGTACGGTCCACGTGAACGTGGGCCTTATGGAAATCGGCCAGGGTTCTTCCACGGCGTACCAGCAGATCGTGGCTGAACGGTTGGGCTTCCCCCTGGAAAAAATCAAAGTAACCGTGGAAAAGGATACGGACCGGGACCCCTACGATTGGCAGACCGTAGCTTCCAAGGGTCTGATAATGACGGGGAACGCGTGTATTTTGGCCGCCGATGATTTCCTGAAAAAGGGTTACGAAGTGGCCGCCCAGGTACTCCGGGCCAATCCCGTGGACCTGGCCCACGACGGTGAAAAGGTATACGTGAAGCATCATCCCACCGAATCGGTAGCCTGGTCCAAGTTGGCCATTGGGTACGCGTTCCCCAACGGGAACGGCATCGGCGGCCCCCTGATCGGCGTGGGCAACTACATAGCCCAAGGGTTGACCAACCTGGATAAAGAAACCGGCGAAGGGTATCCCGCCTTGGATTGGACCTACGGCGCCCACGGAATTATCGTGGAAGTGGATCCCGATACGGGGGAATACAAGGTTATCAAGGTGGCTTCGGCCTTCGACGTAGGGAAAACCATCAACCCCGACATGGTCCGGGGGCAGGCCGTGGGTGGTATGATCCAAGGCCTGGGGACCGCTACCTGCGAAGGGTACATCTACGACAAGGCGGGGCATCTCTTGAATCCCTCGTTTACGGACAACAAGATCCCCACGGCCAAGGATATCCCCGAGGAGATCGAAACTATCGCCGTGGAAACCCCCCAGTTGGACGGCCCCTACGGCGCCCGGGGCGTGGGAGAGCATCCCATGATCTCCGTGGCTCCAGCCTTAGCCAACGCGATCGACGCGGCGGTGGGGGCGGAGCTGGTTCACATGCCCATCCGTTTCGAGGATGTGTGGCGGGCGATTCAAGACCGGGAACCCATCGATAACTGGATCACCAAGACCCCCTCGGGGTCCTGTCGTTCCGATCCGGCAACCCGGCTTCACAGTCCCGACTCGGCTATAACTCCCTAGGAGGGGACCGCAGAGTAGGGAACTATTTGAAACTCCGGCTACCAGTACGGTTAAAAAACGATAGCCGGAGTTTTTTGTGGGGGGTGATAAAAAAAACTTGACAATTAGAGCTTTTGGATACAATGATGAATACGATTTAATCCTGTTTATACAGGGTTAAATAAACGCAAAAGGAGGCTTTTAATGGCTGATGCTCAGAATGTATCTACCACCCGGGTAATTCCCTGGCCGGTGGATAGTAAACCCGCTTGGGGGTTCTCGATTGTCGCGGGACTACAGCACATCCTTACCCTGTTCGGAGCCACCACCCTGGTCCCTATCCTCTACGGACAGGCCATGGGGATGGACGTACAGCAGTTGGGTATCTTTATCGCCACGGTGTACATGGTTACGGGTATCGGTACCCTTATCCAAGCCTACGGGAAAATCGGGTCCGGACTCCCCATCGTTCAGGGGTCATCCTTCTCCTTTATTCCCGCGGCGATGATTATCTTTGAAAGCGTCAAAGGCGGCGGCGGCGGGGTCAACGAGATGATGCAGGCCCTGGGTGGCGCCCTGGTGTACGGCGGTATTTATGAAGTATTGGTCGGTTATACGGGCCTAGCGGGGCTTCTGAAAAAGGTAATCACCCCGGTGGTTATCGGACCGACGATCATGCTGATCGGTTTTGGTTTGGCGGGGACCGCGGTAAATACCGCCTCTTCCTACTGGCCCATCTCTATCCTGGGTGTGGCGATGGTGTTAACCTTCTCTTTAATTGTCAAAAATAAGAGGATCAACGCCTTCCCCGTCTTCCTTACCATGGTTATCCTGTATCTTTTCGCCGTGTTGGGTACGGTGGCGGGCTGGTTCCCGTCGGGACACCCGATGTTCGTGAACCTCAAGGCCATCGGGGACGCCAAATGGATCGTCTTCCCGACCCTGTTCCGTTACGGAACCATTGGGCAGACCCTCCACTTTAACGTCCTTGCCTTTACCGCGATCTTGGCGGCCTACACGTCTTCCATAATCGAGTCGATCGGGGATTACCACAGCGTTAGCTACGCCTCCGGTCTTCCCGACCCCTCGGCTAAGATGATTTCCAAGGGTATCGGGGCGGAAGGCGTGGGCTGTATGATTTCCGGTATCATGGGCGGCGTGGGAACCACGAGCTACACCGAAAATATCGGCATCATCGCCCTTACGGGTATCGCTTCCCGGCGGGTCATCCGGACCGGCGCGGTCATCCTGATCATCCTGGGCTTCCTCTGGAAGTTCGGCACCATCATCAGTACGATCCCCTCGCCGATAATCGGCACCGCGTATCTGTCCCTGTTTGGTTTAATCGGCGCCCTGGGTCTCCAGGTCTTTACCCGTTGCGATGTTTCCTCCACCCGGAACCTGTTAATCCTCGGTGTGGCGTTCACCATCGGCTTGGGGCTTCCCGGCTGGATGGGTCAACATACGATAAAGTTTGCCAGCCAAAACTGGGATTGGGTCGCCGGCATCATGAACGGGATCCTTAAAAACGGCATGGCCGTCGGCGGTATTACCGCCGGTATTTTGGATAACGTCATTCCCGGTACGCTGAAAGAACGGGGTGTCGGACAGCGGTAGTTATTGGCATCTTTTTTTAAAGGAGGGCTACGGCCCTCCTTTTATTTGGGTACCCCGGCAAGGGGGCACCCCCTTACAATTCAAGTCCCGATGGGTCGCCATGGTTTAAAAACTGGTTTCGGCCCCCTGGACCAGATACAGGGTATGTCACCCAGGTGATCCCCCGATTGTAAAAATCGGATTAGCTAAAAAGGGGAAGGTTATGCTTCGTATTCGTAAATTTCCGCGGATTCTCGTTTCTTTTTACATCATTGGATATATCTTTGCCTTTTTTGCCCTCTTTTATCGAACCAAATGGGTCTTTGCGCTTATTACCTTCGCCTCTTCGGGGCTTTTAAACTATCTATACTTTATTTCCGACGGGTACCGGTCCTCCAAATTTATGATCCGGGCAAAAAAATTAATCGATAAGGGGCGCCTAGAAGAGGCCGTGGATTCGATTCTCCGGGCGGCCCGAATTGCGGAGGACGAAGAAATTTTGGTGCAGATCAATTCGATTCCCAAAAAAAATGTGGAAAACTACGGAAAAACCGCCCAGCTACTAACCAAAAAGTTTAAGGAATTGGACACCCCCTTCCTCCGTTTTGTGACCGCCAGTTTCTTTTTTACGGTCCACGACCTAGAAAAGGCCAGGGATGTGTTAATCGATATTCCTACGAATTCTTTAACCATAAAAATGGGCCGACTTTTAGGGTCCGTATTGTACGAATTAGGAGACTATCCCCGGGCAATTCGGGTTTTCTCATCCTTTAACACCCCCAAGATTCCCCAAACGGAGGATCAGTTGGCGGTAGTGTACGGTCTTGCCATTTGCCATATCGGCAAGGGGGAGACCAAAAAGGCTATCGAATTACTACAGCGGGTACGGTCCAAAAGTCCCGCCTTTGGAAACGCCGACAAACTTTTAAAGGAGCTGGAAGGCCAGGAGGAAAAAGAAAAGTCCTAGCAGTTTGTCGGACTTGTCCTTGCAAACTGCTCAAGAAGCGAAGCTTCTCAGGAGCCTGGTTACAGTCTGGCAGGCTCCAGGAGCCTGGTTACAGTCCGGAAGGCTCCAGGAGCCTGATTGCAGTCTGGGTGCGGTCCGACAGGCTTCTAGGGTAGGGGTAGAAAGATAGATTTCCTTGGTTTACCGTCGGGGGATCGGGATTTATGGCCCTTGCCGGTGGTATCTTCCACCAGAACGATTTCGCCGGGTCCAAAGGTACGGATTTCCCCATCGGAGGCTTGGATTTCCACGAAACCCTCCAACATGACGATGTACTGTCGGCGAGGGGCCACGTGCCAATCGTAATCGTACCCCGGTTCGTTTTCCCGGAGGATCATCGACGTTACCGGTAGGGGGTCGGCCATCTTACCCAGGGGGTTGGATGAGGTAAAGGGTATGTCCAGGTCCTGATAGTGGGATTCCCCCTCCGGGTCAGCCCAAATGCGCGCGATAGTCATGTTCGGTCTCTCCGTAAAGAAATGAGGTTTTTATGCGTTCCCCTGCTACTGTTGGGTTTTCTACTATGAAACAAAACCAAAAAAATCACAAGACCGATGATGAAGGGGGGACTCCCGGGCCCTCCGATTGTATCCTCTGCGCCGCCGGGGGGTCGAACCGTATGGGCCTGTGGAAGCCCCTGCTCCCCTGGAAGGACGGTGTGGTCATCGACGCGGCTGTGGCGGCCGCCCTGGGGGCCAATTGTAGGGTTATTTTGGTAACCGGGTACCGGGGCGAAGAATTGGAAGCCCGTTTTCGGGGAACGCCGGGAGTTTTTACGGTTCGCAACCCCGATTGGCAACGGGGGATGGTTTCGTCCATCCTAGCGGGGGCCCGGTACGTGGAAAGGGAGTCCTTTTTTGTTTCCCACGCCGATATGCCCCTGATTCCCCCCGGGGTCTACCGTTCCTTACGGGAACGGGCCGACCAGGACCGCCGTAGAGCCGAAGGACCGGGGCGGCCGGGGGCCTGGCGCTTTATCTTTCAAGGAAAACCCGGGCACCCGGTACTCTTTGAACGTTCGGCCCTCCCGCTTATAGAACAGATTGGTCAGGGGGAATCCTTAAAGGCGGTGTTTGACCTCTGCGAGCTCCGGACCCAGGAAACGGACGAGCCGGGGGTTTTGATAGATTTTGACGATACGGAAGCCTACCTTCGATCCCTCCTTGTTTGGGGAGGGAAAAACAATACCCCGGGGATGGGGGAAAAAGAGTTTTTCGCCGGACCTGCGGAGCCCACAGAAGCCCCGGAACCGGTGGTGGAAATTATTACCGGACCCCAGGGGGCGGGGAAAACTACGGCCCTGCGGTTGCGACTGTATGGGGCCCTGGTGGACCGACAGCCCCTCTGCGGGGTGTACCAGAGGCAAACCGGCCGAAACGCCGACGGCATAAGCCGGGGTTTTGAGCTGGAGGCCCTTTCGTACTCCAGCGGGACCTCGGTCGATTATGTTAGGCGGCTCCTCTGCGTTCAGGCCACGGATCCCCTTTTGAAACGGTACCGGGAAACCGGTTTTGCCCCCTCCGAGGCCCTGGGACCCTTCCTCTTTGACCCCTCGGCCTTCCAATCAGCCCTGGACCTGGTACACCGTTTCCTGACGGTAAAGGCGGAACGGGGCCGGGTGTTTTATATCGATGAACTGGGAAAACTGGAATTGGAGCGTTCCGGGGGCCTCCGGCCCCTCTTAGAGGTGATGGTTCGATCTATTCAGGAGGATAACCGCCGGGGCTTGGGTTCCCGCCTGGTGTGCTCCGCCCGGCAGGACACGCTCCCCCTTTTGCGGACCCTCTTGGCCCATTGGGGGCTTCCGTTTGCCGTGACCACCCTTACTCCCAGGGAAACCCCTCTCCCCCGGCTATCCAATCCACGTACTGCTGGGCGCTCCGGGGAGACCGGCCGTTAAACCACCGTTCCCAGCGGAGGGCGTTTTCTCGGAACTCCTGTCTTTCCCCGGTTCCCCCAGGGCTGAGGATGCCCCGCCGTTCGGCGATGGCTTCGGCGATGGCCAGGTATTCGTCCTGGTTGGGGGAGCTAAAGACCACGGTGACCCCGAAGCGATCGGCCAAGGACAGCTGTTCCTGCATGGTGTCAAAGGCCCGGACATCCCCCGTGGCTATCGCGTCCGCCGCCATGGCGGTGGTGGGGCGGTCCGCGAACCGTTCCTTTACCAGATGCCGCCGGTTGCTGGTTCCGTAGATAACCACGTTGTCGGGCCGCTTTTCCGCGCCCCCCTCCAGCAGGGCCTTAAGACCGGTGAAGGTATCGTCGGTCTGCTCAAAGGAAAGGTCATCGATAAACAGGACAAACCGCAGGGCCCGTTCCGCTAACGTATCGGCGATACGTTCAAAGTGGAGCAGGTCCTTCTTTCGAACCTCCACGAGCCGTAGGGCCGCGTCGGCGAAATGGGCGCACACCGCTTTGACGGTGGCCGATTTTCCCGTTCCCCGATCCCCGTAGAGCAGGAGGTTATTCGCCGGTTTTCCCTCCGCGAAGCGCTGAGTATTGGCCATGACGATGCTTCTCTGTTCTTCGTACCCCGACAGGTCATCCAGACTAATGGGATCGGGATTCTTAACCGGCCGCAGGGTACCGACCTTTCGAGAACTATCCCAAATAAAGGAGGGGTAAAGGCCCAACAAACCGGCTCCCCGTTCCCGCAGGTGGTCCGCCCACGCTGTAATATGGGAAGCCCAGTGCCCATCCCGGGGAAAGGAAAAAACCGAGCCTTCCCAGATCGATGTTTCCCCCATCGAGGCTTCCCTGGGGGGGCTAGAATCGGGGGCCCCCGGTTCTTCCCTAAGGGCCGCCGCTTCGGCCACGATACTTTTAGCCGCGGCCAAAAAACCTTCGTCCCGAAGCCGAGCCGCCAGAGTATCGGCTATCCTCTGGAGATCGCAGACCGCGATTCTTCCCAATTTGTCCAGGTCCAACGCGGCGATCCGCAGAAGCCGTGGATCGATCCGGTCAAGGGGAAATTTTTCCGCGGTCCGGGTAAAGACATTATCCGCCAATACGACGACCCGGTTGACCGAGGAAAAGAGGGAAGGGGCCTCGGAATCTAAGGTCAGGGTGTGGATAAAGGTGGACCAGGCGTCCATCAGAGCCACCGCGTTTCTAGGCCCCCTGTGGGAAGAGGGAATGGAAAGGAGATCCAGGAGCCGTTGAAAGGAACGCAGGGTAGCCTTCTTTTTAAGGGCCGAGAAAAGCGTTAAACCCCGTAAATCCGCCAATAGAGCCCCGTTTATATCATCCATGGGGCCTAGTATACCAGAAGCCCAGGGGTGGATAAAGGTACAGGTTCCTAGACACCCCTCAACGGGTCCCTCCCCAGCTGGCGCGGACCGGTTTTACCTTAGGGGTCCCTTTTACGGTACGGCGGATGTACTATATACTTTGGGTGGATAATCTATTTGGTAAGGTGGGAAGGGAATGGACAGTAGGGAGTCCCGCTCTGAAAGAAAAAAAAAGGAAGCCCGGGAACGGATCCTAAAAGCGGCGGAACAGCTTTTTATGATCGAGGGAAACTATGAAAAGTGTACCATCCGCGACATTGCCCAACGCTCGGACGTGAGCGTCGGAGCGGTGTACCTTTGTTTTAAAAATAAAATAGAAATGCTGGCGGAACTGGTATACCTCCATTCACGGAGGATACGGGAACAGCTACAGGCCGTGGTGGGCCAAAAAAAGACCGGAGCGGAAAAATTGATCGCCATTCTGGATCTATTTTTAACGATACGGGATGATCCCCAATTTAAATTTTACGGGCGTTTTTCCATGGAACGGTACACCGACCTGGCGAACAGCCGGGTTATCAACGTTATTCAGTCGGAATATATCAAGATAGTCGATATGGTGGAAGAAATTTTTAGGATTGGAAATCAGGATAAAACAATCATCACTACCGATGATTGTCGCCTTGCGGCTACGGTCTTTATCCAGATGACCCATTCCTTTGTCCGGGATCTCCTGCTCGATCTTTCCCCCACCTCGTTTCTATTACCCCAACCCTATAGTAGCGACGCGCTTATCACCGCTTTCATAACCCTGGTCCGCGAAGCCCTTTGCGTAAAAAAAGATGAAAGCGCTTGGATAATCCATCAAAAGTCGATTGACTAGGGTCTTGTAATTTTGTATTTTATGAACATTGTTCATGTTTTAAAGCAATTGAGGCTGTCTGATAACTCTTTTAATTATGAGTCCCCTCTAAAAACTGATGTTTTTAGAATTGTCTCAATTATCAGACCGTTAGAGGAGTTATAGTCATGAAGCGTTTTTTAGTCCTGCTCGTGCTTGCTTGGGGGATAATTCTGTTTGGTTGTTCCGCCTCGGCTAAAAGTTCGGCGGTAAAAGCTCCGGTTTCAAAGAGTATGGAACAAATCTACCAAGAGGAGGGGTATCCTGTTCGAATACAGGACCTTGCTCCTGTGGACTTTTCGGTCTACTTAAAGTACCCCACGGTACTCCGCAATCAATCCGAATCCATAGCCACCGCCAAAATCGAGGATTTTGTTCGAAAGATCGAAGTAAAGGTTGGGGACTACGTAAAAAGGGATCAGGTTCTCCTTTCTTTTTCATCGGATAATACGGCCTACCAGCAGGCAAAAATAGCCTTTGATAACGCCCAGGCCATGTTTAACCGGAGCGAACAGCTGTTCACCCAATCGGGTATTTCTAAGCAGGACTTTGATAACGTGCGAACCCAGTACGAGATAGCCAGCCGTTCCCTGAAGGCTGCGGAGGATATGATCTATATCAAAGCGCCGATTGACGGGACCGTTTCCCAAATTTACGTCAAAGAGACCCAGAACGTTAAGCCCGGGGAGTCCCTGGTCAGCATTTCCAACAAAGCGGGTTTCGAAGCCCGTTTTTATGTAACCTCCGACGAGATCGATTTGATCAAAGTTGGAAGCCCCGCGAAAATTGAGGATCGGGGGGCATCCATCGAAGGCCGGGTCGTGGAGGTCCCCTTGGTGATGGACCCCTCCAAGGGAGCCTTCGCGGTCCGCGCGCTCTTTTCCGGCAACACCCATTCCTTTGTCAGCGGGATGAGCGTTGATGTGGCGGTGCAGGTGTACCAAAACAAAAACGCCCTGGTGGTGCCCCGTAACGTCATTGGCCGTTCGGAAAAGGGGGCCTACGTCTACGTAGCCAACGGCAATCACGCCCAAAAACGGGATGTGGTTTTAGGCCGGGAACGGGGACTGGATGTGGAGGTCGTGTACGGATTAAAGCCGGGGGACCAGCTTATTGTGGATGGGATCCAGGGAATCAGCGATAACGTCCTTCTTAAAATAAGCCGTTAGGACAGCACCATGAATTTTATCGATCTATCTATTAAAAGGCCCGTTTTAACGATTGTGGTTCTTTTGACCCTTGTGTTATTCGGGACCCTGGCGTATTTCTCCATCCCCGTTGCTTTATTTCCCGATATTAAGGTCCCCTACGTGACCATTCAAACCGTCTATCCCGGAGCCAGTCCTGCGGATATAGAAACCCAGGTGACAAAAAAAATAGAGGACCAGGTAACCGCCATCGCCGATTTGGATACGGTTACCTCCTACTCCATGGATAGCGTTTCTATCGTTATCGTGCAGTTTAAATTTGGAAAGGATGAAAACCTCGCCCTTCAGGAAGTAAAGGATAAGGTTGAGGTGATCATCCCTAATCTCCCCAGCGACACTCAACGTCCAGCCATAACCAAAGTGGATATGGCCACCATGATGCCCGTTATGAATATCGTGCTGGAGGGGGATATGACCCCCACGGAACTGTACACCTACGCCGACAAGGTGGCGGTGGATCAGCTGTCCCAGGTAAGCGGGGTCTCGGGGGTTCAGCTTGCGGGAGGGCAGGAACGGGAAATCCGGGTTGAATTCGACCGTCCAACGGTTTATGCCCGTTCCCTGTCCTTGCCCCAGATCGCCGGTATTTTAAGGGCCGCCAACATGGAAATCCCCGGCGGTAATTTAACCATCCAAAATCAGGACCTTCCCATTCGGCTTAATGGTAATTTTAAGAGTCTAGAGGCTATTCAAAACCTGGATATTCCCACCGCCACGGGAATATTTAAACTTCGTCAATTGGCGGTCGTCCGGGATACCAGCAAGACAGTTCGCCAAAGGACCATGCTGTTGGACAAAAAAGCGGGGACGCGAAACGATAATGTCCTGCTCCTCCAGGTCCTTAAAAACCCCACCGCGAACACGATAAGCGTGGTGGATAGCGTTATGGCAAAACTGCCGGCTTTGGAGAAAGCCGCCGGAGGACACGTAACCTTTAAGGTAATTAAGGAAGATGCCAGCTATGTTCGGTCCACGGTTAACGATACCCTGAGCAACGTAATCCTGGGGGTGTTGCTGACGGGTTTGGTGTTGCTCTTTTTCCTCCACGATGTACGGTCCACCATTATCGTTGCCCTCTCCATGCCCTTCTCCATAATCGCCACTTTTTTGGTGATGAGGTTCATGGGAATAAGCATCAACATGCTTTCCCTTATGGGGATATCCACGTCCACGGGTATTTTGGTGGCCAACTCGGTGGTAGTTTTGGAAAACATATTCCGATACAAGGAGTTGGGGCATAATCGAACCGAATCGGCGGGCCAGGGCACCAAGGAAGTCGTGGTGGCGGTTTTCGCTTCCACCTTGACCAATATCGCCGTCTTCCTTCCCCTGGCCAATATGGAAGGGATTATGGGCTCGGTGCTGGCGAACTTCGCCTACACCATCGTCATTGCCACGGTGTTTTCAATTGTCGCTTCCTTTACCCTTACACCCCTTATGGCCTCAAGGATACTCCCCGAACGGGTTAAACGGGAAGGCCCAATCAGCCGTGGTTTGGAAGCCCTGTTTAAGGGATGGGAAAAAGCGTATGGGAAGTCCCTACAATTTTTACTACGGAATAAACGTCGAAGTTTTTTGGTGGTAGTCCTCTCGTTTGGGGCCTTTTTCCTGGTGATGGGTAACGCTTCCCACGTTAAGTTCGAACTGATGCCCAACACGGACGGCGGAAAGATTCAAGTAAAAGTGGAACTTCCCCAGGGCACCGATTTAAGGACCACCAGCGCCACCATGGCAACCATCGAAAACCGGTTGGGTTCCTATCCGGAGGTGGAGAGTATCCTCACCTCCGTTGGAACCCTGGGTTCCTTGAATAAGGATGTCAGCGTGGCCCAAATGGATGTGTACCTAAATTCCCGGGATAAGCGGACTAAAAACAACGCCGACTTAGCTGGCGAGTTTCTTCATACCCTTTCGGATATCCCCGCCGCGATCCGCGTTAGTCCCCTTTCGGAAATTTCCATGGGGAACGGCAATGGGGCCATCGACCTATACCTAAGGGGGGAGGATAACGACGTCCTTTTAAACCTGGCGGAAAAAATAAAGGCCCGTATCACCACTGTTCCCGGTGTAATGAACCCGACCCTCAGTTCCAAGGCCGGAAAGGCGGAGTACGTATTTACCCCGAACCGGAAACATATTTCCGCCGATGGACTTTCCGTGGAAATGATCGCGGGGACCCTCCGCGCGGCGGTGGACGGCCTGGTAACCACCACCTACAAAGAGGGGGGGAGGGAATACGATATTCGGGTGGTCCTTACAAGCTCGACCCTCCAGGGTTTGGAGGATATTAAAAACATTCCCATAGCCGCAGGACCCAACGTCAAACCCCTGTCCTATTACGCAGACGTGGGATTTTCCACGGGTTATAGCAAGGTCATGCGAACCGATAAGATTCGGACCGTGGAAATTTCCACGGATCTGCTTCCCGGGTACGCTCAGGGCGTGGTTCTGGGCCAGGTGCTCTCGGCGGCCAAGGAAATTAACCTTCCCCCAGGGTATAGCATTAAACAGGCGGGCAGTTCGGACTCTTTGGCCAAGACGGTCCGAGATTTAATTACCGTGTTCTTTATCGCCGTTGTCCTAACGTACCTTCTTTTGGCCGCTATTTTGGAAAGTTTTACCCAACCCCTATTTATCCTTTCCACGGTCCCCCTGGCGCTTATCGGGGTGGTTCTGTCGTTGATGATCACCGGGGCGGTGTTAAACTTTGTGGCCATGCTCGCGGTTATCATGCTCGTGGGTATCGTGGTCAACAACGCTATTCTGATCTTGGATTACTATAGTCAGCTTAAACGGCAGGGAATGAACGCCCACGATGCCCTTTTGGTCGCGGCTCCGACAAAGTTAAAGGCCATTTTGATGAGCAACATCGCTATAATTTTAGGTATGCTCCCCATGGCCATGGGGATTGGGGCTTCGGGGGCAGAAATGAGGGTCCCCATGGGAATCGTAACCATCGGCGGTATAATTTCGTCCACCATCATGACCCTCTACCTGGTTCCGGCGTTGGAAAATTTGTTAAGCCGCATGAGAAATAAGAAGGAGTCCCTATAATGCTTCGCCACAGCGTCCCTATCGCCGCTTTTCTGCTGGCCCTCTCGGTGGCCAGCGTTCACGCGGAGGATTATTCCCTCTCCGCCTATCTGCGGAGGGTGGAACAACAAAATTTAGACCTTGCCCTGGCTCAAAAGGAAATGGATTCGGCTTCCCAGGGGGTTGTGCAGGCCCGGTCGGCCCTGTTACCCAGCGTGGCCCTCCAGGGAGGATACAACCGCAACCTGAAGGAAATAACGCAACCTTATCCGGTGGCTTCTTTGCCCACAGGGGGGCCGTTGGTCTATCAAAATATACGAACCAATTTTGATAACGAGCTCAGTTTCGCCCTCAGCGCCAATCAGACAATCTTTAACGCCACCGCCCTGGCCCGGTACCAGCAAGCCAAGACGGCCCTGGACCTGCAAAAAAAGGTATACGATACCACCCGGTTGAACATTGTGGGGGCGGCGAAGAAACTCTACGCCCAGGTCCAGCTGGCCGAGAAGGCGGTAACGGTTTTGGAAGCCTCGGAGCAAACGGCCAAGGCTGTGTACTCCAATACGCAAATGAAATTCAACGCCGGGGTCGCCAAGGAGCTGGATTTACTTATGGCGGAAGTAGATTGGAAGACCAAAATCCCCGCCCTGGACGACGCTCGGAAAAACGTCGAGGTGGCCATGATCGCCCTAAAAAACCTGGCCCGAATCCCCCAGACCGAGCCGGTTACGCTGACCGAAGCGATGGAAACGCTCCCTCCCCTGCCGCCGGTAAAAAAAATCGAGGACATTCTGGCTACTCGGCCGGATTTTACGGCCCTCCTGCTTTCCAAAGACCTGGCGGATCTGGCCCTCCGTTCCGCCTACGGATCCTACCTTCCCACGGTTTCCGCGGGTTTTCTCTACACCTACGGAACCGTGGGCAACGGTACGGATGTCCACGCCAGCGATCAGAGTACCGCTAAAATAAGCCTAACCGCCACGGTCCCCCTGTTCGCGGGGTTTTACCGTTCGTCCCTGGTAGAAAGCGCTACCCTGGAAAAAGAAAAGGCGGATATAAAAATAAGTCAACAGCGCAATAGCATCGAACGGGATTTGACGGAGGTCCAACTACGGCTTGCCCGGGCCCAAAAAAGCATAGATTCAAACCGGGTGCAGGTGGCCACGGCGAAACGGGCCCACGATTTAGCGGTTCTTTCGTACACCAACGGGGTAGCCACCCAGCTTACGGTATCCCAGGCGGCCACCCAGTACGAACAGGCCCAATTGGCCCTGTACAACGCCATGTACGACTACCGGGCCGCCTGTTACGATTGGGAGATCATTACCGGGTTACTACAAGAATAGCCGTGGGGATTTTTGAGTCCCCTCTAAAAACCAATTGTTTTTAGAGGGGACTTAAGCAATTCCTTACAGGAATTGC
>Ga0078972_1003701_pt1 | contig 44720 bp, 55 predicted proteins | sample YelNatPaOPGAMG01_FD_67568 | JGI IMG/M metagenome (GOLD analysis project Ga0078972, IMG submission 67568) | Hot spring thermophilic microbial communities from Obsidian Pool, Yellowstone National Park, USA - OP-RAMG-01 (SPADES assembly) (version 2) | ecosystem: Environmental > Aquatic > Thermal...
GCTGTTTTAAAAGAAAGCAAGACACTGCCACGAAAAGTTAAACGTCTCCTTACAATTGTTGCGTATGCAGTGGCTGGCTGCGAGGAATGCGTTGAAGAATGCACTAAGGAAGCACTTTCGGAAGGTGTGAAAAGAAATGAAATACTTGATGCGCTTACGATAGCATGCCTTGTCAAAGGCGGCTCGGCCCTTAACACCTGCAAAAGAGCATTCAAAATTCTCAAAGAAAAAGTTTAAAGTTCCTTGTAAGGGTGATACCAAATTGGCGGAGAAAAAGGCTTTAAAAAGACTTGAAGCATTCAAGGAGGAGTTCGGCAAGATACTGGATCCTGTCGCTTTTATAAAAGGAAAAAATGAAGAGCTCTGTGATGCCTTTTTAGGGCTTCATGAACTTACAGTGAATGAGGGGGTTATATCGAAAAAGCTGAAATTTTTGATACACGCAGCTATAACAGCGTCATTACATGATGTTGAAGCGACGGTGATGCATCTTACAGGCGCTGTGAATGCGGGCGCTACTGATCAAGAGATTCTTGAAACAGCCTTCACAATAATCCCAGTGGCGGGAATGCCAGCTTTTGCTGTTTTTCTTAATGCCCTTAAAAGAGTAAAGCCCTCTTTAATGCCTGAATAGAAGTGAGATTTGATGATTGAAATCAAGCCTCTAAATACTCGGTCTGGTACCGCAATAGGTGTTGAAATAAGAAATCCAGAAGCGCCTGAAAAGCCAGCTATCATAGTGGTAATAGCAAAAAGAGGTCTTTTGGTCTGCGGTAACTTCGATATAAATGAGCTTGAAAAAAGGAATGTGACTGCAGCCAGAATAGTTGGCTTAACAAAAATTGAAGACATTCTGCAAAGAAATGTTGTTTCTGTCACATCACGTGCTAGGGCTTTAGGCGTTGATGTAGGTATGTTGGGTAGTGATGCTCTTGAGAAAATGAGCGTCTAAAATTTACAACCGAGAAGGAGGGAGTAAAAATTATGGAGAATGAAGAGAAAAAGGAACCTAAAATTCTTCCCCTATGCTATAAGGTTGCTGAACATGAAAATGTTATTTGGGTTTGTGATGGAGCGGCAAACGTTGGACAGGTTGGGCAGGCAGTAGGCGTTTTGCTTACAAACTTGGATAAGGGACGCATGTGTTGCACAGTAGCCGTTGCAGCGGGCTCTAAGCCTCATCTGGACATAGCTGAAAGAGCAAAGAAGAACATCGTCATAAACGGGTGCGCAAACAGGTGTGCCTCTAAAGTTTTAGAGAAGGCTGGAAAGAAAATACACTACGAAATAGACATATCGAAATATTTGCAGAAAGTTCCAACGCTCGACATATACCAAGCAGATGTAAAGAAAATAGCGCAAATAATAACTGAAGAAGCAAAGCTGTAGGGATGAGCAAGCAGCAACAACGCGCGCGTTTTAGTAATGTGGAGAAAGATTGGAAATAGAGGTTTAGCCAGATGGCTGCAGCTAAAGTTACCTCATTTATACAATTGAACTACTCCCACCTTGTTTTTGCTATGGTTATCCTCGGCGCAGCTGGAAAGAGAAAGGTAAAAATTATGGAGAATTAAAGAGAAAAAGCGCATTCGCAATAATGTATCCTAATATTATAACTATGAATAGTTTAAATGAGGAGGAATAAGGTTGAGTGAAGATTTTGCTGAATTCTTCTTCGCAGATACTTTTGATAAAAAGATTGAGATTAAGGAGATTTCACCCTGCATTGCTGATCCCAAAAGAATTAAGTTTTTAGCTCAGGCTGACAAACCCCTAAGAGATGTTTTACCAATTCTCTATTTAGCTATTCCAAACGCGAAATACTCTGAAAAGCTTGGCGCCTTAAACTATACGCATCAACAGCATTTAATAACAATTTTTGCTAATGGAAGAATTGGTATGACTTATGTTAAGGACAGAAATGAAACGGCACAGCTTATAGAAGAAGCGAAAAAACTGATGAACCGCGCATTAATATATTTGAAAACCCATGGAAAACCTAGCCCAGAAATGATTCAAGCCAAAAAAGAGTTAACCCCAGTCAAGATTTACGAGCTATTACCAAAAACAAACTGCAAAATATGCGGGGAACAAAGCTGCTTCGCCTTTGCAGCAAAAACTCCTAAATAGCAAAAAACATTAAAAGATTGTCCACCACTTAATTCCAGCGAATACTTTATGAATAAGCTTCAAATAGAAAAAATGATGAACCCCATAAAACTGATGTAAAAAGCCTTTTTAAACATAATTAATTTTAAATGTCATTAAATAGCTCCTAGGAACCGATAAATCTCTAAATCTAAAATTAATAAAGCTAATGCAACTTGTAAATTCCGGATTTTATTCTAAAAAAGCTGAACCTCATAAAATACCCCCGAGGAATCCAAAGAAAGATGAAAATGATAAGGCTCAAGAACTAAATGTAGAATTAATACAAATAACATATCTAAGTTTCAAAATCTAACATTCTTATCCGCAAGCAAGAGTAGCTTTAGCTACAACTCAATATTAACGCTCAAAAAAAATTTTAAATAAACTATTTAAAGGCTTTTTGATGGAAAATCTTATCTTTTTAAAGTGGTAAATTTATTTTTAGGTTTAAATGGGTTAAAGAGGTTTTTAGGTTTGGTTGAGAGGGTTAAATGTGGAGTGGAGGGTTTGGATGAGGTTGTTGAGGGTGGTTTTCCTAAGGGTAGTTTGATTCTTTTGGCTGGTGAACCTGGCACAGGGAAAACTGTTTTTTCTATGGAGTTTTTGGTTAAGGGTGTTGAATTAAATGAATCGGGCGTATATGTAAGTTTTGCTGAAGCGAAAAATACGCTTATAAATAATTTTTCTAGGCATTTAAATGTTGATTTGGCTAAGCTTGAAGTTGAAGGTAAAATTAAAATTTTAGATTTTACAGCCATGAAGGAGGAAAGCGTCTCCGCAATTTTAGAATCTATTTTAGCTGAGGTTAAAGCTTTAAATGCAAAAAGACTTGTTATAGATAGTTTTTCGGCATTGGCTCAAGCCTTTAAAGAACCTATAGACGTTAGAATAGTTGTTCATACAGTTTTAAGTAGAATAGTTAGGGAGATGGGCTGTACAACAATAATGATAGAGGAAGCCCCTATAGGCGAATCTAAAATAGGCTTAGGTATGGAGGAGTTTGTGGCTGATGGCTTAATAAGGCTTAGGGCAAGTGAATTGGATAAGCGTTTATTTAGGGATTTAGAAATAGTTAAGCTTAGGGGAACTAGGCTAAGTGAGCGTAAATTAGCTTTTACACTTGAAGGAGGCTTTAAGGCTTTTACACCTTTCAAGCTTAAGCCCGTAGAGAAGCCCAGCCGGTTCAAGCCCATTCCAGATAAGCCGGATAAATACTCAACTGGCGTAAAGGATTTAGATGGTATGCTTGAGGGGGGCTTGCTTAAGGGTTCCATGGTGTTGTTGGAGTTGGATGAGAAGATATCCACAATTATGTATCATTTGCTTGTGGCTCCTATGGCGGCTAACTTCGTGCTTCAAGGTAGAGGAGTACTCGTTGTCCCCTCCAGCGGCGTTGACCCAGCGCTCTTCCATAAATATATTAACGTTTATGGTGGAGTCGAGGATGAGTGGAGGCGTTATGCAAGGTTCATTGTGGCGAGGAGCCCTTTGAAGACTGAAGCTGAACCTAACATAATTATGGTTGGGGGTGAAGATTGGAAGGTGGATTTAAGCAAGGTTGTTGAGGCTGTGAATAAACTTAATGTTGAAACCGGCAAGCCAAACTTTTCAATCGTGGGCGTTGACACGTTGATAACGCTTTATGGCAAGGGGAATTGCGAAAAAATTCTTAACCTAACCGCAACCATGGCTAGGAAGACTGAAGCATCCATCATAGCCATCGTGAAGGCAAGTTACAGGGATTTAGCCGTTAAGCTTAGCTCCATAGCCGACATTTACCTACGCCTAACTAGAGAGCATGGTTGCTTATTGCTTTATGGTGTTAAGCCTAGAACAGGCTTATATGGGGTTGAAATGGATGTTTCAAAGGGTTATCCTTTACCTAAGCTTACACCTATAATATAATTGAGGGAGATGGAAAAGGTTGAGGAATAAAGGTTTTAACTCCGTTTGGGGGGGGGTGCGCTTGGATGATTTCCATCAAGCTTTGTTGGAGGCTGTTGATGAAGGTTTTTTGGCCTTGGGTGATTCAGTTCGTCAAGCCATATATTGGCATTTAGAAAATCGTTTTTCAATTAAACGAAATGAAATCCCTAATAGGCTAAAGGAATTTATAGAAGCTTTAAAAAATATATTTGGTGAAGGAGCTGAAATCCTCCTTAAAATTATAATCAAACGCTTTTACATAAAGCTGAATTTAAACTTTAAAGAGGTTGAAAACTGGAGCTTTATAGATTATGTGGAAAACGCTAAAAAAAGCATTAAAATTTAGGCGTTACTTTAATACCATGGCCATCAACGATAATATTATGGATCGTTCAAATAAGAATTTTGAAAGATTTTAAGCTTCTTGAAGGGAACTTGAAAGAAAGGATTAAAAGGGAGATGAAAACTTCAAAATTCAACTTTCTTATCAATGATTTTATGTTATATTAACCAATTAATTTTATATCTTCTAAAATTCTAATGAATATTTATAGTTTTTCTGGAGAGGGAAAATTTTGAGGCCTATAGTTTGGGGTTTAATTTTGATGGTTATAGGTGGAATATTTTGGGTTATGTTTAGTGTTGTTTATGGAGTGATAAGCGGGTTAAGTGGAGAAACTCCTTTGGAGGGTATGATTTTAATATATTTGTTCGGTACACTATTTTTCTTCAGTCTCCCTGTTACAATTGTTATAGAGGTTATAAATTGGGTTAGACGTAGAAGAGCTGCACAAGTTCAAGCTGTTGTTGAGGCTGAAGCTAAAGAGGTAACTATGCCCTCTATACCAGGTGTTGCAAAGCCGAAATATTGTATAGAATGTGGTGTTGAGCTTAAAACTTTAGGTGAAACCGGGAAGATGATGTGCCCTAAATGCGGTAGAATTTACGAGCTATCAAATAGAGGGGGTTAAGTTTGTCAAAGAAGGTTTTCGTCTTACTCATCTTAACCTTATTGTTACTCACTTCATTGCTTTCTAACTGGCCCGTTATGGCCAATGTGAATCCAAACGCAAGGGTTGTGAATGATAGATGGTACCTGGATGTAGATGGTCACCCAATAGTTGTGGGAGAAGTTGAGAACATTGGGGATGTTGCCTTGAAGGATGTTGAAGTAGTTCTTTTAATTCGCTCGAAGTTTCTTGATGAAACTAATGAGGAGACTTGGACGATTCGAATCTGGTCTCCGGAGGTGCTCGAGCCTGGATTTAAGGCGCCTTTTCGAGAGTGGATTTTGGTCTTCGGGGATTTTTTAGGCTACGAGGTTAAAGGCGTAACCTTTACAATTGGTGAATCCAAGCTGTTAAGGCTTGAGGTTCTCACGATGGAGACTTATGAGGATGGAGCGGACTGCCTCCATATAACTGGCGAAATCAAGAATAATGGAGAACAAGACATTTGGGGCTTTACGGCTGTGGGTGTATTCTATGATAAGGATGGAAGAGTTGTTACCGTCACTAAGCCAAACTATATAAGCTCAAATATTCGCAGTGGAGGCATAGGCCAATATGATGTGGTTATGGAACCAACAGATGTAAACCAAAAACCCTTCATAGATCATTATGCATTAATAGTTGAATCCTATTATTACAATATGATTCCAGAGTTTCCACATACAATAGCGGTGTTACTGATGGCTATGGGAACTACATCACTTATCTTAAGGCGAAAGAAAGATTAAAAAACTTTTAATTACTTGTTCATCTTAAAGAAATAAACATTGAATGGAAAATTCCACACTCTTTTAAGAATGAGTAGCTTATGATAAATATTTCTTTCTTCTTTTATTTTGTAAGGAATTCTTGTAAGAATTTCTGCATTAATAGATGCAAAAAAGAGGAAATATTAGGTAATATAGGAAAGAATTTGATGTGGTTATTCTACAATAATTGTTATTCTTCTATTATTTTTTCCTTTATTTTCTCTTTTGATAATTTTTATTCTACCAACCTCTTTCGTTGACCTAACATGAGTTCCTCCATCTAACTGCAAATCTATATCTCCAATACCCACAACTCTTAAAACATCAAACTTTTCATACTTACTTTCATCCATCAACCTCTTCAATTCAGAGTGTTTCTCCAATTCTTCCTTGCTAATTATTTTTGAAAAAACAGGTAAATCTTTCTCAACAATTTCATTGGCTTTCTTTTCAATAAATCTTGCAATCTTTCAAGAAAGCTTTGTGTTGAAATGCATTCATGGGAATCTGCTGAGAAGAGAATTATGCAAATATTGGAGAGTAAAGAAACTTTTATAAAGCTTTCAAGGCAGTTGGCTGAGAAGGCGCAAAAGAGAGAAAGAGTTACAGCGCAGCCTAAGGAACATCTTACAGGCATTAAGGCAACCCTCACGATCAAAAATTATCTTGGAGGGTTTTACTACTTCACGTGTGATGAAGTTGAGATTCATGGCAATGACTTATACCTAATAGAGGGAAAGCATAGTAAAGAAAAAAAGCTCCCTTCCATCGGGGATATAAAAGATGGTTTGTTAAGAATGATGTTGTTCACTAACTTGGAAAACGTTCAAATCGATGCTGCATACTATAATCCCGTTCCTATTTTAAAACTTACCACAGCCAAAGATTTTGATGCTGCACACTTAGAAAACCTTAAGATAATTGATTTACTGAAAGAAGAAGCAAAAACAAATAAATTTAGATTATTAATTAATGATAAATTTGTCGATCAGCCTATTTAGCCCTGCCTTTGCAACAGCTTTTCTATCACATTCCAATTTACATCTAATCTTTCACAATCGATAAATACCAAGTAATAACCTCTACCAAGAATTTTTAACAGCTTATTCAACCGAAAAACTTGATAGTTTTGAAGGATTGAAGGATCTGAAGGATGATTCCGTATTAAAGGGGTGTTTTTCATCACTTTTTTGATTAGTTTGAATTAATTTTTCTTCACTATAAAAGAATTTATTGACATTTTTCTGCTTAAAATTTTCGTTTTCAACCCCCTTTCCAGCGAAACTATCTTTCAGATCCTTCAATCCTTCAGTAACGCTGTCATACTCTTCTCCAATAGAAAAGCAACCATTTCAAATGCAGCTTTATTTTCTTTATACATATAGAAAAAAGGATAACAATTCAAGATATTATTGAAAAAATAGGAATTAAATTCAGCACAGCTTGATAGGTTTAAGCGTAAAATCAAGCAATATATAGGTTGAAAGCAGCTAACTACAGCTAAACACTGCTTAGCTGCAACTTCACATTAAGTTCTATAGCACATTTGTTTTTGAAGGGGGGAGGGGGGGTTCCCCCTCCATATTAAAACGCTTCTGATTTTTGATTTTCTTTGATTTTTTAAAGCTTTCTACGCGTAAAATTTTGATTTTTTTGATTTTTCCAGAAAAATCAAAAGCTTATTGAAGTTTATATTAATTTTTTGATTAGTATTTTTTGGCTTGGTAACGTGGCTATGAATTGCCATCCTTCAGCTAAATAAAAATTTCCAATTCATTTTCATATATTATTTTTTATGGGTTATGTTTTCCTTCCCTAAGCCTTTTAAGTTCTAATTCTTCATCTTTAGTTAATTCTTTTCCCAACTCTTTTTCTTTAGCTATTTTAATTTCAAGCAGATTCTATTCCACGAAGGCACTTAAATATTTTGGCGGGCCCGACGGGATTCGAACCCGCGACCTACGGGTTAAGAGCTTCAGCCATTTTAAAGTCCGCCGCTCTACCTGGCTGAGCTACGGGCCCACAATTAATTTTAGAAACATTAAATATCTTTATAAGGATTTTCTTTTAAGGGGTTTAAAGCGGCGATGTTAAAATTTATCGGGTTAGGGCTTTATGATGAAAAAGGTTTATCTATTTTAGGGTTAGAGGAAGCTAAAAACTCAGATATTGTTTTTGCTGAGTTTTACACAAGCTTTATGCCAGGTTTATCTTTAAATAGATTAGAGAATCTTATTGGGAAGCCTATTCAAATTTTATCAAGGAAGGATGTTGAAGAGAGAGATGAAGAAATTATTTTAAAAGCTGCTAAAGAAAAGGATGTGGCTTTTCTCACGCCTGGAGATCCAATGAACGCCACAACCCATATAGCGCTTAGGGTTAAAGCTGAAAAAATGGGTATTAAAACAAAGTTAATTCATGCAGCTTCTATATTTTCTGCGATAGCTGGAGCTACAGGTCTTCAAAGCTATAAGTTTGGTAGGTCTGTTTCTATCCCTATCGCTGGTAAGTTTCCCATTTCTGAAGCTCCATACAACGTTGTAAAAACTAATAAAAGCCTTGGGTTGCATACATTGGTTCTTTTAGATTTAGATGTTGAAGCTGGAGCTTATTTAACCGTTTCTGAAGCTTTAAGGCAATTGTTAATTGTGGAGGAACGCAAAAAAGAAAATGTAATTAATTTAAATAGTTTCATTATTGTGGTGGCTAGGCTGGGTGGCGCTACAATGGATGTAAAAAGCCTTTTAGTTAAGGATGCTTTAAATCAAGATTTTGACGGTCCACCTTTCTCAATTGTTTTTCCAGGAAAACTTCATTTTATGGAGGCTGAAGCTCTTCAAGTTTTAACCGGTGCCAAAAAAGAGTTTTTGGAGGAAAATCTTAATGAAAAATTGTAAAGATAAGGCTGAAGCATATATAAGGAAGGTTGAATCTGTTTTTAATAAAGTTAAATTTAAGGATGCGCGAAAAGAAGTAAATGAAGCATTTGATTACGCGAGAAGATATTGGTTTGATGCTAAACATTTTTTTAGCGAAGAAGATTTTGCTTCAGCTCTTGCATGCATTTCTTATGCTGAAGGAATTTTGGATGCTTTAAGGCTTTTAAATTTAATAGAGTTTAACTGGGAGTAGAATAGAGAAATGGGTAAAAAAGTTTTAGCTTCAGGAACATTTGATTTACTTCATTATGGTCATTTAAAGTTTCTTGAAGAAGCTAAGAAAGCTGGGGGAGAAAACGCTGAATTAATAGTGTTAATTGCTAGGGATAAAACTGTAGAAAAAAGAAAGGGAAAGAAACCTGTTATTCCTGAGGATCAGAGAAGAGCTTTAATTGAGGCTCTTAAACCTGTTGATTTAGCTATTTTAGGTTATGAAGAATTAAGTTTTGAAAAAGTTCTTGAAAAAATAAAGCCTGATATAGTTGCGGTTGGTTACGATCAAGAAGATGTTTATGAAGCTGTGAAGAAAATAATTAAAGAAAAAAAATTAGATGTTGAAATTGTTAAAATTGGGCGTTTCGGTTTAAAAGAGTTAAACAGTTCCAGCAAAATTAAAAGAAAGGTTATTAACGAGTGGGGAAAACAATAAAGGAGATTTTATCGCCATCCTTTAACTTTAACGTTTCCCTTAAGTTTACTGGTGCAATTATTTCTAAAACATCCTCTCCATAATGGCTTCTTAAAGCTGAAATAACTGCGCCTTCAATTTTATCCTCCAATAACGCTTTATAACAGTTTACCGAACCGAAACTTCTTTTACCATTTGAGAAACCTTCAATAACTATGCTTGGATAACATTTAAGCAGAGAAACCCTTCTTAAATAGCATTCTTCAATTTTTACATTTAAGGTTCCTGGATAAGGATTGAAGCCAAGCTTCTCTATAAACTGTTTTTTATAACCAGGTTGGGAAATATAATAGGAGCCTTCCCCTAAACCTGAAAAAACTTTTCCTTCAAGCTTTATTTCGTTTGGTTGAACCTTTAAAGTTTTTTCCAGCAAAGCTTGAATTAACGCTAACTCTTTATAGCCTTTAACCGTAACTTTAACAGTTTCCCCTTTAGAAATTTTAACGGTTTCTACTAAGCCAAGTTTTTTTAATTCCTTTAAATGCCTAGACAAAGTTTGCTGCGGTATATTAAATTTTTTTATTAAAAAGCTTGCGGAAACTTCTTGTTTATTTAAATCGATTAAGGCTTCAGCTATTTTCAATAATGTAAAAAATAGATAAGGTTTCAACATTGCTTCAGCATCAACTCCTGTTTTTTTCTTGAAGCTTCCTTATGAGCCAATTTTAATGGTTCCGGAAAACCTTTAAAGGAGCAATGCTTAACAATTTTTACAGCATCTTCAAGAGATATCTTGTTTCCAATGCTAACATAAACCTTCTTTTTTTCATTAAATCTTAAAACATAACCTATTAATTCGCTATTAATTAAAAAGTTTTCTTTTTCTATTCCATATAAACGATTTTTCGCTACACCTATTGTAGGCTTGTTTAAAATAAAGCCTAAATGGCATGCTAAACCAAACTTTCTTGGATGAGCTAAACCATGCCCATTAACAATTATGACATCTGGATTTAAAGATAAAGCTTTTAAAGCCTTAAGCATTACAGGTAATTCTCTAAAAGCAAGGAAACCTGGAATATATGGGACATTCACTTTAAATATTGAAAAAGCTTTCTCTAAAGGTTTAAGTGTAAAATAATCTATTGTAACAGCTGCTCCAACTCCTAAATCTTTTATGTAAGCTGCATCAACCCCAGCTACAACCTCAAGTTTTTTAAACTCGCTTTTTCTAGAAATAAATTTAGCGAGATTTTCCTGAATTTTTAACGCTTTTTCAACACAAAACATTTTTCTAAAAGTTTCATGAAGAAAACTTTATTGGTTTTTCCAATACGCTTAAAAGAATTACTCTGCTCTCTTTTGATTCATCAATTATATTATATGAGGTTTTTTCAGAAAGCCTCCTTGAAAAAGCTTTTACCTCTTCATAACTGGGCATATTTTCAAATTTAAGCCTTAACCTTGAATATCCAACAAACATATAGGCTTTAGGCTCTATATAGGTTGGTGATGCCTTACCTATTAACTTGGCATAACCATCTAAATCATCCATATTTTCTCCTTTAACAAGCGTTAAACGAATTACAGTTGGACATTTAAAACTTGAAAGCAACTCTAAGCTTTCATTGATTTTATCCCAAAAACCAACATTAACTGGCTTGCAAAGATTCATAAAAACCTTTTTATTTGGAGCGTAAATTGATAAGTAAAGCTGGGTGGGTTCCTCTGAAAGATTTTTTAAAACTTCAGGTTTAGTACCATTAGTCACTAGAAAAGTTGTGAAGCTTTTTTTATGAAATTCTTGAATAAGCTCGCTTAATTTAGGGTAAAGCGTTGGTTCTCCATCCAAACTTATAGCAGCATGCTTAGGGTTTAAAGCTTCAAAATATTTTTTTCCATCTATTTTACCTTTTTTAACTTGATCTTTATATCCGCTTAAAATTCTTCTTTGCGCTTTTACGCATTCCTCAACAATTTCTTCAGGATCGCTCCATTTTTGAATTAAAAAATTTAAGGGAGGCTTTAAATCTTCATTAGGGTGAATTCTCCAGCAAAACTTGCATTGCATATTGCAAATTAAGCTAGGCGTCATTTGAATGCATCTATGGCTTTGAATTCCATAAAATTTTTGTTTATAGCAATATTTGTTTTGAGTTAAACTTTGATGAAGCCAACGGCATTTTTTAACAGCTGAATGCTCATTAATTAATTGGTATTTCTGCTTTTTAAATAAAGTAATTAATAAATGTTGATTGCAACTTAATTGCATAAAAACTCAACTTAAATAGTTTAAGCGAATGGAATTGTTTCCTCTTTAACGCCATTCCTAGTAATTATTAATAAATCTATGCCGTTTCCGCTTCCAGCATCTCTTGAAACAGCTGCTTTTACAGCTTTTTTAACCAGCTCCTTAGCTTCCTCAATAGTTAAATTTTCTTTATATTCAGCTTCAAGAATTCCAATAGCTAACTCAGCTCCGGTTCCAACAGAAGCATATTTATCTTCAATTACTGAACCTAACGGGTCAAGAGCGAAAAGTTTTGGACCTTCCTCATCTATTCCACCAATAATAATTTGAGTAATATAGGGGTAAAGCCTATTTTGGAAAAGAAGATTTCCTATAAGCTTTGCTGTAGCCCTAACGGAAATGGGAGTACCTGCCTCTAAAGAGTAAAGGTTTAAGTAAGCTGCTGCTTCCTTAACTAAGATTTGCATATCCCCAACTAAACCTGCGCAAGCAGCGCCAATTCTATCAGTAATCTTAAACACTTTTTTGCTAGTTTTACTCATAACAAAATAACCATAAGAAAATCTTTTTTCAGAAGCTAACACCACTCCATCAGCGCATACCAATCCTATAGTGGTTGCTCCAGGAATATATGGAATCATTTGAGACATTGATTAAAACACCTTCAAACCTTTAGATAACTTATTTTCCTTAAAGCTTAAATTGTACCTTCTAAAAGTTAAATGTTTCGATTTTAAAATGCATCCTTTAAAAAATATTTTAAATAAACTTTTTTGGGGCGGGAAAGAGAAACCTGAAGATTACAAAATTGTTTATATTCATAGGGGGGCTCCAGGAAACCTTAAAAGCTTAAATGCTTCATGCATAACTAAAATTGGTAAATCTTGGTTTTCTTTTAAGGATAATGAAGAAGAAAAGATTATTCCTTTTCATAGGGTAACCCTAATTGTTAACTTGAAGACTGGGGAATATTTATGGCGGAAACTTTAAATAGTTAACCCTATTCCTTTAACAGATATTTTTCCTGGCGTCCCTAAATCTCCTTGAAGATTAAATTTAACTCCTGCAATTAACTCGGTAACCTTTAAGTTTGTTAATGCATGAAGAGTGATTTTGGAAACGGTAACTTCTGAAAAACCGTTTGCAACCGCTAAATAGGGAATTATAATATCGCCCATATGCTTATCTAAAGCAGCTTTAGAGTTTACTTCTTCAATTAAGGTTTCCGCCGCTTCTCTACCAACCTGCTCTGCAGGTTTCCCTTTTTCCCCAATTGAATCCGCCCCTAAAACTGCTCCAGAATTTGTTTTTGCGCATAAAGTTATTCCGCTGCCTGGCCCTAAATGAAAATCTTTTTCAGGTTGATACCATTCCAAATCTATTTTAATGTTTTTAAACCCTTCCTTTTTAAGTTTCTCTTCAGCTGATTTAGCTTGTCTTTCAGCAACATGCTTAGGTAATTTTACGCAATGGCTAAGCCCATAAACCTCTTTTATTTCCCCTCTATCTGTTAAAGTTAAGCTTTTAAGCTGCTTTGCAGGTTCTATAACCGCTATAACTTTTCCGCCACCTTTTGGGTAATGCCCCCTTTTCTCCACCGCTAAATATGCATTATAACCCATCAACCTTAAAATTGGAAGCGTTACAAACTTAATGTAATCTATTGCTGGAGACCATTTAACATCTGTTCCACCAACAATCGTTATTTTCATTTTGCTTGAGGAAAATGCAGCAGCAGGCATTAAAGCTTGCAAAACAAGAGATATGCTTCCCGCTGTTCCAACATCAAAATGAAATTCTCCACTTTCCCTTGAAGAAGGCTTAAAAACAAGTTCTTTAGATCCCTCCTTTAACCCTTCAACGTAAGCTTTAGAAATTGCTGCAACAGCTTTAACTCCAGCTATATGCTGGGCTTTAAGCCCTGGTGGAGATCTTTTACCTCTTACATTAATTATTTTAATTTCTTTATTTAGTAATGCCGCTAAAGCAACGCTGGTTCTAACTATTTGTCCTCCTCCCTCCAAAAGATCTCCTTTAATAATTATCATAAAGCTTCCTTTTCCTCTTTACCGTCTAAATATGAAGATTAAATATTTATTAAACGTTTAAAAAAGATATTGAGTTTAACAAATTTAGCATTTAAAGAGGCTAAAAAGTATTGAAGAAAAATGAAGAGTTTACCGGTGTTTTTATTGGGCGTTTTCAACCTTTCCATTTAGGGCATTTGGAAGCTGTTAAATATGCTTTAACAAAAGTTAATCAATTAATTATTGTTATTGGAAGCGCTCAATATAGCCATACTTTAACTAACCCTTTTACAGCTGGAGAAAGATTAATAATGGTTAAGCGGGCTTTAAATGAAGCGAGAATAAGCTGCGATAAATACTTTATTATACCTGTTGAAGATGTAAATATGCATGGAGTTTGGGTTGCGCATTTAAAATCTAGGCTTCCACATTTTGAGGTTGCTTTTTCTAATGAACCTATTACCTCTAGATTGCTTAAAGAAGCTGGAGTAAAAGTTGAGAAAATACCTTTTTTTGACAGAAATATATATTCGGCCACAGAAATTAGAAAGAGGATTTTAAAGGGGGAAAATTGGATGGAGCTTGTTCCGAAGTCTGTAGCGCAATTTATAAAGGAAATTAAAGGTGATGAACGCATTATAGAATTAAGCAAAAGCGATAAAACCTAGTTTTTTGATATGTTTATGCTTAAATTTTTTCTAAAACTATTTTATCGCCGGATTTAACTTTTAAATTTTTAGCAGCATTACCTGAATTTATAGCTAACTCTAAAAAGCCATGGCTTCCAATTAAAGCCAGCAACCTGCCTTTTTTAACGTTAAAATAGCTTTTAGAAAAATTAATTTTATATTTTTTGTTTTTAATCCTTAAGTTTATCCAATCGCCTAAGGAAAGATTTAATTTTTCTAAATGGAAAGGAGTTGCATTAGTTATTATATTTCCAAAAGAATCTATGTAAATGACTTCGCATAAAATTTTATCTCTTTCAACCTTAGCTTCAATAAATGAAGGCGCTTCATAACTGGTTATTTGTTCGCCAAACTCTTTAGGTGAAACTCCAAGCGATAAATAAGCTGCTATAGGCGCAAATATATCTCTTCCATGAAAAGTTGATGAAGGTTCTTTTCTAAAATATTTAGCGTTCAAAAGTTGATATACCGCTGTTATGCCTTTTTCTTTTGCCGCTAACATTAATAAACCGTTATCTGGGCCTATAAAGAAGTCTCCCTTAGCATCTATCAAGAGAGGTTTTCTTTCGCTTCCAACACTTGGATCAACAACAGCCACATAGATTGTTCCTTTAGGGAAAAATTTAGCTGCTAAATAAAGTATAAAGGCCCCTGCATAAACATTATATTTTTCAATTTCATGCGTTATATCAACTATTTTAGCGTTTTCGTTTATGGATAAAATAACGCCTTTCATTTGCGAAACATAATGATCTTTTAAACCAAAATCAGTTAATAAAGCGATTACGTTCAAACTTTCATACTCCTCCTATTTACTTGCCTTTCCCATAATATATTAACAAAAAATTAATTAATTAGAGAACTCTTAAATCTGAAGGAAAAGCTTGAGAAAGGTGAGAAAACGTGAAAGATGATGAACCTGAATTGATAATGCTTCCTGGACCAACTAATGTTCCGCAAAGAGTAATGAATGCTATGATAAAACCTATAATTAACCATCGAGGACCAAAATTTAGGGAATTCTATAAAGAGTTAACTGAAAACTTAAAATATGTTTTTCAAACAAGGAATGATGTATTTCCCTTGTCTTGCTCTGGAACAGGCGGAGTGGAATGCGCAATCTCAAATATTGTAGGTAAAGGGGATAAGGTGGTTGTTCCTGTTAATGGAGTTTTCAGCGAAAGATTATCGCAAACAGTTGAAGCTTTTGGAGGGGAAGCAATAAAAATTTCCATAGAATGGGGAGACGCTGTAACTCCCCAACAGGTTAAAAAAGTTTTAGAAGATGGAAACGTTAAGGCGGTGGCAGTTGTTTATAACGAAACATCAACCGGTGTAACTACAAGATGTTTAAAGGAGATTGGTGACATCTGTCGCGAATATGATTGCCTTTATATTGTTGACGCCATCTCCATTTTTGGAGGCGATCATCTACCTGTAGATGAGTGGGGAGTTGATATTTGCATAGCTGGAAGCCAAAAATGTTTAATGACGCCGCCAGGGTTAGCAGCGATTTCCATAAGCGAAAAAGCTTGGAAAGTTATCGAAAAAACTAAGGGCTCAAAATTTTACTTTGACCTGATTAAATATAGAGATTTTGCTTCAAAGTTTGAAACTCCATATACGCCGGCGTTACCTTTATTCTTCGCTTTGGGAGAAGCGCTTAAAATGATTAGAGAAGAAGGGCTTGAAGCTAGATTTAAAAGGCATGAATCCTGCGCTAAAGCCTTCTATAACGCTTTAGAGAAAATGAATTTAAGCCTTTACGCTAAGAAGCCTGTTAGATCAAATGTTGTTATCGCCATTAATAACCCGCCTAGAATAACCGATGAGCAGATTCGATCAAAACTTTTAAAAGAGCATAAGATTGTTGTTGCTGGGGGGATGGGTAAGCTTAAAGGAACCATGTTTCGAATAGGTGTAATGGGTACTGTAAACGCATATCATGTTATTAGAACAATATTAGCTTTAGAACAAACATTAAAGGAATTGAATTTTGAATTTAAATTTGGAGAAGGATTGCATACCGCCAAAGAAACCTTAGCTAAGGAAGGCCTTCTTTAAAATCTTTTTATTAATTTTCTTTTGGTATATAGGTTGAAAATGAAAATTTTAGCTTTTGCTGATATTCATGGAAGCTTAGAAGCAGCTGAAAAAATTGCAAGGTTAACTTCAACCACCGACGCTAATACTGTTTTGATAGCTGGGGATATAGCTGTTAATGACTTAAATTTAGCTGAGAAAATTTTAATGAAAATAGTTTCTTCATTTAATAAACCAGCATTTTTTGTTCCAGGAAATATGGATTCCCGTTCCTTAGCTTTTTTTAAAAGCGATAAAATTAAATCTATTCATGGAAGTTGCGAAGCAATAGAAGAAGAATTTTCGATTATTGGGGTTGGAGGTGCTATTTCATTTCTTTCTACACCTTTTGAACTTACTGAAAGAGAAATAGAATTAACACTAAACGAAGCTTTAAAAACTTATAAGCAGCAAAGCCTTATTTTGCTTTCTCACTCTCCACCTAAAAATACTAAACTGGATAAAGTGGGAGTAAACTTGCATGTAGGAAGCAGCGCAATTAGAGAGTTTATAGAAAATAAAAAACCAATTTTAGCTGTTTCAGGGCATATTCATGAAGCTAGAGGTTTAGATAAAATAGGGGAAACCCTTATAATTAATCCCGGTCCAGCTTTTCAAGGATATTACGCTGAAATAAAGGTTAACGAAAAAAAAGAGGTTGAAGCTAACTTTTTAAGCTTTTAAATTTAACTGTAGAATTTAAATTTAAAAGAGGAAGGGTAAATGAGCGAGCAAATTGAAGTTAAAAAAGGAGATTTTGCCTTAATAAATTATATATGTAAAGTTGAGGAAAGCGGGGAAATAATAGATGCTACTATAGAGGAAGAAGCTAAAAAAGCTGGTGTTCATAAAGAAAGGGGTAAATATGGTCCTTTATTCGTTATTGTTGGTGAAGGCTGGGTTCCTAAAGGTTTAGATGAAGGTTTAGTAGGTTTAACTATTGGAAAAACAACTATAATTAAGGTTCCGCCTGAGAAGGGTTATGGGTTAAGGGACCCAACCAAAATAAAGCTTATTCCCCTTAGAAGGTTTAAGAAGGAAGGTGTAAATCCAACTCCAGGAATGCAAATTGAAATTGATAATAAACCAGCTTTGGTTAGGGCGGTAGGTGCTGGACGAGTTCAAGTAGATTTTAACCATCCTTTATCTGGAAGAACCCTTATCTATGAAGTTTCTATAGAGAAAATCCTTAAGGATAATGAGGAAAAAGCTAAAGCCTTAATTAATAAGCATATTCCTGATGTGAGTGAAGAAAAATTTAAAGTAGTTTTTGCGGAGGATTCTGTGGAAATTGAAATACCTGAGGAAACCTTTTTTATTGATGGGCTTCAACTTGCTAAGAGAGCTATTGCACTTGATATCCTAAAATACTTCAATCAAGTTAAAAACGTTCGATTTATTGAGCGTTATGAAAGAAAAGGCGTTGAAGGCGAACAGAAACAAGAGGAAACCCCAAAGAGCAAGTAGGTTTATCAATTACCTCAATTATTTTGCATTTATCTCCATTTCGCAACCCTAGAGGAGCGCATTTAACATAGTTTTTGCATAAAATATTTTTGCAATCTAATGAATGAAAATCTATTATTGCTCCTAAAATAGCTTCTTTAGCGTTAATATTGGCTTCAATATTTGCTTCCTCAACTTCCACTAATTTTCCGCCATTAAAATGTATTTTGCATTCCTCTATAGCTCTCTTCAAAACTTTTTTTACAATATAAATTCTGCCTGCCTCTAAACCTTCCATGCAAATTTTATAATATTTGCATTTAAGGCATAAAGTTAAAGGTTTATTAAAGAGAAAAACATAACCTATTTTAGCCTGCTGCTTTCCAATAATCGTTATTTTATTCATGTTTAATCCTCGAAACATTTTTAAGGAAGAATTATAAATAAGTTCATAGTTTTAAACCGTTTTTAAATTTAGCTTTTCCATATTTTACAGTTTTAGGAGCTTAAATAACATGAACAATGCTTTTAATTCGCTTCAAAATGTTTTAAAAGGAACAACCACTATTGGTATAGCTTGTAAAGACGGCGTAATTTTTGCTACAGATACTAGAGCTACAATGGGTTATTTTATAGCTCATAAAAAAGCTAAAAAAGTTTATAAAATAGATGATCATATAGCTATGACTATTGCTGGAGCAGTCGCCGATGCTCAAACAGTAGTTGAAATATTAAAGGTTAACTCAAAGCTTTATAAGTATGAGCGGGGCGCGCCTATACCGGTTAGCGCTGCAGCTAGGCTTGTTGCAAATATACTTTTCTCTTCACGATATCTTCCTTTAATGCTTCAAGCTATTATTGGTGGAGTGAGCGAGGGTAAACCTCAACTTTTTGCTTTAGATCCTCTTGGAAGCTTAACTGAAGAAAAATGCGTTTCAACAGGTTCAGGTTCACCAGTAGCTTACGGAGTGTTAGAAGCTGAGTTTAAAGAAGACATGAGTGTTAAAGAAGCTCTTCCAATAGTTTTAAAAGCTATTAAATCCGCTATGAAGAGAGATGCTGCAAGTGGAGATAACTTCGACGTTGCGTTAATAACTTTAGATGGTGGTTATAGAGAGCTTAATGAAAAAGAAAAGGAAGAATTAATGAAGAATTAATTGAATACTTGATTTTAACTAAATTTTAATTTTCAAAATAACTTTTAAAGAAGGTTTCAAATTGCGTAGTCAGAATAGTAATGGATATGCTAAAGTTAGAGAGTGCGTTATAGAGTGCTTACCTAAAGAGGTGGAAGCGACAAGAATAGAGTTTGAAGGCTCAAAACTTGCGGTTTATGTTAAAAATGCAGCTATACTTCTTGAACAGAATTATATAATATCTGATATAGTTGCGCGTCTTCATAAAAGAGTTATAATTAGATCAGATCCATCTATAAGGGTTCCTAAAGAAAAAGCTGAAAAAATTATAGAGAATTTAGTTCCCAAAGAAGCGGAAGTAACATCAATAATTTTCGATTCAAGCGTAGGGGAAGTTATAATTGAGGCTAAAAAACCTGGGTTAGTAATAGGAAAAGAGGGAGCGGTTCTTCAAGAAATTATAAAGAATACTGCTTGGCGACCTAAAGTTGTTAGAGCGCCTTTATTAAACTCGAAAATTATAACCTCAACAAGGCATATTCTTTATTCTGAAAGCGAAGAAAGATCTAAAATTTTAAGAAATATAGGGGAAAGAATTTTTAGGCCAACTTTAACAAAGCAGGGAAGCGTTAGATTAACTTTTTTGGGAGGATTTAAGGAAGTTGGTAGATCCGCAATTTTAGTTGAAACTGAGGAAACTTGCATTCTTTTGGATTGTGGAATAAAACCAAACGATCAAGATTCAATTTCCTATCCAAGATTTGATGTAGAACAGTTTAATTTAGATAGATTGGATGCCGTTGTAATTACTCATGCTCACGTAGATCATTGCGCTATGGTTCCCTTCCTTTTTAAATATGATTACGATGGCCCAGTTTATTGCTCTGAACCAACAGCCTCCCTAATGCCTCTTTTGCAATTAGATTACTTAGATGTAGCTAGTAGAGAAGGCGCTTATGCACCTTACGATCAAAAAGATGTTAGAGAAGAAATTCTCCATATAGTTCCATTGAAGTATGGTGTAGTAAACGATATAGCTCCAGAAGTAAAGCTGACTTTATATGATGCTGGACATATTTTAGGCTCTTCAATAGTTCATCTTCATATAGGGGAAGGTTTCCACAATATTGTTTACACTGGAGACTTTAAATTTGGTAAAACAACTCTCTTAGAGTCGGCTACATCAAACTTTCCACGAGTTGAAACTTTAATAATTGAAAGCACATATGGTGCTCCAGAAGATGTTATGCCTGAAAGAAGCAATGTTGAAACAAATTTAATTACAACATTAAATGAAGTGTTAAAGAATGGGGGAAAAGCTTTAATTCCTGTTCCAGCTGTTGGAAGAGCTCAAGAAATAATGATTGTGTTAGATAATTATATGAAGAATAAAAAGTTGGTTGAGGCTCCAATATATATTGAGGGAATGATTTCAGAGGCTACAGCTATTCACACTGTTTATCCAGAGTATTTAGCTCACTCTATTAGAGATCAAATCCTACATAAAAACATTAATCCTTTTCAATCAGAATATTTTGCTATAGTTAATCATCCAAGCGAAAGAGAAGAGATTGTTAAAGGTGGACCATCAATTATAATGGCTACTTCAGGCATGCTTGAAGGGGGCCCAGCTATAGATTACTTTAGGCATTTAGCGCCTGAAGAAAAAAATGCTATAATATTTGTAAGCTATCAAATAGAGGGGACCTTAGGAAATAGAATAAAAAACGGGTTAAAAGAAGTTTCTTTAATAGGCGCTAATGGAAAAATGGAATTAATTAAAGTTAAATCTAAGGTTGAGTTTATAGAAGGTCTTTCAGGACATTCCGATAGAAACCAGCTTTTAAGTTTCTTAAACAAAATAAAACCTAAACCAACTAAAATAATAGTTGGACATGGAGAAAGAAGAAAATGCGAAAGTTTAGCTGCAGATATAAATAAAAAGTTTGGCAAAGCGATTGCCCCTGAAATTTTAGAAACAGTAAGGTTAAGATGAAAATGAATATAATTTAAATAATGCGGTAAAGAAACCTTTTTAATTTAGTTTTATCTAATTTATTAAATGAAGAGCTTTAAGATGTTTTACTTAACATTTTTGTAAGAGGGAGAATGATGCAAGCTCAATCAACTTGTAGTGTAAAAAATATGGTTTATGTTAAGGCTGTTGCTTTGCATTATTTATCGGATGTGGAGAAGATAAAGAGGGAAGTGAAGAATGGCAATATATTAATAGTTAAGGTAACTCCTTTAGCTAAGAAAAATATTGAAGCAGTTAAGAAGGCTGTAATTCAACTTAAAGATTATGTAAATAGGGAGGGCGGCGATATAGCTAGGCTTGGAGAAGAAAGAATCATCATAACACCTTCAAAAATTAAAATATGGCGAGAAAAAACCTAAACAAACTAAGAAAAAAGCTTCCAAATTTCATCCCCAACATAATGAAGATTTTTAACGCATTTCCCCTTTTTACTTTTTTCAATATCTTCAGAGTTGATTAACGCTAATCCAATAGCGATAGCTTTTCCATATTTTTCATCCACCACCAAAACAGTAGAATTCTTTTTGAAAATCCCCTCAACCTTTCTTATTCCAGGAGCCATAATATCAGCTCCATTGCAAATATGAGGAATAGCCCCCATATCCACAATAATTTTAGGCAAACATGTTAAAACTTCAAAGAAAATTAAAGTTGGATATAATTCTTCATTTACAGCAAATAACAATGGTTTATTTTCAATGAAAAATAACCGTTTATCCCCCTTAACTTTTAAAGCTTCAACTTTAGCTTTTCCCTTAAAAAAATTTTCAGGTAAACCATACTTACTTAAAAAGTTTCTTAATAAAAGCTTTGATTCTTTACTTTTCAAGAAGCTTTTGCTATTCATACAACTAATTTTATAAGCTACAATAAGCTTTAAATTAATCGCTTTAATTCTTTTAAGGCTAGAAAAATTTATTTAAATGAGGAAACGAAAATGTCTGAAATAGCATTAAACATTTTTAAAGAGAATATTGGAAAAATAGTTTTAGTCGAACTTAAGGGAGGAAGAAGCGTAAGAGGAAAACTCTACAGTTTTGATCAACATATGAATCTTGTTTTAGAGGATGCTGAAGATGTAACTGGAGAAAACCCAAAGAAAATAGGCACTGTAATAATTAGGGGAGATAACGTAATTCTGGTCTCTCCACCACCAAAAAAACCTGAAGAAACCCAAATTAAAAAATAAATAATATGTGGAAGCCTCAATTAAATATAAAGTAATACTCTTAATTAAAAAGGAGAGGAAAAATATATGAAAGGAACACCATCCTTTGGTAAAAGGGGACATTTAAAAACCCATATACGCTGCAGAAGATGCGGAAGACATTCATATCATATTAGAAAAAAAAGATGCGCAGCATGCGGTTTTGGAGAAAGAAAAAAGATTAGAAAATATTCCTGGCAAAACAAGAAAATCAATAAAGTTAGAATTGTTTAAGCAACTTTACTCAAAAACGTTTAAATTTTGATTAATGAAATAATTAAATTAACTATAGGGGGCCGGTCGTCTAGCTTGGTTAGGACATCTGCCTGACAAAAATTCAGGAAGCGCAGAAACGAGAAACGCTGCAAGGTCCCCGGTTCAAGTCCGGGCCGGCCCACCATGATTCAATAAATTCTTTTTTATATTCGCCTAAAAATTCCTTCATGAATAAGGCTAAATATGCTTGTTTGCTTTTGGATGAAGATGTTAAGCGTTGGTATAGGAATTTGGCGAGACTCTAAAGGTAACGGCTAATGTTTGTTTAAGGCATTTAAGTTTATTTTATTGTTTAAAGCCTTAGTGTTGCAACTTTTTGTTAAGTTGAAACATTATAAGCATTAATAAATTTCGAAATTTATTTATATTGCTCTGTCAAAAATTTTGAGTTATGAGCAAATCTAAAGCAAAATCTATTCTTATTTTTGAATTGTTTGGTATTGTTTTAATAGTTCTTGTTGGAAGCGCTCTACATTTTACTTTCAAATTGTCTGGTGGCAATCCTTTGGTTGGAGTTTTTTCAGCGGTGAATGAAAGCGTTTGGGAACATTTAAAATTGAGTTTTTGGCCAGCGCTACTATATGCAATAATTGTTGAGTATAGATGCTTAAAGAAGAAAACTAGCAACTTCTTTTTTGCCAAAGCAGTAAGCATTTATCTGATGCCATTAATCATTGTTTCTTCTTTCTATATGTACCGAGCTTTCAGCGAAGAAAATTTGGTACTTGACATTTTGATTTTCATTCTAGCTGTAGCAATTGGGCAGTTAACAAGCTATAAATTGATGAATTGGAAGGAAAAATCAAAAATCTGCACAAAAACTTCTATTATTGCACTAATTTTATTAGCAAGTCTCTTCATAATTTTTACTTTCTATCCACCGCAATTGCCGATATTTCAAGATTCAATAAGCAGGGGATACGGAATCGCATGATAAAAATTATGTTATGGTGCACTTGTTGCAATACGGATGCATGTCGATTTGTTGTATAATGGGGTTGAATCCAAGTTCTTTAATTATTTGAGTTCATAGTTTCTCAATACTTTTTGCTTTAATTTTCGATTCTTCTGCACTTCTGGTAAATTATATTAATGTGTAGTGAAACATTTGGTTTAAATCTAGAAAAGTAATTGCAAGTTCCATTTTCTGTATTTAATCTAATTCACGATAATAGATGTTATGTCTGATGGAGAGTATTCAAGCTAATAGCTATATTTGAATTGTCAAATAAATTTATAATGATGAAAAATTTAAATATAATAAAATTATTAAATAATAGTTATTTATATGAAAATGATAAAATGGCAAGAGTGGCGCAGAGATGGTGGAGAAAGCGGGAATAAACGTTGACCAACTTATTGAGCTGCTTATAAAAAATGCAGCTGCGGAGCTTACAACCTACTACTATTATACTATTCTTAGATGCGATCTTATCGGGCTTGAAGGTGAAGGAATCAAAGAGATCGCGGAAACTGCACGCATTGAAGATCGTAACCACTTTGAGGCGCTTGTTCCCCGCATATACGAGTTAGGAGGCAAACTTCCAGAAGACATGAAAGTTTTCCATGATATGTCGGCGTGTCCACCGGCCAAACTACCTAAGGATCCAACCGATATTAAGGCGATGTTGACGGTTTTGGTGGAAGCAGAAAGATGTGCAGTTAGAGGATATACTCATATTTGCAACATGACTGCTGGAAAAGACCATCGAACCTATGACTTGGCTCAATCAATCCTCAATGAAGAAATTGAGCATGACTCTTGGTTCTCTGAATTCTTGGGCGAAGGTCTTTTGGACATTTTATGCGTAGAGGCGAGCATTCACCGTTTGTTTCGAAATTCCTGAAATAGCTGTTTGGTTTTTCTCTCCCTATGCTCCCTTTTTATTTAACTAAACATATATTATTTGGATTTTATGTGAAGTGTTAGGTATGAGCATAGAAGTTATTTGGCTTGGTTCAGTAGCTAGTTTACTTGCAGGCTTAGCTACAGGAGTTGGTGCTTTGCCGGTGTTATTCACAAGGAAGGTTTCAGATAGATTATTGGACAGCATGCTTGGTTTCTCTGCAGGTATTATGTTGGCTGCCACATTCTTCAGTCTTTTAGTTCCAGCTATAGACTTAGGCGGTGTATGGATTGCAGTCCTCGGAATCATACTTGGGGCGGTTGCGTTACATCTGGCGGATCGTTTTATTCCTCATTTTCATCCAGTATCAGGTGCTGAAGGACCTTCTTCAAGACTTTCACGAATATGGCTCTTTGTTTTTGCCATTACCATTCATAATTTCCCTGAAGGTTTAGCTGTTGGAGTAAGTTTTGGGAGCGGAGATGTAACGGCAGGGCTTGTGGTTGCTATGGCTATAGGGCTTCAAAATATGCCTGAAGGCCTTGCAGTTGCACTTCCCTTGTTAACAGAAGGATACAGCAAACAAAGATCTCTTTGGTATGCAACATTAACAGGATTGGCTGAGCCTGTTGGAGGGTTCTTAGGTGTTGCACTTGTGTACATTTTTCATTCCATTCTGCCATGGGCATTTGCTTTTGCAGCAGGAGCTATGCTATTTGTGATTAGTGATGAAATAATACCAGAGACCCACAGAAAGGGTTTTGAGAGAGGAGCCACTTTCAGTCTTATTGCAGGTTTCATAGTAATGATGTTACTTGACCGCATCCTCACTTGAAGAGTCTGAATAATGAGGAAGCTACAGAAGAAGAACAATCTACTATAATGAAAAGGTGTTTGATTAGCTGCGACTATTGAAAAACTGTATATATTATCCTAAAATTAAACCTAAAATGTTTTAATTTATTCTACAGAGATTGTTTTGAATGTGATTGTTAAACAAATAGTTGACAATAAGGGCAATACCAATGTTTAAAGCTTGGTAGCCAAACTGAAGGTTGTTTGCATCGAGGACATAATTTAGGTGTAGTTAAGGGATATAGGGGTGGTTGAATGCTTTTGTTAATTGCTGGTTTAATAAAATGAATAGGTTGGTAAGGAATATGTTTTAAAGCCCCTGAACCTTTTATTACATTATTGCAAATTGGGCATCTTGAACCTTTAAGCAAATAATGGGTAGCGCCAATAAGCGCTCCAAGCCAACCTCCAAACGCTAACCCAACTAAAATATCTGTGTTGCTTTTTGTTGGTTCAACCCACCTTTGACAATATGGACAAAACTCCAAAATGTTTCAACCATGCTTAGCTTTTCTTATAATATCAATATTTTATGGAAAAATCTTATAAGTTTTTTATTGTATAATATTTTTTATTATGAGTGTGGATGTTCTTCTTATTAATCCACCTTTACCAAGCAATTCCTATAGTAAAGAATTAGTTACTCAACCTTTAGGTTTAGCATATTTAGCTGCTGTTCTTGAAAATGCTGGTTTCTCCGTAAAGATTTTAGATTGCTCTCCTTTAGATTACACTTATAAAGATGTAAAAAATTATGTGGAAAGTTTAAAACCTAAAATTGTTGGAGTTTCATCAACAACTTTAACTATTAATAACGCGCTTAAAATCGCTGAAGTTGTTAAGGAAGTTTCAACTGAAATCAAGGTGTTTTTAGGCGGTGCGCATGCATCTATTTTAGATGAAGAAACACTTGCTAAATCATTTTATGTGGATGGTGTAATAAGAGGAGAAGGGGAAATTACCTTTCTAGAGGTTGTAAAGAAAATTAAAGAGGGAAAATCATTAAACGATACTTTAGGTTTAACTCTTAAAGTAGGCAATAAAATTATTAGGTTTCCCGATAGACCCTTAATAGAGGATTTAGATTCTATTCCTTATCCTGCTAGGCATCTTCTACCTTTAGATAAATATAAAGCCTTTGGTATGAAGTGCCCTTCTGTAAGCGTTTTATCAAGCCGAGGATGCCCCTTTAAATGCAAATTTTGCGCTGTTAAAAAGCTTTTTGGTAATAAGTTTAGAGCCCGCTCCCCCAAAAATATTGCGGAAGAAATAAAAGAAATACGCGAACGTTATAAAGTTAATTATATAACGTTTGTAGATGACATATTTACGCTTAATCGTGAAAGAACAATCAAGTTATGCGATGAAATTAAAAAATTTGATGTTATTTGGGATTGCGAAACAAGAGTTGATATGGTTAATGAGCAGCTGTTAAAAACTATGGCGAATGCAGGTTGCCAATCAATATTTTTTGGAGTTGAATCTGGCGATCAAAACATTTTAAATAATATGGGTAAAGGAATAACTGTTGAGCAGATTAGAAAAGCGTTTAACTGGGCTAAAAAAGCTGGGTTAAAAACTGTAGCCTCCATAATTCTGTTTTATCCTGGAGAAACAAAATTTACGGTCCAAAAAACCTTAAGTTTTGTTAAAGAGCTGGATCCTGATTTAGTTCAATTCTGCATTGCAACTCCCTTTCCTGGAACTGAATTTTATGATGAGCTTTTAAAGCAAGGTTTAATTCAAGAGTTTGATTGGTCTAGGTTTGATGTGCTTACTCCTGTTTTTGCATTAAATGGATTTACCGCATTGGAAATGAAGAAAATTTGGTCCAAAGCCTACATGTCCTTTTATCTTAGACCAGCATATCTGCTTAAGAGATTGATTAAAAAGGATTGGCCAACTTTAAAAGCTTTTCTCTATATGCTTCTTAAAGCAATTAAATTGAAATTGAAGCGGTAAAAATGAAGCTTCATATTGATTCTAAAATTAAAGCTGAATCCTCTTTTATTGTGTCAAAAACCATGCATGTAAGTGTTTTTTGAATCCCTTTAACGGTTCTAAGCTTATCTATAACAAATTTTCCAATAGCATCAACGTTTTCAGCTCTAGCTTTCACTAAAAGATCCCAATCTCCAGAAATTATGTGAACTTCTTGAACTTCAGGAAATTTTGATATTTCCTTAGCTATTTCCCTTTGGGAAATTAAGGTTTCTTCGCTTGAAGGTCTATAGGCTACAGAAATTAATATAAAAGCAAGGGTTCCCTTACCTATTTTTCCATAATCTAAAATGGCTTTATAGCCTTTAATAAGTTTAAGCTCCTCCATTCTTTTTATTTTAGCATAAACAGTGGTGATTGGAAGATTAAGTTTAAATGCGATTGTTTTAATTGGTAATTTACAATTTTTTTGCAGTACCTCTAAAATTTTTACATCTTTATCATCAAGTTTTATAGCCTGCAAGATTAAAGTCAACCCATATTTCTTTTAAATTAAGTTTATTTAAAACATTTTACCTAAAATAAATTAATTTTTGTTTGGAGATAGATTTTATGAGCGAATCATCAATTGGAGAAGCGGTATTCCGCAATCAAAAATGTCCAGTTTGCAAAGAAAACACTCTAAATTTAACTCAGAAAGAATATGGAATAGAATTTTATGGTCCAGCCATTCTTTTAACGGCTTTCTGCGAAAATTGTAAATTTACTTATAGGGATGTTCTTCTTTTAACCTCAAGTGAACCCAGCGCTATGAAGCTTAAAGTAACAAGCGAAGAGTTAAATGCTACAGTTGCGAAATCAAGCACAGCCACAATTTTAATTCCTGAATTAAAAGCTAAGATAACTCCTGGACCTGCTTCAGAAGGATATGTAACTACAGTAGAGGGAATTCTAAATAGAATTGAGGAAGCTGCTTGGTTAATGCTTTCCTCTCTTAAAGGTTTAAAAAAAGAAAAATGCGTAAAATTTCTTGAGAAGCTTCAAAAAGCTAAAAAGGGAGAGGAAGAATTCAACTTTATTATTAAAGATCCATATGGTAAAAGTATAATAATACCTAAGAAGGGAAAAGTTGTTAAAAGGAAATTAAGTAAAAGAGAAATTAAAAAATTAATGAAAGTGTTTAAGCTTGAATAAAGTGAGGTTAGGTTGGCTTAATGGAACTTTTATATCTTATGACGAGGTAAAACTGATTTTTGACCCTATAAGCAGTAAAGGATTAACCCAAGATGTAAAAGTTTTTGTTTCTCATGCTCATTCAGATCATACTTATGGTTTTTCCCTTAAAAATAGAAAATATGCGACACCAGAAACCAAAGAGATATATGAAAGAGTTAAAGAGAGAAAAGTAAAGAATATAGAGGAAGTCCCTATAGGGGGCCAAATTAAAATAGATGATGTGAAAGTGAAGTTTTTAAATGCAGGTCATATCTTAGGTTCTGCGCAATTTAAAGTTTTAACTCCAGAAAAAACAATTTTATATACGGGAGATATAAATTGCATAGACACCTTAGTTACAAAGGCTGCTGAACCAGAAGAATGCGATGAACTTATTATTGAAGCTACTTATGGGGACCCATTTTACATTTTTCCTGAAAGAAACAAAATTTATGTGGAAATGATTAAATGGGCTATTAAAAAAATTAATGAGGGAAAAATTCCTACGTTTAAAGCTTATGCGGTAGGTAAATCACAAGAAATAGTGAAGCTATTTAATATTTATACTAATCTACCTGTATCATGCGATTTTAAGGTTGCAAAAGTTAATGAAGCTTATTTAAAATCTAATGTAAAACTGGCGTATAAAAAAAGTTTTGAAGCTTATGATGTTAAAGAAGAGTTCCCCATAATTTATGTTTCTCCCAACCCTATTGTTGACGAAAAAAAGTTTGCTAAGGCTGCAGCTACAGGTTGGGCTTTAAATTTCACTGGAGACGCTTTCCCTTTAAGCAATCATGCAGATTTTTATCAGTTAATAAACTATGTAAAGGAGACTAAAGCAAAGAAAGTTTACGTTTTTACAGGGCAAAACGAAATTAAATCTTATTTGCAGAGAAAACTTAAAGTTAAAGCGTTTTTTCTTCCAGAGTTAAACCAGAAAACTTTAACCTAGAAAGTATGCGATTAAACTTATAACTATTAATCCTATAGCCAGAAAAAGCACTATTTCAGGCCTAAGCTTTATTCCTCCAGTTTCAGCTTCAAAAAAGCTTAGCAAACCTGCGCTTGTAGCAGGCATTGGCGCTTCTCTTTTACGCCTTTTTTCTCTACTCAAGTTTTAAACCTCCAAAAATAAAGGGTAAAAAGTTTTTTAAATAGTTTATCTTATTCGCAAATATTCATATGCATCTTTGGTTGAGTCAAAAGCATAATGAACTTTACGGAAGTTCCTTCTAAACTCTATAACATCTTTTTTAACTTTTTCAGGATCTTCATTTTTAATTACTACACGCTCCATAAATTCAGCGATTTGAATCATATCGCTTTCTTTCATTCCAAGTCTTGTGCATTCTGAAAGCCCGCATCGAATTCCACCAGGAGCTTCAAAATGTCTGCCAAACTTTAAATCATAAGGTAGCAGGTTTCTGTTTAAAATTATGTTTGTCTGCTCAAGCTTTTTCTCTATTGCTCTGCCATCCCCATACTTTGTAATATCTATTATCAAAACATGGGATTCTGTAAATCCTTTCTTTTCTCCAAGAACGTTAAAACCTCTTTCATATAATGCTTGACCTAAAGCTTTAGCATTTCTTACAACTTGCTCAGCATACTCTTTTCCAAAAGCAAGCATTTCAGCAAACGCTATCGCTTTTCCAGATAAGTGATGCAAATGGTGATTGCTTACATTCCCAGGGAAAGTTGCGCGTTTAATTTTATCAGCATATTTATTCCATGAAACCACTATTCCCCCTTGAGGACCAAACAAGGTTTTATGCGTGCTGCCAGTCATTACATCAGCGCCTTCCCTTAAAGGATCTTGAAATTTCCCTCCAGCAATTAAACCAAGAACATGAGCCGCATCATAGCATACTGTTCCTCCAACATCATGAATAACCTCAGCTAACTCCTTAACCGGATGCGGAAATGGAAAAACTGAAGCCCCAAAAACAACCAGTTTTGGTGGATTTTTCTCTTCTTTAGCCATTTTTTCTATTTTCTTTTTAGCTTCATCAACATCAATATTCATTTCTTCATAATTAAACGGGAGATATTCAACAACTAACCCTCTTACCGCTCCAGCGGTTCCACCAAGCTTCATTTTTCCATAACTTATATGGCCACCGTTAGGGATAGCTAAAGAAAGCATTCTATCCCCAGGATTTGTAAAAGCGGTGTAAGCAACTAAATTAGCGCAAACCCCTGAAACAGGCCTTACATCTGCAAATTCAGCTTTAAAAAGTTTCTTAGCTAACTCTATGCATAATAGTTCAACCTGATCTATGTAAATGCAGCCAGCGTAAACTCTTTCTCCAGGCCAACCATGCGGAAGCTTCAGTTTAAACTGAAGCTTTTTCCGCGTAGCGATTTCCAAAATCACTAATTATTGCTTCTCTAACTGCAGGGCTTGGGACATTCTCGCTTGCAATTAAAGGAATGCTTTCTGAAAACCATTTATGATGTTGTTCAAGCAACCCGAAAATTTTATCATAGTATTTCTTAGCTTCTTCTATATTGCTCAAATTTTACTTCACCTTTTCAATATTTTTAACCTGTATATTGAATAAACTAATATTTTAAAGTTTTGTAAACTTCATTAAAGAGAGAAAGGTAAGATTAAAATGGGAAGCTTAAAAGAATTTCAAGATCTTATGAAAAAAATATATTATGAAAGGGATTTAAAAAGAGGATCTTACAAAACAGCGTTATGGCTAGTTTCAGAGATGGGAGAATTTTTTGATGCCTTAATTCGCTTTAATAAACCAGAATTAGAGAAGGAGGCGGCTGATGTTTTAGCTTGGTTATGCAGCATATGCAATTTGCTTGAAATAAATCTTGAAGAAGCAGCGTTTAAAAAATATAGCGGGGAATGCCCTAAATGCCATTCAACTCCATGCATTTGTAAAGAAAACATTTAGAGGTTAAAGTAAAAAAAGGTTAAATTAGTTTTTGCTGACCATATTCCGTTAAAGCATATGCATAAGGTTTTTTATCTGCTGCAACTTTTTTAACAACCTGTTCTTTAATTAAGAGTTTTATATGATGAGAAACTGCTGCGTAAGATAAACCAGTTTCTTTGCATATTTCCTTGATTTGTTTGTTATTTTTTTCTAATGCAAGCAAAATTTTAGTTCTAGCAGATAAACCTGCTTTAACGTTTCTTTTATTAATTAAATAGGCTTTAGGATGAAGTTCCAAAAGCCTTCTCCCAAATATTTAAATTTAAATAAATTCGCTTAAAGCTTTTTGTTTTTCGCAACTTTTAAATATGGATTGAAGCTCTATGAAGATTAAATTTAATCTTTGTTTGTAATATTCTCCAATATCATATTTCTCAATCAATTCTTTAGTTATTTCAAGGTATTTTTCAATTGTTCCTTTAAATACTGTTAGCGATAATTCTCCACCACATTTTAAGCATTTACCGCATAAAGGAATCCGCCTATACTTAGCATTGCATTTTTTACATCTAAATCTTTGATTTGAAAAAGCTTTTAAATTGCCAGCTAAATCTCTCATAAGATGAGTTGAAACAACTTTTTTGGCTACTTCTTTAGCTTCTACAGCGCGAATTTTTTCTGCTAAATCCAATTGCTCAATAAGTTTTTCAAACATAGATTTAAATTTTGTATATGAGCTTTCATGGTTACCAGCATTTATATTATTAACCATATGAGTGAAGGGGATTTGATCGCATATTTCCTCTTTGCCTAAATTATCAAGATATATATTAACCAAGTTTACCGCTATTTTTGAATCGATTTGATTGCAAGCATTTTCATAAAACTCTAATGGAAAGCGCTCAATAATTTCTATGTTAAATGCTTGTCTAGCAACTTCTTTAGGATCAACAATTAAGTTTAACAATAGAGGAGCATCCATCATTCCCCCTATTTTTTCAGGAAGAAAAGTTTTAGAAAAGTTAAGAAGAACATCCATAACTAAAGCTACACTATCTTCATCTCCATCGCAATCTCTTCTTTTAGCAGCATGCCAAATTGGATGCGCAAAACATACATTAGCGTCAGTAAAACCTACTATTCTTCCTAAAACCCCTACTGAAGTATGAGGAGATAAACCTATAACTAAATGCCCAACTAAATCTTCCAAAGAATTAACATTATAGAATGGAGGAATTCGATATACTTTCTCTAGAAGTTCATCAATGAATTTAGTCACTTTGATGAAGTATTCTCCACATTTCTTTGGAATAATTATATCTTGAAGATTTAATTGGCATAATTGATTTTCATTAATTAATCGATTACCATCCTTATCATATAAGTATCCTATAGATCTTAATTTTTCAACCGAGACACCAACTTCAGATGGTTTAAAATGAGATAACACAGCATTAGTAGCATCAAACCTGATGGTCCCATCTTTAAAAACAGATAGCCCATATTTGGCTCTTAAAATACCTTTTTCTATAAGCTCAGGAACTCTCATTTCATTTGATAATCCTTTAACGCATTTAACAAGTTTAGGAGCTTGAGTATTCAATTGTTTGCAAGCCTCATTAAAAACCTCAGAAATGTTGATGAAGGTTTTCTTATATGAAACAGCAATTTTTTTACATGAGGGACATACATCTTGATTAGAATTTATTTCTCTATTACAATTGGGGCAATATTTTTCAATAACTGTTAATGAACCGCAGTCTTTACATATTAAATTTAGAGAGAGTTTCTTGCATATAGGACACTTTCGGTTAACAAGCTCAACTGAAACAATTTTATTTTTTTCAACAGCTTCAATCAAGTTTCTTTGGGTTCCACCGAATAACCCTATAGGGAATAAGCAGTGCACTAAGGGTTTCATTTCCCTTCTTTTAGCTTTTTCAGGACGCCCCATTCTTGCACCGATAAACGTTCCACCTTTAAAACATATTTTAACTCCAGATATTTTTTCTATGGCTTCCTTAACAGAAAGTTTATCTATATCTTTAATAGAAGTCTCAGGGTTTACGCATAACCATAAAGCTGATGCATCATCATTCTCAATTAATATTGAATTATTTATTACTTTATGAGGAATGCATAAGTTTTCAAGGATGCGTTTTAATTCCGCATCGTATACTAACAAAATTTCTGTTGCAAAACCGTTTTTAACATTTTTTTTAGCATTTAAAACACAGTTTCTTAAATATTTTAACTCATTTATGGAAACAGTTTCCCAGAAAAATGTATAAGCAGGATGAAGAGGAATGTTAAGCTGTTTAGAGATTATTAAAGCTTCTTGAAAAGTAGGTTTAAAAGCAAATGGATCATTTACAAAATTGAAAATTCTTTCCTTCGGTATGTTTTTCTCTTTTAAAGCTTCCCAACCTTTTTCTTCAATAGTTTTTCTTAAATATTCGCTCCACCACTCCTCTACAAACCCTGGTTGCGATAATGGAAGGTTATTCTCTAAAAACTCGCCAAAACCTATAAGGATGTCTCCTAAGAAAAGGATTTTATCAATTTTATTTGCAATTTCTTCAGTTATTTTTACACTGCTCACTTTAATTACACTTTCATCTTTTAATTTAACTATTGGAGGTTCTATAGTTTCAACTGAGACAACTATGCCTGCTTTACCAGGTTTTTCTAATCGAAGCTGAGTTCCAATAGCTATAAAATTTTTTAAAACTTTCATCGTTGCCGGATGAATTCCAACAGAAGCTAAACCTGTGTTTCTAGCTCTTCCATAACGCAATCTAAATCCATAGAATTCCGATGGAAAAGAGAATATTGGTCTCCCAGCTATAACCTCCTCCATAAACATAAGTCCTCGTTCATTTTTTCGATCATTTTTTAAACTTTGAATTCCATTAAGCCAGTCCCAACCATTAATATTAAGCTTACTTATTATTTTTAAAACTTTATTTGCTCTTCCTAAAAGGCCATCATTAACAACTCTTAGAGCTCCTCCTCTAACTCTATTAGTTTTAATTCTAGGAAGGTTTCTAAATGATGAAACCTCAATTGGATCTGTTTCCACACCATTTACATCTATTGGTAAGTTCATTACAGCGTTGAATATCGCTTCATCAGGAAATTTATATTGAAAACGTGAGACAGCTCTTTCATAAAGGCGAAGCTCTTCAAGAAATCTCTTAGCCTCAATTTGTGTAGCTTTATACCTATCTAAGCCTAAAAGCCTTCTAGCATAATCAGCTACAATTAAAGTTAAAGCCATTTCAGTTCCACCAGCTGACCGAATAGGACCAGCAAAATAAATCGATAAATATTTTGTTCCATCAGAATTTGTTCCTTCCTCAACCTTCACTATCCCCTGTATCGGAGCAACAGTAACGCCCTCATCAAGAATTGAAAGCGCTGTTCTAACAGCTTGTTCAGCAGCAGCTATTCCATTCACATTATATTTTCCACTTATTATTTCTTCAGTTATTTTAAAGGCAGCATCTTCTCTAGACATAATTTTGGTTAACTCTCTAATTCTTGAAGCGACTCCCTTAGGGCCTACAGCTTTCTCCACTCGCTCAGCAATATCCATAGTTATAAGGGGTTCAGGAATTAAAGAAGGATCTAATCCTTTACTACGCGCTTTTTCAGCGATTTTATATAAATGAAAAAAATTTTGTTTTAAGAAGCTTAAGTAATCATTTCGAGAGTTAAGCAATTAACATGCACTCCAAAGTCGTTATGTTTAAAAGGTTAAAAGAGAAATATAGCTGTACAAAATATTATATCATTTTTAAACATTCGCTTCAATTTTCTTGTAGAAAGCATCAATAAACTTGCAATAAGCATCTACAGCTTCAAAATTTGGCGAGATTTCAATAGTTTCTTTTAGGCCACAAGAACCGCATTGAATTGTAGCGGTACCAGTATTTTTAGAGAGGGTAATTTTAATAGAGTTTTCTCCGCATTTAGGACATTCAAAAATGTTTGGAAGCTTTTTTTTAACGATTTTTACTACCCTTCTTTTACGTCTTCCCATATTTTTACACCTAAACTATAAAACACTATTAAATTTAAGAATCAAAAAGGTTTATTAACTTTGTTTAATTTAAGGCTTGGAAAGAATTATGAAGGAAAAAATAACATTTAGGAATAGAGACGTAAAAAGGGTTTTAATTGGAATTCCTGAGAAACATAAGCATTTAAGGATTATTGTTGAAACCAACGATAAAATCTTTGTTTTTCATGAAGCTACTATAACCAATATAGTTAGGGGATTTGTTTCTGTAAAAACGCATCCAAAAATCGAAGCGATAGAAATGGAAATTCAAGAAATTAAAGAGCGCAAAAAAGGCTTCGCAGAATTCCAATTGATTGAAACAAATAAAAAGAAAGACGAGATTATAAAGGAAATTAACGAGCTAATTTAAATCGTTTTAAAGTTAAATTTAAATGAAAAAGAAGCTTTATCTTGAATACAAAATTGTATTCATTAGAGGTTTCCGTTATGAATAAAAAAGCCATGGAAGAATTCCAAGAATGGATAAAACAAAATTTAAACGATCCATTAGCAAAAACGCTTTTAGAAAATAGCAGTTTAACAAAAACTCAGTTTGAAACCTTCTTAATAGACGCTTTATCAAAACATTATCATTCAGCATTTTCTAATTCGGAAATTAAAACCATGTTAAGGCTTAGGGGAAAGGTAAGCAGAGGCGCTTTTAATAGAACTAAAGCTCAAGCAATAAAAAATATAATTAAAGCAATTTATACAATTTTATTGTTAGGTTATGTAGGAATATTTGATAGTTCAAAACTTGATCCCTTTATAGAGTTATCTCAAAAATTAGACAATTACATAAAAGCCATAAAAAAGGAAGAAAATTATGAAAAATACAATTGGATAGTGAGAATTCTAGAAGAAGAGTTAAGAGAAGCATTAAATTTTAATAATAGAAAAAGAAGAGCTAAGCAACAGTTAAACATAGGAAATTTAAAAACCGTTAAGGAAACGATTTCATCTCTTTAATCATATTATTTTTAGATAAGGCGTAACGCCATTCTCCAGAAGAGCCTGTTTTAATTAAAAAGTTTCGATCAGCAAGCCTTGAAAGATATGTGGAGACAGTGCTTAAAGAAAGGTTCTCGCCATAAAACTCAAAGTAAGCTTTTTGAACATCCTTAGAAACAAATATTTTATCAGAAAAATTATATAAAAGCAGTCTTTTAACTTTTTCAAATTTGTTATCTTCTTGAGGTAAGGATGGTTTTTCACTTGAATAAGTTCCACCCATTAACTCTACATAATCAAGAATTTTAGAAATTTTCTCTCTAGAGATGGATCCTTCTAAAGCAATCGTGTGTTTAATACCATCATTATCAAAAAACTCGATTTTTATTTTTTTATTATTCATATTTACTATCCCATAAACTTATTCACGAGTTTTTATTCACTTGCAAACCAGATTTTTGTGAATAAAAATTGTGAATTAAGCGTAATAATTCACATTTAATGAATATCTTTAATTTTTTCCAAGGGAAAATGTAAGCGTGCAGTGGAAATAGAGGGGTTTTCATGGTTGTTCACAGAAAGTTATCAAGTTTCTAAACTAAACAAAAATTAAAAAATAATTTAAAAGTTGTTAACTGAATGTTAGCAGAAAAGCAACCCCGAGACCCCGTTATTTCAACTGTATTATGTGATAAAAATATCGAAGGAATCAACTTGAATTGTAACATAATAAAAATGGATGAAATGAACTATGAAAGTATATAGAAAAACTTTTAATAAAAAATGCAACAATACCCTTTGGATGCTTTTTTATAAAAAAGCGAAAAAGCTTCCTTAAAAAAAGGATGCTTTCCAATAGAAATCATGGGGTGGCGGTTTTTCTTGCTTTTTGCATTTTTTTGTTTTCACGTAACCCTTTTTTTACTTAGCCTTCTAAATATCTTTTTTAATGGAAATTAAAGCATTACTATTGGATGATTCCCTATGAACATAAATGAATCTTTAGAAGATGTATTCAATAAATTTCTTTCTGGAAGCAGAATCTTCTTAAATAGAGATGTTTTAAGGCATGATTATATTCCAGAATCTCTTCCTCATAGGGATGAAGAAATTAAAAAGCTTGGCAGCATTTTAGCACCTTCATTAAGCAACCAGAAAATTTCAAATGTTTTTATCTATGGTAAAACTGGTACCGGAAAAACCGCCGTAACAAAATATGTAGTTTCTCGCCTTGAGAAAAAAGCTAAATCTATAGGCGCTTCAATAACTATATGCTATGTTAACTGTCGTTTAGCTGGAACTAATTATAGGGTTCTTGCTGAAGTATGCAACTCTTTAGGTTTACAAATTCCCTTTACAGGGTTAGCTATAGGGGAAGTTTTATCCAGACTTAAAAAAGATTTAAATTCTAACCATTTAATTGAGTTAATTGTTTTAGATGAAATCGATGCCTTAATTAAACGTCAAGAAGATGATACTTTGCTTTATGAGCTTACAAGAATTAATGAAACTTTAAAAAATAGTTGGGTTGGGTTAATAGGAATTTCTAACGATCTTCATTTTAAGGAGTTTCTTGATCCTAGAGTTTTAAGCTCTTTAAGCGAGGAAGAAGTTGTTTTTAAACCTTATCTAGCTAATGAGCTTTATGATATTCTTCTTGAAAGGGCTAAAAAAGCTTTTCGACCAGACGTTTTATCTGATTCAAGCTTAAGGTTATGCGCTGCTTTAGCTGCAGGTGAGCATGGAGATGCTAGGCGAGCGCTTGATTTATTAAGGGTTGCAGGGGAGATAGCTGAAAGAAGCGGTAACTCCTACATTACTGAAGAGCATGTTAAACTGGCTCAACAAAAAATCGAGAATGATAGAGTTACAGACGCTTTAAAATCTCTCCCTATCCACTCTAAAATCGTTTTGATAAGCGCTTATTTAATGGATGAGTTAAACCCTGAAGGTTCTATTACAGGTGATTTATATGAATGTTACTGTAATTTATGCGCGCAAATAGCTATTGAGCCTTTAACGCAAAGAAGAGTAAGCGGCTTAATCAGCGAGCTTGACATTATGGGTTTACTTAATGCTAGAGTAGTAAGTTTTGGTAGGCATGGGCGAACAAAAAAAATTAGATTAGGCGTATATAAAAAAACTCTTTTAGATGTTCTTTCAGAGGATGCTACAGTTGGCGGCTTATTTAAAGAAACTCCAAGAAAAATTAAACATTGAATCGATAATAAGCATAGGCGTTGATGATGGAAAGATCCCTCCAAAAAATTTGATTCAAAGAAAGGCTTTGTTAACTGCTGTTAAGCTTAAGGGTTTTTCGATAGATAATGTTTTTTTAACAGAAATTACTGTTGATGGTCTTGATGCTACAACCGCTTTAATTAAGCTTCTTAAAGGAAAAATCTTTGATTTAATTTTTTTAAGCGGAGTTTCTTTTGCAGGATTTAACTTGATAGATGTTAAAGAATTATTTAATGCTTTAAATAAGCCTGTTATAATTGTAGCTGATGAAAAACCTGATAATCTAGCAGTTAAAAAAGCCCTTAAGCTTCATTTTAAAGATTGGGTTAAACGTTGGAGAATCGTGAAGAAGCTAGGTCGCTTATATAGGGTTAAAATAGGTTTATATAAAAATCCTTTATACTTCGAGGTTTCTGGGATTCACCATAGAAAGGCTAGAGAGTTAATTAGGGCATTCTCTCTTTTTAGCAAAGCTCCTGAACCTGTTAGAATAGCAAGAATAATAGCACGCGGTTTAAGCGATTATTAACATTTAAACCCTCAATAATTTGAATGAAAATGTATAAAACATATAAAAATAATTTAATAACGATTGTTTTTTAGATTAAGCTTTAAACAGCGTGAGGATTTATGCCATATTGTTCAGTTTGCGATAGAGATTTTAAATCCAACTACCTCTGTCCGCAATGCGGTTCTGTAATGGTTCCTAGAGCAACAGCTGGATTTGCAATTTCTTTAATTGCAGGAGTATGGTTGCTTATTCGTGCTATTTATATAATGATTTTTTGGGGGGCAACTTCTCTATCTCCTTTCCCCTTGATAGCTTTGCTTATTGCTATTTTTAATCCACCTTTAATTCCTGCGTTAATTGCATGGGTTAACGCGAACGGAATGCTTTTAGTTATAATAGGAATTTTATCAAGCATAATAATTGTAGTTGGAAGCGTCTTAACCTATATTCCAAGCAAAGTTTCTGCCGGATCAACTTTAACTCTTGTATTCACTTTAATAACTCTTCTTATTTCTGGAAGCGTTTTTGTTACAGGGCCTGTATCAATCATATTAAATTTAATATTTTTTGGAAGTTTAATTATTGGGGTAACGCTTGGAATCATCGGGGCTTTATTAGGCTATGCTAAAAAATAAAGGAAAAATCTATAACGTTAATTTGCATTGTATCTAACTGAACCAACGATAAAATTCCTGGGGTAGGTTTTACATTAAGCTTTTTTTGATATTCTGTTTGAGTTTGCCATGTGCCACAACTTATTACTATTGTTCCTTTATATCTGCTGCATCCCGCAACATGCGTATGTCCAGCTACAAACACGTCTGGGATATTATCGATGACTAAATGATCTTCCTTTTCAGGAGCTATTGGTGTATTTCCTCCATAAATAGGTGCTAGATGCCTAATTTTCAATAGAAATTCAAGAGCTCTCTCAGGTTTTTCATAGTTTAATTTTGGCACAGATGAAATAATATCGTTTAGGCTTGTTCCATGATAAATTAGAAAGGAAGAACCATGAAGCTTTACTTCACAGGGGTTTCCTAAAGAAACTATCCTTCCATTTTCATTAATTAATTCCATGCATTCTTTGGGGATAGCTGGTTGAGGAAGCGCTTGACGAACAGCATCATGATTTCCAGGTGTAATCAATATATCTATATAATCCGGGATCTCCCTTAAATACCTAGCTATAATTTTATACTGTTCATATACATTTGCTACTTCCAGCTCCTTCTCTTGCTCAGGATAAACGCCTACACCATCAATTAAATCTCCAGCTATAACGATATACTTTATTTTACCGGATAATTCCTTTTGTTTTTCATTTCCAACCTTACCATTTAACCATAAAATAAATCTTTCAAAAGTTTCTTTCAGGAAAGTTTTGCTGCCGCAATGAATATCAGCTATTAAAGCTACGCTAACTTCCTCCCCACCATTGTTATTTTCTCTTTTTTTCTCTGGTAAATCTGGATAAATTATGCTATCTGCAAATATTAAACCATCCCTACTTACTACTCCTTCAATGCATACAACTTGATCTAAAACTAAGCTTTGAGCAGCCTCATAAACCTCTTTATTTTTTTCCTTAAATATAATTACCGTTCCTGAAGCTTCTTCATCATCAACTTTAAGGATTATCTTATCTTTTTTCTCTTTTTTCTCAATAATCATCGCTATAAACTTCACTTTAGAGTTTAAAGGAGCTTGAAGCGCATGGCTTAAACTGTTAGCAGCTTTACAATCAATTCTTTGCTGAAGAATCTTTTTCAATTTATCAAATCTGTTTTTAAAATATTGATTAAACTCTTCTATAGAGCCTGTAGAGCTGATTTTACCAGTTGGATCTTTTAAAACTTCTATTCGGCTTTCAAATTCTTTAGCTATTGGAGTTTTAATTTTAAGGTTAACAACGTTTTTAGGTTCAATTTTTTCTTTGGATTCCTCTAAAATGCTTTTATCGAGAACTATAGGTTTAGGGGTTTTTTCCTCAGCTATTTTTAATGCTTCTTTAACTATTTTTTCCGCCTCTTCCTCGCTTAATAATTGAAGAAAACTTAAGCCATCATTTCCTATTTGGTATCCTTGCTTTACGATTAACTGTATAACTTTTTTTAAGCTGCTCAATTTTCCATTCAATATTTAAAGAAAACCTTTTTTTAAACTTAAGCTTCATTAAAATGTAGAACTTAAACTTTTTCAACAAATTTTTTAATATTTTGAATGGAGGTTTAATTTTGGCTTTTGAAATTAGAAAACTGCAAAAAACTGTTGACGGAACTTTTTTTGTAACTTTACCTAAATCTTGGGTTGCTGCTTTAGGTCTTAAACAAGGTGATGCGGTTTCCTTTTTAAAAGAGGAAAGCAAGCTTATTATTCAACCTTATAGTGGAGAATTAAAAAGAGAGGTTGAAGTTGTTATATTAAAACCTTCAGAGTTTCTTGAAAGAGAGATTGGAGAAAACTATTTGCTTGGAGCAGACGTTATAGAAATTAGATCAGAAGATTTTATTCGATCTGATATTAGGGAAAGAGTTAAAAAAATTATAAAAAGGTTGATTGGTTTAGAAATTGTTGAAGAGGGTTCTCACAAAATTGTTATTCAATGTTTACTGGAGCCTTCCCTCGTCACTCCTGACAAAATATTGAAGCGTCTTCATTTAATATCTTTAGAAATGGGAAAAGATTCTATTCATGCTTTATTGAATGGAAACGCTAATTTAGCTAGGGTTGTTATAGAGCGGGATGAGGAAGTTGATAGAATGTATTTTTTGCTTGTTAGAACTATAAGAATAGCTCTTTTAAACCCTTTAATTTCAGAAAAAACTTTAATTAAACCTATAGATTGCTTAGATTATCGAATGTTAGCTAGTTTAATTGAGCATTTTGCTGATTACTCTCAACTTATAGCTGAGACTTGCATAAATTATAATTCACCCCCTCCAAAAGATTTAATTGAGTCTTTAAATGAAATTGGGAAAGCAATTTGTAATTGTTATGAAAAAGCTTTTAAAGCCGTTCTTTCAAAAAATTTAAGGTTAACTTTAGAGGTTTCTTCTGAAGCTAAAGCTATTGAAGAGGCAACAAGAAGTTTAGAGAGCAAACTATATAATATGAGTTCTGAAACCAGAGAAAAACTAATACCTTTAATTTCTGTATTTAACTATATGAAAGAAATATGCGTTGATATAGCTGATTTAACTAGAACAAAGTGATTTACTTATATGCAAGTTGTCGGTTTAGATTTAGCAGGTGTTGAAAAACGACCTAGTGGATTCTGCGTTTTAAATGAAAAACTCGAAGCTGAAACTTTTCTTGTTTATATTGATAAAGAAATTCTTTATTGGATAGAAGTTTTTAAACCAGAGGTTATAAGTATTGATGCGCCATTAGCCCTGCCGAAAAACCGCTGCTGCTTAAAAGATTCATGCTCTTGCAGAGATAAAGGCCATTTAAGAGAATGCGATAAGGCTCTTCTTAAAATGGGGATAAAATTTTTTCCATTAACTTTAGGTCCTATGAGAAGCTTAACTTTAAGAGGTTTAAAGTTGAAATCTTCTATTGAAAAAAGAGGTTTTAAAGTTATAGAAACTTACCCTGGAGCCGCACAAGATCTTTTGGGTATTCCTAGAAAAAAAGCTGGAATCGAACCTTTAAGAAACGCTTTAATAAAACTTAGAATAAAAGGAGATATAAATAAAAAGGAAATATCAGATCATGAGCTTGATGCTATAACATGCGCTTTAGTTGGAAAAATGTATCTTGAAGGTGAATATTTAGCTTTAGGAGATCCTAAAGAAATATTAATGATTTTACCTAAACCTAAAGAAAAAGAAAAATATTAAGTAGAGCCTAACGTTAATTTTTTAGGGCGCCGGGATCGCCTAGCGGTATGGCGGTGGCCTCGAGATCCAATAAATTGAATAAAATATAAAAAGGGCTGGATAGCCATTGGGCGTTTCGCCCGCGTGGGTTCAAATCCCACTCCCGGCGCCACATCCAAAGCATAGAAATAGCCAGAATTGAGCTCTTTTTCAGCTAAAAGTCGCTAAAATCTCTGCTCAATTTTTACACGTTAGAATGGTAGGTTTAAATACCCCTAGTCTAAATAAATTCTTAGTGGTTAGATTGGAGTACGAAATAGAGGAGAAGCTGATAAACAAAAACTTAGTAAGGGTTAGGAGGTTCCCCAAGTATTCGAAGGAAAGGGTAAAGGAGGCTATGAAAGAGCTGGAGGAGCTAAACCCATACGTAGAGAAGGTAATAAAAGAGAGCAAGCATGAATGAAGCTTCTAATATTAGGTTTTTCTTACTTTTCTTACTTTTTGCTTTTCTTACTTTTTCATTTTTATGGCTTCACCATAAAGCTATTATTGCCAAACTTTGAATTAAAAGCCTGGTTAATTGGTTAAAATAAGCTTTAAAAACTCAAAAATACCTTGCTTTTAGTTTTGTATTGGATTATAGAGCTGAAGCTATAACATATTTTCTTTAGGTTTTTAAGGATGCCTATGAATTGCTTTAAATTAACTTTTTGATAACGAATTTTTAATTTAGCTTTTATAAATTTAAATTAGTTTGAGGGAAACAATTTGCTTACTATTGAGTTTTTTAAAAAGAGGAGAAGCATAAAGGAATATTGTGATAAAAAGGTTTCGGATGAAGTTTTGCAAAGGATTCTGGAAGCTGGAAGATGGGCGCCCTCTGCTCATAATGCTCAACCCTGGCGATTCATAGTTTTAAAAGATTCAAATATAAAATTGGTTTTAGCTAAGCGAATGGCTATTGAATGGAGTAAGGATCTTGAATTAAATGGAGTATCTCAAGAAAAAATAAAAGCTTTAACTGAATTTTCAATTAAAATTTTTTCAACTGCTCCAATTGTTATAATTGCTTGTTTAACTATGGAAAACATGCAGGTTTATCCGGATGAAAAAAGAAGAAAGTTTGAATATATAATGGGGATTCAAAGTGTTGCTGCGGCTATTGAAAATATTCTTTTAGCAGCTAGTTTAGAAGGATTAGGCGCTTGCTGGTTTTGCGCTCCTCTTTTTTGTCAATCAATTGTTCAAGAAACTTTAGGTATTCCAAAACATGTAGAACCTCAAGCTTTAATCACTATTGGGTATCCTAAATCTTCTCCTTCGCAGCCTCCAAGAAAAAGCTTAAAGGAAATTGTTTATGTTAATAAATGGGGTTTTGGATGGGATTCAGTATGTTAACGGTATTAGCTGGCGGAGTTGGAGCTGCAAAACTTCTTCAAGGACTTGTTAAAATCGTTCCTGAGGATAAGTTAACCATTATTGTGAATACAGGGGATGATATTGAGCTTCACGGCCTTTATATATCACCAGATTTAGACATAATAACCTATACGCTTTCTGGAATTGTTGATGAAAAGAAAGGTTGGGGAGTGTGTAAAGACTCTTTTAACTGCCTTAAAATGCTTGGTAAATATGGGTTGGAGGAATGGTTTAAGCTTGGCGATAAGGATTTAGCAACACATATTTATAGAAGTAAACTTTTAAAAAATGGTTTTACGCTTTCTGAAGTTACAAAAAAGATTTGTCAAGCTTTAGGGGTTAAAGCAAAAATTATTCCAATGAGCAACAACAAGGTTGAAACTAAAATAGTTACT
>Ga0078972_1003703_pt1 | contig 44686 bp, 41 predicted proteins | sample YelNatPaOPGAMG01_FD_67568 | JGI IMG/M metagenome (GOLD analysis project Ga0078972, IMG submission 67568) | Hot spring thermophilic microbial communities from Obsidian Pool, Yellowstone National Park, USA - OP-RAMG-01 (SPADES assembly) (version 2) | ecosystem: Environmental > Aquatic > Thermal...
CCGGCTACCGCAAGCTTGCCGCCGGTTCACACACGCTGTTCTACCGGGTGACCGCCGAGGACGTCATCGACGTCGTGCGCATCCTGCACCAACGTATGGACGTTGACCACCACCTCTGACCGTCTACGCAGGAACTGAAGACGCCCCGATTGTCTAGTAATGCGAACACCGCGAAGGCCCCCAAGGTGCTGGGGCCTGGCACTTCGGCAGTACGGTGGCGGGCGCCTCATCTAGCGACCACGGAAGGTCAGTGATCCCTTCTCCGACACCCCCGCTGAGTAACGGGCGGGGCATCTGTTTAGGCTCAACTGTCATCGCTGGTTACTACCGTGGCAGCGTGTGGCGTCATCGGTCGGATGGAGGCCAGACGATCCTTGGAGCATCCCCGGCAAGGGCCACGCCCGGGCGGTTGAGTTCCTCTCTAGGTTTGTGTAGGACCGCACCATGATCGACCTGACGATGCCAATTCGGGAAAACGACGGCCGCTACACCTCTCGAAATACTTTCTACCCCGAGCCGCATACGTTCGAGGAGCATGGCGTTCAATCCTCGACGTTCAAAATGTTTGCGCACTTTGGGACACACGTGGACGCGCCGCGTCACTTCATCCAAGGTGGCGACACCATTGATGAGATACCGCCTCAGCGACTGATGGGCCGTGGAGCCGTCTTCGACCTCTCCGATTTTCGGAACTACCGCCCGATCGACGCTGACATCCTGGCTGAACGTGACCCCGGACTAGCGGCGAATGACATCGCGATCCTGCGCACCGACTGGACGGACCGCATGTGGGGAGCACCGGAGTTTTTGACCGCAGCACCCTTCCTGACCGGCGATGGCGCGCGCTGGCTGGTTGACCATGGTGTTAAGGCGGTTGTCTATGACTTCCCCGAGGAAGAGATCGTCCGCAAGGACCACTGGGACGGCAAGGACGCTGTTGTCCACCACACGATCTTGGGCAACGACATCTACAACATCGAATACGTTGTAAACCTTTACCGTATTGCGGAGCCGTTCGTAGGCCTTATAGCAACGCCGCTTCCTCTGGTCAACCTCGACGGCTCGCCGGCAAGAGTGCTCGCGTTCGAGGGTGGCGAGGCGATCTCATTCTTCGCATCGATTTCGTAATCCGTTGTGCCGACGTGGTCCTCACGGCGCAAGCCGCGATCGGACCCAATAAAGTGGCCCGGACCGGGCCTGCTGAATCTGTCAACCTGAATGAGGCACCGTTGCGCGGTATTTACCGAGCGTCCTCCTCTGGTCGTCCGGGTCGGTTGATCCACGAGACTTCGGGGATCGTCGGCGGTTCGGGCGGTTTGCGGACGAACCGTTCCGGGTGTGCGGCGTAGGCGGCGTCGAGTACGTCGGCACGCTTGTCGCGGACTGCCTCGGCCAGGCCGTAGTGGACGTCAACGCCGGTACACAAGCCGCCGGCGCTTCGGACGGATGCGCGAGCCAGTTCCTGATACCGGGCAGCACCGACCGTGTTGCTGCCGGTGGGAACCCTGTTTTCCTGGTCGGGGTGGCGGGATTCGAACCCACGGCCTCTTCGTCCCGAACGAAGCGCGCTACCAAGCTGCGCCACACCCCGTGTGAAGCCACGACAGCGTATCGCACCGGCCCGTCCGCTGGCCAAATGGCCTGCCGCGGAACCAACAGAGGCGCACGCCCGCAGAGACGAGCGTCCGGACTCGGCCAGCGCCGCGGCGGCGCCGGGAGCGGCTCGGACCGCGATCCGGGTCCGCTCGGTCAACGCATCGAGGCCGCGGGCAGGGAGCGCCCGACGTCGCTGGTCGCGTCCCGGCCTCCCATCGGTGCGGAGATCAGCGTCAGCAGGGTGGCTTCGGGCCTGCAGCAGAAGCGCACGGGCGCGAACGGGGAGGTCCCGATCCCCGCCGAGACGTGCAACTGCATGGTGGCGCCCCACCGGGACGGTCCCTTCGCGCGGGAGCGGTCCAGGCCGCAGTTGGTCACCAGCGCGCCGTAGAACGGCAGGCACAGCTGCCCGCCGTGGGTGTGGCCCGCCATGACCAACTGGTAGCCGTCGGCGGCGAAGCGGTCCAGCACCCGCGGCTCGGGGGAGTGCGTCAGACCGAGCCGCAGGTTGGCGGCGGGGCCGGCCGGGCCCGCGATCGTGTCGTAGCGGTCCCGGTCGATGTGCGGGTCGTCGACGCCCGCGGCGGCGACGTGCAGGCCGGCCACCTCGAACTCGCGCCGTGTGTGGGTGAGGTCGAGCCAGCCGCGCTCGGTGAACGCCGCCCGCAGGTCCTGCCAGGGCAGTGGCTCACCGCGGACCCGGTGCGACGGGTTCCCCAGGTAGTTCAGCGGGTTCTTCAGGCGCGGCCCGAAGTAGTCGTTGCTGCCGAAGACGAACACGCCCGGCCGCGACAGCAGGTCCCCCAGCGCCTGGACGACCGCGGGCACCGCCTTGGGGTGCGCCAGGTTGTCGCCGGTGTTGACCACCAGGTCGGGCTCCCAGCCGGACAGCTCGCGCAACCAGGCCTGTTTGCGGCGCTGGTTCGGCACCATGTGGAGGTCGCTGATGTGCAGCACCCGCAGCGGCGTGGAGCCCGGGCTCAACACGGGCATGGTGATCTCGCGCAGGACGAAGGCGTTGCGCTCGACGACCGCGGCGTAACCGATGCCGGCGACCGCCGAGCCGACCGCCGCGACGCCGGTGCGTATCAGGACGGGCAAAACGTCAGCCATGAAGGCAGCCTACTGCCGCTCCCGGGACGGCAGCGCATTCCGGGGCCGCGGCGTCTACGGGGGCGGTGCGCCCGGCGGCGGCGGTGGGGCCAGCAACGGAATGGTGATCGGCGGCAGGCCCGGGATCTCCACGACCTGCGACCCGATCGGCACGGGCGCGCCCTCCGGCGGCGGCGGTGGCGCCGGAGGAATGCCGTTGCTGATCTGGATCGTGATGATCGAACCCGGGATCGTCTGGCCGCTGGGCGTGGTCCCGACGACCTCCCCGTACTCGGCGGAACTGTTCACCGAGGCGGTCTGGTCGGCGACGCGGAAACCCGCGTCCTTGAGGCGCTGGCGGGCTGCGTCGACCTTCAGCCCCGCCACGCTCGGCACCCGCGACGCGGGGGAGCCGTCGACGTAGCGGGGATCGGTCGGCGGCAGGTGCACGTCGCCGAACATGGTGGCGATCGGCTTCATCGCCGTGAACCAGGTGCGCGCCGGCTCGTTACCGCCGTACAGGTCGCCCTCGCTGCAGTGGCGCAGCGGCGACGAGCACAGGTCCGTCGGGTTGGTGGAGTCGTCGTAGATGTAGTTCGCCGCCGCGTAGTGGTTGGTGAAACCCACGAAGCCCGACGAGCGGTGCGCCTCGGTGGTGCCCGTCTTGCCGGAAACCGGCAGGTCCCAGCCCGCCGCGCCGGCCGAACCGGACGCCGTGCCGCCCCCCAGCGCGTCCTTGCTCAACGCGTTGGCCAGCGTGTTAGCCAGCCCTTCGGGCACCACCCGGTCGCACGTCTCGGTGGTGACGGACACCTCGTTGCCGTGGCGGTCGATCAGCTTGTCGATCGGACTCGGCGGGCACCACACGCCGCCGGAGGCCAGGGTGGCCGCGACGTTGGACAGCTCGAGCGCGTTCACCTCGATCGGGCCCAGCGTGAACGAACCGATGTTCTGCCGCTTGATGAAGTCGGCCAGGCTCTCGTTGCTGTCGGGGTTGTAGTCGCGTGCGGTGCCCGGCTCGGCGTAGGACCGCAGCCCGAGCTTGATGGCCATGTCGACGGTGGGCGTCACGCCGACCTGCTGGATCAGCTTGGCGAACGCGGTGTTGGGCGAGGTGGCCAGCGCGTCCGTCACGTTCATCGAGCCGCGGTAGTTGGCGGCGTTGATCACGCACCAGGTGTCCTTGGGGCACCCCTTGGCCCCGCCGCTGCCCATGCCCTTGGCCTGGAACCGGCCCGGCACCTCGAGGGTGGCGTTGATGCCCATGCCCATGTCCAGTGCGGCGGCCGTGGTGAAGATCTTGAACACCGACCCGGCGCCATCGCCGACCAGCGAGAACGGCTGCGGCCGCATGGTCTCGCCCGCGTCGATGTCCAGCCCGTACTTGCGGTTGCTGGCCATCGCCATCACCTTGTGGGAGTCCTTGCCGGGCCTGATCACGCTCATCACGCTGGAGATGCCCGGCAGGTTCGGGCTGGCGAACTTGTCGATGGCCGACTTGACCGGGGTCTGCACGTCCGGGTCCAGCGTGGTGCGGATGGTGTAGCCGCCGCGGGCCACCTGCTCCTTACTGATCCCGGCGCGCGACAGGTACTCCTGGACGTAGTCGCAGAAGAACGCGCGGTCACCGGCGGCGATGCAGCCGCGCGGCAGCTCGTTGGGCTGCGGCAGCACCCCCAGCGGCGTCGCCTTGGCGGCGCGCAGGGCGGCGGCCTCCTGCGGGATGTTCTCGATCATGGTGTCCAGGACCAGGTTCCGCCGAGCCAGGGCGCCTTCGGGATTGGTGTAGGGGTTGAGCGTGCTGGTGGACTGCACCATGCCCGCCAGCAGCGCCGCCTGCTGCCAGTTCAATTCGGAGGCGTTGATGCCGAAATAGGTCTGCGCAGCGTCCTGCACGCCGAAGGACCCGTTGCCGAACGACACGAGGTTGAGGTACCGGGTCAGGATCTCCGGCTTGGTGAAGGTCTTGTCGAGCGTGAGCGCCATCCGGATCTCGCGCAGCTTGCGCGCCGGGGTGGTCTCGACGGCCGCGCGCTTCTCCGCGTCGGTCTGGGCCGTCACCAGCAGCTGGTAGTTCTTCACGTACTGCTGCTCGATGGTCGAGCCGCCGCGGGTGTCGACGTCGCCGCGCGCATACCCGGCCAGCCCGGTCAGCGTGCCCTTCCAGTCCACCCCGTTGTGCTCGGCGAAGCGCTTGTCTTCGATCGACACGATCGCGAGCTTCATCGTGTTGGCGATCCTGTCGCCGGGCACCTCGAACCGGCGTTGCGAGTACAGCCAGGCAATGGTGTTGCCCTTCGTGTCGACCATCGTCGAGACCGCCGGCACCTCACCCTCGAGGAGCTGCGCCGACCCGTTGGCGACCACTTCGGAGGCGCGGTTGGACATCAGGCCGACACCGCCGGCCACCGGGAACATCAGGGCGGTGGCGACCACACTGGCCAACAGGCAGAATCCGGCAAGCTTGAGAACCGTGAGGCCTGCTGGCGGGCGGTCTGGCATGCGTACTAGAGTAGCGGGCCGCGGTCACCCCGACCCCCGGTCGCGCCGGCAGGACCACCGAACAGGCCCGTGACCAGCGACATTGTCCCCGCCTCGGGCGATATCCGCGCCGGCTTCACCGGGTGGCCGGGCCCGCCGGGGTGCGCCATCCTACGTGGGTCCCTAGGCTACCGACCAGGACGGCACGCGCGTCCCAAAAAAAGTGTTATGAGACTGTTGCGCAATTGCCACCTCACCACCTAACTTATACACACGGTGCGATTCAGCTAACACCACTGTGCACAGTGTGGCGTAGACCGCAGTCGGGTCTGCACCCGAGGAGGTCGGTCGCGAAGGGCGGCCGGGCAGGAAGGGAACGACTCGTGTCAGGAACACGGCCCGCCGCGCGTCGAACGAACATTGCGGCTGCACAAGGCGTACTCCGCAGCGTCGATGCCGAAGAACGGATTACCTGGGTTTCGAAAGCGCTGTGCCGGACCACCGATCCCGACGAACTCTTCGTCCGGGGCGCCGCCCAGCGCAAGGCCGCGGTGATCTGCCGGCACTGCCCGGTGATGCAGGAGTGCGGCGCGGACGCGCTGGACAACAAGGTCGAGTTCGGCGTGTGGGGCGGCATGACGGAGCGTCAGCGCCGGGCTCTGCTCAGGCAGCACCCCGACGTCGTGTCCTGGGCGGAATTCTTCGACAAGCGCCGCAACCGCAGCGTCGGCTGACCCCTTCCATTGCCGGCCGACCCTGTACGCGGGTCCAACTGTGCGCGGGTCCAACAGGGAGCGCTGACCGTCACGCCGCCGCGGCGGTGAGCTGGTCGGCAAGCGCGCGCAACGCCTCGAGGTCCGACACGTCGAACGGCAACGACGGCACTCCCACGATCGGCACGTGCGGGTTGGCCCCGGTGAATCGCGACAGCAGCCGCACCTCGCGCTTGGCGGTTTGCGCCCGGTCCGCGTGAATCCGCAGGACGGCCGCCGCCAGCGCGGCAGCCTCCGAATCCTGCCCCGCACCGAGGGCTGCCTCCAGTGTCTCGCTGCCGTCGACGGCCCGCTCGACGGGCAGCGAACACAGCATCGGGTGGGTGCGGTTCAGGACCAGCCCGGCCAGCGGCATGCTCTCCTGTGACAGCCGGTCCACGAAGAACGCCGCCTCGCGCAGCGCGTCGGGTTCGGCCGCCGAGACCACCACGAACTGCGTCCCCCGCCGTTTGAGCAGCGCGTAGGTGCGCTCGGCCTTCTCCCGGAACCCGCCGAATGTGGCGTCCAGTGACTGCACGAATGCGGCGGCGTCGCCGAGCATCTGGGAACCGAGCACGGTGGAGAGCGCTTTCATCGCCAAACCCATTGCACCGGTTACCAATCGGCCGATGCCCCGGCCGGGCGCGAGCAGCAGCCGCCACAGCCTGCTGTCCATGAAGCTGCTCAGCCGCTTCGGCGCGTCCAGGAAGTCCAGTGCGTTGCGCGACGGGGGCGTGTCGACCACGACCAGGTCCCAGCGGTCCTGGCCCAGCAGCTGCCCCAGCTTTTCCATCGCCATGTACTCTTGCGTGCCGGCCAGCGACGTGGCGACGGTCTGGTAGAACTGGTTGTTCAAGATCGACTGCGCCCGTTCGGGTCCGGAGTACTGGATCACCATCTCGTCGAACGTGCGGCGCATGTCGAGCATCATCGCGTGCAGCTCGCCGGTGAACTCGGGAGCCAGCGGCACCCGCTGCGGGACGTTGCCGAGTTCGTTGACGCCCAGCGCTTGTGCCAGCCGCTTGGCCGGGTCGATCGTCAAAACGCAGACGTTGCGGCCATATTCGGCCGCACGCAATGCCAGCGCGGCGGCCGTGGTGGTCTTGCCGACGCCGCCGGCGCCGCAGCACACCACGACGCGGTTCGACATGTCGGACAGGATCGCCTTCATGTCAAGGACTGTCGGTGTGACGCTCATCGAACCCCCTGTTGGGCAAGCGATTCCGAAAGCTCGTACAGGCTGCCGAGGTCCACGCCGTCGGAGATCGCCGGCAATTCGAGCCGGGGCACCTGAAGGGCTTCGAGTTGTTGGGCGCTCTCGGCGCGCGCGCTGATCCGGGTCGCGTGCTCGATGGTCTCGGTGAGCAGGCCGGCGAAGTCGGCGTCGCCGAGCGTGATCCCGGCGATCTCGAGGCCGGCCCGAACCGAGTCCGCGTCGACCGCCCCCTCGGCGGCCTTGGCGAGGTCGCGCGGCTCCAGGTACGCCGGGATGTTGCGGTTCACGATCACGCTGCCGATCGGCAGCGCCAGCTCCGCGAGCTCCTCGATGGCTTCCAGCGTTTCCTGCACCGGCAGCGCCTCCAGCAGGGTGACCAGGTGGATCGCGGTCTGGTCGGAGTGCAGCAACTTGACCACGCCCTCGGCCTGCGAGTGCACCGGCCCGCCCTTGGCCAGGTCGGACACGGCCTTGGTGACGTCCAGGAAGCGCGCGATGCGGCCCGTCGGCGGTGAGTCCACCACCACCGCGTCGTACACCGGGGTCCTGCCCCCCTTGTTCACGCGCACCACCGACTCCTTGATCTTTCCGGTGAGCAGCACGTCGCGCAGGCCGGGGGCGATCGTCGTCGCGAACTCGATGGCACCGATGCGGCGCATCGCCCGGCCCGCGATGCCGAGGTTGTAGAACATGTCCAGGTATTCCAGGAACGCCGCCTCGATGTCGATCGCCAGCGCGTTGACCTGGCCGCCGCGCTCGGCCGTCGCGATCTTGAGCTCCTGGTACGGCAGGGGCGGGACGTCGAACAACTGCGCAATCCCCTGCCGGCCCTCGACTTCGACGAGCAGGACCTTGCGACCGCCCGCGGCCAGGGTCAGCGCCAGTGCGGCCGCCACCGTCGACTTGCCGGTGCCGCCTTTGCCGGTGACGAAATGCAAGCGGGCCTTGGACAGGCGCGCCGGCCAGCCCACGGAACTACCGCCGCGGACACCGGGGGCGCCGGAAGTGGTTGCCACCTTCGCATGCTAGCCCGAGCGACTCCGGCCCCCCGCAGATCGGGGTGGACCGATAGGCTCACGCCATGAGTCAACCGACCGCGTGGGAGTACGTAACGGTGCCGCTGCTGACGCACGCCACCAAACAGATCCTGGACCAATGGGGCGCCGACGGCTGGGAGCTGGTGTCGGTGCTGCCCGGGCCCACCGGCGAGCAGCATGTCGCGTATCTGAAGCGCCCCAAGGGATGAGTGCCTCGGCCCGGCTCGACCAACTCGGCGTCACGCTGCCCGAGGTGGTGACGCCGCTGGCCGCCTACGTACCGGCGGTGCGGACGGGAAACCTCGTCTACACGGCGGGCCAGCTGCCGATGGAGGCGGGCAAGCTGGCCGGGACCGGCAAGGTCGGCGCCGAGGTCACCCCCGAGGAGGCGAAGGCGATGGCGCGGGTCTGCGCCCTCAACGCGCTGGCGGCCGTGCATGCGCTGGCCGGCATCGACGCGGTGACCCGGGTGGTCAAGGTGGTCGGGTTCGTCGCGTCCGCGGCGGGCTTCAACGGCCAGCCGGGCGTGGTCAACGGGGCCTCCGAACTGCTCGCCGAGGTGTTCGGCGACAGCGGCGCGCATGCACGTTCGGCGGTCGGCGTGTCGGAGTTGCCGCTGGACGCGCCGGTCGAGGTCGAACTGATCGTGGAGGTGGCCTGACGGCCGCGACCGGGGCGCACGAGTCGCTGACCCATCCCGCCTACCGGCGGTTGCGGGCGGTCACCGACACGGCTTCGGTGCTGCTGGCCGACAACCCCGGGCCGCTGACGCTCGAGGGCACCAACACGTGGGTGCTGGGCGGCCCCGGCAGCGACGAGCTGGTGATCGTCGACCCGGGTCCCGACGACGACGAGCACATCGCCCGCATCGCCGCGCTGGGCCGCGTGGCGCTGGTGCTGATCAGCCACCGCCACGGCGACCACACCGACGGCATCGACAAGCTGGTCGAGCTGACCGGCGCGACGGTCCGTTCGGCCGGCAGCGGCTTCCTGCGCGGGCTCGGCAGCGAGCTCACCGACGGCGAGGTGATCGACGCGGCGGGGCTGCGGATCACGGTGCTGGCCACCCCCGGCCACACCGCCGACTCGCTGACGTTCGTGCTCGACGACGCGGTGCTGACGGCCGACAGCGTGCTGGGGCGCGGCACCACCGTCATCGACAAGGAGGACGGCAGCCTGCGCGACTACCTGGAGTCGTTGCGGCGGCTGCGCGGTCTGGGCCGGCGCACGGTGCTGCCCGGGCACGGGCCGGAGCTGGCCGACCTGGAAGCCGCCGCGTCGGGCTACCTGATGCATCGCCGGGAGCGCCTCGAGCAGGTGCGCGCCGCGTTGCGCGAGCTGGGCGAGGACGCCAGCGCGCGCCGGGTCGTCGAACACGTCTATGTCGACGTCGACGAGAAGCTGTGGGACGCGGCCGAATGGTCCGTCCAGGCGCAGCTGGACTACCTGCGGACTCCCTAGCGCGCTCGGCGGGCCAGCCGCTCGGAATCCGCGATGAGCACGCTCTTGCCCTCCAGGCGGATCCAGCCGCGGTGGGCGAAGTCGGCCAGCGCCTTGTTCACCGTCTCGCGGGACGCGCCCACCAGCTGGGCGATCTCCTCCTGGGTCAGGTCGTGGGTGACCCGCATGGCACCGCCCTCCTGCGTGCCGAATCGCTGGGCCAGCTGCAGCAACTGCTTGGCCACCCGTCCGGGCACGTCGGTGAAAATGAGGTCGGCCAGGTTGTTGTTGGTCCGGCGCAGGCGCCGGGCCAGCACGCGCAGCAGCTGTTCGGCGATCTCGGGCCGGTCGGCGATCCACGCCCGCAGCGCGTCGCGGTCCATCGAGACCGCGCGCACCTCGGTGATGGTGGTCGCGCTCGACGTCCTGGGCCCGGGGTCGAAGATCGAGAGCTCGCCGAACATGTCCGACGGGCCCATGATGGTCAGCAGGTTCTCCCTGCCGTCCGGTGACCGGCGGCCGATCTTGACCTTGCCGGCGATGATGATGTACAGCCGGTCGCCGGGTTCTCCCTCGGCGAAGACCGTGTGTCCGCGGGGGAAGTCGACGGGTTGCAGTTGCTTCGTCAACGCGGCGACCGCGCCGGGCTCGACCCCTTGGAAGATTCCTGCCCTTGCCAGGATCTCGTCCACGTTGCCCTCTTCAGCTTTCCAACGATGTGATGTAGACAGGCTAACCTCTTGCTCGCGTCGTGAGTCTAGAGGCGCACCGGAGTGTTCAACGTGCCAACGCTACACACGCTTGACACGTCCAGGGGTCGTAAATTGCGGATTGCTGCGTGGATCGGAGTGTCGCGGCGTAGACGACACCACCTCGCCCATGTGGGAGAAGTCGGCGACGTACGTCGGCGCGGCGTGACGCGCCCCGGCCGCCGGGGCTTGTGGTCGTCGCTGCTCCCGGCGCCCGTGCAGGTGTTCCAGCGCCTCGGGCATGCCCTCGCGGGCCGGCGTGTGCATGGCCATGGCCCCGGCGGACTCCGTGAACTCGTCGACCGCGGCGGCCGCGACCGGCCCGTGCGACAGGTCGCGTTCGAGCCGCCCGAGGCCGAACGCCGCCAGCATCAGCAGCCCCGGAACGCAGGCCACCAGCAACCATGACACAGGGAGAGTAAACATGGCCTTGCCTCAACACGTGGTCTCGGCGAGATCACGAAATCAGTACTCTGTCGTAGGTGACAGCGGCAGAGCCGTCCCGGCGCACCAGGTCAACGGCGGCCGTGGCCGGGCGGCGGTGGACCGAAGAAACCCGGACCGGGCTGGTGCGACGGGCCCGCCGGATGAATCGCACGCTGGCGCGGGCCTTTCCGGACGCGCATTGCGAACTGGACTTCACCACGCCGCTGGAGCTGACGGTGGCCACCATCCTGTCGGCGCAGAGCACCGACAAACGGGTCAACCTGACGACGCCGGCGCTGTTCGCGCGCTACTCCTCGGCGCTGGACTATGCGCAGGCCGACCGCGCCGAACTCGAGGACCTCATCCGTCCCACCGGGTTCTTCCGTAACAAGGCGACCTCCCTGATCGGCCTCGGGCAGGCCCTGGTCGAGCGGTTCGACGGCGAGGTACCGGCCACGCTGGCCGAACTGGTGACGCTGCCCGGAGTGGGGCGTAAAACCGCCAACGTCATCCTCGGCAACGCCTTCGGCGTTCCGGGCATCACCGTCGACACCCATTTCAAGCGGCTGGTGGGCAGGTGGCGCTGGACCGCCGAACAGGACCCGGTCAAGATCGAGCACGCGGTCGGTGAGCTGATCGAGCGCGCCGAGTGGACGATGTTGAGCCATCGCGTGATCTTCCACGGCCGCCGCGTGTGTCACGCACGGAAACCGGCCTGCGGCGTCTGCCTGCTCGCCAGGGACTGCCCGTCCTTCGGGCTCGGGCCCACCGAACCGCTGCTCGCCGCGCCGCTGGTGCAGGGCCCCGAAGCCGGGCACCTGCTGGCCCTGGCCGGGCTGTAAGCACGACCTTGACCCGCAGCACGCGCTGGACCGTCGCGATCGTGGCGGTGGTGGTGGCGCTGGCGGCCGCGCTGGTGGCCCAGCTGCGCGACGACGCCCCGGGGCCCGCGGCGACCGGCATCGGCGCCGCACGCGAGCACCGCGACGCCGACACCCCGGCCGCGCTGGCCGGCCCGCGGCAGCGGGCGAACCTGCGGCCCTGTCCCGCTCCGGCCGGCGGTCCCGGCCCCGCGGCGCTGCGCGGGGTCACGGTGGAATGCGCCGCCGACGGGACCGTCGTCGACGTCGGCCGGGCGCTGGCCGGGCGGCGGGTGGTGCTGAACTTCTGGGCGTACTGGTGCGCCTCGTGCACCGCCGAGTTGCCCGCGTTGGCCGAGTACCAGCGCCGGGCCGGCCCGGCCGTGACCGTGGTGACCGTGCACCAGGACGAGAACGAGGCGGCCGCCCTGCTGCGGCTGGCCGAGCTGGGGGTTCGGCTGCCGACCCTGCAGGACGGCCGCCGCCGGGTGGCGGCGGCCCTGCGGGTGGTTAACGTGATGCCCGCGACGGTGGTGCTGCGACCGGACGGTAGCGTTGCCCAGACGCTGCCGCGCGCTTTCGCCAGCGCCGACGAGATCGCCGCTGCGGTCGGGGACCAGGCGGAATGAGACGGCAGCTCGAGACGGACGGGCGGCCAGGGGAGCCAGTGGAGGTGGCGGTGAGTGCATGGGGTACCGCCCGCGCGCACGGGTCGGACCCCGTGCCGCCCGAACTCTGCCCGCGCTGGCTGCGCCCCCTGCTCGACAACCTCGGCCATATTCCCGACGCCTATCGGCGCCGGCTGCCGCCCGACGTCCTGGCGATGCTGACCTCCGGGGCGGCGTCCGCGGCCGGCGAGCGGCGGGACGCCGCCGTGCTGGTGTTGTTCTCCGGCCCGGAGTCCGGACCCGACGACGGCGGCGTGCCCGACGAGGCCGACCTGCTGGTCACCGTGCGGGCCGCGACGTTGCGCCATCACGCCGGCCAGGCGGCGTTCCCCGGCGGCGCCTCGGACCCCGCCGACGACGGGCCGGTGGCCACCGCCCTGCGTGAAGCGCGCGAAGAGACGGGCCTCGACCTGGCCAGGCTGCGTCCGCTGGCCACCCTGGAGCGGATGTTCATCGCGCCGTCGCAGTTCCACGTGGTCCCGGTGCTGGCCTATTCGCCGGATCCCGGGCCGGTGGCCGTCATCGACCGCGCCGAGACCGCGGTCGTGGCCAGGGTTCCGGTGCGCGCGTTCGTCAACCCGGCCAACCGGCTGATGGTGTACCGCGGCGACCTCGGCCACCGTTGGGCCGGGCCGGCGTTTCTGCTGAACGAGATGCTGGTCTGGGGCTTCACCGGCCAGGTGATCGCCGCGCTGCTCGACGTCGCCGGTTGGGCCCGGCCCTGGGACACCACCGACCTGCGCGAGTTGGACGAGGCGATGTCGCTGGTCGGCGAGCAGGGCGAGCCGCCCCGATGAACCTGACCTCGATGACCCCGTCGCAGTGGCTGGACGTCGCCGTCCTGGCGGTCGCCTTCATCGCGGCGGTCTCGGGATGGCGTTCGGGCGCACTGGGTTCCGTCCTGTCGTTCGCCGGTGTGCTGCTCGGCGCGATCGCCGGGGTGCTGCTGGCGCCGCACATCGTCAGCCACATCGCCGCACCCCGCGCCAAGCTGTTCACGGCGCTGTTCTTGATCCTCGCGCTCGTGGTGGTCGGTGAGGTGGCCGGCGTGGTGCTGGGCCGGGCGGTCCGGGGCGCCATCCACAGCCGCGTCATCCGCACCGTCGACTCGGTCATCGGGGTGGGGGTCCAGCTCGTCGTGGTGCTGACCGCGGCCTGGCTGCTGGCCACGCCGCTGACCCAGTCGAAAGACCAGCCGGAGCTGGCGGCCGCGGTCCGGGGCTCGCGGGTGCTCGCGCAGGTCAACGAGGTCGCCCCGCCCTGGCTCAAGACGGTGCCCAAGCGGCTGTCGGCCCTGCTGAACACCTCGGGGCTGCCCGCGGTGCTCGAGCCGTTCAGCCGCACCCCGGTCATCCCGGTCGCGTCACCGGATCCCGCCCTGGCCACCAATCCGGCGGTGACGGCCGACGCGCCGAGCGTCGTCAAGGTGCGCAGCCTGGCACCCAGCTGCCAAAAGGTGCTCGAGGGTAGCGGATTCGTCATAGCGCCCGACCGGGTGATGACCAACGCGCACGTGGTGGCCGGGTCCAACAGCGTCCAGGTGTACGCCAGCGGGAATCCGCTCGACGCCACCGTGGTGTCGTACAACCCTTCGGTCGACATCGCCATCCTCGCCGTCCCGCACCTGCCGCCGCCGCCCCTGCCCTTCGCCCAGACGCAGGCCAAGACCGGCGCCGGCGTCGTCGTGCTGGGGTATCCCGGTGGCGGCAACTTCACCGCGACCCCGGCCAGGATCCGCGAGGTCATCAAGCTCACCGGCCCCGACATCTATCGTGATCCCACACCGGTCACCCGCGACGTCTACACCATCAGAGCCGATGTGGAGCAGGGTAATTCGGGTGGCCCGCTGATCGACCTCGACGGCCATGTGCTCGGCGTGGTGTTCGGCGCGGCCGTCGACGACCCCGACACCGGCTTCGTGCTGACGGCCGATGAGGTGGCCGGGCAGCTGTCCCGCATCGGTGACACCCAGCCGGTGGGCACCGGGGCCTGCGTCAGCTGACCCCGTGCACCTGCTCGAGGAAGCGCATCAGGTGCCTGTTGATTTCTGCGGGCAGCTCTTCGTGGCTGAAATGCCCTGCGCCGGCGACCGATAGGTAGCGCCCGTGCGGGGCGTACCGCTGCGTCCGGTCGACCGGGTCGGCCAGCACATAGGGGTCGGCGTCGCCGCGCAGATGTAGCAGCGGCACGCCGAGCTGTTGCGACATCGAGGCCATGAACCGCCGGCCTTCGGTGCGCAGCTGGCTGCGCACCGCCCAGCGCTGGTACTCCAGGGCGCAATGCGCGGCCGCCGGAATCTGGATCGCCGTCCGCAGATAGCGCATCGATTGGGAGAAGTCTTCGGAGGCAACCCATTTCGCGCTGCTACGGCTGGCGACAAGGCGCTCGATCTCGGCCGCGTCGTCCCGGGTCAGCAGGCGCTCCGGCCACAGCGGCAGCTGATAGCGCAGCAGCATGGGCAGCAGCGCGTGACCCTGGTCCCGCCGGTTCAGGGCGGACCGGCGCAACGCGGCCGGATGCGGCGAGCTGATCAGCGCGATGGCGCGCACCAGGCGTGCATGCAGCAGCGCGGTGGTCCAGCACGCCAGCCCGCCATCGGCGTGGCCGACCAGGGTCGCCGAGGAGTGCCCCAGCGCGCGAATCAGTCCCGCGGTGTCACCCGCGAGCGTCCAGCCGTCGTAGCCGCGCGGCGGCTTGTCGCTGCCACCGTAGCCGCGCAGGTCGACCGCCACGACGCGCGCATCGGTCAGCCCGCGCAGCTGGTGACGCCACGACCACCAGAACGACCCGAAACCGTGCAGCAGCATCACCAGCGGCCGCGCCGTGGCCGGGGTGTTCGCGTCCCGGCCGGCCGGCAGCGCTTCGACGACATGGAATCGAATGCCGTTGGCGTGCACGTCCAGATGCCGCCACGGCCCGTCGATTCGGGTCATCGACGGATCCGGTGGTGCCACCTACCAGCCCGAGGTGTCGGCGGGGGCGCCGCCGGGCGGCGTCTCGTGCCTGCCCCGCGGCTCGGCGCCCGCCTTGTCGTGGCCCCTGTCGTGGCCGGAGGTCAGGGCGGTGCGGGTCTCGCGGACCGATTCGATCGTCTCGCGCGGTCCGCGGATCCGGCGCACCTTCACAAAGCCCAGCAGCCCCAGCGCCGCCCCGACCACCACCATGATCGCGAACACGATCAGGTAGGCCGCCCAGTGCCACAGCCAGGTGTCGAGCAGTTCGGCCAGGAAGAAGAAGAAAAAGAACGTGGAGTAGAACAGCACCACCAGGGCGGCGATGAAGAACACGCTGCCGGTGAGGCCCTTCTTGACGTCGCGGGTGATCTCGGCGCGGGCCAGTTCGATCTCGGCGCGCAGCAGGGTGGACACCTGGGTGGTCGCGTCCTTGATCAGGTCACCGATCGACGGTTCGGCGGGCCGGGCGTGCGGATCGGTCAACGGAATGGTGGTCAGCGTGCTGGGCACACCGTTCTTGCGATCGGCTCTGCTCACAGACGGTCCTCTTTCCTCACATTGCTTCGGTCGCCCGGCGTGCGTCGTCGCGGATTATGTTGCCATGCGGCGCGCGGCCGGACGAGGTCAGCCGAGATCAGCGAGAACCGCGGATGAGCCGCGACGACCGCGGCCCCGGGCCGGCGGTCAGAGGTGGCTCGCGGCGTAGTCGGCTCCCCTGGCGACCATGCCGTCCTGGTACGCGGACACGTTGTGCAGCGCGAAGTCGAGCCCCTCGGAGCACACCGGGTCGTTGTCGACGCACAGCTCGAGGGTCTTCGGCTGATACAGCGGGCCGATGGTCACCGGCGGCTCGCCCAGGAAGTTCATGGCCCGCTCGTTCGGCAACCCGAACAGCACGACCGAGGACACGTGGTCGGCGAGGTCGGGCGAGAGCGGCTTGGGCACGGTGGCGGGGTCGACGCCGGCGGGCACCGCCGGCGAGGTGACGAAGCCCATCACGGCCGCGCCCTGCGAGTACCCGCTCAGCACCATCTTGGTGTTGGGGCAGTCCTTGGCCATCGAGACGATGTGCGCGCCCGCATCCCGGACACCGTCGATGCCGGTGTCCCACTGGTCGCTGGCGGGGTAGTTGACCGCGTACGCCCCAAGCGACCGTGCGCCGACGCGGGAACGCAGCTGGTTGACGAATGCCTCGCCGACGGGGCCGAGCCCGGGCGGCTCACCGGTGCCCCGGGCGAACACAACCTGCGAGGCCGGGCAGGTGGCGGCAGCCGCCGACGGAGCGGGTGCGCCGACCAGCCCGCACGCCGCCAGGGCGGCAACGGACAGCAATTGCATGATGCGCGATGAACTCATGTTCAATAAATTCCCGCTTGCGCCGCGCTCAATCTGAGAGAACTCTGTGGGCCGATGCTGCAGGAACGTCTCCGCCGTCCGATGCATCGGGTTGCCAAGCCTTCCGCCTTCGTTCATTCTCTTCCGACCGCCTACTTCGATACTCGTCCGCCTCGGGTTTCGGCTTTCCTCGATGCCGAAGGGTACCGCACCACGGCGCGGACAGCGACGACCTCGCCGAGGACATCAGCGTTGGCGCCGAACCCCTTTGCGGAGGAACCGAATTAGGGTCCTGTTTGCTGGGTGTGCCGACGCCGCGGGTCCGGCGGCCCGCAGACTAGACTGACCCAGCCCCGCGAAATGTGGGACCGGTTGATGGGAGTTTTGCTTTGCAGACGGTGCACCGTTGCATCCCGGCGGCGGTGGTGGCCGTGCTCCTGGCCATCGGTTTGCCGGCCGGCCCGGCGATCGCCGACGGCAAGGTCCCGATGGGGGGCGGCGCGGGCATCGTCATCAACGGCGACACGATGTGCACCCTGACGACGATCGGCAACGATGCCGCCGGCGAGCTGATCGGCTTCACCTCCGCGCACTGCGGCGGTCCGGGTGCCAAGGTCGCCGCCGAGGCCGCCGAGAACAGAGGCCAACTGGGCACCATGGTCGCCGGCAACGACAACCTCGACTACGCGGTGATCAAGTTCGATCCCGCGAAGGTGACACCGGTGGCCGACTACAACGGGTTCCCGATCGACGGCATCGGCGAGGACCCGGCCTTCGGCCAGATCGCGTGCAAACAGGGCCGCACGACCGGGAACTCCTGCGGGGTCACCTGGGGCCCCGGGCAGGACCCCGGCACCATTGTCATGCAGGTCTGCGGCCGGCCCGGCGACTCCGGTGCACCGGTGACCGTCAACAACATGCTGGTCGGAATGATCCACGGAGCCTTCACCGACACCCTGCCGACCTGCGTCATCAAATACATCCCGCTGCACACCCCGGCGGTGGTGCAGTCGTTCAGCGCGATCATGGCCGACATCAACGCCAAACACCGGGCCGGCGCGGGGTTCGCGCCGATCTCGGCGGCCTGAGCTACTTGTCGGAACGGATCGCGTCGAACACGCCCGGATCCAGCAGCGTCGAGGTGTCGCCCAGCTCGCGGTTCTCGACGACGTCGCGCAGCAGCCTGCGCATGATCTTGCCGCTGCGGGTCTTGGGCAGCTCCGGCACCACGTGAACCTCCCGCGGCCGGGCGATGGGGGAGATCTCCCGGGCCACCTCGACGCGCAACTGGTCGACGATCCCGTCGTGCACCGCGACGTCGGCGCACAGGACGACGAACGCGCAGATGGCCTGCCCGGTGGTCTCGTCGGTCATCCCGACGACGGCCGCCTCCGCCACCGCCGTGTGGCCGACCAGCGCCGACTCGATCTCGGCGGTCGACAGCCGGTGCCCCGACACGTTCATCACGTCGTCGATGCGGCCCACCACCCAGATGTCACCGTCGGCGTCGTACCAGGCGCTGTCGCCGGCGAAGTACCAGCCGCGCTCGGCGAACCTGGACCAATAGGTCTCGGCGTAGCGTTGCGGGTCCCCCCAGATACCGCGCAGCATCGACGGCCACGGCTGGTCCAGGACCAGGTAGCCGGTGGCGTGCTCACCCTGCCTGCCCCCGGGCGGCAGTTGGTCCCCGTGATCGTCGACGATCCTGGCCGAGATGCCCGGCAGCGGCGTCATCGCCGAACCCGGTTTGGTCGCGGCGACCCCGGGCAGCGGGGAGATCATCGCGGCGCCCGTTTCGGTCTGCCACCACGTGTCCACGATCGGGAGGCGGTCCGCGCCGATCACCTTGCGGTACCAGCGCCAGGCCTCGGGGTTGATCGGCTCGCCGACCGACCCGAGCAGCCGCAGGCTGGACAGGTCGTGCGCGTCGGGGATCTCGCGTCCCCATTTCATGAACGTGCGGATCAGGGTGGGCGCGGTGTAATAGATTGTCACGCCGTACTTTTCGATGATCTCGAAGTGTCGGTGCTGAGTTGGCGTGTCCGGGGTGCCCTCGTAGAGCACCTCGGTGGCCCCGTTGGACAGGGGACCGTAGACCCCGTAGGTGTGCCCGGTGACCCACCCGATGTCCGCGGTGCACCAGAACACGTCCCGCTCGGGTTTGATGTCGAAGACGTAGTGGTGCGTGTAGGAGGCCTGCGTGAGGTAGCCGCCGGTGGTGTGCACGATCCCCTTGGGCTTGCCCGTGGTGCCCGAGGTGTAGAGCAGGAACAACGGCTGCTCGGCGTCGAAGGGCTCCGGGATGTGTTCGGCGGGTGCAGGATCGACGACTTCGTCCCACCACAGGTCACGGCCGTCGCTCCACGACACGTCCATCCCGGTGCGGCGCACCACCAGAACGTGCTGCACCGGGGTCGGTCCGTCCGGGCCGTGCGCGACCGCCTCGTCGGCCGCGTCCTTGAGCGGCGCCGGTTTGCCGCGGCGGAACTGCCCGTCACTGGTGATCAGCAGCTTGGCCTGGGCGTCGGCGATCCTGACCTGCAACGCCTTTGCGGTGAAACCGGCGAAGACCACGCTGTGCATGAGGCCCAGCCGGGCGCAGGCCAGCATCGCGATCACGGCCTCGGGGATCAACGGCAGGTAGATCGCGACCCGGTCGCCGGCGACCAGGCCCAGGCGGGTCAGCGCGTTGGCCGCCCGGCACACCTCGGCGCGCAGATCGGCATACGTCAGGCTGCGGCTGTCGCCGGGTTCGCCCTCCCAGTGGATGGCGACCCGATCGCCGTGACCCGCCTCCACGTGGCGGTCCACGCAGTTGTAGGCCACGTTGAGCTTGCCGTCGGCGAACCACCTGGCGAACGGCGCCTCCGACCAGTCCAGCACCTCGGTGAACGGGGCCGCCCAGGACAGCCGATTGGCCTGCGCGGCCCAGAAACCCAGCCGGTCGTCCTCGGCGTCGCGGTACATCTGCGCGCGGGCGTTGGCCTGCCCGGCGAACTGCGGTGGTGGCGGATACGACGCCGGGCCTTCGGTACCGGTGGCGGTCACTGGCTTACTCCTGGGTCGAGGTACGGCCGTTTGCTGGGCTCGCGATTCGCCTCGGCGTGGGCGGGCCCGTCAACCGTCATGTGAGCCTAGCCCCGCGATGATACGGCCGCGCGCGTCATTCCGAGGTCAAAGGGGGCCCCGATAGCGGATAATCACCGGTGTGCCGGCACACCACGCGCGGCCCACTCGCCGCCTGATTCCCAGCTTTGCCGTGGCTGCCGCCGGTTGCGCGGCCACCACCCTGCTGGGAGGCCCGGCCTGGGCCGCGCCGGCCGAGGGCACCGACGAGCCGCCGCCGTGCTGGTCGGACCAGATCGCGGTGAACGGCACCCCGGCCGGGGGCGCCGTGGGCCACCGGGCGCTGACCCTGATCTTCACCCTGGCCGGCGGGGCGGACCCGTGCACCCTGACCGGCTATCCCGGGGTGGACACCGGCGCCGGCGGCCCGCTCGTCCATGCCGAACCCACCCTGCGCGGGTACATGGGCGGCCTGCCGTCCGGCGTCGACGTGCCGCCCGCCGTGACCCTGTCGCTGTCGAGTGGGGGCCGGGCCGTCGTGGAAAGCCTGGCCGTCGACGAGCACGGCAGCCCGTGCCCCACTTACACCGAGTTGCTCGTCAACCCGCCCGACACCACCGAGGTGCTGACGATACCGGTCAGCATCGATGCCTGCCTGCTGCAGGTGCACCCCCTCACCCCCGAGTGACGGGTGCGCCGCCGCCCTTCGCTTAGGGTCGGGTGTCATGCGTCGGATGCGGGCACGGCTGGTGCTGGTCGCCGCCGGAGTGCTGGCGCTGGCGCCGCTGGGCTCGCTGGCCGGTTGTGGCGGCGGGATCCTGAGCCCCGACCTGGTGGTGGTCAACGGCGGTGAGCCACCCAACCCGCTCGTCCCGACCGGCACCAACGACAGCAACGGCGGCAGGATCATCGACCGGATTTTCGCCGGGCTGGTGTCCTACGACGCCAACGGGACACCGGCCAACGAGGTGGCCGCCTCGATCGACACCACCGACACCATCAACTACCGGATCACCCTGAAACCGGGATGGACGTTCACCGACGGCTCCCCGGTGACCGCCCACTCCTTCGTCGACGCCTGGAACTACGGGGCACTGGGCGCCAACGCCCAACTGCAACAGAGCTTTTTCAGCCCGATCGAGGGGTTCGACGAGGTCGCCGGCCGGGCAGCCGGCACGACGGGGCCGACCACCATGTCGGGGCTGCACGTGGTCGACGACCTGGCGTTCACCGTGCGGTTGAAGGCGCCGACCATCGACTTCGAACTGCGGTTGGGCCACAGCTCCTTCTATCCACTGCCGGCCGCGGCGTTCCGGGACATGGCCGCCTTCGGCCGCCACCCCGTCGGCGACGGTCCCTACCGACTGGCCGACGGTCCGGGCGGCCCGGCCTGGGAGCACAACGTCCGGATCGACCTGCGGCCCAACCCCGGCTACCACGGCAACCGCAAGCCGCACAACAAGGGGCTGCGGTTCGAGTTCTACTCCAACCTCGACACCGCCTACGCCGATCTGCTCTCCGGCAACCTCGACGTCCTGGACACGATGCCGCCCAGCGCGCTGCCGATCTACGCACGCGACCTGGGCGACCGCGTCGCCGCCGGTCCCGCGGCGGTCAACCAGACCCTCGACACCCCGCTGTGGCTCCCGCATTTCGGCGGTGAGGAGGGCCGGCTGCGGCGCCTGGCGTTGTCGGCCGCCATCAACAGGCCGCAGATCTGCCGGCAGATTTTCGTCGGAACACGCAGCCCGGCAAGCGATTTCACAGCCAGATCGTTGCCGGGATTCGACCCGCACCTGCCCGGCAACGACGCACTGGACTTCAACCCGGACCGGGCGCGCAAACTCTGGGCACAGGCCGACCGGGTGTCGGCGTGGCGCGGCCGGTACGCGATCGCCTACAACGCCGACGCCGGCCATCGGGAGTGGGTGGACGCGGTGGCCAACAGCATCAAGAACGTGCTGGGCATCGACGCCGCCGGAGCGCCGCAGCCGACGTTCGCCGGGTTCCGCACCCAGATCACCAACCGCACCATCGGCAGCGCCTTCCGCGCCGGATGGCAGGGCGACTACCCATCGATGATCGAGTTCCTGGCGCCGCTGTTCGCCACCGGGGCGGGGTCCAACGACGTCGGCTACTCCAGCGCGAGGTTCGACGCGGCGCTGGCGGCCGCCGAAGCCGCGCCCGACCTGCGGCGGGCGGACGCGCTGGCCAACGACGCGCAGCGAATCCTGTTGCACGACATGCCCGTCGTCCCGCTGTGGGACTACATCGGCGTGGTGGGGTGGTCGTCGCAGGTGCGCGGCGTGGCGGTCACGTGGAACGGCCTGCCCGACTACGAGCGCATCGTCAAGGCCTGACGAGATGGGCTGGTACGTCGCGCGCCGGATCGCCGCCATGGTGCCCGTCTTCCTCGGGGCCACGCTGCTGATCTACGGCATGGTGTTCCTGCTGCCCGGCGACCCGGTGGCCGCGATCGCCGGGGACCGGCCGCTGACACCGGAGGTGGCCGCGCAGCTGCGGGCCCGCTACCACCTCGACGACCCTTTCCTGCTGCAGTACCTGCGCTACCTGGGCGGCGTGCTGCACGGCGACCTGGGGCGCTCCTACTCGGGCCTGCCGGTGAGCGACGTTCTGGCGCATGCTTTTCCGGTCACCCTGAGGCTGGCGCTGATCGCGGTCTGCGTCGAGGCGGTGCTGGGTGTGGGCTTCGGGGTGGTCGCCGGCCTGCGCCAGGGCGGCATCTTCGATGCCACCGCGCTGCTGGGCGGGCTGATCCTGATCGCGATCCCGATCTTCGTGCTGGGCTTCCTGGCCCAGTTCGTGTTCGGCATCTGGCTGGGCATCGCACCGGTCACGGTGGGCGGGAGGTCGACGTTCGCGCGCCTGTTGCTGCCCGGGATGGTCCTGGGATCGGTGTCGTTCGCCTACGTGCTGCGGTTGACCCGTTCCGCCGTCGCGGCCAACGCCCACACCGACCACGTCCGCACCGCCACCGCCAAGGGCCTGTCCCGGCCCCGCGTCGTGACGGTGCACATCCTGCGCAACTCGCTGATCCCGGTGGTGACGTTCCTGGGCGCCGACCTGGGGGCCCTGATGGGCGGGGCGATGGTGACCGAGGGCATCTTCAACATCCACGGCGTCGGCGGCGTGCTGTACCAGGCGGTGACCAGGCAGGAGGCGCCGACGGTGGTGTCGATCGTGACGGTGCTGGTGTTGATCTACCTGGTCACCAACCTGGCGGTGGATCTGCTCTACGCCGTCCTGGACCCGCGGATCCGGTATGGGTGAGGGCGGACTCTGGCGCGACACCTGGGGCGGCCTGCGCCGGCGTCCCAAGTTCGTGGTCGCCGCCGCGCTGATCCTGTTGATCCTCGCCGTCGCCGCGTTCCCGGGATTGTTCACCGGAGCCGACCCGCAGTATGCCGACCCCGCCCAGAGCCTGCTGCCCCCCTCGGCGGCCCACTGGTTCGGCACCGACCTGCAGGGCCACGACATCTACGCGCGTACCGTCTACGGGGCGCGGGCCTCGGTCACCGTGGGGCTCGGGGCCACCCTCGTGGTGTTGGTCGTCGGTGGCGCGCTGGGCGCGCTGGCGGGGTTCTACGGCGGCTGGGTGGACGCGGTGGTCTCGCGCGTCACCGACGTGTTCTTCGGGCTGCCGCTGCTGTTGGCCGCCATCGTGCTGATGCAGGTCCTCCGCCAGCGCACGGTGTGGACGGTGATCGCGATCCTGGCTCTGTTCGGCTGGCCACAGGTCGCCCGGATCGCCCGCGGCGCGGTAATGGAGGTCCGGGCCTCCGACTATGTTCTTGCGGCCAAGGCGTTGGGAATGAACAACTTTCAGATACTGCTGCGGCACGCCCTGCCCAACGCCCTGGGCCCGGTGGTGGCGGTGGCCACCATAGCCCTGGGTCTGTTCGTCGTCACCGAGGCGACGCTGTCCTACCTCGGGATCGGGCTGCCGGCGTCGGTGGTCTCCTGGGGCGGCGACATCAGCGTCGCGCAGACCCGGCTGCGGTCGGGCTCGCCCATCTTGTTCTACCCCGCCGGCGCACTGGCGGTCACGGTGCTGGCCTTCATGATGATGGGCGACGCGCTGCGCGACGCGCTGGATCCGGCGTCACGGGCGTGGCGACCGTGAGCGCCCAGGCATCGCCGCTGTTGTCGGTGCAGGGGCTGGAGGTCACGTTCGGTGACCGGCCGGTGGTCCACGGGCTGGACCTGAGCGTGCTGCCCGGGCAGACCGTCGCCGTCGTCGGTGAGTCGGGCTCGGGGAAGTCCACCACGGCCGCCGCCATCCTCGGGCTGCTGCCGCCCGGTGGGCGAATCACGTCCGGGCGCATCGTCTTCGACGGGCGCGACATCGTGTCGGCCGGTCGCGGCGCCGACCGCCGGCTGCTGCGGTCGATCCGGGGCCGCTCGATCGGCTACGTGCCCCAGGACCCCATGACCAACCTCAACCCCGTCTGGAGCGTCGGTTTCCAGATCCGGGAAGCGTTGCGGGCCAACACCGGCAGCCGAGGGGCGCGCCGGCGTGCGGTGGAGTTGCTCGCCGAGGCGGGGATGCCGGACCCCGGGCAACAGGCCGGCAAGTACCCACACCAGCTTTCGGGCGGCATGTGCCAGCGGGCGCTGATCGCGATCGCGCTCACCGGGCGACCGCGTCTGCTGATCGCCGACGAGCCGACGTCCGCGCTGGACGTCACCGTCCAGCGCCAGGTGCTCGACCACCTGCAGCGGCTCACCGGGCAACTGGGCACCGCGTTGCTGTTGATCACCCACGACCTGGCGCTGGCCGCCGAACGCGCCGAGTCGGTGGTCGTCGTGCACCGTGGCTCCGTCGTGGAATCCGGTGCCGCAGCGCAGATCCTGCAAAATCCGCGGCACGAGTACACCCGGCGGCTGGTGGCCGCGGCCCCGTCGCTGACGGTCCGCAGCCCGCGCCGGAAGGCGGGCGGCGACGGGGGCGACATCCTCGTCGCGTCGGAGCTGACGAAGGTCTACCGCGAGTCGCGAGGGGCACCGTGGCGGCGGGGCGAGTTCCGTGCCGTCGACGCCGTGTCGTTCCGGTTACGCCGGGCGGGCACGCTCGCGATCGCCGGAGAATCGGGATCCGGCAAGTCGACACTGGCGCGGATGGTGCTCGGTCTGCTGGCACCGACCGCGGGCACGGTGGTGTTCGACGGCACCCGGATCGACGGCACCCTGGCCCGCGACGCCGAGCTCGCCTTTCGCCGACGGGTGCAGCCGGTCTTCCAGAACCCTTACGGCAGCCTGGATCCCAGGTACACCGTGTTCCGCGCCATCGAGGAGCCCCTGCGGATCCACCGGATCGGCGACCGCGCCCGGCGGGCGCGGGCGGTGCGCGACCTCGTCGACCAGGTGGCGCTGCCGTCGTCGGTGTTGGGTCGGCTGCCCCGCGAGCTGTCGGGTGGTCAGCGCCAGCGGGTCGCCATCGCCCGGGCCCTGGCACTTCGGCCCGACGTGCTGGTCTGCGACGAGGCGGTCTCGGCGCTCGACGTCGTGGTGCAGGCGCAGATCCTGGACCTGCTGGCCGATCTGCAGGCCGAACTCGGCCTGGCCTACCTGTTCATCAGCCACGACCTGGCGGTGATCCGGCAGATCGCCGACGAGGTGCTGGTGATGCGGGCCGGCCGGGCGGTCGAGTGTGCGCCCACCGACGAAATCTTCGACCGGCCCCGCCACGCGTACACCCGGCAGTTGCTGGAGGCCATCCCGTGCGGCCCGGCTAGGTTGAGAACCCGTGACCGATGACCCGCTGGCCCCGCTGATGGGGCTGCCCGGTGTGGCCGAGGCCAGCGACCACGTCCGCGACGCGCTGAGCCGGGCGCACCGGCACCGGGCCAACCTGCGGGGCTGGCCGGTCACCGCCGCCGAAGCCGCGCTGCGGGCGGCGCGCGCCTCGTCGGTGCTCGACGGCGGACCCGGGCGGGTCGACGATCCGGGCGAGATCGCCCAGGTCAGCGATCCGGTGTTGGCCGGGGCGCTGCGGGTGGCGCAGGCCCTGGAGGGGGGCGAGGGGCCGGTGGTCGGGGTCTGGCGGCGGGCGCCGCTGCAGGCGCTCGCCCGCCTGCACGTGCTGGCGGCCACCGACCAGGTCGACGAGGAGCGGCTGGGGCGCCCCCGGGCCGGCGCCGAGGTCGGGCCGCGGCTGGAACTGCTGGCGGGCCTGGTCACCGGTCGCACCCGGGCGCCGGCACCGGTGGTCGCGGCGGTGGCGCACGGCGAACTGCTGGCGCTCAAGCCGTTCGGCAGCGCGGACGGCGTGGTGGCCCGCGCGGTGTCGCGGCTGGTGACGATCGCCGGCGGGTTGGACCCGCACGGGTTGGGGGTGCCGGAGGTCGCGTGGATGCGCCGGCCGGCGGATTACCGGGACGCGGCCGAGGGGTTCGCCGAGGGCTCCCCCGAGGGGGTGCGGGCCTGGCTGCTGATGTGTTGCCGGGCGCTGCAAGCCGGCGCGCAGGACGCGGTGGCGATCGCCGACGCCCTGCCGGGCCGGTAGCCGGTTGGTTAGCCGGCGGCGCCCGGGAACGTGGCCGGGCGAGCCGTCCGAAGACGCTCCGAAGACGCTCCGAAGACGCGAAGCGGGCGGCGTTCCGACATCTGTCGGCCCGCCGCCCGCCAGCACGGAACCCGGTTACCAAGCGTGCATCTCTGGGTTGCGTGGGTTGGCCTCGGCGATCTTGCGACACTTCCGGCTGCGGTCCCACCCAAAGCACCGTCGACGCCTTCGAGATTCGCAATTACGCAGGCCCACAACACTTCTGCCATTATCGCGGCTATGACTCCGCGTGGGTGCCGAGAACCGTGCTGGGCGCCCGGGTCGGGAGATCGAGCCTTCTCTTCCGGATCGATCCAGGCCTTGCCGGGCTTCCGTGGTTTCCTTTGTACTACTAGACCCCTGGCGCGGCAAGGCCCGAATCCGCAAAGATCGCGAAGGCGTACCGGACGTCCAGGACCGAGGGTTTGCTGCGCTCAGACGCCGAAGCGGCGCAGCAGCGAGTAGGTGACCGCTCCGGCGGCCAGCGCGCTGAGGCCCACCGCGGCGGTGGTGGCGATCGCGGCGCCCGACGGGGCAGGAATCCGGTCGCGCAGCGACACCGGCCGGGAGAACGCCAGCACCGGCCACCCGTGCTCGACGGCCTCCTTGCGCAGGCTGCGGTCGGGATTGACCACACTGGGATGGCCGACGGCCTCCAGCATGGGCAGGTCGGTGATGGAGTCGGAGTAGGCGTAGCAGTGTTCCAGCGGGTAGCCCTCGCGGGCGGCCAACTCCTTGATCGCGTGCACCTTGCCCTCGCCGTAGCAGTAGAACGCGATCTCGCCGGTGTACCTGCCGTCCTCGACGACCATGCGGGTCGCCATCGCGTGGGTGGCGCCCAGCGCCCGGGCGATCGGTGCGACGATCTCCTCCCCGGACGCCGAGACCAGCACGACGTCCCGGCCGCACAATTTGTGCGCCGCGATCAGGTCCGCGGCTTCGGCGAACACCAGCGGGGTCACGATCTCGTGCAGCGTCTCGTTGACGATCGCCCGGACCTGTTCCACGTCCCAGCCGGTGCACATGTTCGTCATGTGGGCCCGCATCCGGTCCATCTGGTCATGATCGGCACCGGAGAGCAGGAAGATGAACTGGGCGTAGCTGGACTTGAGCACCGCGCGGCGGTTCAGCAGGCCCTGGTCGAAGAAGGGTTTGCTGAAGGCCAGCGTGCTGGACTTGGCGATGATCGTCTTGTCCAGGTCGAAGAAAGCGGCGGTGCGGGCCTGCGGAGCGCCGCCCGCACGTGCTGTCGGTGGTGCCTGCTGCCGTGCGGCCGGGTCGGAGACGGTCACCGACCCAGCATAGGTCCGGGATCGGGCGGTGCCGCGGTGTTGCCCCCAAAACAGCAGCCGAAAATACTGCCACGCACGGATGAGCTGTGTTTTTGCGCCTCAGCGTTTGATTTGGCTGGAACGACCACTTGCGTTAGTCCGCACTGTCATGTGTATAGTAAGCATTACTCGGCCTGAGCCGAGGGTGTATCAGCCCGACCCCCCGGGGCTGATGCACGACGACCCTCGCCTCCTCCCCCCCTGGCGGGGGTCGTCCCTTTTCTGGGGTGACAAATCTTCTCGCCGGCCTGTCTGGCCGATCCGTCTGCGCGTTGCGGGCGTGCGCGCGTTCCGCTTTCGTGTGCACGCACGACGGGCACGGTTGTGCACAGTTGCGTCTCTATCCACAGATGTGGCTTTGGGACTGGTGTCCCATGATCGCCGCCCCGCAAGGTGGCCGGGTGACCAGTACTGCACGCACCGCGGCGGGGTCGTCGGCCGTGTTGGCGGTGTTGACCGAGCCGTCGTTGCGCGACGAACTGGACCGGATGGCCGCGGCCGTCGGAGTCCGGATCGTGCACGCGGGTGGTGCGCCGGCGGTGAGCCGCAAGAACTGGGCGGCCGCCGCGGCGGTGCTGCTCGACGAGGCGTCGGCGCGGCGGTGCGGGCAGGCGGCGCTGCCCCGGCGCGCCCGCGTCTTCGTGGTGACCGCCGCCGAACCCGCCGCGGCGACGTGGTCGGCGGCCATCGCGGCCGGCGCCGAACGGGTGCTGAGACTGCCCGGGCAGGAGCACGAGCTCATCCGCGGACTCGGCGACGCCGTGGAAGCGGTGCGCGACGACGGGTTGCGCGGTGACGTGGTCGCCGTCGTCGGGGGGTGCGGCGGGGCGGGCGCCTCGTTGTTCGCGACCGCCCTGGCGCAGGCGTCGGCCGGCGCGCTGCTGGTGGATCTCGATCCGTGGGGCGGTGGCCTGGATCTGCTGGTGGGGTGCGAGACCACGCCCGGCCTGCGTTGGCCCGACCTGGCATTGCAGGGCGGCCGGCTGACCTGGCCGGCCGTGCGCGATGCCCTGCCCCGGCATCGCGGCGTCAGCGTGCTGTCCGGCACCCGGCGCGCTTACGAACTCGAGCCCGGGCCGGTCGACGCCGTGATCGATGCGGGCCGGCGCGGGGGAGTCACCGTGGTGTGCGACCTGCCCCGCCGTCCGGCCGACGCGGCGCAGGCCGCGCTCGATGCGGCCGATCTCGTCGTGGTGGTCAGCCCGTGTGACGTGCGCGCGTGCGCCGCCACGGCGGCGATGGCTGCGCCGTTGACGGCGATCAACCCCAACGTCGGGTTGGTGGTGCGGGGCCCGGCGCCGGGCGGCTTGCGGGCCGCCGAGGTCGCCGAGGTCACCGGCCTGCCGCTGCTGGCGGCGATGAAGGCGCAGCCGCAACTCGCCGACCAGCTCGAGCGCGGTGGCCTGCGGCCCCGGCGGCGATCGGCGCTCACGGCGGCGGCGCGCCGGGTCCTTGCCGTGTTACCGCGGGCCGGGTCGCCCCAGATCGGCGCGGCGGCGTGAGCGGCTCCCTGATCGAACGCGTACGCGAGCGGCTGGCCACGGAGTCCGCCCCGCTGGGGTCCCCGCTGCGGCCCGAGGTGGTCGCCGCGGCGATCCGCGCCGAATCCGGCGGGATGCTGGGGGACACCGAGGTGCTCGCCCATCTCCGGGTGCTCGAGACCGAACTGACCGGTGCCGGCATCCTCGAGCCCCTGCTGTGCGCGGAGGGCACCACCGACGTCTTGGTGACCGCGCCCGATGCGGTATGGGTTGACGACGGAAACGGCCTGCGCCGCACCGGGGTCCGGTTCTCCGACGAGGCCGCGGTACGGCGCTTGGCGCAGCGCCTGGCGCTGGCCGCCGGCCGGCGTCTCGACGACGCTCAGCCGTGGGTGGACGGCCAGCTCACCGGAGTCGGCGGCGCACGGTTCGCGGTGCGCCTGCACGCGGTGCTGCCACCGGTGGCGCCCGCGGGGACCTGCCTGTCGCTGCGGGTGTTGCGGCCGGCCACCCAGGACCTGGCGGCCCTGGCCGCGGCGGGCACGCTTGAACCCGAGGCCGCCGCGCTGGTCACCGGCATCATCGCGGCCCGGCTGGCCTTCCTGGTGTGCGGGGGGACCGGGGCGGGCAAGACGACGTTGCTGGCCGCGATGCTGGGTGCGGTCGCGCCCACCGAGCGGATCGTCTGCGTCGAGGACGCCGCCGAGTTGGCACCCCGGCACCCCCATCTGGTCAAGCTGGTCGCGCGCTGCGCCAACGTCGAAGGTGTCGGCGAGGTCCCGGTGCGCCAACTCGTCCGGCAGGCGCTGCGCATGCGGCCCGACCGGATCGTCGTCGGGGAGGTGCGGGGCGCCGAGGTCGTCGATCTGCTGGCCGCGCTGAACACCGGCCATGACGGTGGGGCGGGCACCGTGCACGCCAACAACCCGGCCGAGGTTCCGGCCCGGCTGGAGGCACTGGCGGTGCTCGGCGGTCTCGACCGGGCAGCGCTGCACAGCCAGCTCGCCGCCGCGCTCCAGGTGCTGCTGCACGTGGCCCGTGACGGCGCCGGCACCCGCAGGCTGACCGAGATCGCCGTGCTGCGCCCCGCGGACGGCCGGGTCCGGGCGGTCACGGCGTGGCGCGCGGGCCGGGGACTGACGGACGGTGCCGCCGAGCTGCGCCGTCTGCTGCGCGACCGGATGTCGGCATGAGTGGCCCCGCCGCCGGTGCCCTGCTGCTGGCGCTGGCGCTGCTGGCGCTGCCCGGGTCGTCGCGCCGCCTCACCCCGGGCGCTGCCGGCCGCCGGCGGGCCGGGCCGCCCGGGGCGGGCGCGGCCGGGTGCATCGTCGCGGGCACCGCCATCGCGGCCGCCGCGGCGCTGCCGTCGACGACCATCCTGGCCGGCGCGGTCCTGGGTGCGACGGCGGTCCTGCGCCAGCGCCGCCGTCGCCGCATCCGGCAGGCCATGGACGAGGGCCGAATGTTGGAAGCCGCCCTCGACGTCGTGGCCGGCGAACTGCGGGTGGGCTCTCATCCGGTGCGCGCGTTCGGCGTCGCCGCCGAAGAGACCGGCGGCCCGGTCGCGGTGTCGCTGCGCTCGGTCGCGGCGCGGGCCCGGCTGGGCGCCGACGTCGCCGCCGGCCTGCGCGCAGCAGCGGGTTCGTCGTCGCTGCCCGCGCACTGGGATCGACTCGCGGTGTGCTGGCAGCTCGCCGGTGACCACGGGCTGGCGATAGCCACCCTGATGCGCGCCGCGCAGCGCGATATTGCCGAGCGGCAACGGTTCTCGGTGCGCGTGGCGGCGGGTCTGGCCGGAGCGCGCGCCACCGCCGCCATCCTGGCCGGGCTGCCGGTCCCGGGCGTGCTGCTCGGTCAGCTGATCGGCGCGCGGCCGTTGAGCTTCCTGCTGGGCGGGCACGGCGGCGGATGGCTGTTGGTCGTCGGCTCGGCGCTGGCGTGCGGGGGGCTGCTGTGGTCGGATCGCATCACCGATCGGCTGTTCGCATGAGCGCCGCGGCCGTGCTGCTGGCCATGGCGCTGTGGGTGAGCCCCGGCCCGGCGCTGGTGCGGGCGCGCGCCGGGTTGCCCGGGCGGGCACGGGGGCCGCGGCGGAGGCCGCCGCGGGGCCGGGCACACGGCCCGGACCCGCTGGCCGTCGCCTCCAGCCTCGACGTGCTGTCGGTGTGCCTGGCGGCGGGCATGGCGGTGCCGGCCGCCGCGGCCGCCACCGCCGGGTCCGCCCCGCCCACGCTGGCCGGGGTGTTGCGCCGCGCCGCCGATCTGCTGGCGCTGGGCGCCGATCCCGTTGTGGCGTGGTCGGTTCCGGCTGATCCGCCGGCCGGGGCACCCGACGCGCAGACCGATGCGCTGCTGCGACTGGCGCGGCGGTCGGCGTCCTCCGGCGCGGCGCTGGCCGGTGGCGTCGCCGAGCTGGCCGACCAATCCCGTCATGACGCCGTGCATGCGGCCGCCGCGGCCGCCGAGCGCGCCGGGGTCCTGATCGCCGGACCGCTCGGGCTGTGTTTTCTGCCGGCGTTCTTCTGCCTGGGCATCGTGCCGGTGGTGGCCGGGCTGGCTCGCAACGTCCTGCAGTCGGGTCTGCTGTGAGAAGTGAACGAGGAGGAAAAGACATTGCTGGCCAACATGTTCCGTGCATTCCTGGCGCGCATGACCGCCCTGGCTGTCGACGAGTCGGGCATGTCGACGGTCGAATACGCGATAGGTACGATAGCCGCCGCCGCCTTCGGCGCGATCCTCTACGCCGTCGTCACCGGCGATTCCATCGTGTCGGCGCTGACCAACATCATCGGTCGTGCGCTCAACACCAAGGTGTAGCGGGCTGCGCGGGTGCGAGCACCGTCGAGGCGGCACTGGCGATCGCCGCGCTGGTCGTGGTGCTCGCGCTGTGCCTGGGCGGTGTCACGGCGGTGTCGATGCAGGTGCGCTGCGTCGATGCCGCCCGCGAGGCGGCGCGCCTCGCCGCGCGCGGAGACCAGCGCTCGGCGCTGGACACCGCGCGCCGCATCGCACCCGCGGGGGCGCGCATCCAGGTGCGTCGGGACGGGGATCTCGTCGTGGCCACGGTCGTCGCGCGTTCGCCGCTGTTGCCCGCCCTCGACATCGGTGCCAGGACCGTCTCGGCGGCCGAGGAGCCGGGATGACCGGGGGTCGGCCACCGTGGTGGCGGCCGCCATGGTCGTGGTGGTGCTGTGCGTCACGGTCGCGGGCGCCTATCTCGGCGCGGCGGTGGTCGCCCGGCACCGGGCGCAGGCGGCGGCAGACCTGGCCGCGCTGGCCGCCGCGGCCCGGGTGCCGGCGGGAGCGACGGGGGCCTGCGCACGCGCGACGGCGGTGGCCCGCCGGATGGGGGCCGCCGCGGCGCGGTGCGAGGTGGACGGCCTCGACGTGGTCGTTACGGTCGACGTGGCCGTCGGCTGGGCGGGGCTGTCCGGCGCCGCCAGGGCCGCCGCGCGGGCGGGACCCGCCGGCGCCGGACAGTCAGGTCGCCTCGCTCGGCGCCAGTCCCGCCTCGGCGAGTTCGGCGTCGCTGGGTAATCGCAGCGAGACAAGCCCGGCGTAGGTCCCCGGTTCCAGTTCCACCCGGCCGACGGTGACGTGCACGGGCACCCAGTCCGCGTCGTGCCCGGGCATCCGCAACACCCGGCTGGCCGCAGCGGCGGCGAATCCCGTTGTCATCGAAGCCAGGAGGTGCTCGTCGTCGGGATGAACGTTCGGTTTGCCCACCCAGCCGGCGCGCCAGTCATAGAACGGGCACGGCTCGTCGAGCCACTTCAGCAGGGTCCAGTTCTCGGGGTCCACGAGCGCCCGGTGAACTCCGGCCCGCGCGAGTCCCTCAAGAATCCGCTGCGCCAGGTCGTCGGTGGACACGACGGGGCCCGTGAGATTGGTGCGCCAGTTCATCGCCCGGGCGACGAGGTGTTCGCGGCCGTCGGGACCCCGCTCCAGCGCGGTGCGGGCGACGAAGCCGACCCGGATGGGCGTGCCCTGCCAGTCGGTGAGATCCCAGGTGCTGCAAAACGTCCGGTCCGGCTCGGCCTTGACCGCCATGGCCAGCACCCTGGCTTCGTTCGGGTTGAGCTCGCGGGACGGGAAGTCTTCGGCGAAGGCCCTGCTCAGGGTGACCGCGACTGCGGGGTTCTTGCCGCTGTTGGCGAGCGACTCCCGCGTGTCGGTGGCCACGCCCAGCGTCAGGTCCCACTTCAGCGGGCCGGGGATCGGGCGCGCGGGCGGTTCGGCGTCGGCGGGGCCGGTCCAGACGTGCACGCCGTGCATCCGGCCGTCAGACATCACCACAGGTTCGGTGCGGATGACGCGGTCCCGTTTGGGGGTGATGCTGTTCAGGCTCTGGCCGGTCTGCATCGACTCGGTGATCGCCGTCCGCACCGCGGCGCGGTGGGGGCTGCGGCGCAGGAAGGTTGCGACGGGAACGAGGTTTATCAGCTGCCGATCCTGCGCCACCACGGCGGGCTCGTCGCCCAGCGTCTCCACGAGCAGCCAGTCGTGGGCCATGCGAGCAGTTTACCGACCGTGCCACGCCGGACCCGACGGGCGGCCCGCCGGACCGGCCTGGCGGTTTGCCGGAATCGTCGGCGCCTTGATCGCTCGCCGCTGTGCCCGCATCGTCGCGAATGCGGACCGGTCGTGCAGTCCGACCGTTCGCCGCGCCGCGCGATGGAACGCCGACATTCCTTGCTCCGCGGACGTCGACCGTTCGAGGGGTCGGTCGTCATCCGCCGGATCGTTTTCGCTGCACGGCACCGTCGTAAGGACCGCACGTGACGGCCCGGTGATCGCGATGTCCGTGTCTTCGTGTGAAGACGGCGTACCCGGAAGCCGGCTACGTCGTCGACCCGTCGTTCCCGGGCGCGCCCACCAGCAATCCGGGCGCACCGCCGGCCCCGCCGGCCCCCAGTAGCCCGCCCGCGCCGCCGTTGGCGCCCGCGGCACCGGATCCACCGGCTCCGCCGTCGCCGATCAGCCACCCGCCGGCCGCGCCGTTGGCGCCTGAGCCCGTGGCGGCGTTGGCGCCGTTGCCGATCAGCGGACGCGCGGTCAGCGTCTCGACGGGCGCATTCACCCCGTTGAACACCGGCTGCAACGGCGAGGCGTCGCCGTCGAGACCGGCGCCGTCGAGACCGGCGCCGCCGATGGTGGGGCCGAACCCGCCCTCGCCGCCGTTTCCGGCGGTGCCGATCAGCGCGGCCGCACCACCGGCGCCGCCAGCGCCACCGGTGGCCTTACTTGCGCCGCCGCCCCCGCCGACGAATCCGCTGAGCAGCCCACCGGCGTGGCCGCCGGCCCCGCCGGCAACACCGGTGTGACCGCCGTATCCACCGTTGCCGCCGTGCCCGCCGGCACCGCCGTTGTTGTTGCCGAATCCGCCGGTTCCCCCGGCGCCGCCGTGGCAGGCCAGGCCGTAGCCGCCCAGCGGCCCGGCGCTGCCTCCGGTGCCCCCGTTGCCGCCGTCGCCGACGAGGCCGGTTCCGCCGGTCCCGCCCGCGCCGCCGCCCCCGCCGACGAATCCGCTGAGCAGCCCACCGGTCCCGCCGGCGCCGCCGGCGCCGCCGCTGCCGAACAGCCCACCGGCGCCCCCCCGCACCGCAGTTCCCTCCGGTTGAGCCGCCAGTGGATTGCCCGGCCCCGCCGGCCCCGCCGTTACCCCACAGCAGCCCGCCGTTGCCGCCGTTTCCGCCGTTCCCGCCGCTGCCGAACCCCCCACTCCCGCCGGCACCGCCGGTGCCGACCAACCCCGCGGCCCCGCCGTTCCCCGCCGGCCCCGCCCGCCACGCCGGCCCCGCCGTTGCCGAGCAGCCAGCCGCCCGGGGCGCCGTTGGCCCCATTGCCCGGGGCTCCGTTGGCGCCGTTGCCGATCAGCGGGCGGTCAGTGAGCGCCAGGCTGGGCGCGTTGATCGCGCCGAGCACGGCCTGCTGTATCGACTGCACCGGATTGGCCGTGAACGCCGAGACGTTCGCGACCTCGGCGGCGACGTAGGACTGCGTGGCCGCGGTCAGCTGCCGCACGAACTGACCGTGGAACGCCGCCGCCCGCGCGCTGAGCGACCGAAACTCCTGACCATGGCTGGAGAACAGCGCCGCGATGGCCGCCCAGACCACGGGCCGCCGGCAGCAGCCCCGTGGTCTGGGCGGCCGCGGCGGCGTTGGCCGTGTCGATGCTCGAGCCGATACCGGCCAGACTCCCGGCCACCGTTCCCAGCACTTCCGGCACCGTCATCATGAATGACATCGCAGACCTTTCAGGGGGCATCAACAGCATTTTCGCCGTTACCGCACATGCTTAGCGACGCGAACGAGGTGTTCGTCGGCCCTTCGTCAACTCCCGGTATTCATTCGTCAACTTTCGAAATTTGCCGGTGCTGACGGTCGCACAGGCGAATGCCTTTCAGCGCGATTCGCCGGGCAACTGCGCCAGCACGAGTCGCAGCACCGTGACCGCACCGGCCTTGTCGAGCGGGTCGTTGCCGTTGCCGCACTTGGGCGACTGCACGCACGAGGGGCATCCGCGCGGGCATTCGCATGCCTCGATGGCCGCGGCCGTGGCGCCCAGCCAGGTGCGGGCCCGGCGGAAGCCCCGTTCGGCGAACCCCGCCCCGCCCGGGTGGCCGTCGTAGACGAAGACGCTCGGCAGCCCGAGCGGATCGGGGCCGATCGCGGTGGACAGGCCGCCGATGTCGCCGCGGTCGCAGCTGGCCACCAGCGGCAGCAGCCCGATCGCCGCGTGCTCGGCGGCGTGCAGCGACCCGGGGATGCGGGGTGCGTCGATACCGTTGTCCAGCAACGCCTCCGGCGTCACGGTATACATGACCGCGGTCGTTTCCAGACTTTGCTCGGGCATGTCCAGGTCGACGAAGTCGATGACCTCGCCGGAGAGGCGGCGGCGGAGGTAGCCGACCAGCCGGTGGGTTACCCGGACCGGCACCAAACCCACAGTGACGGGCCCGAACTCGGACCGTTCACCGACACCGATGACGGCGATGTCGGTGAGCTCGCGCGCGAACGTCGCATAGCCGGGGTCCTCGGCATGGACGAATGCGATCCCGCCGTCGAAATCCAGTGAGTCCACGACGTAGCTCTCGCCCTGGTGCAGATACACCGCCCCCGGGTGGACGCAGGCCGGAGCCTGGCCGACGCCGACGCTGCCCAGCAACCGCCCGGTGTCGGACTCCACGATCACGATCTGGCCACCCGCCGCCCCCCGGATGTCCACGGCGCCATGGGGGTCCAGGCCCGGCGCGGGAAAGTACCTGCCGTTGCGCAGCCGCAGCAGTCCCTCGTCGACCAGGCCCGCGGCGACCCCCGTCGCGCCCAGGGCGCACACCTCGGCCGCGTCGAGCGGCAGTTCGGTTGCGGCACAGAGAAGTTGCGGACCCAGCAGATAGGGGTTGGCGGGATCGATCACCACCCGCTCCACCGGCTTGCCCAGCAGCGCGGCGGGATTGTGCACCAGGTAGGTGTCCAGCGGGTCGTCGCGGGCGATCAGCACGACCAGCGCCCCCTGGCCCCGCCGGCCGGACCGGCCAGCCTGCTGCCAGAACGAGGCGACCGTGCCCGGGAACCCGGCCAGCACCACCGCGTCCAGTCCGGCGATGTCCACGCCCAACTCCAGCGCGTTGGTGGTGGCCAGACCGCGCAGCCTGCCCTCGGCCAGCGCACGTTCGAGCGCGTTGCGGTCCTCGGCGAGGTAGCCGGCCCGATACGACGCGACCGTGCGCGACAGTTCGGGGGCGATGTCGTCCAGCCGTGCCTGCGCGCCCAGGGCGGTCAGCTCCGCGGCCCGGCGCGACCGCACGAACGTCAGGGTCTGGGCGCCCTCGGCGACCAGGTCGGCCATCACCCGCGCCGCCTCCGCTCCGGCCGAACGGCGCACCGGCGCACCGTTTTCTCCCGTCAGGTCGGTGCGCAGCGCCGGCTCCCACAGGGCCACCGTCCGGGATCCCCGGGGGGAGCCGTCGTCGGTCACCTCCGCGACGGGATGCCCGATCAGCTCGGCGGCCGTCGCGCCGGGCGAGTCCGTCGTCGCGCTGGCGAAGACCACCGTCGGGTAGGACGAATAGCGGGCGCACAACCGCAACAGGCGGCGCAGCACCATGGCCACGTTGGAGCCGAAAACCCCGCGATAGTAGTGGCATTCGTCGACGACCAGGAACCGGAGGCCGCGCAGCAGGGCGGCCCAGCGGGCGTGGTTGCGCAGGATCGACACGTGGATCATGTCCGGGTTGGAGAACAGCCACCGGGAGCGTTCGCGCGCGAAGCGGCGCACCTCGGCGGGGCTGTCGCCGTCGTAGGCGGTGGGTGCCACCCCGAAACCGGGCTCGCGCAGTCGCGGGACGGCCGCGGTCAGGGCGTGTGCGGCGCGCAACTGGTCGTGGCCGAGCGCTTTGGTGGGGGACAGGTACAGCACCCGCGCCCGCGGGTCGGTGGCCAGGGCGTGCAGGACGGGAAGTTGGTAGGCCAGTGATTTGCCCGACGCGGTGCCGGTGCTGACCACCACGTGCCGCCCGGCGTGGGCCAGCTCGGCGGCCTGCGCCTGGTGCGACCAGGGGCGGGTGATGCCGCGTTCGGCGAACGCGCGAACCACGTCCGGATCGGCCCAGTCCGGCCAGCGCTGCGGGCGGCCGCCGCGCGCCGGCAGCTCGGCGACGTGGCGCAGCGGACGCTCGTCGGGGGCGGTGCCGGCGAGCGCGACGGCAAGCAGGTCGCCGCCGAAACTCGTCACGTGGCACCCTCCGATAACCCGTCGCCGGCACAAGTCTGTCGCCGACGCGACGAACATGATTGACTGATTGCGGTCGCAGCTTCTGTGTTCGTGTCAAACTTTCGCAGGATCGACGTTGCGGCCGCGGTTCCTGCGAGGTTAATCGGTCGGGTGAAGTTCCGGCGACTCGGCGAGGTATGGCGGTCGTATCAGGCCCGGGGCACCGAAAGGCGGTGCCCCGCACCCAGAAGAAAAGGAAAGATCGAGAAATGCCACAGGGAACTGTGAAGTGGTTCAACGCGGAGAAGGGGTTCGGGTTCATCGCTCCCGAAGACGGTTCCGCGGATGTTTTTGTCCACTACACGGAGATTCAGGGTTCGGGCTTCCGCACCCTTGAGGAAAACCAGAAGGTCGAGTTCGAGATCGGCAACAGCCCGAAGGGCCCCCAGGCCACCGGAGTCCGCTCGCTGTAGAGACGAGCGGATTCCCACGACAAACCCCCCGGGCAGTCCGTTCAGCGGGCCGCCGGGGGGTTTGCGTTATGCCGGGCCGCGCCGGACCGCCGCCGCGCCGGTCAACTCGAGGCGCGGACGCCCGGCCTGGCCTACTGTCGGTGGCGTGAGCCAGCTGTCCTTCTTCACAGCGGAGTCGGTGCCGCCCGCGGTCGCCGATCTCGCCGGGGTGCTGGCGGCTTCCGGCCAGATCGTGATGGTCGGCGCACCGGGCGATCAGGGTGCCCGGCTCTCGGCGGTGGTGGACCAGCTGTGGCGGGCGTCGGCGCTCGCCGAGATGATCCGGGAAGCGGGCCTCGTCCCCGAGCTCGGCCGCACGGACGAGGACACCCCGCTGGTACGGACGGCGGTGAGCCCGGCGCTGGTCGGCATCGCCGCCGAATGGACGCGCGGCGCGGTCAAGACGGTGCCCCCGCGGTGGTTGCCCGGGCCGCGCGAGCTGCGGGCCTGGACGCTCGCGGCGGGCCACCCGGAGGGCGACCACTACCTTCTGGGTCTGGATCCGCACGCCCCCGACACCCATTCACCCCTGGCGTCGGCCCTGATGCGCGTGGGGATCGCGCCCACGTTGATCGGCACCCGCGGCGGCCGGCCGGCGCTGCGGATCAGCGGTCGGCGCCGCCTGTCGCGCCTGGTAGAGAACGTGGGGGAGCCACCGTCCGACGCCGACGCGTCAGCCTTGTGGCCGCGGGTATAACCCCGCGTGGCGGCCCGCGTTCCGGGGAGCCGGTTTGCGCAGGCGCGCCCCAGGGTGCGAAATTGTCAGTGCCCTGAAGGCGAAGGAACGCCGGCGTACCCGAAGTTCACCGGAATTTTGGACGCCGGCCTGTCATTCTTCGTGCAGGGCGGTCCCGCACGGGGCCGGGATGAGAGATGGAGCGTAAGCGCAGTTGGCTGACCCGAAGCTGAAGGATCCTGGACGATCTGGCGGCGCCAAGAATGGGAGCCCCCGGCGACTCGTGATCGTCGAGTCGCCGACCAAGGCACGAAAGCTGGCCGGCTACCTGGGCTCCTCATACATCGTCGAGTCGTCGCGGGGCCACATCCGTGACCTGCCCCGGGCGGCGGCCGACGTCCCCGCCAAGTACAAGTCCGAACCCTGGGCACGGCTCGGGGTCGACGTCGACCACGACTTCGAACCGCTCTACATCATCAGCCCGGAGAAGAGGAGCACCGTCAGCGAGCTGAAGGGCTTGCTCAAAGACGTCGACGAGCTCTACCTGGCCACGGATGGCGACCGTGAGGGCGAGGCGATCGCCTGGCACCTGCTGGAAACCCTCAAGCCGCGCATCCCGGTCAAGCGGATGGTGTTCCACGAGATCACTGAGCCGGCGATCCTCGAGGCCGCCGCGCACCCGCGCGACCTGGACATCGACCTGGTCGACGCGCAGGAGACGCGCCGCATCCTGGACCGGTTGTACGGCTACGAGGTCAGCCCGGTGCTGTGGAAGAAGGTCGCGCCCAGGCTGTCGGCGGGCCGGGTGCAGTCGGTGGCCACCCGGATCATCGTGCAGCGGGAGCGCGACCGGATGGCGTTCCGCAGCGCGTCGTACTGGGACGTCGTCGCCGAACTGGACGCCAGCGTGTCCGACCCGAAGGCGTCCCCGCCCACCTTCAACGCCCGGCTGACCAGCGTGGACGGCATGCGCGTGGCCACCGGCCGCGACTTCGACTCGCTGGGCCGGCTGCGGAAGGCCGACGAAGTCACCGTGCTGGACGAGGCGCGGGCCACGGAGCTGGCGGCGGGCCTGCGGGGCGCCCAGCTGTCCGTGGCGTCGGTGGAGGAGAAGCCCTACACCCGGCGCCCCTATGCGCCGTTCATGACCTCGACGCTGCAGCAGGAGGCGGGCCGCAAGCTGCGGTTCTCCGCCGAACGCACGATGAGCATCGCCCAGCGGCTCTACGAGAACGGCTACATCACCTATATGCGTACCGACTCGACCACGCTGTCGCAGTCGGCCATCGACGCCGCGCGCACCCAGGCGCGCCAGCTCTACGGCGAGGAGTACGTCGCCGCGTCCCCGCGCCAGTACACCCGCAAGGTGAAGAACGCCCAGGAGGCGCACGAGGCGATCCGCCCCGCGGGCGAGACGTTCGCCACCCCGGACGCGGTGCGCCGCGAGCTCGACGGCGACGAATTCCGGCTCTACGAGCTCGTCTGGCAGCGCACGGTCGCGTCGCAGATGGCCGACGCGCGCGGGACCACGCTGAGCCTGCGGATCGGGGGCGCGTCCGGGGGCCGGCAGGTGGTGTTCTCCGCCAGCGGCCGCACCCTGACCTTCGCCGGCTTCCTCAAGGCCTATGTGGAGACCGTCGACGAACTCGCCGGCGGCGAGGCCGACGACGCCGAGCGGCGGCTGCCGCAGCTGACCGAGGGACAGCGGCTGGCCGCGCGCGACCTGACCCCCGACGGGCACGCCACCAACCCGCCGGCGCGCTTCACCGAGGCGTCGCTGGTCAAGGCGCTCGAGGAGCTGGGCATCGGCCGGCCGTCGACCTACTCGTCGATCATCAAGACCATCCAGGACCGCGGCTACGTCCACAAGAAGGGCAGCGCGCTGGTGCCCTCGTGGGTGGCGTTCGCCGTGACCGGCCTGCTCGAGCAGCACTTCGGCCGGCTCGTCGACTACGACTTCACCGCCGCGATGGAGGACGAGCTCGACGCGATCGCCTCGGGCCAGGAGCGGCGCACCGACTGGCTGAACAACTTCTACTTCGGCGGCGACCACGGCGTGTCCGACTCGGTGGCCCGCGCCGGGGGCCTGAAGAAGCTCGTCGGGGGCAACCTCGAAGGCATCGACGCCCGCGAGGTCAACTCCATCAAGCTGTTCGACGACGACCAGGGCCGCCCGGTCTATGTCCGGGTGGGCAAGAACGGCGCCTACCTGGAGCGCATGGTGACCGGCGACCCCGATGATCCCAGCGGGGAACCGAAGCCGCAGCGCGCCAACCTCAACGACGCGCTGACGCCCGACGAGCTCACGCTGGAGCTGGCCGAGGAGCTGTTCGCCACGCCGCAGGAGGGACGCGTGCTCGGCGTGGATCCGGAGACGGGCCACGAAATCGTCGCCAAGGACGGCAGGTACGGCCCGTACGTCACCGAGGTCCTGCCGCCGGCGCCCGACGAGGACGGCGGCGCCGCCGCGCCGGCGAAGAAGGGCAAGAAGCCCACCGGCCCCAAACCCAGAACCGGTTCGCTGCTGCGCAGCATGGACCTGCAGACCGTCACCCTGCAGGACGCGCTCAAGCTGCTGTCGCTGCCGCGCGTGGTCGGCGTCGATCCCGACTCCGGTGAGCAGATCACCGCGCAGAACGGCCGCTACGGCCCATATCTCAAGCGCGGCACCGATTCCCGGTCACTGGCGACCGAGGAGCAGATGTTCGACATCACCCTCGAGGAAGCGCTGCGGATCTACGCCGAGCCCAAACGCCGGGGCCGCCAGGCCGCCGCGGCACCGCCGCTGCGCGAGCTGGGGACCGATCCGGCGTCGGGCAAGCCGATGGTGATCAAGGACGGCCGGTTCGGGCCCTATGTCACCGACGGCGAGACCAACGCCAGCCTGCGCAAGGGCGACGACGTGGCGTCGATCACCGACCTGCGGGCGGCCGAGCTGCTGGCCGACCGCCGGGCCCGGGGTCCGGTGAAGCGGCCCGCCAAGAAGACCGCCCGCAAGGCTGCCGCCAAATCGGGGGCGAAGAAGGCCGTCAAACGCGGCTAGCTCGACACCTGCTGCCGGGCGACCTTGCCATGGGCGGCGAGCCTGACCGGCCGGGCCAGCTGGGTGGGCGCCACCCGCCCGCGCAGCTCGACGACCTCGCCGACGTCCCAGCACAGGGCCTCGGCGTCCAGCGCGCCGCTGACCGCGATCGCCGATGCGAGCACGTGGCCGGTCTCCAGCTTGGCCAGCTCGGTGAGGCGCGCGGCCTCGTTGACGGGATCGCCGATCACGGTGTACTCGAAGCGGGCCTGCGCGCCGATGTGGCCGGCGATGGCCCTGCCCGCCGACACCCCGATCCCGAACTCCGCGGACCCGATGACCGGCAGCAGCTCGTCGTGCAGTTCGCGGGCGGCCGCCAGCGCCCCGCCGGCCGCGTCCGGGTGCTCGATGGGCGCGCCGAAGATGGCCAGCGCGGCGTCGCCCTGGAACTTGTTGACGAAGCCGCCGTGCTTGCCGACCGTCTCGACGACCACCCGGAAGAACTCGTTGAGCAGGTGCACCACCTCGGCGGGCGGCCGGGTCGCGGCCAGCTGGGTGGAGCCGACCAGGTCGACGAACAGCACGGCGACGTGGCGTTCCTGCCCGCCCAGTTCGGTGCCCCGCTCCAGGGCCCGGCGGGCCACGTCCTCGCCGACGTAGCGGCCGAACAGGTCCCGCAGCCGCTGCCGCTCGGACAGGTCGCGGACCATGTCGTTGAACCCGGCCTGCAGCAGGCCCAGTTCGCTGGCGTCGTAGATCTGCATGTGCGCGTTGTAGTTTCCGCGCTGTACCTCGCTCAGCGCCCAGCGCAGCTGGCGCAGCGGGTCGGCGATCGACATGGCCACCAGCAGGGTGCTGACAAACCCGATGCCCAGCGCCGCCAGGGCCAGCAACAGGATCGGGGTGAACAGCCTCTCCGGCGTGGCATGCAGCAGCGAGGCCTTGTCGGCCACCACCGCCAGCACGATCGCCAGCACCGGCACGGCGGTGGACAGCATCCAGGTCAGGAGCTGCCGCAGGATGACGCCGGGAGCCTTGACGTTCTCCGGCACGCCGCTGCGCAGGGCGGCGACGGCGACCGGCCGCAGCACCCGCTCGGACTGCAGGTAGCCGATGATCGCGGTGGCGGCGGCGCCCAGGCCGGTGGCGACGGCCACGACGGGCGCAACGAACTTGGCGACCGACCAGCTGGCGGCGATGAACACCACGCCGCCGATGCACCAGGCCACCATGCTGGTGAGCGTGCGGTAGAACGGCATGCGCAGCGCGCGGCTGCGGGCCAGCTCGGTGGCCGCCGGGTCGGCTTCGGCGAGCAGGTTGTCGCGGCGCTGCCAGCGGAAGACCGGCATCAACAGCTTGAGGTTCACCACCGAGACGGCGAGGAACAAGACGACCAGCGAGCCCGCGAACACCGCCAGGTTCACACCCGGCAGGTCCTGCAGCTGTAGGCGGTCCTCGGGCGGCAGGCCGTAGCGCAGGAAACCGAGCACGAACAGCGCCCCGATGATGTCAGCCTGCACCATGCTCAGCAGGAACAGCGGCCACGGGGTGCGCACCACCCACCGGACGAACCCGTTGATCCGCCCGGGCAGTGTTGCCGCGGTTGTCATCAATCCACCGTATCGGTCGGGGGCTATTTGTTGGAAAACTCTAAGGACCACGGCACGTCGACTGGGGGCGCCCGCACCCCGGCCGGGTCACGAAACCGTCGCGATGCGGTGGCCGGTCGGTGTCCGTCGGCGGGTGTCACTACTGTTGCCGGTGATGTCCGGGGTGTTTACGCGGCTGGTAGGCCAGGAGGCGGTGGAGGCCGAGCTGCTGGCCGCGGCGAGAGCCGCCCGCGGTGATTCCGCTCACAGCGGCGCCGGCGACGGGACTATGACACATGCCTGGCTGATCACCGGCCCGCCGGGCTCGGGGCGCTCGGTTGCGGCGCTGTGCTTCGCGGCCGCGCTCCAGTGCACCGGGTCTTTTGACGACGGCGGGCCGGGCTGCGGGCGCTGCCGGGCGTGCACGACGACGATGGCCGGCACCCACGCCGACGTGCGGCGGGTGATACCCGAGGGCCTGTCCATCGGCGTCGACGAGATGCGGGCCATCGTGCAGATCGCGTCGCGCCGCCCGTCCAGCGGGCACCGGCAGATCGTGGTGATCGAGGACGCCGACCGGTTGACCGAGGGTGCGGCGAATGCCCTGTTGAAGGTCGTCGAGGAACCGCCGCCGTCGACCGTGTTCCTGCTGTGCGCGCCGTCGGTGGACCCCGAGGACATCGCGGTCACGCTGCGGTCCCGGTGCCGCCACGTCGCGCTCGTGACGCCGTCGACGGAGGCGATCGCGGGCGTGCTGGTCGACACCGACGGTTTGGACGCCGAGACCGCCGGCTGGGCCGCCTCGGTCAGCGGCGGCCACGTGGGCCGCGCGCGGCGACTGGCCACCGACCCCGAGGCCAGGCAGCGACGGGAGCGGGCGCTGGGGCTGGTGCGCGACGCCGCGACCCCGGCGCGGGCCTACGCGGCCGCCGAGGAGCTGGTTGCCGCGGCCGAGGTCGAGGCCGTGGTGCTGACCGCCGGCCGCGCCGAGGCCGAGACCGAGGAACTGCGGACCGCGCTGGGTGCCGGCGGGACCGGCAAGGGCACCGCGGGCGCGCTGCGCGGCGCGGCGGGCGCGATCAAAGACCTGGAACGGCGGCAGAAGTCGCGGCACACCCGGGC
>Ga0078972_1003705_pt1 | contig 44672 bp, 34 predicted proteins | sample YelNatPaOPGAMG01_FD_67568 | JGI IMG/M metagenome (GOLD analysis project Ga0078972, IMG submission 67568) | Hot spring thermophilic microbial communities from Obsidian Pool, Yellowstone National Park, USA - OP-RAMG-01 (SPADES assembly) (version 2) | ecosystem: Environmental > Aquatic > Thermal...
GCCGCCATGCAATATTTGCTCGACCAAATCCAGCCCGACGGCATCATAGGAAAACGCGAAGATGGCCAGTACATGTACGGACACGGCATTGCCACAATTGCGCTGGCCGAGTTGTTCGGACAAACCCGCTCCCCTGCCATACAGCCAAAATTGGAGAGAATTGTCCGGGTAATTGTCGGCTCCCAAAACAACGATGGCGGCTGGCGTTACAGGCCAATCATACGTGACGCCGACATTTCCGTTACCGTTCTTCAGGTCGTCGCCCTGCGCGCCGCAAAAAACGCCGGACTTGATGTTCCGCAAAAGACCATTGACAATGCGGTCAAATACGTCAAACGCTGCCACGACCCCAAAACCGGCGGCTTTTCTTATCAGCCAGGTACCGGCCCCGGCTTCGCCCGTACCGCTGCCGCCATCTACTCTCTGCAAGTCTGCGGATTGTATGATGACCCACTTGTCAGGAAAGGCTCCGACTACCTCATGCGCGGCATGGAAAAAAAGAATGAACACAAGGAGTGGTTCACCTACGGCCATTTCTACGCCGCCCCCGCCCATTACATGATAGGGGGCGAAGCCTGGGAGAAATGGTACAACTCAATCAAATCCATACTGCTTGAAGATGTGATCGTTGAAAAGCAAACCGGGCTTGCGCACTGGGAACCGCGACGCGACCGTGGCCGTGAAGTCGGCCCTGTCTTTTGCACTGCTGTCTATACCGCCATCCTTTCCATCCCCTACCACTATCTCCCACTTTACCAGCGCTGACTTACGGCACTCCGTCCTAACCTAAAATAACCAAATCCTTTCCAAACTTAATTCCTGCAACCTCGCACGCAGCTTTGATAATCTTCATTTTAACGGCATTGTTTAAATTCGTACCAACAAACCAACCACCTGGTAAAGCCTCGCGTTCACTGCGTAATTCTGGCCTATCGGGATATAATTCTTTCGGAGTACGTGCCACGTAACTGCGTTTGCGACCCTGAAAATCCGGATGTTGGCTGCATCGTTGCAAAAAGGAAGCATCATTTTTTGCCAACATTGTCAAAATTGAAACCATAGCTTCTTTTGCATTGTTGTAATTGTACTCCTTCCCCATAAAAATAAACGCCCCCCTGCGGGACAGTGGTGCGACTTCGGAATCTTCTACCTGCTGCTTTCTCCTCGCTTTCCGCGGATGCGAACCACTTGGTCTTGATAATGCGATTTCGGAGTCTTCGACTTGCAGCTTTCTCGGGCTTGGCTCTCCAGGAATAAAATTTGTATGACCAATATCAAGTCTGGAAAGAAATTCATTAACATCTTCCAATTCCGGGCGAACTCCAATTTTGTTTTCAACCGCGCTTCTAACCAATTCTACCAATTGTTCATCGCGCTTTTCGAGCATATCACGCCAGACTTCTTCAATGGCGTTTTTAGCCTGCATTCTTCGGTTCCGGCTTCGATACTCATTGCGTGCATCCTCCAGAGCCTGTCCCGATTCCACCCGGCCACGCTCAAGATATCGCCTGAAAATCTCGGCAGCTTCCTCGACAGGTCTTTCATAGAGATCAAGTTTGTACACCCTGCGATCTTCATAATCGCCCTGCTCGGCCGGCAGGTAAAAACTCCATGTCCTGCCGTCAGTCAGAACAATAAAAGGCACACCGCAATGGAAAGCGTATTCGAGCGCCTGCTTCACGGCATCCTCTGCTTTGCCGGGTTGCTTTACTTCAGTAAATATCGCCGGTTTCGATGGAGGGCAGCAGAGGGCAAAGTCGGCACGACCGCCGCCAGTCTGATACTCAGGCCAAACCACGGTTGGGTCCCAGGTATCCCATCCGAGTTCCTGAAATATCCTCAGAACAATCCCTTGCGATATTGATTGCTCATTTGGAAATTTACCCTGGCGAAGCCGCCCTGTGACTTCAGCGATGGTTTGTTCAAGTGCCATGGTTACAAACTCACTTTCTGTCCAGTATTAAGTTTCGTTAAATTTCAACGCACCGAGTTACGCCCTGCTTTTACTACCATCAATATGGCAGAGCAAGCCCGCATTCTTTGTGCAAAAATTACACTTGTATTACCTCGATTTTTCAAATTAACAGGTTGGATTGCTTTTTAAAATTTTCAAAGTATCTTTGCCTGAAAAATTGCTGATTTATGGGCTGTTTCAGAAACGTTGGAAAAATAATGCAATGTTGCTTTGCACTCGTTTTGGCGGCGCTCATATCCCCGGCGACAACTACGCTGACACAGGCGGCAAATTCGCCAGTTGAAGAACTCCTGGCGCAGCCACGCGTTCTGGTAATCGGGCATCGCGGCTACTCCGCACTGGCCCCGGAGAATACATTGCCTTCGTTCAAAATGGCCCTTACAGCAGCCGTGGATTTTGTAGAATTGGACTACTACCACACCAAGGATGGCGTCCCCGTGGTCATACATGACTCTGAACTTGACCGCACCACCGATGCCCGAAAGCATTGGAACGCCCAAAAAATCCGCGTCACCGACAAAACTTTGGAGGAACTGCGGATTTTGGACGCCGGGAAGTGGTTTGCTCCCGAATACGCGGGGACCAAGCTCCCCACATTGGAAGAAGCATTGCAATTCATCCAGGCGCGGGGAATGACATTGATTGAACGCAAATCCGGCGATCCAGCCGTTTGTGTGCAATTGCTCAAAAAACATGGATGGGAAAATCATGTTGTAGTGCAATCTTTCGATTGGGAATACCTCAAGGAATATCATCGCCAGGCGCCGGAGCAGGTCCTCGGAGCGCTTGGTCCACCGTCAACCCGCGCAGGCCGCAAGCTCTCCGAAGCTGAAAAAGTTCTTTCGCCGGAATGGATCACCGAGGCTCAGGCCACGGGTGCCCGCATCATCGTTTGGAACAAGTCGGTAACTTCTGCAGCAATAGAATTTGCACACAGCAAGGGACTCAAGGTTTGGGTCTATACAATCAACGATGAGCACACAGCCCACAAATTGCTGGAAATCGGCATTGATGGAATAATAACCGACAATCCGGCTGCAATGTGGAAGGCTCTTGCACTGCGGAAATAGCGCCAATTGCCACATCACCAACTCCGTCCCAAATTCTAATTCCGACTTCTTCTGTCCAAAAGACCTTTGTCGCCGGCGCATCCATCCACGCCGACGTATCAAGCATTTCCAAGTCAAACACGTGCAGAATTCTCATTAACTCCAATGTGCCGTCCAAAAATTTCCAGCCTGTGATTCTGTAAAAAGTGGTGACAATTTGTCCCGAATGTCGTTAAGTTCTCCGGCTTTTGATGGTATGCCGAAACGGACAGACATTCATTCAATTTTGATCATCGGCTCCGGGCCGATTGTAATCGGTCAAGCGTGTGAGTTCGACTATTCCGGCACGCAGGCTTGCAAGGCGTTGCGCGAGGAAGGCTTCAGGGTCGTGCTTGTCAATTCCAATCCGGCAACCATCATGACTGACCCGGAATTCGCCGACCGCACCTACATCGAGCCAATCACGCCTGACTGCGTTGAAAAAATCATCCAGCGAGAAAAAGCCGAAATGGCCAGAATGGGCGCACAGGGCAAGCTGGTGTTGTTGCCCACGCTTGGCGGGCAGACCGCCCTCAACACCGCCATGGAATTATGGCGGCGCGGAGTGCTGGAGCGTGAAGGCATTGAAATGATTGGCGCCAACGCCAAAGCGATCGAACGCGGCGAAGACCGGCAGGTTTTCAAGGACCTCATGATATCCATCGGTCTGGATGTCCCCGTAAGCGGCACTGCGCATTCGCTGGAGGAGGCACGCGCGGTTTTGGAAAAAATCGGCAGGCTGCCGGTCATAATCCGCCCTGCCTTCACCCTGGGAGGCACCGGCGGCGGCATAGCCTACAACCGCGAAGAATTTGAACTGCTGGCAAAACGCGGACTCGATTTGTCGCCAGTCTCGGAAATACTGATAGAAGAGTCGCTGCTCGGATGGAAGGAATTTGAGATGGAAGTCATGCGCGATCGCATGGACAACTGCGTAGTTGTATGTTCCATAGAAAATCTTGATCCGATGGGTGTGCACACCGGCGACTCCATCACCGTTGCACCGGCCCAGACGCTTACCGACAAGGAATACCAAATCATGCGCGACGCCTCATTTGCGGTCATACGCGCAGTGGGCGTCGAGACCGGTGGTTCCAACATACAGTTCGCGGTGCATCCGGAAACCGGCAGAATGGTGATAATTGAAATGAACCCGCGCGTATCGCGATCCTCCGCCCTTGCCTCAAAAGCCACCGGCTTTCCGATCGCCAAAATCGCCGCAAAACTTGCCGTGGGCTACTGTCTGGATGAGATTCCAAATGACATCACCCGCGAGACTCCCGCCAGCTTCGAGCCGACCATTGATTATGTGGTTGTGAAAGTGCCTCGGTTTGCCTTCGAAAAATTTCCGCAAGCCGACCCGACCCTCAACACACAAATGAAATCCGTGGGCGAGGCAATGGCCATCGGGCGGACATTCAAGGAGGCGCTGCAAAAGGCGTTGCGCTCGCTGGAAATCGGGAGGTATGGCCTTGGCGGCGACGGCAAGCCATGGCGAATTGGCTCCGAGGTTTACGGCGATCGGGACATACTGCCGAAAGAAATCATCAGGCGCAAACTTACCGTACCCAATGCTGAACGGATATTCTTCATCCGCCACGCAATGCGCGCAGGTTTTTCGATCGAGGAAATCTACCAGCTCACGATGATTGACCGCTGGTTTCTCGCCCAAATAAAGGAAATAGTGGACTTTGAGGAGGAGCTGGCGGCGAAGAAATCGTGAGCGGCGAACTCACCGCCGCCGTCATTTCAAACCTTGTGCTAACGCCGGCCTTTGTCATCCATAAGCAGGGCCGCAATTGCAAGCAGCGCGCCCAGGAAAATGGCGCCAACGCAGATTGCCATCTCCCACAATTTCAAACGCACCGGGCTTTTGAACACCACAAGCGCAGCCAGGCCCATCAAAAAAATATCCGCCGCAACCAAAAGCCACCTCGGGATATGCCATTCCGGTTCTGAAGCTTGCCCCGGCTGTGTTTGCTGCGGCGCAAACGGGCTGTCAGGTAAAGGTTGCGATTGCAATTCGGCTTTCCGCTCCTGTTCGTCATGGGATGTGCCGGCATTCAATAAAGCCGCCACACCCGGCGCAACGCCGCGCTGTGTAGCGGCGCTTTCGGATGCTTGCTTCGCCCTGGCGACGTCGGGGTTTTTGGCGTCCCCGAGCAGATCGCCAAGACCGCGCCCTAAAACTGGTTTCGCCACGGCAAAAGGTTGTCCAACATGCAGCGGCGGCTCAATGAAAAGTTATTAACAGTTTTCAGGGCAACTGCGTGTGGCCCATGAGATAACGGTCGCACTCTCTTGCCGCGCCACGCCCCTCATTTATCGCCCAAACAACAAGGCTTTGGCCGCGGCGCATGTCGCCAGCGGCAAAAACGCCCGGGACATTGGTCGTAAAACGACCATGCTCGGCCTTGACATTTCCGCGGGAATCACGCTCAAGACCGAGTTCATCAATCAACCTGTCTTCCGGTCCGAGAAAACCCATTGCCAGAAGAACCAATTGTGCCGGCTGTGTGTATTCGGTGCCTGGAATCGGATGAGGCCCAAAACGGCCGCGCTCGTCTTTCTTCCAGTCCACAAGCACTGTGCGCACACCGCGGACGCGTCCCTGCTCGTCACCCAAAAAACGCGTGACAGTCACCCGGTACTTTCTTGGGTCCTCGCCGAAAACCGCGGCGGCCTCCTCCTGCCCGTAATCAACCTTGAATGTTTTCGGCCATTGCGGCCACGGGTTGTCTGGTGGACGATTGTCAGCCGGGCGCGGCAAAATTTCCAGTTGCATCACGCTTTTACACCCATGGCGGATGGCAGTGCCTACGCAGTCAGTGCCGGTATCGCCACCACCAATGACAATGACGTCCTTGTCCCTGGCGGATATGAACTGGCCATCGGCATGGCGTGAATCAAGCAGGCTTTTTGTGTTGGCAGTGAGAAAATCAACCGCAAAGTGAATCCCTTGCAATTGCCGGCCATCAACCTGCAAATCGCGAGGCTTGGTTGCGCCTCCACACAACACAATGGCATCAAACTCGCTACGCAACCGGCCCACTGGATAATTCCGGCCAACCTCGGTGTTGGTTACAAATTGAACACCCTCCCTGGCCATAAGATCAATCCGGCGCAGGACAATTTGTTTGTCCAGCTTCATATTCGGTATGCCGTACATGAGCAGGCCCCCGGGGCGGTCGGCCCGTTCAAAAACCGTCACCAAGTGACCTGCGCGATTCAACTGGTCGGCGCACGCCAGGCCTGCCGGGCCGGAACCTACCACGGCAACCTTTTTGCCCGTGCGTTTTGCCGGCGGATTGGGTGTAATCCATCCGTTATTCCAGCCGGCGTCAGCAATCGCCGCCTCAATGGTCTTTATTGTCACCGGCGGCTCGATAATCCCAAGCACACAAGCGCCTTCGCATGGCGCCGGACACACCCTGCCGGTAAACTCCGGAAAATTATTGGTCTTGTGAAGCCGGTGCAGCGCTTCGCGCCACAGACCGCGATACACAAGATCATTCCATTCCGGGATCAAATTGTTTATGGGACAACCTGAGGCCATCCCGGCCATCAAAAGTCCGGTATGACAAAACGGCGTCCCGCAATCCATGCATCGCGCCCCTTGTGCGCGCAAACTCTCCTCCGGAAATGGCAGATGAAATTCATCCCAGTTCCGGATTCGCTCCAGCGGTTCCACTTCCGGCGGCAGTTGCCGCTCGTATTCCAAGAATCCTGTCGGTTTACCCATCTGGTTTGCAGTGTTACTTGGTTAATCCAATGGCATATTTCTACAAAAACAGCTTCCCTGCATCATCCACCGCCAATGCGCGCCACATCACGTATGTTTTCCTCGAATGCCGCCATCACGGCTTCATCGCCTGCAAGACCGGCTTGCTTCATTTTTGCCATGGCGCGCAACACCCGTGCATAATCACGTGGCAAAACTTTGATGAACTTGCCAACAACCTGCTTCCATCTGGCAAGTACATCCCGGCCACGCGGGCTTTGAGTATAACGCACATGCCGCTCTATAAGCCGGCGGACTTCCTCAATTTCCTCCGGCTCCTCCAGAGGCAGCAAGTCCACCATCTCTTTGTTGCAACGAATCGGGAAATCCCCGACTTCATCCAGCAAATACGCGATACCACCTGACATGCCTGCGGCAAAATTTCGGCCTGCAGTTCCCAGAACCACCACAAGCCCGCCTGTCATGTACTCGCAACCGTGATCGCCTATGCCCTCCACCACCGCAATCGCTCCAGAGTTGCGCACGGCAAATCGCTCGCCGGCCACCCCGCTTATGAAAGCCTCGCCGCTGGTGGCGCCGTAAAGGGCCACGTTGCCAATGATAATATTTTCCTCAGGCTTGAATTTTGAGCCTTTTGGCGGATAAACAATCAACCTGGCGCCTGATAGTCCCTTGCCAATATAGTCGTTTGAGTCCCCCTCAAGCTCGAATGTAATGCCTTTGGGCATGAAGGCGCCGAAACTCTGTCCCGCCGAACCTTTGAAATGAAGCCAGATTGTGTCCTCCGGCAGTCCGTCCCGCCCCCAACGCCTTGTAACTTCGCTGCCAAGCATTGTCCCAACCGCACGGTTTGAATTGCGGATGGGTATTATGGCGCGCACCTTTTCCTTTCGGGAAAGCGCCGGCTCACAGAGTCGCAACAGCATTTGATAATCCAGCGCCTCGTTCAACCGATGGTTTTGCGATATGCGGCAGTAACGATTGTTTTCATCCAGCGGCGCAGGCAGATGCAGCAGCCGCGAGAAGTCCAGGCCGCGTGCCTTCCAATGCTCGACAGCTTTCCGCACATCCAATTTATCAGTGCGCCCAACCATTTCATCAAACCGGCGGAAGCCAAGCTGGGACATCAGTTCGCGAACCTCCTGCGCTATAAAGTACATGAAATTCACCACGTACTCAGGCTTGCCCATGAACTTGGCGCGCAACCGCGGGTCCTGTGTGGCAACGCCAACCGGACAGGTGTTTTTATGGCACGCCCGCATCATGATGCAGCCCAGGCTCACCAGCGGCGCGGTTGCGAAGCCGAATTCCTCCGCGCCGAGCAATGCCCCGATGACCACATCGCGCCCGGTTTTCAACTGGCCGTCAACTTCGACTGCGATGCGGCTGCGCAGTTTGTTGAGCACCAGCGTCTGATGAGTCTCCGCAAGGCCCAGTTCCCATGGTACGCCGGCGTGCTTGATTGATGTCAACGGCGAGGCGCCGGTGCCGCCATCATGACCGCTTATGAGCACCACATCCGCATGCGCCTTGGCAACGCCAGCCGCTATGGTTCCCACCCCCACCTCGGCCACGAGCTTGACGCTGATGCGCGCATTGTGATTGGCGTTCTTCAAATCGTATATCAACTGCGCCAGGTCCTCTATTGAATAAATGTCGTGGTGCGGCGGTGGCGAAATCAACCCAACGCCGGGTGTCGCATGCCGCACTTTTGCAATCCAGGGATAGACCTTATGTCCGGGCAGTTGGCCGCCCTCGCCAGGTTTTGCACCCTGTGCAATCTTGATTTGAAGCTCCTTTGCGTGAATCAGGTACTCGCTGGTCACGCCAAAACGCCCAGAGGCCACTTGTTTGATGGCGCTGTTGAGCGAGTCGCCATTGGGCAACGGCTGGTAGCGCGCCGGGTCTTCCCCGCCCTCGCCAGTATTGCTTTTGCCGCCAATGCGATTCATGGCAATCGCAAGAGCCTCGTGCGCCTCCTTGCTGATGGAACCGTAGGACATCGCACCTGTTTTGAAACGCTTCACGATGGATTCAACCGGTTCAACCTCTTCCAGAGGCACAATGTTTGGCGCAAACTTGAAGCTGAACAACCCCCGCAAAGTGCACAACTTTTTGGCCTGATTGTTGACCAGCGCCGAATACTCCTTGAACACGGAGTAATCATTATTCCGAACGGCCAATTGCAATTTGTGGATGGTTTCGGGATTGAACAAATGAAATTCCCCGTCCCGCCTCCACTGGTATTGTCCTCCGGAATCCAGCGCCGGATTTTCAAGTGTGGTCCGGCAGAAAGCCTTTTTATGCCGCAGGCGCACCTCTTCGGCCACTTCGTTTATGCCGATGCCCTCGATGCGCGACGATGTCCAGGTAAAATGCTTGTCAACAAACTCCTTGTTCAGCCCGATGGCCTCGAAAATCTGCGCCCCGCGGTAACTCTGGATGGTTGATATGCCCATCTTGGAAATCACTTTCAGGACACCCTTCACCACGGCTTTAATGTAATTTTTGACTGCCTTCTCGTGATCTATGCCGGACAGCAGTCCGCGGTGTATCATGTCATCCAGCGTCTCGAAAGCCAGATACGGATTTATTGCGCTCACACCATATCCAATTAGCAGCGCGAAATGATGCACCTCCCGCGGCTCACCAGACTCCAGCACAAGGCTTGCACGCGTGCGCCGCCCCTCCCGTATCAAATGATGGTGCAGGCCGGATACGGCCAGCAAGGCCGGCATCGGCGCCAGTTCCGCTGTGAAACCACGGTCAGACAAAATCAGGATATTCGCCCCATCCTCAATCGCCTGATCAGCAGCCTTGCAAAGGTCGGCAACAGCCTTCTCGAGGGCGGCGCCACCTCCGTCAACCGGGTACAGCAACGGCAGAACCGCCGATTTGAATCCGCGGTTGTTGAGTTGCTTTATTTGGGCAAGCTGGTCGTTGTCAATTATCGGCGTTTCAAGTTTGATAAACTGGCAGCTTCCAGGCTCTGCCCGCAACAAATTGCGCTCGCCGCCAAGCGTTGTCTCGGTTGAAGTTACTATCGCCTCGCGCAGGTAATCTATGGGCGGATTTGTCACCTGTGCGAACAGTTGTTTGAAGTAATTGTACAGCAACTGCGGCTTGTCCGACAACACCGCCAGCGGCGTATCGGTGCCCATCGAACCCAGCGGCTCAACGCCGTCCCTGGCCATTGGCGCAAGGATGAACCGTTCATCCTCGTGGGTGTAACCGAATGCAAGCTGGCGTTGCAAAAGAGTCTTCGGATCAGGCAGCGGCAACGGCGGCGCAGCGGGCAAATCGTCAATATGCACCATGTGTTGATCCAGCCACAGCCGGTATTGGTGCGCGCTTGCTATCTGATGTTTGATTTCCTCATCGGACACTATCCGCCCCTGCTCCATGTCCACCAGCAACATGCGCCCGGGCTGCAACCGTCCCTTGGCAGCCACACGCGCCGGTTCGATATCCAACACACCGACTTCGGAGGCCATTATCACCAAATCATCATGTGTCACGTAGTATCGCGACGGACGAAGGCCGTTGCGGTCCAATACGGCCCCTATCCGGATGCCATCGGTGAACGTGATTGACGCCGGCCCGTCCCACGGCTCCATCAGGCAGCGGTGGTACTCATAAAACGCCTTTTTCTCCGCGCTCATGCTCTCATGATTCTGCCACGGCTCCGGTATCATCATCATCACTGCATGTGGCAGCGAACGCCCGGCCAGCACCAGCAGCTCCAGGCAGTTGTCAAACATCGCAGAGTCGCTCCCGTCCTGACATATAACAGGCAGGATTTTCTTCAGGTCATCCCCGAATACATCGGACTCCATCATCGCCTGCCGGGCGTGCATCCAATTGATGTTGCCGCGCAATGTGTTTATTTCACCATTGTGGCAGATGTAACGGTATGGATGCGCCCGGTCCCAGCTTGGAAATGTGTTGGTGCTGAAACGCGAATGAACAAGCGCCATCGCGCTCTTGAAAGTCGGATCAGCCAACTCCGGATAATATTGTTCGAGCTGCTCAGACATCAGCATGCCCTTGTAAACAAGGGTCTTGTATGAAAGACTGCAAATGTAGAAGTCCGTCTGCCCGCTTGAGCCGTAGCGAATTTGTTTTTCGGCAAGCCGTCGTATCACGTAAAGCTTGCGTTCAAAAGCCATGTCATCCTTGAGCGCCGGATTGCGCCCGATATACGCCTGCATTACAAAAGGCTCTCCTGCCCTTGCCGTCTCTCCCAGCGTCCCGTTGTTAACCGGCACCGCGCGCCACCCAAGAAAAGTCTGTCCCTCTCCCCGAACGATTTCCTCAAATTTCTTCTGGCACCGCGCACGCGCCGCTGGATCAACCGGTAAAAAGACATTCCCGGCGCCATATTGCTTCGGAGCGGGCAGTGAAATCCCGGCATTTGCGCACGCCTCGCTCAGGAATTCGTGCGGCATCTGAACCAGAATGCCAGCTCCGTCGCCGGTGTTATCCTCGCACCCACAGGCGCCGCGATGCCGCAAATTCACCAAAATTGTGAGCGCCTGGCGCACAATTTCATGCGAACTCCAGCCCTTGATATGAACCACGAAGCCCACTCCGCAGGCATCGTGCTCATAGGCAGGGTCATAAAGCCCCTCACTTGCTGGCGTTGTACAACTTCCGGCTTTAACCGGCGCCGTTTTTTGTTCGTTATCGCTCATGTAATATAACAGTTTCACTTATTGCCGCCCAAAGGCGGCAAAATCTCGGAGTTTCTATCCCAAACCGGCAATTCACGCAATACTTGCGCCACAAAATTTTTTCGACAACTCCGCCGTATCTTTAAAAAACAATTCCACCCTCCATCCGTCACTGAGGCAGATGCCTGGCAGCGCCTAGTCGCGCAAAAAATGGCAGTTGTAACCACCGGGATTCTTCTGCAGGTAGTCTTGATGATACTCCTCGGCAGGGTAAAACTCCGACGCAGCGGTAATTTCCGTAACAATTGGCTTTTTCCATTTGCCTGACTTGTCCACCTGCGCCTTTACCTTCTCGGCTATTTGCCGCTGTTCCTCATTATGGTAGAAAATGGCGGAACGATACTGTGTGCCGACATCGTTGTGCTGCCTGTTGAGGGTGGTGGGATCATGCATTCGGAAAAAATAGCCCAACAATTGCTCATAACTGAGCTTTCCCGGGTCAAAAACAATCTGCACCGCCTCAGCATGCCCTGTCTTGCCGGTGCAGACATCTTTGTATGTCGGATTTGGCGTTTTTCCGCCGGTATATCCCACTGTTGTGTCCAGCACGCCGGGAATCTTGCGCAAAATCTCCTCCATCCCCCAAAAACAACCGCCAGCCAGAGTTGCCAGCTCGCGACGGCCGGCCTTTGTACTGGATTCCTCCTTGGCGGAAGCATTTGTCTGCCCCTTTTTGTAAAGACCGGCTTTAATAAAAGGCTCCAGCCACTCCCCGTATCCCTCCGCCTCCATCCGCTCAAGCGGGATGAATCGCAACGCGGCCGAATTAATGCAATACCGCAAACCGGTTGGCGCCGGCCCGTCGGGAAACACATGCCCCAAATGCGAGTCTGCCTTTTCAGAGCGCACCTCAACCCGCTTCATGCCATGGGACAAATCTTCCTTCTCAACAATTTTTATGCCGGGCAGCGGCCGGGTGAAACTCGGCCATCCGCTTCCGGAATCAAACTTGTCCAGTGAACTGAAAAGCGGCTCTCCCGAAACCACATCAACGTAGATGCCCGGCTTTTTATTATCCCAATAGGCATTACGAAAAGGCGGTTCTGTGCCGCATTGCTGTGTCACAGCATACTGCAGCGGGTCGAGCTTCTTTTTCAATTCAGTTTCCGGCGGTTTGTTGAAATTGGTCATAACCTGTGTTGCGGGTGCGGCCGTTGCGGTGACTGTTGCAAATTGCAGCGCCGCAACCGCCATCCACCCCAAAACTTTGCTCCAACTTCTCACAAACGCAAATTTAACACTTCTCGCCACCAGAGCAACTAAAAGCCAGCATGTTTGCAACGGCACACCTCCGATTAAACAATCAGGCAAAACCCGCCAAACCCATGCCGGCATGCAAAATTTTTCAAATTTTGCTTTTTGGCCGTGTTGCGGCATGCTGGGTGGCCCGCAAGGGCGCGGAATATGAGCATGACGCTTTCGCAAATGCGGCAGCTTCTGGCGGCCAGAGGCATACGCCTTACCCGGTCGCTCGGCCAGAATTTCCTGCATGACGGCAATCAACTCCGCAAATTGATTGAGCTGGCCGAAATTACGCCAAAAGACCGGGTGCTGGAAATCGGGCCGGGGCTGGGCGTGCTGACCGGGAGACTGGCGGCAACAGCCGGAGAAGTGCTGGCCATCGAAAAGGATGTGCGCCTGCTTGAATTGCTGCGTGAGCGCATGGGGCAAACCCCAAATTTGCATCTATTGCACGGGGACGCCCTGGAGTATCTGAAAGCCGAAGCCCGCGATTGGTCTGACTGGAAGCTGGTTTCTAATCTGCCATACTCGGTAGCCTCGCCAATCCTCGTCGAGCTTGCACAGTCACCAAACCGGCCGCAGCGAATGGTTTGCACCGTGCAACTCGAAGTCGCACGCCGCCTTATGGCTGGACCCAAAAACCCCGATTACGGGCTTTTGACGCTCCTCATACAATTGGACTACACACCGGGCGGCTGGTTCAAAATACCGGCCACCTGTTTTTTTCCGGAGCCAAACGTGGATTCAGCCGGGATATGTCTATTGCGCCGCTCCGCCCCTCTGGTATCAGATGCAATTCGACCGTTATTCGTCACCCTCGTTCGACAAGGATTCTCGCAGCGGCGCAAAACGTTCATCAAATTGTTAAAACAACACTGGCCGGCTGACACACTGGAAACAGCCTTCAAAGATTTGTCCCTTGCAATGAGCTGCCGCGCCGAAGAATTGAGTCTGCAACAGTTTGCCGCTCTTGCAACCCGGCTGGCCGAAAATAAGAACAGATGAATGGTAAATGGCTGTTTCTTGCTCTGGGAATCGCCGCCGCTGCCGGCGCATGGGAGTCTGACAATCTGTGGCTTCGGCTTTTGCTTGCCAGTCAGGGGCTTTGCTGGACATGTTTAGGCCTTGCCTATCTTCTGCGCCAGCCACAATGGTTTCTTAAAAGACCGAATGGCACGCTTTCATGGGCAAGCTGGCTCTTTTTCTGGCCATATTATGTCTATGCCCATTGGGCGCTTGCCATGTGGCGGTTGATGCCCTGGGAGGCTGCCTTCCATGAAATTGCGCCGGGCGTTTATCTCGGACGCCGTCTTGTCAAGGCAGATGCCGGTCCTGCACGCGCCCTCGGATTGAAAGCCGTGCTGGATTTTACATGCGAATACAGCGAGCCGGCCTTCATGCGCGACGGCAGGGTGTATCTCTGCCTGCCAACATTGGACGCAACCGCCCCCTGCCCCGCTGATTTGCGCGAAGCGGTGAGTTTCATCCGACAATGGCGCAACCATGGGCCGGTGTATGTTCACTGCGCGCTTGGCCACGGCCGCAGCGCGGTGGCGGTGATGGCATGGTTGCTTGCGGACAGGCTGGCTGCAAATGCCGATGCGGCTGAACTTTTTGTGCGCAACAAACGGCCTTATGTGCGGCTTAACGCAATTCAAAAAGCCGCCTTGAAACGGTTTGAAACAGAATTACTGTCTTGCACAAATGAATGATGAATTGCTTGATGTGGTGGATGATTCGGATTCAGTCATTGGGCAGGCAAGCCGGGGCGAGGTTCACCAGCGCAATCTGAAACACCGCGCGGTGCACATTTTGGTGTTCAACAATTCCGGCAAAATTTTTCTCCAAAAACGCTCCAGCTCAAAGGACCGGCATCCGGGGGTGTGGGATTCCTCGGCTTCCGGCCATCTTGATGCCGGCGAAAAATATGATGTTGCTGCCATTCGGGAGTTGAAGGAAGAGCTGGGCTTTTCCCCAAAAACGCCCTTGAAACCGTTGTTCAAACTGGAGGCATCCGATGCCACCGGCCAGGAATTTGTATGGGTATATCGCTGCGACAGCGACGGGCCTTTCAATCTTAACAGGGAGGAAATCGAGAAGGGAGATTGGTTTTCCCCGGCTGAATTGGACAAATGGCTGGAAAAACGACCGCAAGATTTTGCGCCAAGCTTTCCCATCATCTGGCGGCGCTGGCAACGGGCTGAAAAATGAAACATTACCCAAACTGGACAAAACCGGCTCTTCCGGCTTAAATCCGTTGCGTGCCAACGAAAGTCATTTCCGTTGCCAACCAGAAAGGCGGGGTGGGGAAGACGACAACGGCAGTCAACCTGTCGGCCTGTCTGGCCTACATGGGCAAACGTGTCCTGTTGGTGGATGTTGACCCGCAAGCCAACGCCACAAGCGGGTTGGGAATTGAGAAAGCCGAGGGCGCAAGCCTCTATCGTGTGCTCCTAGGCGAAGGCTCGATTATGGACAAAATCAAGCCAACCGCCTTCGAGAACCTGCATCTGGTTCCAAGCGAGGTTGATTTGTGCGGCGTTGATGTCGAGCTGATACGCATGGATCACCACTTGCAGCGGTTGCAAATGGCCCTGCAACCTGCCGTCGAATCCGGCAACTACGATGTCATTCTCATTGACTGCCCGCCGTCGCTGGCGGTGCTTACCCTTAACGCGTTTGCCGCCGCAGACGGTCTTCTGGTCCCGCTCCAATGCGAATACTACGCGCTTGAGGGCATCTCCATGATTACAAAGCTCATTCAACAATTGCGTGACTCAGGCGTGAACCCGCGTCTGCACCTCTTCGGCGTGGTTATGACAATGTTTGATGGCCGCACCAACCTCGCCCGCCAGGTGGTGGCCGAAGTCCGCGAGCATTTCAAGGAATTGGTTTTTGAAACCGTAATTCCCCGCAGCACGCGCCTTGCCGAGGCGCCAAGCCACGGAAAGCCGATTATTCACTACGATAAATACGGCGCCGGCGCAGCCGCCTACGGCGTGCTGGCAATGGAATTTTGCAAACGCCTCGGCATTTGAGCCGGGCAAACCCGCAAATCTTTGAATGCCAGCCACGAAAACAACGTCACTTCAATAATTTTGGAAATAAAATGAACAAGGCAACCAAAAGCATAATACTGGCCGTAACAACAACCATTGGGGCAACATTATTACTATGCGCGGAGGATTGGCCGCAGTACCGCGGGCCGCGAGGCGATGGGATAAGCGCTGAAAACGTGCGCATCCCCTGGCCTGCAAGCGGCCCCAAAGTAATTTGGAAAAAGCCAACTCCCAACGGCTTCAGTTCTTTCGCGGTAAGCGGAGGGCGTGTTTATACGCAAGTAATAAGGGACTTGAACGGACAGCGCCGGGAAATTCTGGTGGCAATGGATGCCGCAACGGGAAATGAACTGTGGTATGCTGATATCGGCGAGGCCAAATACGATTCCGGCGGCGATTCTGGCACACAGGATAACAGGGGCGGCGACGGCCCACGTTCAACCCCCACAGTCAATGGCGGCAAGGTTTATGCCTTTACGCAACACTTGAAATTATTCTGTTTCGACGCAGCCTCCGGCAAAACTCTTTGGGTCAAAGATATCATGCAGGATTTTGCCGGCCGCAACATCGGCTGGAAAAGCGCCATGTCTCCTCTTGTTGATGGCGAGCTTGTTTTTGTCGGCGGTGGCGGCGCCGGACAATCGCTGCTGGCCTTCAACAAAACCACAGGAGCGGTTGTCTGGAAAAAGCATGATGAAAAAATCACCCACTCCACCCCAGTAGCCGCCACAATTCATGGCGTCCGGCAGATAATTTTCTTCCTGCAAAGCGGGCTTTTGTCTGTTTCTCCCCAGGATGGCACGGCTCTTTGGCGATTTCCATTTAGATACAATGTTTCAACCGCCATTTCACCGGTTGTATGCGGTGACGTTGTGTATTGCTCCGCCGGATATGGAGTTGGCGGCGGGGCATGCCGCATAGTCAAAAATGGCAGCCAGTGGACCGCTGAAGAACTTTGGAAAATTCCTGGAGACCGCCAAGTCGCGAACCACTGGAGCACGCCTGTCTTCAAAGATGGCTATCTATACGGAATGTTCAGCTTCAAGGAATTTGGCCGCGGCCCGCTCAAATGCGTTGAATTGAAAACAGGCCAGGTAAAATGGCAACAGCCGGGATTCGGCCCCGGCAACGTCATTCTAAGCGGCAAACACCTGCTCGCGCTGGCTGATGACGGCCAGTTGGTTGCTGTCGAAGCCACCCCCGAAAGTTACAAGGAAGTTTGCAGGGTAAAAGCCCTGAACGGCAAATGCTGGACAACTCCTGCCCTCAGCAATGGCCGCCTCTACATTCGCAGCACCAAGGAAGGCGCCTGCCTGGATTTGAAGTAGCAAACTGAACAGGGAAACCAGATTCCGTCCAATAATCCGGGCAAGCTGAAAAATCTATTTTTCAGCCTTTGCCTTCCAGGCCCTGCCATCCAAATAGGGCGCGATTATCTCTTTCCACATCGCGTATCCCTTTTCGTTCATGTGCAGGCGGTCCGGCCTGTAAATGTCCCTGGAAGGGGTGCCATCCTCGCCAAGCATCGGCGTAAATACATCAATGAACGCCAGCCGTGCATCTGTCTCAGTGTATTCCCTTATCATTTGGTTGGCCTTCCTGACATTCTCAACCTGCGCCCAACGAGCCGGATTCGGTGCTATCGAGATATAGGCAATCCGAGTCTCCGGAAGCGCTTTGTGAACTTTCTCAACAAACGCCTTGAAATCCGCCGCCACCCGCTCCGGCGTTTTCTTCGCGTTTATATCATTGCCGCCCGCGTACATCACTATCAACCGCGGGCGGTATGGGATGACGATACGGTCTGCAAAATGTACTGAGTCCGCTATCTCCGAGCCGCCAAAGCCACGGTTAATCACCGGTTTGCCGGGAAAATCCTTCGCAAGGTTTGTCCATAGCCGGATGCTCGAGCTGCCAATGAAAAGTATCCCATTCTGCGGCGGCGGATTCGTGCGGTCCGACATCTCGAATGCGGCGATGTCCTTCTCCCAGCGCGCAAAGCGATTGGTTGTTTGCGCTGCCGCCGGAGAGTTTGTCACCAGCCCAAGAATAACCAGTGACAACCAAAATGCGGCAAGTTTTGTAATCTTCATTTTCATTTTCTGGAGAATGGGATTTATTCCGAAGGAAATCAATCCATCATCCTGGGAATCGTGACAACGCTGCAGGCAGGTCACATCAACGGCGCCGCCGCTTCACCGGCCCGAAGTAATATCCGCCGTGGACGCGTACGCCACGAATCTTGACTGGCGCCTCGTTCGCCGGGCGCTTCTCATCCTCGAACAATGCCGTGTAACGATACGGAAATCCTTTGAGCTTGACCCGTTCAATGCGGCAGCCGATGAACCGTTCAATGGCGGCTATGTGCTGGCGGTCCTCGGCAACCATAAGGGTGAAAGCATCGCCGGTGGCCTTTGCCCTGCCGGTTCGCCCGATCCGGTGGACATAATCCTCAGGATGCTGCGGCACGTCGTAATTGATGACGTGGCTTACGTCGGCAATATCAAGACCGCGTGCGGCAATATCGGTCGCCACCAGAACTTCGTAGCGCCCGTCACGGAAGCCGCGCAAGGCTTCTTCGCGCTCGCGCTGGGTCCGGTTCGAGTGCAGCACGGCAACAGCATGCTGGTTGCGCTTCAGCAGTTGCGTAACATGGTCCGCCCGCTGCTTTGTGCGGCAAAAGACTATTGCCGAGTCAAAATTCACCTCCGCCAGCAAGGCAAGCAACAGCTCCGATTTCTGCTCATCTGCCACGGGATAAACCACGTGGCGAACAGTTTCTGCCGGCGACCGGCGCGCGCCAATCTGTACAATTTCCGGATTTTTCATCGCCCATTGTATGAGCGTTTCTATCTCCGGCGGAATTGTGGCTGAAAACAACGAAGTGTGCCGTTGCTTGGGGCACTTCTCAATTATTCGCCTCACATCCGGCAAAAAGCCCATGTCCAGCAACCTGTCGGCCTCATCAAGCACAAGGAATTGAATTTTGTCCAGGCGGCAGGCGCCCTGTTCAATCAGGTCAAGCAGCCTTCCGGGCGTTGCCACCACTATGTCGGCGCCGCGCTTTAGCGTCTCAATTTGCTTGCCGTAACCCACCCCGCCATAAAGCACCGCGGTTTTCAAATCTGTGAATCGGGCGAGGTCAAAAAAAGCAGTTTCCACTTGCGCGGCCAATTCACGGGTCGGCTCCACAACCAGGGCGCGGGGCTCCGGCTGATGGCGGCCCAGGAGCGATATGATGGGTATCGCAAAAGCCGCTGTTTTACCCGTGCCTGTCTGGGCGCTGCCGATTACGTCACGGCCTTCCAAAATCAATGGAATGGCCCGCAATTGAATCGCCATCGGCTCTACATAGCCCATGGCCCGTACACCCTGCAGGACCTCGCGTGAAAGTTTAAATTGACCAAACATAATTTTAATTCGCGGGCTTGCCGGGCAATGTCAGCGTGCGAATGCCCTGGCATTGTCCTGCCAGGCATCGCGGAAAAATCCGGGCGGCTATCGCCACGCCCGTGCGCTTAACGGAGCGCGTCTTCAATCATTGCCTTCAAGGCGGGCTTGCCCCTGTAGCCAACTGACTGGCCGATCACCTCGCCGTCTTTGAAGACAAGAAGCATCGGGATTGATGTCACGTTGAACGATGCCGCCACATTTCCGTAATCATCCACGTTCAGTTTTGCGATCTTGATTTTCCCGGCATATTCGTTGGCCAGTTCATCCAAAACCGGCGCAAGCATTTTGCACGGGCCGCACCATTCCGCCCAAAAATCCACCAAAACAACCCCTGGAGATTTGACAACCTGATTAAAGTTGGTATCAGTCAATGTTATAATATTTGGAGATGCCATAAATAGTATCCACCTTCCTGGTTAAAATGATTCCTGTCTTCGCCCCTCGATCCGGCTTCAATTAGTTGCTCTTGTTTCCAGACTCCGAAGTCCGCGAAGAGCGCTTGCGCGATGATGGCGTAGCGGGCTTCTCCTCCGTTGAAGCCGGCGCTGTTGCCGCAGGCGTGCTGCCACCGGAGACCGAAGCCTGATCGCCTTCTTTCTTTTCAAACAAACTCATCACGTAAACCGTTGCGCCAACGGCAGCAAGGCTGACCAAAAGAGCCAGCACTGCCAGAACCTTGTCCACAACCTTCACCGAAGCCGGCGCGGGTGCCGGTGGAGGCGGCAAAGGCGCTCCAGCGGCTCCACGTGGCGCCGTGCCTGTTGCGGGAGTGCCCCTGGGAGCTGGCGCAGTGGCAATTCGGCTTCCGGGCGCAGCCGGCGCCGCCGGCTTTGCAGCAGCAGGCGCCCCAGCCGCCGCAGCAGGAGCTGCCGGCGCAGGCGCCGCAGGCGCTCCGCTTGTCTGCAGAGTCGGAAGTTTGATTGTAGGAGCAGCCGCGGGCCTGGGCGGCAATGTTATCCGCACAGTTTCCTTCTTCGGCTGTACTTTCACATCCGCCGGTTTTGGTGGCGGCACTGCGCCTTCCGGTGAGTTGGGCAAATTTTCTGCCATAAAATCTCTTTCCTTGCGCCAAACTTATGCAGGCGCAAGGCTACCGTCAAACCATTTTGAACGGATTTTTCCGCCTGCCGCTCCCTATCGGCAGCAGGCGGTGAACAATCGCCGCAATGGCTCAGGCGCGATCCCGGGCATCCCCGCGATCACGCGGGCCGCTGAAACGGCGCGGAGGCCTTTCCTCGCGTGGGCGTGCAATATTCACGACCAACGCACGGCCCTGGAATTCCTTTCCATTGAATTGCTCAACGGCCTTTTTTGCCTCCTCGACCGTCGCAAATTCCACAAATGCAAACCCGCGCGATTTTCCGGTGAATTTGTCCTGCATCAAATCCACCGACGTAACTACTCCTGCTTGCGAGAAGTAGTCATGCAAATCTTGCTGCAGGGTTTGATATGATAAATTCCCCACGTACAATCTCGACTCGTTCATAATCACCGACCAGTTAGTTTCGCTCACAAGAACCTAGTGTGGGGTTTCTGCACCGGGCAGGAACACAATGTCACGCCTAAACCAACGGCCACCGACATCTATCAAACTGACACCGACACTGTTGTTCTTTGCGTTGATGGCTCCATTTTTATCGCTTTGCGGACACTCTGACAATCAAATAATTGCATTTTTTTGGCACATGCCGCATCCGCCAAAAAATGCAATCGCCGAAAATCAGATGGGTATCGCCGGCCCGCGGCCATCATCATCACCATCCGCAGACCTCCCCGCGCGCCGTACCACAATCCTGCTGCGGCCCAAAAGCGTGTGAAAAAACATGTTCACAAGTGCCATTATCAAAGCCGCCTTGCACGCCGTCCAAAATGACGTCACGTGAAATGCCGGCCCGCTTGCAGTTGTATCGGGCATCAGCCACGAAACAACCATCAAAAGGAATGCGTTGATGACCACGATGAACAGGCCCAAAGTAAACACCACCAGCGGGAATGACAACACCAATAAAAGCGGACGCACCATGCCGTTGAGCATTCCAAGCAGCACCATCGCAATCAATAGGCCGGAAAAGTTGAAGCGGATTGAGTCGCCCAAAATCGTCGCCGCTATCAACACCGCCAGCACGTTTATCAACCAGGACTGTAAAAATTGTTTCATTCCCTCCGGCACGTTCATCGTCCCCTTTAATTTACACACTTTCAACGCAATTCAAGGACAAACCATCCATGAAAATACTCTGGCTTTTTCCAACTGCAATGGGTTAGGTTTGTGCCGCTTTGCAAGCCGGGCTTTGGTGCAGGAACCAACCGGCTGTCAGTAAAATTTTAAGAAAGGTCAACAATGAAAACTCAGACATTTGAAATGAAAGTCAGACCGCCGCGCAATCGTCTGATTGGCGACATGCCAAAAATCGGCATCCGACCGGCAATTGATGGACGCCGCAAAGGTGTCCGTGAATCGCTCGAAAAACAAACAATGGCCATGGGCCGCGCTGTTGCGAAGCTTATTTCGGAGTCATTACGCCATCCCAACGGCATGAAGGTGGAATGTGTGCTGGCCGACACTTGCATCGGCGGCGCCGCCGAGGCGGCAATGTGCGCCGAAAAATTCCGCAAGGAAGGCGTTGGGGTATCGCTGACAGTAACACCCTGTTGGTGCTACGGCGCCGAGACAATTGACATGGACCCGCTCACCCCGAAGGCAATATGGGGATTCAACGGCACGGAGCGCCCGGGCGCAGTCTATCTTGCGGCGGCAAGCGCCGGCCATACGCAGAAAGGGCTTCCGGTTTTCACAATTTACGGACGCGATGTCCAGGACGCCGGCGCAACCGACATTCCGGCGGACGTGGCCGCCAAAGTGCTGCAATTTGTAAAGGCCGGCCTCGCAGTGGCCACCATGCGCGGCAAGTCCTATCTTTCAGTTGGCGGTGTCTCGATGGGCATCGCCGGTTCAATCGTAAATCACGATTTTCTGGAAGACTACCTCGGCCTGCGCGTCGAGGTGGTTGACATGACGGAACTGGTGCGGCGCATCGAGGAAAAAATCTACGACGAGGCCGAGTTCAAACGTGCCCTTGCATGGGTCAAAAAATATTGCCCGGAGGGCAAGGATTACAACAAGACTCCGCGCAGCCGCGAGCGAAAGGATTGGGAATGGGAGTTTGTGGTCAAATGCGCCATCATTGTGCGCGATCTTATGGTGGGCAATCAACGGCTGGCAGCAATCGGCTATGGCGAGGAAGCCCTTGGCCATAATGCAATCGTGGCCGGATTCCAGGGCCAACGGCACTGGACCGACCATTATCCCAATGGCGATTTTCTCGAGGCCATCCTCAGTTCATCCTTCGACTGGACCGGCATCCGCCAGCCCTACATTGTCGCAACTGAAAACGATTCATTGAACGGTATCTGCATGTTGCTGGGACACTTGCTCACAGGCACGGCGCAGATTTTTGCAGATGTCCGCACCTACTGGAGTCCCGCGGCAGTCAAACGCGTCACCGGTCTGGAACTTGAAGGCCCGGCGGCGCCTGGATTGCTGCATCTGATTAACTCCGGCGCGGCCGCACTCGACGGCTGCGGAAAGCAAATGCGCGATGGCAAGGCTGTGATGAAGCCTTATTGGGAAATCACGCCTGAAGAAGCGCTTGCCTGTCTCCAAGCCACGACGTGGCCGCCTGCAATCTATGAGTACTTCCGTGGCGGCGGCTTCTCGTCCGCCTACGGCACACGCGCCAACATGCCTGCCACAATGTTCCGCATAAACCTTGCCAAGGGACTTGGGCCGGCCCTCCAAATCGCCGAGGGACAAATCGTTGATTTGCCGAAAGAAATTTATCAGGTGCTCGAGGAGCGCACAAATCCAACATGGCCAAGCCATTGGTTTGTGCCAAACTTGGGCGGCAACGGCGTTTTCCGGGATGTCTATTCAGTCATGAACGCCTGGGGCGCAAACCACGGCACGATCTGCTATGGCCATGTCGGCGCAGAGCTTATAACGCTGGCATCCATGCTCCGCATCCCTGTTTACATGCACAATGTCAGCCCGGAACGTTTGTTCCGGCCTTCTGCATGGAATCTGTTTGGCACCGCGGACACCGAAGGCGCCGATTTCCGCGCCTGCGCCAACTTTGGGCCGTTGTACGGCAAAGTCTGAGTTCGCACGCACAAACAGTTGCAAGTCAAACACCGGTTTGGCGGCGGAATTAGCCGAATCGGATTTAGTTTTGTTTTTCCATTGCGGCATCGCTTTCCGAAGCTACTTTTCGGGAAATGATGCTGGAAGACCATGCCGGTGATGTAGTGCGCAAAGCCAGGGCGATGAAAAACATCGCCGCCCTCGCTGCTGCGCAGGCCGCCGGCCTGGATGTTGAAGATTTTGCCGCCTTTGAACGGGATGGGAGGTGCCGCCGAAGCCCAAACTTCGGCGCGCTTGCTGCGCTGCTTGGTCTGAATGGCGCCAAACTGGAGCGCCTTGCCCAGGGCTGGCACCCGCGCGAGCACGACCTGGGACGCTGGCAATACCTGCGCAGAATTACCACCGGCCAGACCATGAAGGTGCATGCTTACTTGATTTGGGATGCCACCACTGGCGAGGCGGCCCTTTTTGACACCGGTTTTGATGCACAACCAATCCTTCAACTAACCTCAGAAAACAAACTCCTTATACGCCATGTGTTCATCACCCACGGCCACTCCGATCATGTTGCAAGTCTGGAGGCTGTTCTGGCCGGCTTTCCAAAGGCGCATCTCCACACTAGCAACATTCACTCTCCGGCCAGGCACCGCAACCGGCCAAATGATTTGATTCGTCTGGGACGCCTTCTCATCTCAAATCGCGAGACCCCCGGCCACGCCGATGATGGCGTGACCTACATTGTTGAAAACTGGCCGGATTCCGCGCCTCCCGTGGCATTTGTTGGCGATGCGCTTTTCGCAGGCTCAATGGGCGGCGCGCCCAATTCAGGTGACCTCGCCCGTGCCAAAGTTCGAGAGCATATCCTCTCACTTCCGCCCGAAACGCTTATTTGTCCGGGGCACGGCCCGCTGACCACTGTTGCCGAGGAAAAAACCAACAACCCGTTTTTCTAAGCGGTTCCGTGCAAAAGCAACTCTTCAGGCAGCAACCGCGCTTGTATTTATAGAAAAACCGTTTAACATCCCAACCGGTATGTTTGAGAACATCAAGGCTCGTTTGGAAACCGCCGCGGAAAAACTGGCGCATCTGCGGAGGTTTCTTTGACGTTCCCGCCACTCAAAAACGGATTGGCGAACTCGAAGCCCTGATGTCGCAGGAAAACTTCTGGAACAATCGCGAACAGGCCCAAAGGACAATCGAGGAAGCCAGTTCATTAAAGAAAAAGCTCGAACCGCTTTTCCAGGCCGAAAGACAACTGGATGACATCAAAGTCATGCTCGAGCTGGCATCCAGCGAGCCTGAGGAAGCTCAACCGCAGCATCTTCCGGAATTGGAGCGCGACACCGAGCGCTTTTTGAAGGAGCTGGACTCTCTGGAACTGAAGGTTTTCCTGGCCGGACCGCACGATTCGAGCAACTGCATCATCAGCATCAATGCCGGCGCCGGCGGCACCGAGGCATGCGACTGGGCCGAAATGTTGTGGCGCATGTACCAGCGCTGGTGCGAAAGCCGTGGCTGGGAAATCGAAGTCACAGATGTGCTGCCGGGCGAGGCCGCCGGCATCAAAAATGTCACCATGGTTGTGCGCGGTGATTACGCCTACGGCTTTTGCAAGGCCGAGCGCGGCGTTCACCGACTTGTGCGCATCTCGCCCTTCGACGCCAACAAACGGCGGCACACCAGCTTTGCCAGCGTTGATGTAATCGCTGAAATCCAGAATGACACCGAGATCGTGATTCCGCCTTCGGAGCTTAAGATTGACACCTACCGCTCCGGCGGCAAAGGCGGCCAAAATGTCAACAAGGTTGAAACCGCCGTGCGCATCACGCACATTCCCACCGGCATAGTCGCCGCCTCCCAAGCGCAGCGCTCCCAAACCCAAAACCGCGCCGCCGCGCTCAGGCTCCTCATGTCAAAGCTCTACGCGTTGCGTGAAGACCAGCAAAAAGCCGAGATGGAGCGCTTCTACGGTGAAAAAGGCAGCGTGTCCTGGGGCAATCAGATTCGCAGTTACGTCTTTCAGCCCTACCGCATGGTCAAGGATTTGCGCACAGGTGTGCAGACCTCGGACGTGCAAGCGGTAATGGACGGCAACCTCGATATTTTTGTCAATGCATGGTTGCGCGCCGGCGGCCCGACAAAACGAATGCAAAACATAAAGGATGACGAGCCGGATTAACCGCTTTTCAAGATAGTTCCGAATGGACATTTTGCAGACAATCGTCGAGCGTAAAAAACTGGAAGTGGCAGCCCTGCCCTCCCAGACTGTCACCGCCAGCCTGCTCCATGAGACCCTGCAAAAGCGCGGGCGGCGCGATTTCATTTCGGCGCTTCAAAACCCACGCCGTGGACATGTGGCGCTTATCGCCGAGGTCAAAAAAGCTTCGCCATCCGCAGGCGTCATCCGGCATGATTTTGATCCTGTCTCAATCGCGCGCGAATATGAGCGCGCCGGCGCCGACTGCCTGTCCGTACTGACTGACGAACGCTTTTTCCAGGGGTCACTCGCCTTTCTTCGCGACATCAGGATGGCGGTTGGCCTGCCGCTTCTGAGAAAAGACTTCATCATTGACGAGCGCCAGTTGCTCGAAGCCATCGAATGGGGCGCCGATGCCGTCCTGCTTATTGCCGCCATTCTTGACGACGCGCAACTTGCCAAATTCCACAAGCTCGCCACCGACGCCGGCCTTGCGGCTCTGGTTGAGGTGCACGATGAAACAGAGATTGAACGCGCCCTTTCCGTTGGAGCGCGGCTGATTGGAGTCAACAACCGCGACCTTAAAACATTCAAGGTTGATTTGGGAACAACCAAAAAACTGGCCGCCAAACTTCAAAAATACCCGGGTAAACCGGATGTGCTGCTTGTCGCTGAAAGCGGCATCCATACAAGAGCGGATGTTGATCGCCTGTCAGCCTGCGGCGCAAAGGCCATTTTGGTTGGGGAAAGCCTGATGCGCGAAGCCAATATCGCCGCAAAAGTTCAAGAGCTTATCGGCTGATTGTTTTTTCCTGAGCATGTTCAGCCGCAGTCCATGCTTGAACAAGGCACCAGTTAAAACCGGCATTTTCAACCATCAGCCAGCGCCTGCGCATGTTGCATTGCGGCCTTGCCGCCCCCAAGCATCCTTGCCAGTTCTTCAATGCGCCCTTTTCTATCAAGCAATTGCACGCGCGAAATTGTCCGGCCGCCCTCGACCTGCTTGGTGGCCAGAAAATGCGCCTGCGCCCCGGCTGCAATCGGCGCAAGATGAGTAATGCACAACACCTGCCGTTGCCGCGCAATTTGCCGCATCTTTTCCCCCACCACACGCGCCGTTTCTCCTCCGACATTGGCGTCCACTTCGTCAAACACCAGCACCGGCACCTCATCCTCAGCCGCCAGCACCGTCTTGATCCCCAACATAACCCGCGCCATCTCTCCCGATGAAGCTATCGCCCGCAATGGACGCGCCGGCTCGCCGGGGTTTGGCGCAAATTCAAATTCCACCTTGTCCATCCCGCTCAACGGAATGGACGGCAACAAACTTGCAACCGACTTTGCAGTTTCCAGCCGCGCCTCAAATTTGCTTTGCTTGAACCCCAAGCCGGCCAGTTGCGCGCTCACAGCCTTGCCCAGCGCTGCAGCCGCCTTTCGCCTTCCTGCTGAAAGTTCCCTGCCCAATTTCTCAAGCTCAGCATCCACTTCCGCAAGTTCGGCGTTCAATCGCGCAAGCTCATCCTCCCTCGACTCAAGCCGGCGCAATTCCTGCGCAGCCCGCTCCCCAAATGCAATCACCTCCGCCACCGTTGAACCATACTTCCGCTTCAGCGAGTGCAGCAGATTCAGCCGCTCCTCCAACTGTTGAAGGCGCGCGGGATCGGCATCCAATTTGTCCGCATACCGGCTCCATGCTTGATGCAGCTCGCGCAAGGCCGCCATTGACTGGTCATGCAATTCAACCAATGGCTCAGCCTGGGAGTCCAGCCGGCGCAGTTCCTGCAACAGCCGCCCCAACACGCCGGCCTGCCCCATCATCGAAGGCTCGTTTTCCGTCAACACCGACAACGCGCTCTGGCTTATTTCAAGTAATCGCGCCGCATTGCGACAGCGCTCATATTCGGCCTCAAGCTGCGTTTCCTCCCCGGGCTGCAGACGGGCCGCTGCGATTTCATTTGTTTGGAAACGCAGCAAATCAAGCTGTCGCGCATATCCAGCTTCATCAGCCACCAATGCAGCCTTGCCTGCTTCTATGCTCTGGCGCCTTCGCACAAGAGCGGCAAATTCCGCGCGCCGGCCTTCAAGTTTCCCATAAGCATCCAGCATGTCCAGTTGCCGGGCGGGATGCAAAAGGGACTGGTGCTCGTGCGGCCCGTGAATGTCAACCAGCCACTCGCCGATTCTCGCCAGCACCGCGAGGGTTGTCGGCGAGCCATTGACAAATTGCCGGTTGGCGCCGCTGGCATTGAAAGAACGCTTTATTGCCAATTCATGCTCATGACACGGTTCAAGGCCGTTTTCCTCGAGAAAAGATGCCAGAGGCGCCCGCAAACCGCGCACATCAAACACAGCCTCGACTGCGCACTGCTCGCACCCGGCCCGTATCAAATTCCGATCGGCCCGTCCGCCCAATAACAAATTGAGCGCGCCAATAAGAATGGACTTGCCGGCGCCGGTTTCGCCGGTGATGACATTGAAGCCAGGCCGCAGTTCAACCGTCAGGTCATCCACCAGCGCCAGATTCCTGATTCGCAAGGTAATCAACATGCTTTCAAAACCCGCGTGCCTTCTGTTTCCAGCATACCGGCTGCCAGCGATAAAAACTTCTGGTTCCTGCTAATCATCATCCTCAACCCGGCTCACTGCCCACTCCGGATACGGTTCATCCGGCCCTTTCATGGCCCGCCAAAGAATCCGGTTGAGCACATCCTCCGGACATTTGTCAGGCTCATCAAGCGGCAGCCGATTGGAAAGTTCCGCATCACGCCTCAATTGCCGGTTGGCTATGCGGCGCGGGCCGGGGTTCATCCGGTCCAACGGATAACGATTTGTCACACTTGTAAATGGGGTAAAATCCGGCGTGTCCTGAAAGCAATCCGTCATCGGGTACGCGGATGCGTCCAATTGATTCATTGGCGGCACGCCCAAAATAAGCTCGATCGTCCGCAATAAACTCAGTTGATTGTAATGGGTGCTGATTGTCTGGCGGCGCTTGGTGTAGGGGCTTACCACAAAGCAAGTTGTCCGGTAGCCGCTCACATGGTCCCAGCCGCTCTGTGGATCATCCTCTATGCAGAAAATAACCGTCTGCGGCCAGAACTTGCTGTGCGATACCGCCTCGACAACCCGGCCAAACGCCAGATCGTTGTCCGCAACATGCGAGCCAGGTCTGGGGTAACGCTCGCTGGCGCCGCCAGTATGATCATTCGGCAGAAATAAGAGCATCAAATCCGGCAGCCCGCCCGTGACCTCAAACTGCTTCAACTCCTTGATGAACCTGTCGGCGCGCACTATGTCCGGCACCTTCAAATTCCAGCCCACAGTGTCCAGTTTGCTGTATTTGCGCAATGACTCAATGCCTGGCCGGCTGGCAATGCGCAGTTCAGCAGTGCCCTTCAAAAAGTCGTTGAGATAATTTGTCCATGAAATCAGGCTGTGGCGTCTTGGATCGCTCCAGCCACACTCCGAAATCATCCATTCCCCATAGTTGCGAAATGTCTTTCCATGCGCAATGACATGGTCCCATATAAATCCCGATGACGCCCATGCCAATGCATCAATGCCATCCTCCACTTTGCCCCCGGGATAACTGCGCGGAAAATCAGTGGTGACCTCACGTTCAACGTATTCATTGGCAATGCCGCTGTCCGTCCACTGATGCCCGTCTGCGCTCTGGATGCCCGCGCAATAAGTGTTGTCCAAAAGCACAAACTCGCGCGCGATCTTGTGCTGGTTTGGAGTGTACCTCTCGCCAAATACGCACAGGTTTGATGCGCCGTTGCCCTCCGGCATGTCGCCCAGCACCTGATCGTAACTGCGGTTTTCCTTGATTACATACAGGACATGTTTGAACACACTCGGCTCGCCTGTCCGCTCCGGAACCGGCCGCGGCGGCTGGTCAGGCCGCGGTGGCAGAAACGCTTCCTTTATTTGTGGATACCGCATGTTGAGCAACGCCGTCTGCGTAAGCGCCGCCAGTTCCGCATCAGACGGCACCGGCACAATTGAAACAGTCCCGTAGTATTGCTTGGTTGAGTACTGGATTTTCTCCCCTTCCTTGAAATTCTTTGTCGAGCCAATCCCCTTGATATTGGCCACATGCAACAAATTGTTCACGCCATCAAAAGCAATTGCCCCGGGAAACCACCCCACCGGAATCAACCCAAGCATTTTCGATTCCTTGTCAGCAGGGTCAAACCGTATTACGGCCACCGCATTCTGCGTGCCGTTGCACACATAGAGCTTCTCGCCTTTGCGGTCAAACGCTACTGCATTGGGCTGCGCCCCAAACAAATCCGCCGGGGTCTGGCGCGCCCAGATTTTCTCCACCACCTGGTCTGTGCGCACATCAATCACGCTCAGGGTATCGCTGCCCGTGTTGGCAACCACTACATACCGTTGATTCGGCGACACCGCCATTGCTGACGGATGCAGCTCGACCATAATCTCGGTTTTTACTCTCCCTGCCGACAGATCAATGACCGTTACCGAGCCTTCGTTGGGAATGTGCCGCACAGGATCAACTCGTACACTCGTTCCCTTTCCTGCCGGAGCTTTCAAATCATTCGCACCCGGTCGCCGCCCGCCAAGGTTGCTGACGTATGCCTTGTTCCCAACCAACACCACCTCATACGGCGCAACTCCAACCGGCCACGAGCGCAAGGGATTGCCAGTCTGCGCATCCAACTCATCAAGTTTGTTGCCCAGATTGCCCACAACATAAAGGCGACGCCCATCCGCCGACACGGCAATGCCGGCCGGAATCTCGTGCCGTTGCTTCGGCGCGTTTGCGTTTGGAACAGCCCAATTTGTCACGCTCACAACCCGATGCGATGCAGTTACCCCGTAAACACGTATGCGACCGCCCACCGACGACACATAAATTCGTTTGCCATCTGGCGAAAACGTCATACCGGTCAAACTCAAATGCCATCTGCCGGAACTTGGGGGCACGTTGGTTTTTTGCTGTGAATTTGCATTGTCCGCAACCACCTCCGGGGAAACCTCATCTTCCTCCTCGATAACTGCCTGCGGCTGGTTGGTGCTCAGGGGAACCATTTGCCGGATTTCACCGCTGGCTGAATCAATTATCACAAGGGCGTTGGCCTTGCCGCTGGTTGCCAACAACCGCCCGTCCGGACTCAGCGCCACTGCCTGCGGACGAAATCCGGGCAAATCAACCTGACGCCCCGCAGGCGTCAAAATTTGCCCGGACGGCGTCAGATAACGATTCGGGGCCAGACGCCCGACTTTCGACTTCCCAAAATTCTCAAGTTCGGATTCCCGCCCTCTGACTTCAAAAACTAATAATGCAAAGGCCGCCATCAACAGGCAGCCCCCCCTTAAACAGCCCGCTCGCAACTTCATTGTCCAAAGGCTAATTAATTTTTCAACACCATGTAAAACGGAAAATTTTCACTGAAGAATTTTGTAAATCTCAGCTTTGATTTTGCCGGATATTTTTTCGCCGGGTTTGCGCCCGGCCTCCCGAAATTCCATCGTTCCAACCAAAACGCACGGCCCCTTGAACCCCAGCTCAAGTGGACGGCCCTCAATCATAAAAGCAGCCACGCCAAAACCGTCAATCTTTAGCTCCTTCCCCGCCACGTATTGTTCCGGTTGAATGATGAAAATTGGCAAACGTAATTTCAAAGCCATCCATTCCATGCCAAGAAATGTCAATACCGTGCATCCTTCAGTTCGCAAATCACGCCCCTCACCTGCAAAAACACGGGCGCGCGGGAAATAGTAATCACGGCCATCCAAATCAAATGACATTCTCGCCCAGCTTCCGCCGGCGGCTGGCGGGCCGTCTGGCCAGACAGTTGAAAAAGCAGCATCAAACACACCGCCCTTTACCAAACAGGCCGACTTTTTCATTGGCAACGGCCATTCGGGCGCCGGCCCGTTCAACTCAGCTTCAAGCAATGCCCGCCGCATCCGAATAAATTGACGGACCCGCTCCAACCCGCCGTTAAACCATTCTTTTTTGACGTGCAAATACGGCTCCGCCAGCGCAGCCAGCCGGGTAACCTCGGCCAGCAATTCCTTATCATTCCAAACTTCGCGCAATAATTGCCTGAGCCGCTTGCGATAACGCTCCCGTGTTTCAGCTTCGTGATACAGACGGTATGGCAGCACGCAGCCGGCCTTAACTGACTCCGGAGTCTTTACAGGCGTGAACGGGTCCGGTTCGCCAAATACCGCATCAGCTCCCCATGGAATAAACACAAATTTCCCACTGTCCGGCCTCCGGTAGATGAAAAAATTGTTTCCGTCATTCGAATACGAGTCCCAGTGGCCAACCAGCGACTCAACCGCCCAAAACGAATAGTATTCGTCCAAATCCACCTGCTGGCTCAATCGCTCCAGCCAGCCCGAATCCCTGGCAGCCAATGTCCGGGTTAATTCCTCCAGGTCCTGGCGGGTATCATTCTTCTTGTTATTCTTCCGCTCAAATGTCTTGACCCAATCCGGACGAAAGTCGCTGATTTGGCCCTCGTACAAAGCCCCTTCCGAGCTGCCGAAACGTCTCTTTAGAAAAACTTCATCCACGGCCTCAACGTGTGAATAAACCCCCAAGTCGTTCCCATTGACAACCACATGCGCTAAACTGCAACGGGGCGCGGGTATCCCGGCCTTCGCAAATACGTGATACGCCAAAACTTGGCGTACTTGCGACGGGTCCTGGAGATTGTTGTTCAGCGACATCCGCCGCAGCCCATGAAAACGCTGCTCTTTTTCGTACTCATCAAATCGCAGTCCCAGGGACGGACGGGTAAAACTTGAAGACCCTAAAAAACCACGCTTGCGAATTCCAACACGTCCAACAGCCTCGCCATTGATGACTACAACCGCAGGATAAGTGTGATAAGGGTTGGGTTCCGGATGCTCGAACCTGTCCGGCCCCAACGCCGCCAGAATATCATGGTGCTCAAACCGCAAAAGTTCCCAGTCAGCCGGCGACATTTCGATGTTCACCTGCAACACCCGCCGCCGGTCAAAAAGCGGTTCGGCGTCATCTTTCTGAATTGGCGCGGCAACGGTGGCGAAGGTTACCGCCCAGACCAGAATTACGATCGGATTGCAGCCAAAATTTTCAGCAAATGCGCAGCTTTTCATCGGGCGGCACGGTCCAATGCGTCCAACACAATTTTCGGCGTCAGCAATTCCGGCAGCACTTCCGGCGGCCTGGATGAATCACGCGGATAAACCAATACAAGCGGCACGCCCGCCCTCCCCCAGCGGTTCAGCTCGGCAATCACCGTTGCATTTTTTGTCCGGCTGTCTTCAATCAACGCCACCGCGTTGATCTGCGCCAGCTTTTGTTTTACTTCCGGAATTTCAATGCTTGTTTTGGCGTTGAGCTGGCAGGTCAGACACCACGGCGCGGTGAAATCAACCAGAACCGGCATGCCTTCGGCTCGCGCTTTAGCCACCTTTTCCGGACTCCACCGCTGCCAGACAATACCATCGGGCTTATGCTGGACCACATCCCCGGCTGCTTCACCCGCCGGCGGGCTGCGCCAGTTGACCTTTGCTTCAAGCAGATAGATTCCGCATGCAATAACCAGCGCCAGAACCAACGCCTTTATCCACATCCGCCCGCCGGTACTGCGCTGGATAAATTCCCCGAAAATCCACGCAGCAAGCGCCAGCAAAACCAAAAATATCCCCAGCCACAATGCGCTCTCCGGGCCATAAGCCCCGACCACTAGCGACAACAACCATGCCGTTGTTGCAAGCATGGGAAATCCCAGGGCCTTTTTGAATGTCTCCATCCATGCGCCCGGCTTCGGAAGCCAGCGCATCCATGCCGGATGCCAGCAAAGCAATACGTAAGGCCCGGCCAGACCCAATCCCACAAATAAAAATATCAGCGCTATCATCAAATGGGATTGTGTCAGCGCAAAACCAACCGCCGCCCCCAGAATCGGCGCCGTGCAGGGCGTTGCAAGCACGGTTGTCAACAGACCATGGAAAAACGCGCCCCGGTTGCCCTGCCGTGAGGCCAGGGATGATGCCGCTTCAAGGGCGCGCCCTCCCGGATTCACCTCAAACACACCGAACAAATTCAACGCAACCAATGTCACCAAAACCATCATGCCTATGATTAAAGGCGGCGATTGAAATTGCTGGCCCCAACTGACTGCCTTCTCCGCTGTCTTCAGTAAAATCAAAGCCCCGGCCAAAACCATCATCGAAACCACCACGCCCAGCCCATACATCAGTCCCAAAACCCGAATCCGCCCGGGCGTCTCCTTGCTTTGTTCAATAAATCCCAAAATTTTCAGCGCTATAACCGGCAGCACACATGGCATGACGTTGAGAATAAGCCCGCCAATGAATGCAAAAAGCACCATCGTCAAAATTTTCCCCAAACCAGGCCGTGATGTCCGGGCGTCTTGTGCGTTCGCCATCGTCTGGCCTGCCTCTTTGGGCCGCAAAACCGGCGGCGGGGCGGTCTCCGATGCCGCAATTGGCAGCAATACTTCCATGGCTTTCGGCGGTTGCCCTTGTGCAAATGCAACCAGAACCCCGTGAATCTGCCCTGGCCATCCGGCGTTGTCGCTGCGTTTGACCAACTTCTGCAACCGCCATTGCCCGTTGCCTGCTTGTTTGCTCGCAGTCTCGCCGCCAATTGTGAAAGTATCATCCGGCAACGGGAAAAAATCCGGCCCCTCCCATCCGGCGCCAGTCTGCCATTCAATGATTAATGTGCGGCCTTCTTTATCGCTCTCCCCCCACCACGCGCGCGCCGGCGGCTTTTCAACGTATGCCGGCACTTTCTGCCGCCATTTTTCCAGAGTTTCAGCATGAATCGAATTTCGGCTGCTGTCGCCAACTGTAAGCGTGGCGCTGACCCGTGCATCGCCCGGCAGGCAGCTAGTCTTACATTCCAGCCATTCCACCTTCGCCCTTAATTCGTAACGTCCGGGCGCAACTGACTGCGACAGTTTCAACGGCACAAGCAGGTAAACTTCATCATGATATACATAGCTGAACAGCCCCTCGGTTTCGATTTTCTCCGGCAGCGGCCAAAGAATCTCACCCGCGGCAATGCCAGGTGGCAACTGCCATTCCACCGTGGTTGGCACCGCCGCATCTCCACCATATCGCCAGTAAGTATGCCACCCTTTGGCCATCCGCAGATGCACGCCGGCCCAGATTTGTCCGCCCGGTTTTGCCTCATCAGCCGACAACACCAAGCGTGCTTGCGTAGTCGGTGCGGCATCTGCCGCCAGGCATAAAAACGCCCCGGTCAGCAACAGCCATGTTTGAAGAATCCTTCGCACACCTCCAACATGCCACATTTCGGCGGCAAACTTTAGGAAAAACCGCGCGCTCTTTTTGCTTGCCTGCCCTGAAATCACAAAATTCACTCCGCCACCCAGACGCCGCCGCTGTTTTTGAAACGCCATAACTTCTGCGTCAACTCAACCGGCGGTGGATGCTGCCCCTTCTCCAAAATGCCCCGGAAAAAGAAGCCGCGCCCTGCCAACAGCACCTTCTGGCTGTCTTCATCATATTTCCAGCGCTGAATCACAAGCCGCCATGGCTGGGTTTTCCGGCCTTCCAACGTGGTCTTGCCGGTGCGATGCATCATCACCAGCGAATACAAATCCCCGGCTGGCTTGTCATGATAAACACCCAACAGTTGCCGCTGGTCATAAAAATCTTCGTTATACTGCATGTTTGTTTGCACCAAATTCCACAACTTCTCATCCCGATTTGCCGGCCAGCCGCACGTGATCTTCTCTCCATTCCGCACCGCCAGGAAAAACGCGTTGCCCAATGGCGACTCCAGCACAAATTCACCCGCTGAATTTGGCTTCTTGCTCCAGGATGTCATCAACGCGCCCCAGGTAACCAGCGCCACCTCCGGATTATCACTCATAAATTCCGGGTTCAGCCGCACTCGAATCGTATTTGCAACGGCCACGGGTGTGTCTGTGAACCGGATTAAAGTCGGATATTTCAACGCATCCGCTCCCTCCCCCTCCTTTCCTGTTTGTTTTGCCAGAACCACGACCTTTTGCACCTTGCCCTCCGATTCAACATAAAAAACCGTGGTGTACAAATGGCCGGCAATTGTCTCGCCACTGCCAAGCAAAAGGGTTGTCTTCAATGAGCGTATCAAATACGGCTGGCCGTAGTATTCCTTGCGCGCCTGTCCGGCTTCGACGAACCGCCACTTGCGGTCCATCCGCTCCGACTCGATGCTCCATCGCATCTCGCTCACCTTGTCCAGTGACAGCGTCCTGATCTGCTTGCCATCAACATGCAGGCGTAATTCCGCGCCGGGCGTCAGCGATATCAGGCCTTCCAACGACTCGCCATTGGAAAATTGAATCAGTCCGGGCCGCGCTTTGTTTTGAGCATAACTGCTGCAAGCAAGGGCCAAAGCCGCCACCAGTAGCCACCGCCATTTCATGGCTCGATTGTTGCCGTTTAATCGTTTACCGCAAGCTTTTTGGTGGGCCGTTACAGCGGTTTTACAGCGGTGGTTGCCCCCATTTTTCCCCGAGAATCAAGCCTTCCTCCACCCCGTTTCGGCCCTCAGGCACCCTCTTTCAGTGTTACAGCGCAAATGGCTCATCAAACCATAATATGGTTCGTTTGGCTATTGACTCCGGCCCCTAATTGTGGTCTCCTCGTTCCCATGCCAGGTAAGCTCCGCATCGAATTCCCCGGTGCCCTCTATCAAGTCATGAGTTAGGGCGACCGTCACGATGCGATTTTCCTGCACGATATGGATCGCCACGATTTCCTCAAGACCCTCACCGAGGAGTTGGCGCGCCTGGGTTGGAGCGAGGAAGAACTGACCAGGCGGCGCAAAGGCAATCCGTGGAAGATGGCGTTGGCGGCGCGGCTGTGCCGGGGGAGGACGCTGACGGTCAAAGCGGTTTGCGCACGATTGCATAATTGGATGCAAGGCGGAACACCCGTGCAATGAATGGAGAAACATTCATGAGAAATAAACTATTTACTGACACCTCAATTTATACAGCGAACTGTTGCGGGCAGACCGGGCACTGCACGCCTTGCTGGGGTTGAAACTGTTTCCGGGCCACGACACAATTCAGCTCGCATTTGTGGTCAGCCATTGATATTTGGCATTCTTCTTGTCTGCACAGATTTATCGCGCCTTTCCAAAACGCTGCAGTTTCGGGCAACCCGCTGCCTCAAGTCCGAAGATTCCTAGACCTCTAATGATAGCGTGGCGGGTTCGACCCTGTTCATTTTTGCATAAAGTCACCACCAATTGCCTTATCCAATTTCAACTTCTTTATATCTTTGTGGTGAGCTTTTCCAGGGCCGGTTTCCACCCCGGCTATTTGCAGGACGCCGTGGAAGCCGTTCCTTTATCCACGTAGCTTGCCGCCATAAGGCGGCAGAGATTTGTCCGCCGGCTTACGCCGGCGGCTACAAGTATTCTTGTGTGGGGCGGGCTGGAACGGCGCTGGTCATTACGGGAAGCGATCTTGCGCTGGCCAAAACCAACTGCAGTGAAGTTGGACTCCGACCACCCAAACTGGAGTCTTTCAACTTGAGTCTCTCCGCTCGAACTAGGATGAAAACTACTTCAACTTAGTTTTCCGGGTTAAATCAAATGCTGCTCGTCCGCTCAATCAAATCTCCGTTCAACCACGAATAGATGCTAATCAACATGAATTTGGTTAAAGGCAAAGACGCAGAAGCGCAAAAGAAACTGCGAACTATGCAAACCACGCGAACGCTATTTCTTCAAACGATAGAGCTTAAAGCTGTTAGTCATGTTATTCGTGATGGTGTATCGCCCGCTGACAATTGATGGCGAAACGGTGTTTGAAATCCAAGTCATCGTGGCCGGATTCGTGGTGTAGAAAAGCTTGAACGCCAAATCGTTTGTCGGCCACGACATAATCAGATTGTTGCCTTGTTTCATTAAGGCGATGGCTGGCCCGGCTGTCGCCGTTGTGATTGTCGCCGAATTCGCACTCGTGCCGCTTGTGTTGTAAGCCCGCACGCGATAGTAGTAGGTTGTTCCAGCACTCAATCCGCTCACCGCTTTAGTTAAAACATTGCCCACATCCAAGTCCTGATACCCGCTCACAAAACTCGCAAACGTGCTGCTCGTGGACACGTCAAGCCGGTAACCCGTCGCCCCGCTAACGCTGCTCCAATTCGCGGTAAAACCACTGCTTGTGACGGTCGTTGCTGCATAGGCGATTGGTGGGGGCGGTGGATTCTCATTAAATGAGGCGTTCTCAGTGATAGGCCCGTTCATTGTAATAGAAGCCGGGTTGTTATTCCCTGAGTATGATCCGCTGCCGCTGCCCGTCCAACTGCTAAAGCTGTAGCCGCTGTTCGGCGTCGCGCTAATCGAAACTGACGCTCCGCTGTTTTGCCACACGCTGCTTGGGCTGACCGTGCCGCCCGTGCCAGCATTCATGGTCAAATAATACTGCGTCGTAAAATTGGCCGTATAGGTCGTGCCGCTGGTCGGCGACACGTTGTGCGATATCGCCCCGCCGTCACTCCAACTGCTCCAGACGTATTGCACGCCCGTGCTGCCGCTTTGCGGCGAAGTGGTCGCAATCGTGTGGGTTGATCCCGACGTCCAATTAAAAGTCTGCGACGATGTGTAGGTTGTCCCATCCACGGAGAAAGACCGGCCAGAAGGGCTTGTCTGGATCGTAACGGCGACGGTCGGGGTGGTGAGGCTGACGGCAAGACTGTAGTTCTGGTTCTTTGCGTTATTGGAACCGTAAACAAATATGTAGTAGCTGCCCGCAGTCGTTGGTGAAACACTGACACTCTCGGAGTTGCCTGTACCGGTGCTGCTGCCCACTTCAGTTTGGTCTGGGCTAAATACCCGCAAATCGAGGTCTCCGTTGGCGTGCGTGAATGTCGTTGTCACGGACAAAGACTGGCCGGATGAGGCCGTGACCTTGAACCAATCACCCCAGCTTGATCTGAAGACACCGTTTGAAATCAACGTGTCGAGACAGCGCAGATTGCTGATCGTGCCCGCCGAAATCGAGCGAGCAGTCTCGATGGTGTCGTTGTCCTCGTAAGCGTCGTCATCTTCGCCGGAGGATGAACCCCCTGGAGTAATCTGAGAAATATACCAGTCGTCGTCGCTGTCATAATTAAACCACGCCCTTGTCGTGTATAACCAACCCATGTTGCATATCACCCACCGGCCACCGACATCTGACCAACCCACAGCGCAAACAGCGTGGCCACCGCCAAGCCCGTTGAGCGTCGCACTGCCCTCCCACTTGTAGGAGTCAATTGCGCCGCGAGGCTGGACAGCAAGGACACAGGGCCGACTAGCGTTCAAATACGATTGGATTCGACTCCAACTCGTCCAGTCATCGTCTTCGCGGGTGAATGAGGAACTTGGCTCAAAATACTTCGTAACCGCCACGATGCCGTCACCAAGTGGATTTCCCAAAAAGTCCGACCAGTTTGTAAAAAAATTGACGCCACTCTCCGGTATATAATTGAATTGCGTCTTGTATTTCCGAACCACCGTGTCAATTCCCCAGGCATTCTCACTGACCCTATTGGTGCCGTATGGAATCAGGCGCGGCCAGCCGTTCGCGTCGTAATAGCCATGCAGCATCGTGCAAGCAACCGGCACGCAATCGCCCCTCTCGACGCTAGCATAAGGTCGGTCAATCGGGAACACGTCTTGGTCGTAATTGGGCACGCCTGAAATCAGCGTTTGGGTGGCCTCGAGTGTGTGGCACGCAAAAACGCAAAGCGCGCCATAGAGTAGCCTCGTGATTCTTGCTTTCATAGTCTTGGATAGTTCTTAGTTTGGGGGTCGATTTACTGCGCCAAATAGTCTGCCCATTGCGTTGCGATGCGCGAATCGCGTCCTTCATCGTCGCGCTGTATTCGGCCTTGGCTGAGTGCTTGGAGCGTGGCCAACGAAATCTCGGTCATGCGAAACGGGTCAATATAAACACTCGCCCCAGCGCGATTGGTGAATTGCAGAAGCGCGGTGGCGCTCGTGAAGTGGACCAAGCCGTGCAAACCAATTTCAGGGCCGAGTTTGGTTTCCGCCAGAGCGCGAGCCGAACCTTCTCTAACCGTTTCAAACGGCATGCCCGGCCAGAACGCAAGCACGGGCGGCAGGTCCTTAACCAAACTGAGCTTGTAGGATGAAACCCCGTTGTTGGTGACGAACGCCGTGCGGCTCTCCACAAGTTCCGCGACCAGCCGATTTACGCTGGCGATATCCTCCTCCCGATGCGCTTTCGCCAGTTGTTCCCGCAACCCGCGCTCTTTCTCAATCGCTTCGTCCAATTGAACTTTCAGGTCTTGAGCCGTCAGTTGTCCATTCAACTGGCTCGTGACAATGACGTTCAAGGACGCGGGGTTTCCGTGCAAATCGAGGACATCCTGTGCGGTGACGATTTCAACATCGTAGCCTTCCCGCTTCCGAACCCACCTTTTCAACTGTCGGAGCATCGTCTCCCTGTCCACCCGTCCGGTAACGGTCGATGCGCTGGCTTGAAAACGAGCGGCGATGGCGGATGGATTCGTGACGTTCGGAGAGGGAGATGTTGGTAATGCGGTTGATGGCCGACTTTCCTTTTGAGGCGGCTCATTGGATCGCTGCGCCAACTCGTTTGGACTACTGTGATCTCGGCGGGCCACCAGCCATACGGCGACAATCAACAGCAAGAGAATAATTCCGAAACGACTGAATTTCCGCAGCCTCGACCGATGTCCATTCGCTTTCATTTGATCCAAACGTCACCCGACGCAGGCGACCCAACTCGTTCGTAGCGAGCAGCGATTACGGCGAATTCTCTCACGTGTCCAGATAACCGTCAAGCCTCATGTTGGGTATAGCCTAAAGAGAGTAACAGAGTCAACCAAATATTCTTGATTTTTCCGCCTGCCCTATTCGCCAATGATTTTGACCAGAACACGTTTGCGGCGCTGGCCGTCAAATTCACCGTAGAAAATCTGCTCCCATGGCCCCAGATCAAGCCGTCCCTTTGTTATCGCCACCACCACTTCCCGGCCCATGATTTGGCGCTTCATGTGCGCATCCGCATTATCCTCACCTGTGCGGTTGTGATGGTATTGGTTGACCGGTTCATGCGGCGCCAATTTTTCCAGCCACACATCATAATCATGCAGCAGGCCGTCCTCGGCGTCGTTGATATAAACGCTGGCGGTAATGTGCATCGCATTTACAAGGCATAGCCCCTCTTGCACGCCGCTCTGGCGCACAAGTTGCTCCACTTTGTGAGTTATGTTTATGTAGTCCCGCCGGTGCGGCGTCTCAAACCAAAGATACTCGGTCAGGTGTTTCATCGGTTGCAAAATCCGGCTCACTGCGCGGGCTTGAAAAACCCGGCTTGTTTTTCATCAAACCCCGTTCCGTAAATTTTTACATTCCTGATTTTGCCCTTGTCATCAAACGAACCAAAACCAACAAAGCCCTTTGAAAAGGTGGCATTTCGCCCAACCAGCGCCGGTTTGGTCATTGAATCAAAAAACACTTTGATTTCAGCCCCCTGCCGCTGCAGGCGCACTTTGTGCCAGCCATTTCCCCAGACCACCCCATTGCTCACCTCTGCCGCAAAATTCGTCCGGGGCGCATCGTTCACTATGAAAAGGTTGTGCGCGTTTGGGTCCGGGCGCACCGCAAGATGCGCATAATAAAACTGGTTCGTGGATTGGAACCCGAAAAACAGGCACATGTCCTGATGATTGTATGGCTGGACGGTTGATTGCAGCTCCACGTCCATTATGAAATCACCGAACTCCCGCCCATTTATCAGCGCGATGTTGAATGGCGAGCGATGCTTGGGCGTGTACCGGCTCTTTCCAAACAATTCCAGGCAGCCATTCCCCGATTCATCCTTTCCCAACCTCCATGCCGCCGGATCGCTGAACACAAAATCCTTGATGCTTGCAGGCGATTCAAAATTCTGGCTGTACAGCAATTTGTAGCCGGACGGAATGTCCTGCGCAAAAGCCGCCACACAGCCCGCAAGCAGCAACAACTGGCTCACAAAATTTACTGTTCTCATGGAAATTTTTGTTATTGGCTCTTTTTTTACTTCTTCACCGTCAAACTTTTTCCGGCACCACAAACGGCGCCCGGTATGGCCGCGTCAGCATCTCGTTGGCAGCCGTATTATTCAAAAACCGCTCAGTCTTGGGGTCCATCTTCAACGGCACGCCAAGCGTCACCATGCTGCCTTTAGCCTTGATGTCCACATTGTTGGCCGCCAGATGCTCCGCCATCCGCTCAAAAGCCTCCGACATGCCACGATCATTCTTGAGCGCCTCCTTGATTTCCTCAGGCGGCTTTTGCGCGCCCAACCGGTAGGAAATGTTGGATGTGTGACACAGCGCGCTGGAAAGGTGACCTTCGAGAATCTCGGCGTTAAGTTCCTCCTTTTTGCGGCTCCGCACTGCTTTTATAAAGTTGGCGTAATGATCCTCGGCGCCGCTCCATTTCTTTATTTCCTTGCCATCCTTATCGTAGGCAGTGGCGCTGCTGTAACTCGGAACTGTCACATGCCCATTCTCGCATTCAATGACAATTCCAATGGTCGCTCCTTTGTACTTGTCCATGTTTTTATCGCCGGCCTTTGAAGGCAACCCGCGCACCTCGAAGATCAACGGCGCCCTGGCATACCCCTGGAAAGAAATCAATGTGTTCGGCGTCTCACCGTCATCCACATAGCCAAGCCGTCCGCCAGCCGTCAGCACATAAGGCGCAAGCTCCATCTCTCCCAAAAACCAGCGGGCAACGTCCATTTCATGGATGCCTTGATTGCCCAGGTCGCCGTTGCCGGTATTCCAGACCCAATGCCAGTCGTAATGCAGGCGCTTGCGCATCAAAGGCAGCTTCAACGCCGGGCCGCACCACAAATCATAATCCACCCCCGGTGGAATTGGTTGCGGCCCGTCCACTTTTCCAATGCTGCCACGCGGTTTGTAACAGATGCCGCGTGCTACGAGAATTTTGCCCAAATTCCCTTCTCGCACCCATTCAACCGCCGCCTTGATGCCTGCAAGCGATGAGCGGCTTTGCGTGCCGCATTGCACGATTTTATTGTATTTGCGGGCAAAGTTCACCAGTTGCCGGCCTTCCCATACGTTGTGCGACACCGGCTTTTCGACATACACATCCTTGCCGGCCTGAATCGCCCAGATCGCGCCGAGCGAATGCCAGTGATTTGGCGTGGCAATCGAAACCACGTCCACCTCGGAGCTTTCCAGCAACTTGCGGATATCGCGGTATCCCTTCACCTCCACGCCCTGTTTTTTCATCCGCTCAACGCCGCCGCGCAAAACCTCTTCATCACAATCGCAGAGCGCCGTTATGCGCACCCCTTTGATTCCGCTAAATCCCTTGATATGGTCTGCGCCACGCCCCTTGAAGCCCACCACAGCCACCCGTATGTCGCCGTTTGCCCCGGCCACCTGCGCCCACGCGCGCGCGCTCAAACTTACCGCGGCGGCAGCCACTCCGGCAGTTTTCAAAAAATTCCTTCGATTCTGTTTTTGCATATTCATTTTCATTTTGATGATTGGATTCTGCTGTCAGTATCTCAAATTACTTCACAGATTCAACATACGCCTTGTACCGTTCCGCCACCTTCGCCTCCTGCGGCGTCCCTTCGTGGATGTATATCCGATATTTTAGCGTGATGGATTTACCAGGCGCTATCGCAAGATTGCCCGTCCCCGGCGGTTTCTTTTCAAAATCATGCACCCCGAATGGATTCGCAGCAAACAATCCATAGTCCCGCACATGCCACCAGGTCGGATGCGACGGATTCCTGGGGTGATCAAACATCGCCATCCCCATGATTTTCCCGCCAACCGGCCCGTAATAATCGCACCACTCTGCACGTTTCCCCCATGCATTCTGGTCGGTAACGCCTGTGCTCAACAAAATATGCCCCTGTCCGGGCCGGTTTTTTTCCATGACAACCCGCATTGATTCGGCCACCCGGATTGCCATCGAGCCTTCCTTGGTATCGCCAAGAACAACCTCCCTGTCCTGCGGCGCCTTGATTGTCACTTCAAAGTCAAACAACCGCTCGTTTTTCGGCCGGTTATACACCCGAAACACGCGTTCATCGGTGCATACCGTCTTTCCATCCGGCGCAATGTATTTGCATGTCGAACGGATTATCCCTTCGTCCTTGCCGGATTTGATTTCCAGAAATTCACCATGGACAATCCGCCCCGCCTTTGCATTTTCAGCCCAGAAATCCACGCCGTTTATTGCGCCGTGCGCAAACCAGAGCGAACGATGATGCTGATGATCCATTTCCTCGCCGGTTGCCTCCGGATTCATCGGCCAGCTACGTGTCATCTCAACTCCACCCGGCCCCAGCACCGGCCAAAAATAAACATGCTTGGTTTGGTTGGTCGTTGTGACCTTCTCGCCATCTGCCGATTTTTTGGTTGTGATGGCCGGATGATGTTTCCCGTCAAACCAATATTCCGTGAACAGTTCCCCGTTGATCTCCACTGTCACACGATCAGACTTTTGGGTTATCTTCACCCCTTCCGATGGGTCTCCCGCTGCAAACACCCCCATCTGCGCTGCCAACAGCCATTGTGTGGCAGCCGCCGCCAGAAACATCAATCGTGAATTCATGCTTCGCATTGTGTTTAGCATTATCCCTCCCGGTCAATAAAATTTGACAGGGTTTTTGCATTTTCGACGTCTTTCACATCCATACTATTCAGCTCTGTCACGTGCACACGGCCATGACACCAGCGCCGAAGGCGTGGTTTATTCCGAATTGGAACAACGCCCCATGCACACGCATAACCATAAACGTCAGCGCCGAAGGCGTGACTCATCCCGTAAAACTGAGTTAAAAAAATCCCTTCTGTTATCAAGCGAAGCGTGGCGGGTTCCACCCTGGCTATATGTGTAGCTGCCGCCGTAAGGCGGCAGAGATTTGTCCGCCGGCTTACGCCGGCGGCTACAGGTGTTCTTGTGTGGGGCGGGCTTGGAGCGGCGGGGGGGGGGACCCAAACCACAACACCC
>Ga0078972_1003706_pt1 | contig 44671 bp, 36 predicted proteins | sample YelNatPaOPGAMG01_FD_67568 | JGI IMG/M metagenome (GOLD analysis project Ga0078972, IMG submission 67568) | Hot spring thermophilic microbial communities from Obsidian Pool, Yellowstone National Park, USA - OP-RAMG-01 (SPADES assembly) (version 2) | ecosystem: Environmental > Aquatic > Thermal...
TCTCAACGCATGAACGAGATTACCAGAAAAATACTTTTGAGCATAGGTCTGTATGCTCTCCGTAAGCCGGTAAACGCCCCATCTCTTGGAAGCTCAGGCTTTCAAGCCGGGGAGCAGTCACTATACACCTTTCTCCCTCTTCCTTGCCCAGTGACCGTTCTGGTCCGGGGGAGGGGCTTGGGCGGATTCTCGTGCAGGAATCGTCTGGACCCCCTCCTTCCGTGAACGGAAAAAACACCTGCAATGATGCGGCGGACTTCGGACGAAGCCGCCACTTCCCGGAAGGGACCGGAAAGGAAATCGAATCCAGCATCGATAGGGATAAGGAGACCCCGTGAAGGCACCCGAAGCGGCATGGTCAGAGCCCGTCTGGAGCCCGGCGGCAAAGGAGATGGTCGGAGGGTCTCTGGGACCTTCCCGGGTTTGGTTCACGCTGGTCCGGGGGATTGTCTCCGAGGTCTACTCGCCGCGGATCGACATCCCCCAGGTGCGGGACCTGGGATTTGTCGTGGCCGACGACCGGGGCTTCTGGGTCGAGCTCAAGGGAGGCAGGGATGTTACGGTCGAGACGGCGGGGGAGGGGATCCCGGCCGTGACCGTACGTCATGTGAACGACCGATTTATTTTTACCTTCCGGGTCGTCGTCTCTCCCGCCCGCGACGTTCTGCTAGTCGATTACCGACTTTCCTCCGACGAGCCGCTCCGCGTCTATCCCCTTCTTTCTGCGCGACTGGGGGGAGAGAGCCAAGGAAACACCGCCGCCGTCCTCGACTGGCACGGTCGCCGTTTTCTTTCGGCCTCCCAGGGGCCTTTTGCCCTCTCCCTTGGGGGGATGCGCCCGGGGGGAGAGGATCTTTTCTCGCGGCTTTCCTGCGGGGAGACGGGGGAGAGCGACGGGTGGCAGGACTTTTCGAAAAACGGCCGGATGACGTGGGACTATGACCTGGCCGGGCCGGGCGAGGTAGCTCTCATGGGGGAGGGCGGTCCGTCGGGAACGCTTGCCCTGGCCTTTTCGGGAAGTCCCGAGGCCGCCGCGACACTTGCCCTCTCTGCCCTGATGGAGGGCTTCGAGCCCCAGTGGGAGGAGCAGGTGTCGCTTTGGGAAGATTGGCAGGGGAGTCTCCGTCTTCCCCCCCGTCTTCCGGCCCCCCTCAGGAAGGTCTACCGGACCTCGGCCATGGTCCTGAAGGTCCACGAGGACAAGACCTTCCCCGGGGCGCTCATCGCGAGCCTCTCCATTCCGTGGGGGGAAGCCTCGGAGAGCCGCGGAGGCTATCACCTCGTCTGGAGCCGGGACCTGTCGGAGAGTGCGGGGGCCTTTCTTGCCATGGGGAACACGGCGACGGCCCGAAGGATCCTTGCCTATCTGATGGCGACCCAGCAGGAGGACGGCCACTGGCTCCAGAACCAGTGGCTTGGAGGAAAGCCCTTCTGGCAAGGACTCCAGCTCGACGAGGCGGCCTTCCCTGTCCTGATTGCCGCCTGGCTCGCCCGGGAGAAACCCTTCGATACCGAAGGCGTGCGGAGCATGATCTCCCGGGCCCTGACCTTCATCATCCGGGAGGGACCGGTGACGGGGGAGGACCGATGGGAGGAGGATCCGGGGATCAATCTCTTCACTATGGCGGTGACGATCGCCGCCCTGGTCGACGGCTCGGAGCTTCTCGATCCGGGGGAGCGGGAAGCCGCTCTGTGGATCGCCGACACCTGGAACGCGAACCTCGAGCGCTGGTGCTGGTCGGGAGAAACCGATCTCGCAAAAAGACTCGGTGTCTCCGGCTACTACCTGCGCGCCGCTCCGGAGGCGGCCATCGAGGACGCCACGGCCAAGGCTCTCCCTCTTCTGATCAAGAACCTCTCCCGGGACCCGGGACTTCCCGCCTGCGACCAGATCAGTACCGACTTCTTCCAGCTCGTGCGCTTCGGTCTCCGCTCCCCGACCGATCCCTTTGTCCGGGACTCCCGGACGGCGGTCGACCGCCTGCTCCGCGCCAATACCCCTGCGGGGACCGCCTGGTACCGCTACAACGGCGACGGGTACGGCGAACATGAAGACGGATCTCCCTTCGACGGGACGGGGCGGGGGCGCCCCTGGCCCCTTCTGGTCGGCGAGCGGGGCCATGTGGCGATCATGGCGGGGGAGAGCCCCCGGGGGTTCCTTCGCGACATGGCCCGGATGGCCAACTCCTCGGGGCTGATCCCCGAACAGGTCTGGGACGGCCCTGCCCTTCCGGAAAAGGGGCTTTACCCCGGGTGTCCCACCGGATCGGCCATGCCCCTCGTCTGGGCCCACGCCGAGTTCGTGAAGCTTGCCCACAGCGAGGGGAAGAAAAGGCCCGTCGACCGGCCGGAGGCGACCTGGAGGCGTTACGGAGGCGTGCGTCCCGAGATCGGCTGGAGGCTCTGGCGCCACCGCCACAGGGTCCGGACTCTCGAGGAAGGGCGCGAGCTCAGATTTCTCTGGTCGAGGAAGGGACTCGTCCACTGGTCGGTGGACGGGTGGGGCTCTCCTTGCGATACGCTCTCCCGGCCTGTGGGGCTTGGGTTCTGGGGAGCGATCCTTCCCGTCAAGGGGCTCTCCCGCGGACAGACGATCGTCTTTACCTTTTACTGGCCGGACGACGATCGTTGGGAAGGGGAGGACTACCAGGTGGAGGTGGTGGTGGAGGACAATGTCGGCACCACGACCTGACAGGTTCAGTCGCTTTTCGCATCGCACGGTGTCACTGATCGCACAGATTGCGGTCGAGCATGAGGTTTCCCTGTTGCAAGATGACGCGGATTTTGAGCGAATCGCCCCAATCGAGCCCCGGTTGTCCTTCGTTTACGGGTTTCAGGGTGAACCGGAGGGCGCGAAGGCAGGAATCTGGCATTTCTTCGCAGCTTTCAGCAAAACCCTATCCTTTGTCGAAATAGGAAGACCGAGCCTCATCGCCAGATCCAGATAGGAGGCATCATAAGTCGAAAGTCTGTTCTCCCGTGCCAGGGAAAGGATCTCCTTCGAGCATTCTTTCCGGGGTTTCCTGTTCGACCGTGATCAGGGTCTTTCTCTCAAAGCCTGTCGATGTCTACAACGGGGAGACGGGTATGGGTGTATCGCAATATCACGCCCAACCGAAAGGAGAGCGCATTCCTCCCCGGCATAAATGCCGAGAAGGTGTGTTTTGGCTTCGTAAGCTCCAACGGTTACCATCCGATTCCCTCCATTAAGACCAGTCTTGGACCAGTATGATTTTTGAACATCTGCCCGCGCATTCCCCTTCTTAGCCCGAAGGGCAAGAGGGGGTCAAATTAGAAACAGCAACACTTGGAGAGACGGTCGTCGAAGGCTTCGGGGGGGGAGGCGCGTCTCTTTCTTCCTCAGAAGAGAGGATCGAAAAAATGGACAAGAGGGTCTTCCTGTGTTACTCTCGTTCTCGTTGCGGTCAGGACGGATTCGAGTCGTCTGTTGGCCTTGAGAAAGTTGTTATATGGACCATGCATCATAATGGTCCGAACATCCGTTACCGTTTGCCATGCGGCAATCGGAGATTGCACGGGGAGGTTTACGGGGATTCCGTTTGGGGGGAGTAGCTTGGGCGGAAATCCGAGAACGAACGAGGGAAGGGCAGGAGGCTCTTCCGGGGATTTTTTTTCTTTCATAGGGTATGAAAGCTTTCATGGAGAATGAAACGTTTCATAGGCTATGAAAGCTTTTGAAAGCAGGCTGTGGGACCCATTCCAACGCGTCGAAAAAAACTTATCGGCATCCTGGGACTTTTCTCCGTCCTTCTGATTACCTTTTTTCTTTTCCGCCACTTCTCCGGTCAGGAAACCATCTCCCCTCCGCCCACCCCGAAGGGCAAGACTCCGTCCGCCTATAATCCGGCCCGCTTCCGCACAGGCCACGTCACATACCGCCACTTCGAACTCTGGACCGCGATTCCCGGGGTCATCCATGGATTTCGCAAGGTCATCGTCTACGGCCATGTTCCCGGATATCTCAAGTTCCTGAACGTCGACAAGGGCGATGCGGTGCGCCGGGGGCAGGTTCTGGGCTACATCTACGATCCCGAGCTGTATCAGAGCTGGCAGAGGGCCCTCGCCGAAGCGACCATCGCCCATGTGACCTTTCTCCGGACCCTCCATGTCTGGCAGGGCGATCACCGGGTCATCTCGCTTGAACGGGTTCAGCGGACCGAGGCCCTCTGGAAGGAGCGGGAGGCCAAGGCCCGCTACTATCACTCCCTCGTCCGATACAAGACCATCGTCGCCCCCTTTTCCGGGGTGGTGACCCACCGGTATGTCGATCCCTGGAACCTCGTCTCGACGGGAACGGGGGGCACCACTCCCGCCCTTCCGATCGTCAAAATAGAAGACATTGACACGATGCGTCTTTATGTGGGCGTTCCGGAGCATTTCGTTCGCTTTGTCGTCCGGGGGATCCCCTCCACGCTTACGGCCCAGGGTCTTCCGGGCCGGACCTTTTCCGCCCGCGTCACGCGCTTCGCATTCCGCCTCGACCCCGGGACCCGGACCATGCGCACCGAGATCGACGTCGCCAACCCCGACCATTTATTGATGCCCGGGATGTATGTGAAGGCCCGCATCAGGCTTCACGTCTTTCCCCACGTCCTATCCGTCCACCACATGGCGGTGATCGAGGAGCGCCACGGCAACTTCATCTATGTTCTCGAACACGGGATGAGAAAGAAGCGTCCCATCGTCGTGGGCTACCGCAACGGGGATTACTCCGAGATCCTTCAGGGGCTCGACGGGTCGGAGACCGTCCTCGTCAAGCTTCACAAGACCGTTTTCTAGAGGACCTTTTCAGGGATTGTTCCGTCCGCCGGACGGACGGTGATATACAAGTCAGGGGGGGTCATGTTTCTCGTCAAGATGTCGCTCAAAAGCCCCTATACGATCGTCGCCATGGCGCTTGCGATCATTCTTCTCGGAGCCCAGAGCCTCACCTCCATGAACGTCTCCATCCTCCCCCGGATCCCCCTTCCGGTAGTGGAGGTCCTGACCGTCTTCCCGGGGATGAACGTCTACAACACCGAGATGGACATCACCGAGCAGATGGAGCGCATCATCCTCCAGGCTCCCTACATCCGTTCGGTCAAGTCGGAGAGCATGGTCGGCATCAGCATGATCCAGATCCGCTTCCAGTCGAGCTATCCCCTCTCCTCCGGCGTCTCCATGGTCACATCCCTCGTCTATTCCTCGCTTAAATATCTGCCGCCGGGGATCTTTCCTCCCATCATCATCCCCTTCGGCATCTCCGCCATTCCCATCGCCGACCTGGTGCTCTCCTCGAAGGAGCTGACCCAGATGCAGATGTTCGACATCGGCTACTTCAACGTGCGCTCCCAGATGGGGACGGTTCCCGGGGTGGCGGCGCCCCCCGTCTTCGGAGGTTTGTCGCGGCAGATCCAGGTCTATACGAGCAATGCGGCGCTCCTGGCCCGGGGGCTCACGATCTGGGATGTGGTGAACGCCCTGAACCGTCAGAACATCGTCTGGCCGGCGGGATTTGCCAAGATCGGGGACATGAGCTACAACGTCTTCGTCAACGCCCTTCTGGGGCCGGTAAAGACGATCGGGGATGTTCCGATCAAGGTTGAGCACGGACAGCCCGTCTATATCAGGGACGTGGCGAAAGCGCGGGACTCCTATCGCATCCAGACAAACCCCGTCCGCGTCGACGGCCGAAAGTCGGTCTACATCCCGGTGCTCAAGCAGGAGGGCGCCAACACCGTCAAGGTGATCGACGCTACCCGGAATGCGATCAAGACCTTCTACGGCCTTCCCAAAAGCCTCGACATCTCGCTCGTCTTCGACCAGTCGATCTACATCCGCGACTCGGTGGCCTCCCTCGAGCGCGAAGGCCTCGTCGGGATCCTCCTGACCGCGGCGATGATCCTTCTCTTCCTGGGCAACGTCCGTTCGACCCTTATCATCACCACCTCCATCCCCCTCTCGCTCCTGGTGGGGTTCATCATGCTCAACGCCACGGGGGAGACGATCAACATCATGACCCTGGGCGGGCTGGCCCTGGCCATCGGACGGCTCGTCGACGATGCGATCGTGGTGCTTGAGAATACCAACCGGCACCTCGAGATGGGCAAGGCTCCCGCCCAGGCGGCACTCGACGGGGCGGGCGAGGTGGCGATGCCGGTCATGGCCTCGACGATTGCCACCATGATCGTCTTCTCCCCGGTCCTGTTCCTTCTGGGCAAGGGGAAGTATCTCTTTACCCCGCTAGCCGCCGCGGTGGCCTACTCCATGATGGCCTCCTACTTCGTCTCCATGACTCTCGTTCCCGTCCTTGCCGCGTGGTTTCTCAAACCGGTGGCGGCAGCCGGGAACAGGCAGACGCTCTTTCTCCGGCTCATCGGGCGTTTCAACGCGGCCTTCGAACGGGTGAAGGCGGTCTACCGCGACTACCTGAAGATCGCCCTTCGCCACCGGGGGGGGGTCTCGATCCTCATCTTCCTGGCCTTCGTGGGCTCCTTCTTTCTCTTCTCCCAGATCGGGACCCAGTACTTCCCTCCCGACGACACCGGAGCGTTCATCATCCAGATGCGTCTTCCCAATGGCAGCCGCATCGAGAAGACCGACGCGGTGAGCGCACGGGTCGACGCCGCCATCCGGCGGGTCATCCCGGCCAAGGACATCGTCCACGTCGTGATCAACGAGGGGGTTCGTCCCGGATGGGACGCCATGTATACCACCAACCTGTGGTCCCACATGGCCTACGTGCTGGTCCAGCTCTCCCCCTCGAACGAGCGCAAGCGTTCCATATGGGACTTCGAGCGCGAGCTTAGGCCCTATCTTGCGGCCCATTTCCCGAATGTGGAGTTCTACTTCGAATCCTCCTCCATCATCACCCAGATCCTGGCGGGTTCCGGCGAGGCTCCCATCGATATCCAGCTTTTGGGCGCCTCCTATCGCCAGCTTGGAAAGCTCGGCCACGAGATCGCCGACCACATCCGGACCTTCCCGGGGGCGACCGACGTGCGCGTCAAGCAGAATGTCCACTATCCCTCGCTGTATATCGATGTCGACCGGAGCAAGGCGCAGTTTCTGGGGGTCTCGGAGCTCGATGTGGAGAAGAACGTCATCACGAGCCTCGTCACGAATGTGGCGATCGGGGAGAACTTCTGGATCGACCAGACTACGGGGAATCCCTACTTCCTCACCGCGCAGTACCCTGAAGACAAGATCAACTCCATGGACGCGCTCTCGAACATCCTGGTCCGCCAGCTGAAGGGGACCGATGCCGCCGAGTCCGGATCGAGGAATCCGCCGATCTACCTCCGGGACATCGCCGACATCCACCGGATCACCATTCCTCCGGCTATCTTCCACTACAACGTCGAGCGGGTCGTCGATGTTCTGGTGAACGTCTCCCACGCCCCCGGGGTCTCGCTTGGCGGGGTGGGGAGCAAAATCGACGACTACATGGCCCACTACAAGCTGCCGGAAGGGTACTCCTGGCGCGAGTCGGGGATGCTGGCCTCCATGCACCGCTCCTTCGGGTCGATGGGGCTGGCCGTCATGCTTGCCATGGCCCTCGTCTACCTGGCGCTTGTGGCCCAGTTCCAGAGCTTCCTCGATCCTTTCATCATCATGATGTCCGTGCCGTTCGGTCTTATCGGGGTCTTCGCCATGCTCTACGCCACCGGCACGGGAATCAACGTCGAGTCGCTCATCGGGGTGATCATGGATATCGGGATCGGGGTCTCGAACTCGGTTCTTCTCGTGGAGTTCGCCATCAGGCTCCGCGAGCAGGGGGCCCCGCTCCGCCGGGCGGTGGTGGAGGCGGGATCGACGCGTCTTCGTCCCATTCTCATGACGGCGATCGGGACGATCCTCGCCATGATCCCCACCGCCGTCGGCATGGGGGTGGGCTCGGGGGCGGAGGAGCCCCTGGCCCGGGCGGTGATCGGGGGGCTTCTCGTGATGACGCTTCTGACGCTGGTCCAGGTTCCGATTTTCTACGTCATTCTCCACTCTTGGGAGGAGAGGTGGAAGGCCCGGAAGATCGCCCGTTAGGAGGGGCTACTCTCGGGGAGAAAGCGGAAGCTCGGAGACTTCGAAGCGGTTCCCCTCGCCGTCGACACTGGCAGTTCCGGTCTCCCACTGGCCCCGCTTGATATAGGCGAGGCCCACAAGGGTCCCGCAGAGGGGGGATGAGACAAGGCTCGTGAGGATACCGGCCTCCGAGCCGTCGCTTGCGGCCAGGAGGGGACGGGGCAGGGGGCCCTCCACCGGGGTCGATCCGGAAAATCTCACGCCGGAAAGCTTTCGTGAGAGCTGTCCCTGGAACTTGAGGCGGGTGACCGGCTCCTGTCCCACATAGCAGCCCTTGTTGTAGGAGACGGCGAGGTTGTCGAGCCCGGCCTCGGCCGGGAAGTGGCCTAGGTTGAGCTCTGAGGGAACGGCCGGGATTCCCCGCTCGACCCGGTAGACCTCAATCCCTGTATCATCGAGGCGCTGCCCTCCCCGGTCGATGACCCGCCCGGAAAGCTCGGCGAGAATTTTCTCCGCCTTTTTCGACGGGATCCAGAGGTCGATCCAAGGGCCGGTCTCGGTGTCGAAGGCTCCGGGGGTGGGATGGAGGAAGGCGAAGCCGCCGGAGGCGAGGGACTTGAGGCCCTCCATGCCGCTTTCCTCTGCAAAGAGGGTGGCCGCGAGGGAGGGGGCGTCCGGACCCACGAGGGAGGCTTGGGCGAAGTCCTGCGTCAGGGAGGCGATCGTGGCCCGGGTCCGGAAGAAGAGATATTTCTTCAGGTGGGCCAGAAAGGCCTCCTCGCCGGACGGGGAGAAGAGGGAGGGGGAGAGGAGAATCCTGTCGGGAAGGACTCCGATCCAGCTGTCGAAGAGGATCCGGGCCTTGGGGTTCAGGAAGAATCCGTACCGGAGTGTTCCGGATGCCTGTCCGACCACGTCCTGGCAGAGGAGCCCCTGGAGAAACGAGGCCCGGTCCTCTCCCGAGATCGAGATCAGTGCGCGGGGGTGCGAAGAGACGTAAAGGCCCGCATGGGCGTGGGACGGACGGGTATCGAAGGCGGGAATCATCAGGTGGCGCTCCTTCCTGGGGGTGGCCGGTCCGTCGGGGCTCCGGTCCCTGTGCGACTGTTGTGATGACGGGCCGGAGAGTGACCGTTTGCTGTGGGCTCCGGTCCGGGCTATAAAACGGGGGGGTACATCCCCGTCTTCTGATGGTAGGGAGAGAATGCGAATGGTGTCAACAAAGCCGGTCAGCTGTCCGGGGAGAGAGGCGAGGAGATGAGCGAGTCGGCGGGTCAGGAGGGCGCCTCCCCGGGCCACGCTCCCAAGGGGGAGTTCGAGGACCACGAATCCTTTCGTCCCGAATGGAAAAACGAGATCGACCTGACGGACGTCCATCTTCCCAAAAAGGTCCGGGCGGGGATCCTGGTGGTCTTCGCCCTCCTGATCGGAGGGCCGGTGATCCTGTTTGCCTACAAGTGGTTCAACCCCCCGGTGCCCCCCCGGATCCCCCTTCCCACCGTCCAGGTGATGGCGGTCCGCTTCCGGACGCTCCACCACAAGGTCACCGTTCCCGCCGGCGTCGAATCCTTCCGGAAGGCGGTTCTCTATGCCCACGTTCCCGGCTATCTCAAGTACCTGAACGTCGACAAGGGGGACTACGTTCACAAGGGACAGGTTCTGGCCTACATACAGGACCCGGAGCTCTACCAGAACTATCTCCGGACCGTGGCCGACACGCGGATCGCCGACCTGACCTACCACCGGATCAAGCGTGTCTGGCTTGCCCATCCCGCCCTCATCTCGAAGGAGAGGGTCCAGCAGAAGTTCGCCGTCTACCTGAAGGCGGTGGCCGAGATGCGCCACGAGGAGGCACTTCTCTCCTACAAGACCATCGCCGCCCCCTTCGACGGAATGATCACGGAGCGCTTTGTCGATCCCGGCAAGCTGATCTCCCAGGCAACGGAGGCGACGGCCACCGCCCAGCCCATCGTGACGATCGAGCAGGTCGATACCCTGCGGTCCTATGTCTGGGTCCCGGCCGACGTGGCTCCCCAGATCCGGAGGGGACAGAGGGTCGAGGTGCACCTGGCGGGTCTGTCCGGTAGGACCTTCTGGGGGCGGGTCACCCGCTTCGACACGGCGGAGAATCCCCGGACGCGAACCATGCGCACCGAGGTCGACATGTCGAACCCGGACTTTGCGATCCATCCGGGGATGTATGGAAAGTTCACCTTCTACCTCGCGAAATACCCGAACTCCATCGTGATCCCCGGGGCGGCGATCATGGCCAGGCGGGACAAGCCCCTCTCCGTCATGGTGGTCAAGGACGGGAAGGCCCTCGAGCTCCCGATCACGGTCGGCATCGACAACGCCAAGTGGGTCCAGGTGATTTCGGGGCTTTCCGCGGGAGACAGGCTGGTCGTCGCCGGAAAGTGGCACGTCCGCTCCGGGGAGAGCGTCCGGGCGGTGCCGATGAAGCCCGTTCCCTTCAGGCCGGCCCGCCAGCTGTGAGATTTAGCCACAACGCGACACTTGAGGAGGGACGACCGATGGAACGTGAACGACCCGTAACCGGGGCCGGCCTCCGGAAGGGGGGGCTGACGGGGAGAAGGGCGGGGATCCTCCTGATGGGAGGGCTCGCCGGACTTCTCTTTCTGGGAGGGGGTTCCAGTGCCCGGGCGGAGAACGCCACGGCGATCCCCGATAGCGGGGTGCCGCCGGAGAGTCTCTCCGTCGACGCCGCGGTGGGCTTTGCCCTGACCCACCATCCGAAGCTCGACTGGTTCCGCCACCGGGTGGCCCGCAAGAATGCCCATGTCAAGGTCTCCCGCTCCCACTTCTATCCCCACGTGGGGGTCGGCGCCCTTTACGGGGAGAGCAATCCGGGCCTTGGCAACCAGTCCTTCAACAACATGAACTTCATGACGCCGATCTTTCCGATGGACTACGCCAAGATGGGACCGGTCTCCGCGCCCAACGAGCCTCTTGGGGTGGCCACAGTCGGGGTCAACCAGCTTCTCTTCGACTTCGGGAAGTTCGAGCATCGCGTCAAGGAGAGGCTCTCCGGTCGGAGAGCCTCGGAGTACTGGCTCTACAGCAAGGATGCCTGGGTGATTCTCCAGGTCAAGCAGGCCTATTTTGGTGTGCTTCTCGACAAGAAGCTGATCGATGTCTACAAGAAAAACCTCGACCAGAGAAAGCTCGTCATGGATCTGACGCGCTCCCTCTACGAGTCGGACTACCGCTCCCGGCTCGACTACGATCTCGCGCGGGTCGACTACGAGAAGGCCCGGGCTCTCCTTGAGGTCGAAAGGGAAGACCTCGAGGCCCGGATCTCGCATCTCAACGACGCGATGGGCCTCGGGCAGGCCGGCCGGGACGACTATCGCCTCACTACGGCGCTCTCCGGGACCGCTCCGGGGGATGCCCGGGAGCTGGCCTCGAGGGACCAGGCGATCACCCGCGGCCTGACCTACCGTCCGGAGATCAACGCCTACCGGACCCTCCTTCGCCAGGAGCGCGAGAAGACGAAGTACGAAAAGGCCCAGCACTATCCCCTGATCTCGGCCTTCGGAAGCTACGGGTTCATGGGGAACATGGTCTCGGGGCAGAGCTACGCCCCGGGGGGGGGATGGTGGTCGGGAGGAGGGTCGCTCACGATTCCCCTTTATACTGGCGGAATGATCCGGGGCCTTACGGAGGCGGCCCGGGAGAAGGCCCGCGAGCGGAAGTACGGGATCTCCGACTGGTCGCACAATATCCGCGACCAGGTGATCCGGGCGCGCTCCCATACGCTGGCCGACCGGGCCTCGGTACGGGCCTACGCCGAGGCGGTAAAGGAGGCGGAGCTTGCCCTGGAGCTTGCGACGAAGCGCTATACCGCCAACCTTGTCTCGATCGTGGACCTGACCCTGGCCGAGGTCTATCTTCTCGACACCGAGGCGTCGCTTGCGACCTGGCAGTATCGCTACCAGTCCGACCTTGCGACATTGCGCTTCGCCGAGGGGATCGACTATCTGGGCTTTTTGCCCGAGGTTCGAAAGAAGGTCGTGGGGAACAGCCCTTCCGCAAGATAGCGGGGGGGGGCTCCGGTTTCGGTCCGGTTGACCCTCTTTTCGCCTCCTTGCTATTGTTAGGAGTCGGAAAGACCGGACGGTTTACTCGGGCGGCCGGAAACACACAAGTGGTTTTTTTGTGAAGGGATAGCTCTTTGGAAAAGGTTGTCATACTTGGAACGGGTCCTGCGGGACTTACGGCGGCACTCTACACCGCCCGGGCCTTTCTGTCGCCCCTGGTGCTCGAAGGGCCCCAGGCGGGAGGCCAGCTCACGATCACCACGGATGTGGAAAACTTCCCGGGATTTCCGGAGGGGATCACCGGCCCCGAGCTGATCGAGCGGATGCGGGCCCAGGTCATTCGTTTCGGGGCCCGGATCGAGACCGCCATCGTGGAGAAGGTTGAAAAAATGGCCGACGGGAGCTTCAGGATCGCCATCGACGACGGCCGGGAGATCCTCGCCTGGACGGTGATCGTGGCGACGGGCGCCTCCGCGAAATTTCTTGGGCTCTCCTCGGAAAAGGCCCTGATGGGCGCCGGCGTCTCGGCCTGTGCGACCTGCGACGGCTTCTTTTTCAAGGGAAGGGAGATCGTTGTGGCCGGGGGCGGCGACACCGCCCTTGAAGAGGCGATCTTTCTGACCCGGTTTGCCTCGAAGGTGACCGTGATCCATCGCCGGGACACTCTCCGGGCCTCGAAGATCATGCAGGAAAAGGCCGTGGAAAATCCCAAGATCGGTTTTGTCTGGAACAGCGAGATCGTCGAGATCCTCGACGTGGCCAAGGGGCAGGTGACCGGAGTCCGGATCCGGGATGTGACCAATGGATCCGAGTCCATCGTGGCGTGTTCGGGTTTTTTCGTGGCCATCGGCCACAGCCCCAACACCGGGTTCCTAGGCGGCCTTGTCGAGGTGGACGCCACGGGGTACCTGAAGACCGTCTCCGGATCGAAGACCTCCGTTTTGGGACTTTTCGCCGCCGGCGACGTCGCCGATCCGGTCTACCGGCAGGCGATCTCTGCGGCGGGGTCGGGATGCATGGCCGCCATCGACGCCGAACGCTATCTCGAGTCCAGCGGGGTCGAAAAGGCCGACATCAGGAAGGAATGATCGGGTGAAAGCTCTCAGGATTCTCTCTCTTCTTGTGTTCATCGGTCTCGTTTATCTCGGCGGTGACCTGATTGCAAACAATGCCGCCTTTACCAACGATCCCGGGGCGCTCGCCAGGCTCAAGGTTTATTTTACGCTCAACCGATCCTGGACTGACGGGGGGTATCCCCTGCCGGAGGTGGCCTCCCGGATCTTCTACGGTGATCCCCAAAAGCTTCGGACAAATATCGACCACGCCATTGGAACCTTTTCCGGCTGGCACGTCAAAAGCCGGGCGGAGGACCGGATCGTGGTGCGGGTCGCCCAGTCCTTCTGGCACCGGGGGTCGACGGTCGAGATCGGGCTCCTTCCTGTCCCGGGAGGTCTCCGGATGGAGATCTCCGCCGTCTCCGACTCCTCCTCCGCCGATCTCGGAGCCGACCGGAACTATATCCTGAACCTCTATCACGCGATCGGAGAAGAGAATGCCATCCATCCTCCGGTCTGACCGGACCGCCTTCCTGTGGCGGCTCCTGCTGGGGGCACTTCTGTCCGGAGGGCTCTTGTGGTGCGGGGTGATCCCGGCTCCGGCGGATGAGCCCATTCCTCCTGCGACGGGCTATTCGACGCTGGCTCTTCCGGTGTCGAACTTCGGTTTTCGCGGGGTGGCCCGGGACCGTTTCGGGACGCTCTACCTCTCCTCCACCCTCAAGAATGGACTCTTTGTGCTCCCCCCCTCCTGCCGGAACGAGGACTGCGCGACGCTTGTCCCGCTGGCTCCATCCCTCTCCGATCCGGGGGACGTGGTGGCCGACCCGGTTCACGGAGGCGCCTATGTGCTCCTGCGGATGGGCGATCGGGTGGACTATTTGCCCAGAGGCTGTCTCTCCTCCGCCTGTCTTCGAATCTATTCCCTGCCGGAGCGGCCAGCCTATCCCTTCCGGGCGGTCTACGATACCGGAAGGCAGAGGCTGGCCGTCCTGGACCGGCTCTCCAACCGGATCGTCCTTCTTTCGGGCTCCTGCCGGAGTGGCCGTTGCCTCTCCTTCCTTCCGCTTCCCTCCGGAAGCGGCTCTCCTTCGGGCCTCGCCTTAGACCCGAAGCGGGACGACCTGTGGGTCACCTACAGCCGGGGCCTTCTGGCGCGAATCCCCTCCTCCTGCCGGCGCCTCTCCTGCGAGCTGTTGTTTCCGCCAGCCCTCTCGGGCCTTGTCCTCTCCTCCCCCGCCGTCTCGAAGAAGGAGGACAGGCTCTACCTTTCTGCGAAGGGCGGAGGGGCGCTGGGGTGGGTCGACCTCGCAGAAAAGGCGCCTAAGCTTCGCATGACGACGATCGAGCCGACCTCCGGCAAGATCGTCCGCCTTGTACCCCTCCCCTCCGGGGGGGTCTATCTCGTCACGGGGGGGGAGCATCCCCACGGAGGATTTTTTAGGGCGACGACTGCCTGCAAGGAGGGCTGCTTCGATCTCCGCCTCTTTCCGGGCTCCAACGGGACGCCGTCGTCACTCTCGCCCGGAGGCCATGACGATCTCTGGATGACCGTCGACGACCGGGATACCCTTTTTCGCCTTCGTCTCTCCTGCCACCCCTCGGGAGCGGTCCTCTTAAAGCCGTGTGTGGGGAAGATCCCCTTCGAAAAGATCGAGACGCTCTATCACGCCCGCTACCACCAGGAGATCCAGGTTCCCTCCGAACCTTCTCCCGATCTCTCCCGTCCCTCCGACTAAACAGAGCCGGCCGGCCCGTCTTTCTCAAGGGACCGGCCGCGGGCTCTGTCCGCTACCGGGTCCTGGCCGAAAATGTCTATGTCATAGTGATTGCCGACGGCCGCCGCGATATGCAGACACTGTTACAATCGGTTTTCTCCCCCGCAACCGGGGAATTTCCCAAAGCCGCCCCTGCACCGTGTCGTACTGGACCTCCTTCGGTCCGCCGGGCCCCGCGCCCGGATGCTTCCCTCCCGGAGACAGAAAAAACCCGCTTCCAGCGAATATTCCATAGTTCCTGTTTTTTGATTTTCCCAATGAATAGTCGTAACATAAATCCAAATTCACGTTTTTGATCCGGAAGTTTTCAAAGGGGCGATGGCCGCAGCCGGGAGGTTTAGGGGAATGGCACCACGGAAGCACCGATGGGAGGAGGAACACTATCGCTTCGAGGCGATCTTCGAGTCGTCTGTCGATGCGATCCTCGCCGTCGACCCCATGCGCCATATCGTTCTGGCCAGCCCCTCCGTCTCCCGGATTTTCGGCTACGATCCCTCCGAACTCGTCGGCCGATCGATTTCGGTTCTCTATGCCCGGACCGACGACTTTGTCGAACAGGGGCGTCTCCGGTATTCGAAGGAGGCGGGAGAGAGCCTCATGGCCTATGAGGTCGACTACCGGAGAAAGGACGGATCGACCTTTCCCGGAGAAGCCTCCGGGCGCAAGATCCTCTCGGCGAAGGGGAGCGGGGCCATTGCCGGCTATATGGTGACCATCCGCGACATCTCCCGCCGGCGTCAGCTCATGAACGCGCTCTCCCGCGAGAAGGAGCAGTGGTTTGTCACCCTCAAGAGCCTGGGGGAAGGGGTGATCGTGGCCGACGACTCCGGCCATGTGACCTTCATGAATCCGGCGGCGGAGCTTCTGACCGGCTGGAGTTTTCTCGAGGCGTCGGGCCTTCCGGTGGAAGAGGTTTACGCCGCTACGGAGGAGGAGGGCGGAGAGAGGCGAACCGACCTGGTGGCGCGCTGTCTTGCCACCGGCCGGATGGTGGGCCTTGCCAACCATACAAGCCTTCTGACGCGGGATGGCCGGCGGCTGTCAGTGGAGGACTCCGCATCTCCCATCCGGGACGGAGAGCGGACGAGCGGGGTGGTCCTCGTCTTCCGCGACGTCACCGAAAAGCGAGAGATGGAGCGGCAGCTCGCCCATCAGGCCTGCTACGACTACCTCACCCAGATCCCCAACCGGGTCCTCTTCCACGACCGTCTCGATCAGACCCTCTCCCGGGCGAAGCGCTCGGGAACGCCCATGGCCCTTCTCTACATGGACCTCGACAGCTTCAAGGAGGTCAATGACACCTTGGGCCACGCGGCCGGCGACATCGTCCTCCAGGGAGCCGCCGACCGTCTCTCGAAGACGGTGAGGGCGGAGGACACGGTGGCCCGCATGGGGGGCGACGAGTTCACCGTGATCATGACGGGATTTACCGCTCACGAAGAGGTCGTGACGACGGTCGGGCGCATTTTCGAGAGCCTCTCCGCCCCTCTTCTGGTGGGGGGGCAGGAGGTCTCCGTCTCGGCCAGCGTGGGTGTGGCGATCTTTCCCGGAGACGGCGAGGATGCCGACAGGCTCCTCAGAAATGCCGACATCGCCATGTACAAGGCCAAGGAGCGCCGGGGAAACGCCGTGGAGTTTTTTCGTCCCGAGCTCACCTCCGAGCTTGAGGAGCGGGTGACCCTCTCCGGGGCTCTTCGGAAGGCCGTGGACCGCTCCCAGCTTTACCTCGAGTTTCTTCCCGAGGTGGAGGTGGCGACCGGGAGGGTCCGGGGAGTCGAGGCTCTGGTCCGATGGCGCCACCCGTCGCGGGGGAGCCTTCTTCCCGGGGACTTTCTTCCTCTTGCGAAGAGAGCCGGGCAACTTCCCGAGATCACGGACTTTGTCCTAAAAGGCGCAGCTCAGGTCGCCCGGAGCTGGCAGGCGCCACCGGGCCTCCCCCTTCCGCCGGTCTCGGTCAACATCTCTCCTCTGGATCTCAAGGTAGCGCGTGCCTTTCCTGCCCGCCTTCGGGAGGTCCTCTCCGTAACGGGGCTCTCTCCCGAACGTCTCGAAGTCGAGATCGCCTTTCCCGATGGAGCTATGGGAGATCTGGCCCCTGTTCTCCGGGAGATCCGGGAGTGCGGCGTGGGGATCGTTCTCGACGACTTCGGACAGGGCGTCCTCTCTTTAGATCTTCTCCGGTCGGGACTTTTCGACCGGATCAAGCTCTCCCGGGCACTCTCTCCCGTCTCCGGACTCGATCCGAGGGGGGCGGCGATCCTCCGGGCGGTGACGGGCCTCGGGCGGGATCTGGGGGTCCCGGTCTCGGCCAAGGGAGCCGAGAGCCGGGAGGCGGTCCGGCTCCTCCGGGATCTCGGTTGCCGGATCGTCTCCGGATACGGGTATTCGCGTCCGCTTCCCGAAGGGGAGATCGGAGATCTTCTCCGGTCGGGAAGAATCTTTCCCCTGTCAGACGAGCCAGACTTGCGAGGAGAATGAGCATGGAGCCTGCGCCGAAGAGGGAAAAGGGCGGGAAGATCGAGAGGATCGAGCGATCTTTGTCGGCCTTTCTCCTGAGGGAACGGGGGGTCAGGTTCCCCTATCTCCTCTCCCTGGCCATCGTGGCGATGGCCTTTGCTCTCAGGCTTTTGATCGCCCCCGTCACTGCGGGACTCCAGTACATCACCTTCTTCCCCGCCGTCGCCCTCTCGGCCATCCTGGGCGGGTTGCGGGCGGGGCTCTTCTCGACCCTCCTCGCTATCCCCCTGGCCACCTTCGTCTTTGTCGCTCCCTACTGGAGCCTCTCCTGGGATATGGTGGAAAGAAGTTTCTGGTCCAACCTCGTCTTCCTTGCCGACGGCGCCCTGGTCTCCTTTGCCATCTCCCTTATGCAGAGGCTTCGGAGAAAGGCCGAGAGCCGGTTCGATGTGGCGCGGGAGAGCCTTGAGAGCCTCACGCAGAAGAACCGCTCGATCCAGAGGGTCTTCGACAACATGTTTCCCTACGTGGCCCTTCTCGACCTCGATGGCAAAATCGTCGAGATAAGCCGGACCCTCATCGAAAAGGAGGGGCTGAAGGCGGAGGATCTCGCGGGGACATCCTTTGCCGACCGGAGGCGGTGGAGTTACGATCCGGAGGTCTATGCGAGTCTTCTCGCGGCTCTCTCCCGGGCCCGGGCAGGGGAGACGGTCCGCTACGATACCCGGATCCAGACGGCAGACGGCCACCAGTTCGTCGATCTCCAGGTGGCCCCGGTCCGGGACGAGGCCGGGCGTATTGCGGCCCTTCTCCTTTCCTCCGTCGATATCTCGGTCCGGGAGGAGGCTGTCAGGAGGCTTAAAGAGAGCGATGATCGCTTCAGGACCCTCTTCGATGCCGCCGCCGACGGGATCCTGATCGTCTCGGAGGACGGGAAGATCGAGGATCTGAACCCGGCCATCGGAGCCTGGCTGGGATATGCCCGGGAGGAGATGCTCGGACGGGAGCTTTCTTCCTTCCTTGCGCCCCCCTACGACGAGGGGTTCGGGGAGCGCTGGAGGAAGGTGGAGAGTGCGGGACGGGGGCTCTTCGAGTCGGCCTACCGGAAGAAGGATGGAACGTCTCTCCCGGTCGAGGTGAACACGATCCGGGTGCAGGTGGGGGAGGTCTGGAAGCATCTCTCCCAGGTGAGGGACGTCACGGAACGTCGGCGGGTCGAGACGGAGCTCCGGATCGCGGCCATCGCCTTCGAGTCGGCCGAGAGCATGATGGTGACCGATGCCTCTTCCCGTATCCTCCGCGTGAACCGGGCCTTCATCACCTCGACGGGGTTCTCCGAGGAGGAGGTGATCGGACAGACTCCCCGTATCCTCAAGTCGGGACGCCACGACCTGGCCTTCTACCGGGCGATGTGGGAGGAGATCGCCCGCACCGGATACTGGCAGGGGGAGATCTGGGACCGGAGAAAAAGCGGGGAGGTCTATCCCAAGTGGCTCACGATCACCGCCGTCCGCGATCCGGAGGGGAGGGTCACTCACTACGTCGGCTCCCATACCGATATCTCCGACCGGAAGTCGGCGGAGGAGGCGATTCGGACCCTGGCCTTCCACGATCCCCTGACGGGCCTTCCCAACCGCCGCCTCTTCTTCGACCGGCTCGACAAGGCGCTCGAGGCCGCTGCCCGTTACGGAAGGCGGGGGGCCCTCATCTTTGTCGATATCGACAACTTCAAAGTCCTGAACGACACCCGGGGCCATGCCGAAGGCGACGACCTGCTCGTCGAGGTGGGAAGGCGACTTGCCGGGTGCATCCGGCAGGCCGACACCGTGGCCCGGCTGGGGGGCGACGAGTTCGTGGTCATGTTCGAAAACCTCTCCTCCGATCCACTTGTGGCGGCGAGCGAGGCGGAGCTCCTGGCGGTCAAGCTCGTGGAGGCGCTCCGGGAGCCCTACCTCCTCGGATCCTCCCACTACCGGGCGACGACCAGCGTGGGCGCCGCCCTCTTCGACGGCCGCGAGGGGGGGCGGGAGGAGATTCTCCGGCAGGCCGACCTCGCCATGTACCAGGCCAAGCGCTCAGGAAAGAATGCCTTCCGCTTCTTCGATCCGGAGACGGAGGCCCTTCTCAGAAGCTGGGCAGTGCTTTCGCAGGATCTCCAGGAGGCCCTGGAGAAGGGGCAGTTCCGCCTCTTCTACCAGCTCCAGGTGGAGAGCGGGGGACGGATCTGCGGGGCGGAGGCGCTTATCCGGTGGATCCACCCGGAGCGGGGGATCGTGGGGCCCGACCTCTTCATCCCGGCGGCGGAGGAGTCGGGCCTGATCGTCCCTCTGGGCCGTTTTGCGATGGAAGAGGCCCTGGCCGCCCAGGCCCGCTGGATCGCGGGAGATCTCCTGCCGAAAGAGTTCTCCCTGGGGGTGAATCTCTCCGTTCGGCAGTTCCGGGAGAAGGGGTTTTGCGGGGAGATCCGGGAGGCGCTTCTGCGCCACGAGGCCGATCCCTCCGGGATCGTCTTCGAGATTACCGAGTCTCTCCTGATCGAGGGGCCCGAGACGGTCGGACGGACGATCGACGAACTCAAATCTCTCGGGCTCTCCTTTTCCATCGACGACTTCGGGACGGGTTACTCCTCGCTGCAGTACCTCCGGAGGCTTTCCATCGACCAGATCAAGATCGACCGCTCCTTCGTGAAGGATCTCGGGACGAGCGGAGGGGACCGGACGATCGTCTCCACCATCATCGTTCTGGCGAAGGCGCTCTCCCTCGAGATCGTTGCCGAAGGGATCGAAACGGAGGAGCAGAAGAGGATCCTCGAGGAGTGCGGATGCACGCGGTTCCAGGGCTATCTCTTCGGAAGGCCGGTTCCCGAGGAGGAGTTCCTGGCGAGGCTTTCCCGGAGTGCGGACGTGGACGTCGAAGATGTCTGTGAGAGGTGAGTGTGAGGAGCGTGGACGGAGGAAACAGGAGTTATGGACAGGACAGGACAGGACAGGACATTCTTCCTAAGATCTTCTTCTGGAACGAGAACTTCGAGACGGGCTACGCCGAGGTCGACCGCCAGCACCGGGGGCTCGTCGAACTCGTCAACCGGCTTCCTGCCCTTTCGGCGGGGCTTCCCGGATCTCCTTCCCTCTCCGATGCGCTAGATGAACTCAGGTCCTATGCTGCCGTTCACTTCGGGACTGAGGAGAGCCTCTGGGAGCGTCTTCCAAGAGAGGGACCCCTCGAATCGCTCCTCGTGCTCCACGAGGAGGAGCACCGGGAGTTCGCCCGGAAGATAGGAGAGATGGGACGGGCGGTGGGGCCCGGGGACGTGCCGGGGGTCGTGCTCTTTCTGACCCACTGGCTCGCCCGCCACATCCTCGAGAGCGACCGCCGGATGGCCCTCGTCCTGCGGGGGGTGGAGGGGGGGCTCTCCCCGGAAGAGGCGCTCGCCTCCTCCGATCGGGGGCTCGATATTACCGCCACCTTCACCCGGACAGTCCTGTCGATGTACGACTCGGTCGTTGAACAGGCCCTCCGGCTTATCGAGGAGATCGAGCGAAGAAGGTCCGCGGAGGCCTCGCTTCGTCTCATGGGTCAGCTCTTCGAGAGCGTGCGGGACGGGATCCTTCTCATCGCCCCCGACGGGACGATCGTGGATGCGAACCCCTCCTTCTGTCGGAGGCTCCTCTTACGGAGAGAGGCGCTCGCCGGGCGTTCCCTTTTCCGGGGCGACCCCGCCCTCTTCGACCTCGAAACCCTCTTTCGGGCCTGGAAGAGGGCAGGAGAGACGGGCCATTTTTCGGGGACGATCCTGGCCCGCTACGAGGGAGGAGAGACCGAGACCCTCTGGATGTCCCTCTCTCCCGTCAAGGATGAGAAGGGGGAGACGACCCATCTGACCGCACTCTTCGCCCCCGTCTCCTCGCTCCTCGCGGAGCGGAGTCTTCTGGCGGAGGAGGCCGGACACGACCCCCTCACGGGACTCGCCAACCGGCGACTGTTCGAGGAGCGCTTCGACCGGGCCCGCCAAGAAGCCTTCTCCGGGGGCCACCAGGGGGCGCTGATCCTAGTCGACCTTGACCGCTTCAAGGCGCTCAACGATCTTCGGGGCCATCCGGCGGGCGATCAGGTTCTCCGGGAGGCGGCTCGCCGGATGCAGGAGGCGGTGCGCCAGAGCGACACCGTGGCGCGTCTGGGCGGAGACGAGTTCGCGGTGGTCCTCTCCGGTCTCCACTCCGAGGGGGAGGCGGCCGCCCTCGAGCTCCGGACGATGGTGGAGAAGCTTCGGCTCTCCCTTGCGCATCCCTACGAGGTCAGTGTTCTGCTTGAGGACGGGGGGGAAAGGGCCTACCGCCACTCCTGTCCCTCGAGCCTGGGCCTCGCCCTCTTCGGAGGGGACTCTCTTGAGGAGTCCAGGGAGGTCTTCGCCCGGGCCGATCGGGCTCTTTACCGCGCCAAGCACTCCGGGGGAAACTGTGCCGTCCTGGGGGTGGAGGAGGCAGGGAGAGGCCCTTCGGCGGGATGAGCGACCGGGGCCGGATCCTTAATTTTTCGTTGGACGAGCTCTCCGGCTCCCGGTTAGAATGATCTTCCGGGGGAAATACGGGGCCATGGGGGCAACGGAGTTCCCCCCGGAGCACCCGGGAGAGCGCCCTCATGCCAAACCGCCTGGAAAACGAGACCAGTCCCTACCTCCGTCAGCACAAGGACAACCCCGTCGACTGGTATCCGTGGGGGGAGGAGGCCTGGGAAGAGGCCGCCCGAAGCTCCCGCCCCGTCCTCCTCTCCATCGGCTACGCCGCCTGCCACTGGTGCCATGTCATGGCCCACGAATCCTTCGAAAACCCCGAAACCGCAGCGCTCATGAACCGCCACTTCGTCAATATCAAGGTCGACCGGGAGGAGCGTCCCGACCTCGACATGATCTACCAGACCGCCCACCAGGTGCTGGCCCGTCGGGGCGGCGGGTGGCCTCTGACCGTCTTTCTGACCTCCCGGAAGGTGCCTTTTGCCGCCGGGACCTACTTTCCCCCCACATCCCGCTTCGGTCTTCCGGGGTTCTCGGAGATTCTCGAGCGCATCCGTAGCTTTTACGAGGAGCATCGAAGCTCCCTTGAAAGCCCTGACAACCGCCAGATCGTGGAGGCGCTCGAGAGTCTCTCCCCAAAAAGGGCAGAGGGGACGACCCTCTCCCCGGCTCCCGTCGAAGCCTTCAGATCCCATCTGCGGACATTGTTCGATCCCGTGGACGGCGGCTTCGGGGGGGCGCCGAAGTTTCCCCATGCCCAGGGGCTGTCCTTTCTTCTCGACTCTCCGGATCCCTCAGACCGGGAGATGGCTCTTTTCACCCTCCGAAAGATGGCGGGGGGCGGCCTCTTCGACCAGATCGGAGGAGGGTTCGCGCGCTATAGCGTCGACGATCGATGGGAGATCCCCCACTTCGAGAAGATGCTCTACGACAACGGCCCGCTTCTGGGCCTTTATGCCCGGGCTTTTCGCCTGACGGAGGAGCCGTTCTTCCGCCGTGTGGCCGAAATGACGGTCGAATGGGCCATGAGGGAGATGCGCTCCCCCGAGGGGATGTACTTCTCCTCGCGGGACGCCGACTCCGAGGGGGAGGAAGGGCGTTTCTACCGGTGGACGCGGGAGGAGGTCGACCGGGCGCTGTCGGGGATCGAGAGAAGGGCCGCTTACGCCTGTCTTGGATTTGACCGTCTGTCCAACTTCGAGGGTGCCTTCTGGCATCCCGTCCTCGCCCGGACTGCCCATGAGTGGGCCCGGGAGGAGAGTCTTCCGGCCGAAGAGGCTGAAGCGGCCCTCGAAGGAGCCCGGAGGCGGCTCTTCGAACTTCGCTCCGGCCGGATCGCCCCCGGTCTCGACGACAAGCTCCTGACCTCTTGGAACGCCCTCTGGGCCCGGGGGCTTCTTGAAGCGGGCCGCCATCTGGGGCGGGAGGATTGGGTGAAGGAGGGGCGCGAGGTCAACCTGGCGATCGGCCGGCACATGTGGAAGGAGGGAAGGCTTTTTGCCGTGCGCGCCGGAGGGTTGAGCCGGCTTGCCGGCTATCTTGACGACTACGCCTTCCTTCTCGAGTCTCTGGAGGAGGAGTTGTCTTCGGTCTTCTCGGAGGAGACGCTCTCCTTTGCCGGAGAGGTGGCCCGGACCCTTCGGGACCTTTTCGAGGATCGGTCGGAGGGGGGGTTCTTTTTTACCGCCCGGGACCACGAGGAGCTTCCCGTACGCACAAAGCCCGGCCACGACCAGTCCCTCCCCTCCGGGAACGGATCGGCTGTCCGCGGGCTCCTTCGGCTGGGATCTCTTTTGGGGGAGGCCGAGTTGATCGAGTCGGCCGACCGGGCGCTCCATCTCTTTGGAGGAACATTCAATGTCAGGCCCGAAGGCTACGACACCCTCCTGTCGGCCCTGTCCTTCTGGAACGCAGGAGCCCCGGTCGCCCTTCTCTGGGGCCCAAAGGCAGATGTCTGGCAGAGGGAGACGGCCCTTTCCGCGCCCCTTGTCTGGACGGTTCGTGCAAGGGAGGGAAGCGCGGTCTCCGGAAAGCCGGCCCCGCTCGCCGGGACAACCCGTGGCACCCTTTGCGGAAGCTTCGGGTGCCTTCTTCCGGTCGACGACGATCGGGAGCTCTTCATGAAAGGAGTTGAAGAACATGCCATCTGACGATTCGGTGCTTGATGCGGTGGTGCTCGAAACGGGTCCCGACCCCTCTTTCGCCGTCATCTGGCTCCACGGGCTCGGGGCCGACGGCCACGACTTCGAGGGGGTCGTTCGGGAGATGGATCTTCCGGAGACGCCGATACGGTTTGTCTTTCCCCATGCTCCGGTCATGCGGGTAAGTGTCAACGGAGGCGCTCCGATGCGGGCGTGGTACGATGTGGCAAAGCCCGATATCTCCCGCCATCCCGATATCGCCGGTATGGGGCGCTCGGTGGCGCAGGTGGGCCGCCTTGTCGACCGCGAGATCTCGCAGGGGATCCCCCGCGAGAGGATCGTCCTGGCGGGGTTTTCCCAGGGGGGGGTGATTGCCCTTCTGTCCGCTTTTTCCCGGGGACTTCCCCTCGGCGGTGTTCTGGCCCTTTCGACCTACCTCCCCCTCTCTCCCGAGGTCGCCCTCTCCGACAGCCCGGCCCCCCTTCTCATGATCCACGGGACAGAGGATCCGGTCGTTCCTTTTCGCCTCGGAAAGGAGAGCTTCGAACGGGTCGTGGCACTGGGCGGGGCCGGAGAGCGCCGCTGGATCGACTACAGGATGGGCCACTCCGTCTGCCTCCCCGAAATCGGGGAGATCGCCTCCTGGCTTGGGAAGATCATGGAAGAAGGGTGATGACGACCTCCAGTCCATGAAAGTCGTTAGGCCTCGATGCAGGCTCCAAACCTCCATCAACCCCTGAAGAGGTGTCAGTAAGGGTGCCCTGTGTTTCGTGAGAGTTTGCCCTGAATGCCGATGTCGAAAACGCGATCCGGGAAATTGCCGTGGCATCGAAAGAAGGTTGCAGTCATTTCGGCCAAGCCTTCGGCACCCTGGCGGGAGTCGAGCCTGTTCGCTGAGGTGCCCTTCGCAAAGCTTCCGGGTCAAGGATACTGGGTTACATGGGGTTATTTAAGGATGCAGATGGAAGCATTTGTCTGTGCAGTGGAAGAGCGTCTAGAGACTCTTGCCGATTCCGATAGGGGGCGACAGATGACCGCCTACCTTCTCGATCAGTTCGAGTTCCTGGGTCTTTCAGCCCCTGTCCGGAGAAAGGCGGTGAGAGACCTGATCCGGCAGAAACCGGCAGATGGCTCTGAACTCGTTAAGACAGCCAGGCTTCTCTGGGAAAAGCCGCAACGGGAGTATCGATACACGGCCATCGATCTTCTCAAGCAACATAATCGCCTCCTGAAACTGGAACACCTCCCGGCAATTCGGGAGCTTTTGCAGCGTGACTCCTGGTGGGAAACAGTGGATGGGCTTTCCGGAGTGATCGGCATGATCCTGCAATCGGAGCTCAACGCGAATGTTCAGAGGGTCATGGATGAATGGGTCGCCCATCCTGACCTTTGGGTTCGGAGAGCGGCGATGCTCCACCAACTGGGCTGGCGCCTGAGAACGGATGAAGGAAGGCTGGAAAAGTATGCCCTTGTACTGGGGGAGGAAAAGGAATTTTTCATCCGGAAGGCAATCGGTTGGGCGCTTCGGGATTATGCTCGCTGGAATCCACAATTCGTTCGTTTGTTCATCAGTCAGAATATCCGGCGCCTTTCGAGTTTGACGGTTCGCGAGGCGAGCAAACACCTGTAGGGTCTTTTCACATCCTCCACGAAATGTCTTTTCTCTTCCCGGCATTGGTCGACATCCTTTTTATCTATCTTTGTAATAATTAAAATTTTTCATTATTATTAATATCGTTCTTTTTAAAATGCTTGTATGTGTTTTTTAAAAAATGAAGGGACATGCTACGATGGGGGTGTGAGGAAGTCGTCGCTCCCCGAAAGGGGGAGGCGCTGTGGAAGGCTCTCCGGGAGAATCCGGGGGCCACAGGAAGGAGAGGGCTCTTGCTTGATCCCCGGGAGATCAACCGCGTCGTCAATGCGGTCAGGGAATATCGAGATCTTCTTGAGAAGACCTCCCTTGTCGTCGACCGGCTCCAGGAGACCAGGGCCGAATGGGACAGGGCGCTGGCCGAGCGGGACCTTCTCCGGGAGGAGTCCGGGAGGCTCTCCGCCGGCATCGCCGGCTTCAAGGAGGACTTTCAGATTCTTCACATTCGGGAGGCCCGGTGGGCAAACGCCGTCGGAGGCCTCAACCTTGAGCTTCCCTTTCTTGTGGACGAGCTTTGGACGGTTCTTGGCCGGCACCGGAATCGGGGGGCCTGAGGTGAAGGCATTCGGTCAGGGAAGGCGGTTTCCCCCGCCCTTTGGGGAAGGCGATGTCGTCAGGGACGGTAGAGCCCGGAAGGCGCGGCCGTTCTTGTTTAAAATCCATGCGGGGTCGAGTTTTTAAAACGCGATTCTTTCTTCAAAGGTCTTCGATGACGTCAGATGTGGGCATTCATGATCGTTTTTTCAAGACCAAACTGGGTCTTTCAAAGCCTCTCGGGGAGGTTCTCAAGGCCTTTCTTCCGCCGTCGGTTGCCGACAGACTCGATGCGGGATCCCTCGTCTTCCTTCCCACCGAATCGATGGGGGAAGCCCTCGGAGGATCCTTCATGGATCTGGCCTTTTCGGCGCGTTTTGACGGTGTAGAGTGCCGGGTTCAGATCATCGTCGAGCACAAGAGCGCGCCGGATGCGGGAACTTATTTCCAGGTGGCCCATTATGCGACAGGGCTCTGGCTCCGGAGTCTCCGGGAGGGAAAGTCTCCGCTCCCGGTCCTGCCTGTCCTTTTCTATCATGGAGTCAGACCCTGGGATCTTCCCGAACGGCTGTCGGATCTTCTTGGGACTCCATCCTTTCTGAAGGGAGGCATTCCGGACTTTTCTCTCACGATGATCGACCTGGGACGTATCGAGGATGAGGAGATCCGGCGCAGGGTTTTGGACCTGGACGGCGTTCTTGCGCTTCTGGCTCTCAAATATATTTTCGGTGACCCGCAGGTATTCCTCCGGGTCCTTTTCCGGGAGGTTCGGGCAAGAAATGCGGCGTATGATATAATGAAGCCCGAACTTGCCTATATTGCAGGCTATCGCGGGATAAATCGTCCGGAAGGGCTCAAGACACTTCTGGACCCCATCTTGGCGGAGGAAGGAATGGCGGCCAATATTGTCGATGAATGGATTGAGCAGGGGATTGAGCAGGGAATCGAAAAAGGGATCGAGCAGGGGATCGAAAAAGGGATCGAGCAGGGGATCGAAAAAGAAAAGAATCTCGTTGTCAAAAATCTTCTGAGGCAGGGTCTTTTGACAGAGGAGCAGATCGCGGCCGTCGTCGGCGTTGATCCATCCCGTGTTCGGGAAATCAGGGATGGAAATGGCTGAGAGGTTCGCGAGGCGAGCAAACACCTGTAGGGTCTTTTCTCTTCCCGGCATTGGTCGACATCCTTCCTGAAGGGAGGCATTCCGGACTTTTCTCTCACGATGATCGACCTGGGACGTATCGAGGATGAGGAGATCCGGCGCAGGGTTTTGGACCTAGACGGCGTTCTTGCGCTTCTGGCTCTCAAATATATTTTCGGTGACCCGCAGGTATTCCTCCGGGTCCTTTTCCGGGAGGTTCGGGCAAGAAATGCGGCGTATGATATAATGAAGCCCGAACTTGCCTATATTGCAGGCTATCGCGGGATAAATCGTCCGGAAGGGCTCAAGACACTTCTGGACCCCATCTTGGCGGAGGAAGGAATGGCGGCCAATATTGTCGATGAATGGATTGAGCAGGGGATCGAGCAGGGAATCGAGCAGGGAATTGAGCAGGGAATCGAAAAAGAAAAGAATCTCGTTGTCAAAAATCTTCTGAGGCAGGGTCTTTTGACAGAGGAGCAGATCGTGGCCGTCGTCGGCGTTGATCCGTCCCGTGTTCGGGAAATCAGGGATGGAAATGGCTGAGAGGATCTTTGCAAACGGAGAGTATTGTTCGATTGGCGGGCAAAAACGATAGGATCTCTGTGCTGAAATTCCTCTTTTTCCATGCTTCGGCCGAAAGATCTGCCTCTGCTGAAGTCAAACATCTCACTTGCGCAGGAAGATCTCTCAAAGAATGGCTTCCCGCGATCCTTTCAGGATCGCTTTTTCTGTTGCTGGGCATGCCAGCCTTGGCTATCCCCTCTCCGCTCTCGAATGGCCCTTCCGATCCCCGTCTCCTCTCCGTCGTCTCCCGTGGCTCGACTGTCACGATGCTCTTCCGGATGCCCAAAAAACCTTCGGGGGTCTATCTTTTTCTGTCTGTGGACGGAAACAGGCTCCTGGGCCGCCGGATCGTTCCCGGTGCCGCCCTCTCTCTTTGTGTCGGGAATCTCTCCTCCGGGAGCCATCAGTTTGGCTACCAGACCGCCCGGGCTGACCACATCGTTTTGACCGATCCGCTTGTCGTCCCTGTCACCCTTTCCGGAGGGGCCCCGTTCGACTGCCCTCCCGGCAAGTCTGGCCGCTGAGTAAGGACAGCCCGCCTTGGCGATCCGACCTCTCGTTTCCCATCTCGACCCTCTCCTCCGGACGCCTGCGCAGACGGTCGATCCCGTCTCTCCCGAGGTCCGCGCCGCGGTCAGGGATCTTTGGGACACGCTGGCCACCCAGAAGGGCGTAGCCATGGCGGCACCCCAGATCGGCCTCTCCATGCGTCTTTTTGTCTTTGATCTGAAGCGCCCCCGAGAAAAGGGCGGGCCGCCCACCCGGGGCCTTCTCGTCAACCCGAAGCTTGAGAGCCGGAGCGGGGCCATTCCCGTTATCGAGGGGTGTCTCTCCTTTCCGGGGCTCGATCTTGCGGTACGCCGGCCAGAGAGGGTGGTGGTAAGCGGATACGATCTCGACGGGAAAAAGATTGTCATCGAGGGGGGAGGGCTCTTTGCCCGGATGGTGGAGCACGAAACGGACCATCTCGATGGTCGGCTCCTTCCCGACCGGCAGGGCACTGTATCCTCGGTTCTTTCGTACATGCGAAGACGGCGATGGGAAAACGGGCAGAGGGAGATGCGGTGAGCGGCTTCGAAAAAATGCGGACGGTTTTCATGGGAAGCCCCGAGTTTTCTGTTCCGTTCCTTGAGGCACTTGTCTTGTCCGGATTCGATCTTCGCGGGGTGGTGACCCAGCCTGACCGTCCAAAGGGCCGGGGGCAGACGGTGGTTCCCGTAGCGGTCAAGCGCTGGGCACTCGATCACGGGATTGGTGCAGTCTCCCCCGCCTCGCTTCGGGACGCTTCCGGCCGGGAATTTCTCGACCTGTGGTCTCCCGAGCTGATCGTTGTCGTGGCTTATGGTAAAATATTGCCCGGAGAGGTTTTGGATTATCCTTCCCGGGGATGCGTGAATGTCCATGCCTCTCTTCTTCCGGCTTTCCGGGGAGCCTCTCCCATCGTCTGGGCGATCAAAAGCGGAACGGCGACGACAGGGCTCTCCCTCATGTGTCTTGATCGGGGGATGGACACGGGGCCGGTCTTCTCGAGCCTTCCGATTCCTGTCGGAGACCGCGAGACGACCCTCTCTCTTTCCGCGAAGATGCTGGAGCTGGGGCCGGCCTTCATGGTGGAAGGTCTTCGGGGGTACCTCTCCGGAGAGCTTAAGCCTGTCCCGCAGCCTCCGGAAGGGACGCTGGCGCCTCTTCTGGCAAAGGAGCACGGCCGAATTTCCTTTGCCGGAACGGCCCTCTCCGTCGACCGCCACGTGAGGGCGATGAATCCCTGGCCGGGCGCTTTTTTCTCCTCCTCTATCGGAACGGTAAAGGTCGGGGCGGGAGAGGTCGTTCGAGTTGCGGGAGACGGGGCTCCGGGAACCCTTCTCTCCCTCTCCCCGGAAGGGTTTGACATTGCCTGCGGGGAGGGCGTCTACCGCATCGGTTCCCTGCAGCGGGAAGGGGGCCGTATGCTGACCGCAAGAGAGTTCATGGCCGGCCGGCATTTTTCTCCGGGAGAGACCTTCTCCTGATGATGTGAATTTTTTCGACAGACCGTGAGACATTCATTTTTCCGGGAGAGGGCGAGATGGCCCGACCTCCCGGGGGAGCCTTTCCGACAATGTTCAATTCGTTCAAGACTGTCATTCTTCTGGGGCTTCTCACAGGGTTCCTTCTTGTGATCGGAAGGCATCTCGGCGGCAATGGAGGGATGGTGATTGCCCTTCTTTTCTCGCTCGGAATAAACTTTTTCTCGTGGTGGTATTCCGACAGGATCGTCCTGTCCATGTACGGCGCCCACGAGGTCGGTCCGGAGACGGGAAATGAAAAAATCCGGGAGATCCGGGAGATGCTGTCGCGCCTGGCGCAACGCGGAGGAATCCCCGTCCCCCGCCTCTACATCATTGACGACCCTTCCCCCAACGCTTTTGCGACGGGACGTGATCCGTCCCATGCCGCGGTGGCCGTCACTACGGGGATCATGGACCTCATGACCACGGAGGAGCTCTCGGGTGTTCTGGGTCACGAGTTGACCCATGTGATCAACCGGGATACGCTCATCTCGACCGTGGCGGCATCCCTGGCGGGCGCTGTCACCATGCTCGCAAGCATGGCACAGTGGGCGGCCCTCTTCGGGGGCAGGGAACGGGAGGAGCGTGAAGGAGGAGGGTGGAGCGACCTCCTCATGGTCATTCTCGCGCCGATTGCCGGCATGCTGGTGCAGATGGCGATCTCCCGATCGAGAGAGTTCTCGGCCGATGACGGAGGAGCGAAGCTCTGCGGGAACCCCCTCTTTCTGTCACGGGCCCTGGCCAAGCTCGAGCGGGGGGTCGAGGCGGTGCCCATGGCAGCCAATCCCGCCACATCTCACATGTTTATCCTCGAACCCTTTCATGCGGGAGGCCTCATGTCGCTCTTCTCGACACATCCTCCGACAAAGGAGCGCATTCGCCGGCTTGAGGCCCTGGCCGGCTCTTCTGTTCCCCAGCACAGGCATGCCTTTTAATGGGCTTCTCCAGAAACGGCCGTAACCTTCTGATCGCCCCCTCCATCCTGTCGGCCGACTTCCTCCGGCTGGGAGAAGAGGTCAAGTCGGCTGAGGAAGCCGGAGCCGATCTCTTCCACCTCGACATGATGGATGGCCATTTCGTTCCGAACCTGACCTTTGGTCCTCCTGTGGTGGCGGGGCTCAGAAAGATCACGACGCTCCCCCTCGAAGCCCATCTGATGGTTCTGCACCCCGAGATCTATCTGCAGGAACTGGCCGACGCCGGAATCGACCGGGTTACAGTCCATGTCGAAGCCACGACCCACCTACACTTTGTGCTGGCGCGCATCGGAGCCCTGGGGATGAAGGCCGGCGTGGCGCTCTCCCCGGCGACCCCGGTCGGGACGGTTGTCGATATCCTCGACATGATCGACCTTGTGCTGGTCATGACGGTCAATCCCGGCTTCGGAGGCCAGTCCTTCATTCCTCATTCCATAAAAAAGATTGCCGCCATGCGGACCCTCCTCGATGAGGCCGGAGCCCGCCACATCCGGCTTGAAGTCGACGGGGGAATCAAGGCCGGAAATCTTGCCCGGGTGGCGGACAGCGGGGCGGATACCTTCGTCATGGGGTCGGCCATCTTCGGCGACAGGCCCTGCAGTACGGTCTTCGGGGAGATCCGGGCGGTCCTCGCCCCACCCGGTTAAATCAAGAGGATCTTCCCCGGATAAAGAATATCACCCGGTGTCGTGTTGCAATTTTCGTTCGTGAAGGGTAAGTTGTCTTAATCGCAACCTTTGCGCAATACGCATTCTGGCGGATCTGGAGGCTCGGAAGTGGAGATACGGGAGACGTCTGACCGCTTTTCCGCCTTGTTTGACAGATTCCTTGCTAAGTTCGTCGACTATCTCGTCGCGCTCTCCCTCGAGCATGCGGGATTTCTTCTCGGGAGCTCCTGGCTTGCGTGGCTTGCGGCGACGGCATACCTGCTCATGGCCGATGGTCTTCCCGGAGGTCGCAGCCTGGGCAAGAGGCTGGCGGGGCTTCGCGTTCTTGGACACGGAGGAGAGGTCTGCAGCCTCTACGAGTCGACTCTTCGGAATTCCCCGCTAGGCCTTGCCTACATGCTGGGACAGATTCCCTGGGTGGGATGGATCCTCGCTCTGGCGGTCGTCTCCCTTGAGGGACTCCTGCTGGTCGGCATGCGTTCCGACAGGAGGCTGGGCGACGATCTGGCGGGAACGGCAGTGAAAAAAATTGCGGACAGGAGCCTCGGCTCCGGAGGCGGACCGGGAGTCGGAAGCTCGACTACCGGATCAACGGAATCACGGGTTCCCCAAGAGTAAAGGAAAAGGAATTGGGTCTCATTGCGAATCTTTTCGGCTTTCTTTCACAGGATCTGGCTATCGATCTTGGAACGGCCAATACCCTTGTCTACGTCCGCGAGCAGGGGATTGTCATCAATGAGCCTTCGATCGTTGCAATGGACCAGAAGTCCGGGACGGTACTCGCTATCGGCCGTGAGGCCAAGAAGATGCTCGGCCGGACTCCGGGGAATATTGTGGCGGTGCGCCCGGTCAGAAACGGCGTCATCGACAATCCCGACATCGCCCAGCAGATGCTCTCTTACTTTATCAACAAGGTTCACAGACGTTCGACCTTCGTCAGACCCCGCATGGTGATCTGCGTTCCTTCCCGCATCTCCCTTGTCGCTCAGAGGGCCGTCAAGGACTCGGCGAGGATGGCAGGAGCCCGGGAGGTCTACCTGATCGAAGAGCCCCTGGCGGCAGCTATCGGTGCAGGCCTCCCGATCATGGAGCCCTCCGGAAACATGGTCATTGATATCGGGGGCGGGACGACCGACGTTGCCGTCATCAGCCTCGGAGGAACGGTCTACAGTGAGTCTATCAAGATCGCTGGAGACCGGATGGACGAGGACATCATCGGCTACATCAAAAAGCATCACAACCTCCTTATCGGGGACTCCATGGCCGAACGCATCAAGATGGAGATCGGTTCGGCCTGTCCCCAGAAGGAGGACCACACCATGATTATCAAGGGTCGGGACCTCATCACAGGCCTTCCGAAGACTCTCAGGATTACCGAGGAGGAGATCCGCGGAGCGCTCTCGGACACGATCAACAGCATCGTCGCCATCGTCCAGAAAACACTCGAGAACACGCCTCCCGAGCTTTCAGCCGATATCATTGACCGGGGAATCGTCCTCACCGGAGGGGGCTCGATGCTCCGCGGTCTCGATATCCGGATCCGGGACGAGATCCGTCTTCCGATCATCACGGTCGACGATCCCCTGATTACTGTGGTGACCGGGACAGGGAAGACCCTTGAGGAGCTCGATGTGCTGAGGAAGGTTTCTCTCGGAGACTGAGGCGGGTTGAAACAGCCTACAAAAAGATCCTTGTCCGGAAAGCTTCTGCTGGCTTCTTCCGCCCTTCTTGCAGCCCTCGTTGTTGTGGGATTCTATCCCGACCTCTTCGAGCGGTGGATCCTTGATCCTCCCCTGTTAGCCATCCGCTCGCTCCTTTCGGGGGTGACGGGTGTCTCGCGGGAGACTTCGGGGTTTTTCGGCCATTACGTTGACCTCCTGGGTGTTCAGAAGGAGAACCTCCGTCTCAAGAACCAGGTGGCGGAACTCAACCGGGAGCTTGCCCATGAAAAGATCCTCAATCTCAGAACACGGGATCTTGAAGCGCTGCTGGGCATAAAGGCCCGTATATCCCAGAAGACGATCGCTTGCCACGTTATGGCGGAAACCTCAACAGACTCTCCTTGGACACTCCTTCTCGACTGCGGGAAGAACCGGGGGGTCGCTGTCAGGGATGGGGTGATCGGTTCCCGGGGTGTAGTGGGTTACGTTGTACGCGTCTTCGACGTTTTCTCCCAGGTTATCTGGGTCGAGGATCCACTTTTCGCTCTGGAGGGGCGCCTGACTGACTCCGGTCAGAAGGGGCTTGTCAGGGGACGGGGTGGGGAGCGGCCGCTTTCCTTGCGCTACATTCCCTCGTTGACGCATGTGGACAGGAGCAGCGAGGTTGTCACGACGGGTGAGGACGGATACTTCCCGCCGGAGGAACCGATAGGCACTGTCGTCTCCCTCGGCGACTCCGGCCACCGGATCTTTCAGACGATTGATGTGAAACCCGAGGAACGGCTCGGCGATCTCTGGGCCGTTTTTGTCTTGGTGCCTCCGCTTTCCTGGACAGCGAGCCCGCTTCTGGGCAAGGAGAGTCGGTGAATCTTCCCGCCCGGGCCCTCTTTCTGACGCTCTCTGTACTGATTCTTTTTTCGGCCGCGCGATGGTTGCCGTCTTTTTTGCAGGAGCTGAATTTTATCCCCGTTTTTCTCTATCTCTTGCTTAAGAAAAAACGGGCCGCGGAAGGGGTTTTCCTTGGAGCACTGGCGGGAGGTCTGACGGTGCTTGTTTTCCCGGGGCCTCCAGTGATCGTTGTTCTCCGATATGCATTTGAAGGATTTGTTGCCGGAAGGCTCCGGATTTCTGTGGGCGCTTCGGTGGGAAAACTCTATGGATTTCTCTGGATGATCATGGGGGTTGACCTGGGAATGGGGTTGCTCTCCCGCCTTATCCTGGACCATCCCCTCACGGTAGACCTATTGAAGGATTGGCTGACGATGGACGCAATCTCCGGAACTCTCGGCATGCTGTTCGTGTTTCTGGGGCGGCATTTCGGAGGAGCCGGGGGATTCCGTTCACAAAAACATCATGGCATTGGACTCCCGCTCTCTTAAAAAAAGGTTGCTGGGCACACCCAGGGCGCGTCTTCGCGGATTGCTCTTGCTGTTTTGGGTCGGCCTTTCGGTGGTGATCATCCGGCTCTATGTTATTCAGGTGATCAAGCACGGGCATTATCTCGCCCTGGCCCGGGAAAATATTGTAAAATCGACACCGATTCCCCCTCTTAGGGGGGAAATTACCGACCGGAACGGAGTCGTTCTTGTCCACAACGGCCCGAATTTTGCTCTTTTTGAGGTTCGGGGAGAGGTTCGCGACCGCCGCGAGATCTCCTGGGTTGCGACAGATCTCGGTATTCCGGTCACCCGTCTCCGTCGCTCCTTTCGCAAACTCGGCTTCGTTCTCCCTCCCCACGTTCCCCTGCCGCTTGCCACCGGGCTTTCGATGGCCCAGGTCGGCCGAGTCAACATGGATCTCTACCGTCTTCCCGGATTCTACATACAGGTCATGCCCCGGCGGATCTATCCCGAGAATAACCTTGCCGCCCACCTTCTGGGCTATGTCGGCTCTTTTACCCCCGACGATTTGAAGAGCTCCCTGTACCGGCATCTTCCCCCCGGGACTGGAGTCGGCAAGTCAGGAATTGAGAAGGAATACGATGCCATTCTCCAGGGGACCCCCGGAATGCGTCGCCAGCTCGTTAATTCTCACGGAACCATGGTCAAGAATCTCAGAAACAAGCCTCCGGGAGAAGGACAGTCCCTTCGCCTCACCATCGATGTGCGCCTTCAGTCTGTCGCCGAGCGTATGCTGGGAGATAGGAGGGGCGCCGTCGTCGCCCTGGACCCAAGAAATGGAGAGGTTCTGGCCCTGGCGAGCCATCCGGGCTATAGTCCGGGGGAGCTCTCTCAGGCGATGAGTACCGCTCGTTGGAACACCCTCGTGCGTGCCCCGGAGCATCCTCTGACCAACAGGGCGACCCAGGGACTCTACCCTCCGGGTTCGGTCTTTAAAATCGTCACGACGATGGCCGGTCTCATGGAGCACAAGCTCGACCCGGAGAAGTCCTTCCGGTGCGGAGGGACCTTTCGTGTCGGCTCCGTCATCTTTCACGACTGGAAAAAAGGGGGCCATGGGACGATCCATCTTCATAAGGCCATCGAGCAGTCCTGTGACATCTTCTTTTATACACTGGGGATGAAGGTGGGTCCCGATGCGATCGCGAGGGTGTCGAGACTCTTTGGGCTGGGATCGAAGACAGGGATTGACCTTCCCGCAGAGCTCTCCGGAACCGTTCCCGACCGGGCCTGGAAGAAGAAATATCTTCATGCCCCCTGGTATCCTGGCGAGACTCCCCCCATGGCGATCGGGCAGGGATTTCTCACGGTAACCCCGCTTGAAATGGCAAGGCTGATGGGTGTTGTGGCAATGGATGGGAAGATCGCAACGCCTCATCTCAGACTTGACGGGAGTTCGGAAAAGACTGTTTCCACAGCCCTTCCCGTTCAGGACTTTCCCATCATAAAGGCCGATCTCAGGGATGTGGTGGCAGCCCCCCATGGGACGGGCCATCCGGTGAATCTCCCCTTTTTCGCGATCGCCGGGAAGACCGGAACAGCTCAGGTCGTGAGCAGCAGGGGCGCGAACAAGTTGATCAAGCGTCCCAGGGCGGACTCCTGGTTTGTGGGCTTTGGTCCCTTTGATGCCCCTTCCATTGTTGTGGCGGTCCTGATCGAAAACGGAGGGGATGGAGGCGATGTGGCGGGTCCCGTGGCCCGTGAGGTCTTCCGGATGTACTATGTGATTCATGCGAAGGTTCCTTCATCCCGGACGACTCCCCCCCCTGTCCAGTCTGCCGGAAACTCGCTATGATCCCGCAGATCGGAGCCTATATACTGAAGGTTCATCCCGTTTTTATTGGGGTGCTGGGTGCTGTTATTGGAATCGACCTTCTGACGCTTTTTTCGGTGGTTCCCTATCTCGCCCTGAAACAGGGAATGTGGGTGGCTGTGGGGCTTGGGGTGGCACTGGGGATTTTCATGGTTCCCTACACAATCCTTGTCAAAAATGCGCGGGTGATCTATGCCGTGGTCCTCGCCCTCCTTCTTGTCGTTGTCATGGCGGGTCACCAGAGCCATGGGGCGCGGCGATGGATCGGTGTCGGGTGGTTTCAGATCCAGCCGTCCGAGTTCATGATCCTGGCGCTGATTCTATTCCTCACAGCCTATTTTCTTCGTGAGGGGAGGGATCTTCCGATGACTCCCGCGCTCTTTCTCGGAGGTGCGTTCGCGACGATTCTTCCTGCCATTTTGATTGCCCGCCAGCCGGATCTGGGAACGGCGGTGGAGCTCTCGATTATCTTCTCTGTCTATGTTCTGCTCAAGGGGATTCCTTCGCGGGTCGTGACCATCTTCCTTCTTGGCGGGCTGGCCTTCTTCCCCATTGCGTGGGAAGTGGTCTGGACGCATCTGCACGAGTTTCAGAAGGACCGGATCCGGGCCTTTGTCGACCCGTCATCCGATCCCTCGGGGCTCGGGTATCATACGATCCAGTCGATCGTGGCGGTCGGGTCGGGAGGCTGGTTTGGCCAGGGTCTGTCCGGCGCAACCCAGGTGCGCTACAAGTTTCTCCCGGGGGCCCATACCGATTTTGTCTTCGCTGTTTTTACCGAGGAATGGGGGTTTGCGGGAGGGCTCCTTTTTCTGGGGCTCATTGCCTATCTCGTCTGGTTTGCCGCCCGAACGGCCCTCGAATGTCGGGATCCGGTCGGTTTTTATCTGGCCTCCGGGGTGATGGGTTTTTTGCTTTTCAGTTTTCTGATCAATGCGCTGATGGTTCTCGGGGTCCTGCCTGTGGTCGGTGTTCCCATGCCTCTCATGAGTTATGGCGGATCGGCCATGATCATCTCTCTGGGATCTCTCGCACTTTTGCTGAACGTGCGTTTCTACTCGAAGAGGTAAGGCGGTCTTAGCCGCCTCCCTCTGGAGATAAGCTTCGACTCTCTGTGTGTCGATTGTCCGGGAGACTGTCTTTCCCGACCGTTTCATTTGTAGCTGCTTGGGGTCAAAGCCTTTTGAGGCCTATGAAGGACACGAGGAAAGACATTTTTTCGATGATTTTCTGTTTTTTTCTGAAATGGAGGAGTGAAAAATGGGTTCCGAGATTTTGATTCACGTGACAGAGGAGGAGACCAAGGTCGCCATCATTGAAGGGGGACGTCTTGTCGAATACTTTTTTGACAGGAAGCAATCCCAGGGGATCGTGGGCAATATTTACAAGGGCAAGGTGAGCAAGGTCCTTCCAGGTATGCAGGCCGCCTTTGTGGACGTCGGCCTTGAGAAGGCCGCCTTCCTCTATGTCGATGATATTTTTGTGGAAGGTTCGGAGGTGATCCCCGATGCTCTCCGGGAGGATGCCTCCCCGGGAGCTCCGGAGGACGAGCCGGCGCTTATCGTTTCGGAGGGCGAACTCGCTCCTGCTTCACCCGTTCCTCCCCCGAAGCGCCCGGGGCGCCGGCCGATCGAGGAGGTCCTCTCAGACGGACAGGAGGTTCTTCTCCAGACGACCAAGGACCCGATCAGCACAAAGGGGCCGCGGGCCACAACCTACATCAGCCTTCCCGGCCGCTACCTCGTTTACATGCCCCAGGTAAACCATATTGGAGTCTCCCGCCGGATTACCAACGAGGGAGAGCGGCACCGGCTCAAGGACATCGTCGGCACGCTTCGCTCCCACAAGGGGGGGTATATCATCAGAACGGTGGCCGAAGGAATGACCGAGGACGAGGCCCGGATGGACATGGTTTTCCTCGATCTTCTCTGGGAGGATATCAAGGCGAAGAAGGAGCAGGCGAAGGCTCCGGCTCTTGTGAGAGTCGATCTCGACGTGGTTTTCCGGACCATCCGGGACTATCTGACAAACGATGTCGACAGGCTGGTCATCGACAACCAGAAGGAATACCAGCGGGTCCTCGAGTTCGTGAAGACCTACCTTCCCGCCTATGCCTCGAAGATCGAGTTCTGGGGTCAGAAGACCTCCCTGTTCGGGGAGTATAATGTCGACGCCCAGGTGGCGCGGGCACTCGAAAAGAAGGTCTGGCTCAAGTCGGGTGGATATCTTGTCATTGACCGTGCCGAGGCGCTCACCGTCATCGACGTCAATACGGGACGTTTCGTGGGAGAGAAGGATCCCGAGGAGACAATCCTCAAGACCAATCTCGAGGCGGTGGACGAAATTGCCCATCAGCTGCGCCTCCGGAACATCGGCGGGATCGTCATCCTCGATCTCATCGACATGGAAAAGGAGAAGAACCGCGAGCGCGTTTTCCAGGGGCTTCAGGAGCTCCTCTCCCGGGACAAGGCCCGGACAAACGCCCTGAAGATCTCCGACCTCGGCCTTGTCGAGATGTCCCGGAAGCGTGTTCGGGAGGACCTGGTCCATCTTCTGGGAGACACCTGCTCCTACTGCGATGGAAAGGGGTACGTCAAATCGGTCCGGACCATCATCTACGAAATCTTCGAGGACCTGAGAAAGCTGCCATCGGGGCGGGGCAGCAAGGACCGTCGCGTGATCCTCTATGTCCATCCCGATGTCGAGGCGGAGCTGGCGGTGGAGAAGCCCTTTCTCGATGCGGTCCAGCAGATTATCCGGAAAAAGGTCATCGTAAAAAGCGATCCGCTCTACCATATTGAGGAATTTGTGATCGTCTCGCCGTAGACGGCAAAAAAAAAAGGAGTCCCTGTAATGATAATATCCCTGACATCTCCGGAACGATCTCCCCTCCAGGCTCTTCTTCTGGCGGCTGGGATCCTCGTTGCCGGGCTTGCCGGATGCACGGAAAAAAATGGAGCCGCCTCTCCGCCCCCTGCCCCGGGGAAGGTGGTGGGAACGGTCGAGCTCGACTCGCACGTCCCTCTCTGGATGACCCATGGCTCCCTGTCCGTGGTCGCTCTGATGAAGGGGCCGACCTCTCCGGACTGGCTCCCCGTGGCCCGCGTTCTTTTTATTCACCCGACCTTCCCGGTTCCCTTCGAAATCTCACAGAAGGACGTCCGGCTAACCGGAATCACCTTCCAGGGGCCTGTTCGCCTGGTTGCCCGCCTCTCTCTCGAGTCCGGAAGCTCTCTCGTCACAAGTGGCGAGTACAGCGGATCGGCACCCGTGGCGGGAGCCGTCGGAGGCGTCCCGGTCCGGATCGTAATCGACAAAAAACTCCCGTCGATGGTGGGATCTCCCTGACCATGGAAAAGAGTCTGTTTTTCGAGGCGCTTCCCCTTTCCGTGAGAATCGGGACGAAGCCTTCGGAAAGAGCCTTTCCGCAAAAGGTTCTTCTTTCCGGAGAATGCCGTCTGGCCAAGGGACCCAGACACAGCGATGCCCTGTCGGCCACGGTCGACTATGAAAGGCTTCTAAACGAGCTACGCTCCTGTGCGGAGCCGACGGAATTTTCTCTTCTCGAACGGTTGGCGGACCACATAGTGGATAGGCTCATGGAGGTTTTTCCGGGAATCGATGCCGTTAAAATCACCCTCTGGAAGGATCCTGCTCCCGTTCCTTTTCCCGTAGGACGGGTCGGCGTGACGGCCTTTGACACGCGTGACTCCTGGTCCCGAAAACCGGAAACCTCCCTCTAACACGACAGGATCCCGTTCGATGTTTTTTCATCCCAATGTCTTTGGACTCCTTCTTCTCCAGACGACGGCCGGTGGGGCGTTTTTCATGACATTCCTCTACAGGTACCCCTCCGTAAACCGCTCCTTCTACCGGCTTCATGGCCTCCTCTTCCTCCTCGCCGCCGGAGGAGCCCTCTTTGCTCTCGGCCCCTCCGGTCTTGTTCTCACGGGAGGCTCCAAAAACCCCGTAGGCGCAAGTACGGTCTATCTGCTGTTGGGGGGGACCGCTGGCCTCGTCATCTACAACATCCTTGTCAACTTTGTGCTCTGGGAGCGCTCCCGGCGTCTGTCGAGGCCGGTCCTGAATCTCTCCGGGATTCTCCTTCTGGGGGCGGTGGGAGGGGCCGGACTCTTCCTGAACCGGTCGCTTGAAATTTCTTTCACCGGCATCCTTCTTCTGACAAGCCTGTTCATCTCCTCCTTCCTCCTCGGCTCCGTTCTTCTGGCGATGAACTGGGGACATTTCTATTTGACAAACCCGACGCTTCCGATCGAACCGCTGGAGTTTCTCGTGCGGGTTCTTCTCTTCGCAGCGAGCGCAACGGCCCTGCTTTCAGTATTCATGACCGTCCGGGACTGGACCTCCCAGCCGGGATTTGCCGAAGGACTTCTCCTCGAATCCTTTCAGGGCCTCTATCTTTGGGGACGTCTTTTGATCGGGGTCATTGGGGGGCTTGTCATCTCTATCCTCTCCTACAAGACGGTCCGCATGCACTCGACCCAGGCCGCCACCGGACTTCTTTATGTGGCCCTTTTAATGATTCTGTTCGGAGAAGCCTTTGCCCGGTTTCTCTTTTTGAACCTGGGAATTTTGATCTGACAGAAGGGCGGACTGAAGAGTGCCAGGGTTTTTCTTGGAATGGCCAAGCCTTTTTTTTGTGGTCTTAATTTGGAACAGGTTGATTTCCCCCCCCTAATGCCTATAAAATTGATAACCTGTGTGAGTGTATGCCTCTTTTCTGTCCGGAAGAGCTACGAGACAACGATCATCCGCCGCTGTTGTGATTTGTAAAACATCGAGGCGGTGAAGACTTCGCCTTATTTGCAACAGAGGCGGAGTGTATTGAAGGAAAGGTCAAGGAGGCCTGAATGTCTATTCTGATTGCCGACAACTGTATTTCCTGTGGGGCCTGTCTTCCTGAGTGTCCGAACGATGCCATCAGCGAGGGAGACCCGATCTACGTCATCGATCCGGATCTCTGCACCGAGTGCATCGGGTTCCATGACGAACCTCAGTGCGCCGCCGTCTGCCCCATCGACGAGTGTTGCATTCCCGACACGAACTGTGTTGAGACCGAAGAACAGCTCCTTGCAAAGAAAGCCAGAATACATCCGAACGGATAGCGGGGTGCCTTCCCGGGGTTTTTTGGCTCCGGGAAGGACTATCCCCTGAAGGGAGTAGGAAATGGCTAAAAAATTCGTGCTGGTGGAGCCGAAATCGACCCACCTGCATGTGTATAGTGCGTTCACAATTCCAAGACTTGGGGTCATCCTTCTTGGAACGATGCTTCGCGACCGTGGATGGGATGTGCGGGTCTATATCGAAGACGTGGCTCCCGTCGACATGAAGGAAGTTCTTTCGGCCGATATTGTGGGAATCTCCACACTGACATCCACCGCTCCGCAGTCTTACAGGCTCGCCCAGACGGTTCGCGATGCCGGTATTCCGGTCGTCATAGGAGGAACCCATGTCTCGTTCATGGCTGACGAGGCTCTGGAATTCTCCGATTATGTTGTTCGCGGAGAGGGGGAAGAGACTCTCTTTGAGCTGATCGAGGCGATGGAAGGAAGCCGTCCTTTCGAGAAAATCCTGGGGCTCTCCTACTGGAAGAGCGGTCGCAAGATGCACAACCCCGACCGTCCCCTGAAGGAGGATCTCGATACGAATCCGATTCCCGACTACGGTCTCGTCGAGGGGTGGAATACCCAGAAAAGAGGGCTTATTTCGATCGCCACCTCCCGGGGTTGTCCGTTCACATGCACCTTCTGTTCGGTTCCGGGAATGTACGGCCACGGGTTTCGTATGCACTCCATCGAGCGGGTCATCGACGAGATCCGGGTCAATAACCCCAAGTATGTCTTCTTCGCCGACGATCTTTTTACCGCCAACCGCAAGCGGACGAAGGATCTTCTCAAGCGCATGATCGAGGAAGGGCTGACCCCTGAGTGGGGAGCCCAGATCCGGACCGAGACCGCCTTCGATCCCGAGCTTCTCGATCTCATGAAGGAAAGCAACTGCTTCAACGTTTTCATCGGTTTCGAGTCGATCAATCCCCAGACCCTCGACCTCTTCAACAAGCGCCAGACCTACGAGAAGATCGTACGGTCGGTGGAGGCCTTCAAGAAGCATGGGATCAGGATTCACGGGATGTTTGTCGTCGGTGCCGATACCGACGACAAGGAGACGATCTACGAGACGGCCCGCCTTGCCAAGGAATGGGAGCTCCAGTCGATCCAGCTCATGATCCTCACCCCGCTTCCGGGGTCGCCGGATTTCGACCTCTTCTACGCGACGGGTAATCGCGAGCTTCTCTACAAGGACTGGAGTCTCTACGACGGTCACCATGCCGTCTACCGTCCAAAGAACATGACCGCCTTCGAACTGAACGACGCAGCGATCGCCGCCATGGAGGACTTTTACTCCTGGGGGAACATCGGAAGAAGCGCGATGCGCCGGGACTACTACTCGACGCTGATCCAGTTCGGAGCAAAAAATCTTTTGAAGAACTGGCGCCGGGAAAATCAGGGATTTCTTGATGAACTCCGGTCGACGGTCTTTGAAAAGGCAGAGGAGAGCGGTGCATCCTTCGCCAAGAAACCACGCACCAACCGTGTGGGTGTTCCGAGATTCGTATTCGACTCGGAGCTAGGTTCGAGCCTTGTGGAGTTTTTTGCAAGGCTTGGCAGTTCGGTTGTCCCCTTCTCCGAGACGGTGGCCGAGGGGTCGGAAGATATGACGGCTCTCTCCAAGATCATCGGGAAGGTGGACTGTATTGTATTGCCGGCAATGGAACGGGCACGACAGGGGGAAGAAGAGTTCTTCCAGAAGATCGAGTCTGTGCGGAAATGGTTAGCATTGCACAAAAACTCTGCCCCGACCGCCGTCTCCCTTGTCCTCGACAAGCAGGACGGCTCGCTCTATTCATCGCTGGCGCAGTTGGGGGCTTTTTTCACCCAGGATCTAGACAGGGTTCACAGGGCGTACAAGGAGACAGTGGCGAAGCTCAGAATGCCGCAGCCAGCGGCACCTGATGATACCAAGCACGCGCTGGTCCAGATCGCCCACTAGGAGTGGACTCCTGAAACTTTGAGGAGATGTTGGTTCTATGGAAAAGATGACAAGAATCGCAACGCCGGAAGAACTTTCCGGAAAGAAATGGTATGTCGTGGACGCCGCCGGCCAGACGGTTGGCCGTCTTTCGGTTGCCGTGGCACTTCTCCTCCGGGGGAAGAACAAGATCTTTTACACCTCCCACCAGGATGCCGGTGACTATGTCATCGTGGTGAATGCCGCCAAGGTGGCTCTTACCGGTAAAAAGTGGTCCCAGAAGATGTATTATCGCCACAGCGGCTATCCGGGGGGATTCAAGTCGGCAACGGCCAAGGAGGTCCGGGAAAGAAAGCCCGAACATCTGATCGTCCATGCCGTCAAGGGAATGCTCCCCAAGAACAAGCTGGCTAACCAGTTTATGAGCCGCCTCAAGGTCTATGCCGCGGATGCCCATCCCCATCAGGCCCAGAATCCGGAAGTTTATGCCATTGCAGGAGGTCGCTGATGGAAAAAGAGCATACCAGAGAGCATAACGAGGAGGGTCGCGGGGCCGCGACCGGAAAGAGAAAAACGGCCATTGCCCGCGTGCGGGTCCAGAGCGGAACCGGGCAGATCCAGGTCAATGACCGCCCCTTGGAGGAGTATTTTCCCCGGACCCTGTGGGCCACACAGGTGAAGGCTCCGATCGAGATTACCAATATGACCGGCAAGCTCGATATCTTTGCGAAGGTGACCGGCGGAGGGCTGACCGGCCAGGCCGAGGCGATTCGCCACGGGATTTCCCGGGCCCTTCTCGAGATCAATCCGGAATTTCGGGAGTCCCTCAAGAAGGAAGGCTTCCTGACCCGCGATGCCCGCGTCAAGGAACGTAAGAAGTTTGGACAAAAAGGCGCCCGGAAGCGTTTCCAGTTCTCCAAGCGCTGAGTCCGGCGATTCATTCCTGTGCCAGAGGGGGGAGACGCTTGTCTCCCCTTTTTTTGGTCAAATTCGAAAGAGCTTTTCTTGAAAAGTCCATTCTGTGAGTCAACTACCCCGCCGTGAACGGCGGAGCTTGAAAGGAGGTTCTTTTTAGCTCGGTTGACCAGGGTTTGCGGCGCAAGCCGCTCCGTTACGAACAGGTCGGTGCGACCCACCCCGGGATGC
>Ga0078972_1003709_pt1 | contig 44626 bp, 38 predicted proteins | sample YelNatPaOPGAMG01_FD_67568 | JGI IMG/M metagenome (GOLD analysis project Ga0078972, IMG submission 67568) | Hot spring thermophilic microbial communities from Obsidian Pool, Yellowstone National Park, USA - OP-RAMG-01 (SPADES assembly) (version 2) | ecosystem: Environmental > Aquatic > Thermal...
AAGCTTATATAATCTAGCACAATCCTGTATTGATAATACTCCCTCTGCCTTATAATCCATATTAGTCTCTGGATTAATCCGCGGATTAATCTCTGGATTACTCATAGGATTAGTATAATATCAATATCGGATTAGACAAGGGGTTTCCGAGACTGACTTGTAATCACTTTTTAAAAGAAGAACTCCTTTCTGGTTAGAGCTGATATACTATAATTAAAGACTCTAACCAAGAAAGGAGGTCAAAACTTTATGATATTAAACATTATACATTAAACATTATACAAAATTTATCAATGCATAAAAAGAGTAAAGAGATACTGTAATTGTTTCAAAAATGGTGGATGAGTTAACTTTAATACTGATAGCGACTCAATCCTTTTAGTTTATAAGTAATTTTGCTTATACAGTAAGGTGAATTCTATAAAACCTGTAACTTGATCCACCATTAATGCAACAGTCATGGATACTTTGATTTTTTATCAGGTCTTCAAGAGTCTTTGTTTCTATCGCTTTAAGTATACTTTCTCTTGTATTTATATTCTCCCACAGTCCTCCAGTAAGACAGCCAGATGACCTATTACAGACTGATGGGTCAATGAGACAGTCTATAAGATTTATTAGCCCTTCAAGTACCTCTATCGCCTCTCTTACTTTAATATCTCCTGGCTTTTTTGCCAGCAAGAAACCACCCTGAGCACCTCTTATGCTCCTTACCAGCCCAGCTTTCTTTAATGGTTCCATTATCTGCTCTAGGTAGTTCTCAGAGATATCTTCCTCTTCTGCTATAAGTCTAGCCATAATAGGACCCTCGTCATAATGTCTAGCTAGAGCTATTAAAGCTCTTAATCCATATTTAACTTTTGTGGAAAGTCTTAATGCCAAACTATCACCTCTTAGAATTATTAGTTACTTCATTAAAATTATAATGTATATTATAAATTTTGTAAAGGACCAGATTATGCAGGATGATTACAGATTTAGAACCTCGATTGAATTGACAGTAATATGACTTTTAAGTCATAATATAGAAAAAACTAAAAAGAGGTGAAGAAATTGCCTAAAAAAACCTTTTTTAATCTTCCTATAGAGAAAAAGCAGAAGATTACCAATGCCCTTATAAAACACTTTGCATATAAACCTTACAATCAGGTAGATATAGAAGATATAGCTAAAGAATGTAAAGTAGCTAAGGGCAGTATGTACCAATATTTTGAAAATAAAAAAGATATGTATTTTTATGCTATAAACGAGGCAATTAGAACGAGTTTAGATATGATAGAGAATTATAATTTTGAAGATATAAGTCTCTTTGAGTATGTAGAAAGGTCATTTGAACTTACCTGGAACTTTTATCTAAAAAATCCTTCCGCATACATTCTTTTAGAAAAAGCTGCCTTTTATGATGATTCCCCATATAAAGAAGAGGTCCAAGAACTTTTAATGAGTAAAACAAAGGCTCTACTCTCCAATATAATTCTAAAAAATCAGAAAAGCGGATTTATAAGAGATGATATTTCTTCTGAGCTTATCCTAATCTTTTTAGAAGAAGCAACATGGAGTCTAAAGAAGTTCCTTATAGAACTGGCAAAGACTAAAGGGATAAAGGTCTCAGATCTTTCCAAGGAATACATAGCTAAGATCAGTAAGGAGTATATGGAATTAATAAAAAATGGAATTTCTAGAGTATGACTTGACAGTCATATGACTTATGAGTCATTCATAATATATAACACTAAAGAGATAGGAGGATGATTTTTTGATGTTTATAGAGGTAAGTAATTTAAAGAAGAGCTATAGTGTAGGGAACACGAAGGTCGATGTCTTAAGAGGTATAACATTCGCTCTGGAAAAAGGTGGGTTTTATGTATTGTTAGGACCTTCTGGTTCTGGTAAAACTACCCTTATAAATATCTTAGGTGGTATAGATACTGCTGATTCTGGAAGAGTCATTGTTGATGGGGAAGAGATAACCGCTCTCAATCAAAAATCTCTAACTAATTATAGAAGAAAAAAGTTAGGTTTCATTTTCCAGTTTTATAATCTTGTCAATTCTCTTACTGTTTATGAAAATGTACTATCTACTAAATGTCTATCTGAGGATGGACTAGACCCACAGGATATCTTAAAAACAGTAGACATGTGGGAACATAGAGAAAAATTTCCCTTTGAACTCTCAGGAGGAGAGCAACAGAGGGTGGCAATAGCTAGAGCAGTGGTAAAGAATCCTGCATTGATCCTATGTGATGAACCAACCGGAGCTCTTGATTTTGAAAATGCTAAAAAAGTCTTAGAGTTACTGGAGAATATAAATAAGAGCTATGGAACTACAATTATTATTGCCACTCATAATATCGCTATATCCAAAATGGCACATAAAATAATGAAGTTAAGGAGTGGAGAGCTTACTGAATTTATAGGTAATCCCTCACCTATCTCTGCGGAGGAGGTAATCTGGTAATGTTGAATAGGATCCCTATAAGGATAATGATAAGAAATAAATCTCAGTTCTTAGGTATTATAATCTTGGTTTTCTTCTCATCGTTGATGTATGCCCTATTTAGTATCCTTGTCACTAATATTGATATGAACTATAAAAACTTTATAGAAAGGTATTCTCAGGAGTCGTTTCATTTTATTACTTTATCTCCTATAAATGTTGATGAGATATCTAAAAAATACAGTCTAGAAATAGAGGAGAGATTCTCTTGGGATTATGATCTTGGGGATAAAACATTAAGGATATTTAGTATCTCCAGTAGAGTAAATAAGCCATTAATATCGAAGGGGGCGCTACCTAAATCACAAGAGATTGCCATAGACCCTAACTTTGCACAGGCAAATAATCTAAAGATAGGGGATAAGTTTAGCATCCAGGGCAAGATATTTAAAATCTCTGGTTATCTATATCTGCCAGATTATATCTATATAATCAAGAATGAGCAGGATATGCTTCCTGACCCAATCCACTTTGGGATCGGGATAATGAATCTTGAAGACTTAAAGAGCTTTATCCCCTATACTACTTGCCATTACTATATGGCAAGAGGAAAAGTGAACGACTTCACCCAATTGAAAGAAGAGCTCAATTCAAGATACAAGTTATTGGTGTTTCAGGAAAAATGGGATAATTTTAGAATAATTGTAACGGAGAAAAAGATGGAAAATACTAAGCCAATGGCTTATGTAATATCAGGTTTTGTTCTAATAATATCTTCTGTGCTCCTCTTTATTGTTTTGGCTAGACTTATAGATTCTATGCACACAGAGATAGGAACACTTTATGCTTTGGGTTATAGTCATAGAGAAATAAGCAAGGTCTATCTACAATTTCCTTTCTATATATGGTTATTGGGTGCTATACCTGGTGGACTTATAGGGTATTACTTATCTGACCCTCTCATAAAGTTCTATGTATCCTTCTTGAATGTTCCTGTGGTAGATAAGCTCTTTCCTGTCAAAGAGTTATTGATAGCAATCTTTTCTCCTGCTATCTTTATGATATCTGCTGGGTATCTTGCGATTAAGAGATTACTCAAGATGAGTGTTTTAGAGGTTATAAGAGGGGAGGCGGAGAAGAGTTTTACAAAGAGATATAGGATGTCATTTTTAAACGGGTTATCCTTCAAAAGAAGATTAATGTTAAAGCAAGGCTTCCTCCATTTATCCAGAGAGACCGTATTAATATTTGGTGTTACCTTTGCTACACTAATTCTACTCTATGGATTCGCTGGAGGCTCAGCTCTGAATAATCTGATAAATGATACCTATACTAACATCTTAAAGTACAATTATGTGTATATTTTTAATAACTATCAGAGAGAGAATAAATATGGTAATGCAGAACGTTTCTCTATGTTATCCTTTAACTTCGAAGGAACTAAAGCCAATGTGATTATCTACGGTATAGAAAAAGACTCTAAGATGGTGAGCCTAAGAGGAGATAGGGGAGAATTGTTAACACTAGACGGCTTTGTAATAACCAGGTCTCTGGCAGACAAGTTTAATCTAAGACCAGGAGACACTATTAGTTTGGTAAGCAAAATAGATAGTAAAAGGTATACCCTTAAGATAGATAATATTGCAGATGTCTACATCGGTAATAGTGGCTATATGAGTCTAGATAAGTTTAATCAGATGTTCGGTTTAGAAAAAGATTCCTTTTTAGGACTTTACTCCTTTGAGAAATTGGATATTCCAAAAGAGAAGATTATCTCCTCTATGGACAAAGACTATCTTATAAAGGTATTTAAAGATAACGCTGAGAGTATAGATAGAATACTTCAAGTTATGTATTTTATGTCGTTCTTCCTATCATTAACAATAATATATGTTTTATCTTCTCTAACTATTACAGAAAACAGAAAATCAATAGGGATATTTAAAATCTTAGGCTACTATGATAGGGAACTAAGTTATATCTTCTTGGGGTTTAATAATATATCGTTCTTGTTAGGGTTCCTCTTAGGGATACCAATGTTTAATATGCTGGTAAGGTATATAATGAATGCTGTGTTAAGAGATGTTGATTTCTCTATGAATATGAGAGCTGATATAAAAAATATCCTCATTACATTTATAGTACTACTTATAGCTTTTACTATATCAAGATATCTAGGTAGGAGAAGGATATACTCAATATCTCCAGGGATAATATTAAAAGAGCAGGCAGAGTAAGGAGGTTATTTTTTAAATTCATCTCTTTGACGTTCTTCAAAAATAATCTACCCTAAATTGCATTTTCCCCTGGAACTTGACAAAGTTTATATAGATGATATACTTTAGATATATCCCACCCCTATAGGGGTAGGAAGGAGGTATCAATATGGAGAATAGAGAAATTACTAAGATATTTAAAGTAGAGGGGATGTCCTGTGCAGGATGTGCCAGAAATATAGAGGAGACTCTAAAGAGAACTCCTGGAGTTGTCTACGCCAGTGTGAATTTTGCTACAGAAAATGCAGTGGTTGTATACGACCCGGGAAAAGTAAAACCAGCTGACCTGGCTAAAAAAGTCGAGACCATCGGTTACAGGTTAATGGAGGACGCCAGGAAAGAGATAGATGAGGATTATGTAAGGATGATGAGGGAGAGATTCCTTTACGCTCTTTCATTTACCATCCCTGGGGTTATACTTATGCTCTTAGAGATGTCTAAATTTACCATACCATACTCTGGAATAATTCAGGTCCTCATATCTTCTTTTGTAATATTCTGGATTGGTTCTCAGATTATGAAATCCTTCATAAGATCTATAGTACACGGAGTATTTGGTATGGATGTCCTTATTGGCTTGGGTACTATTACTTCATTCCTTACCGGTATTATGAATATAGTTGGATTTAATATCTCTAACTATGCACTAATCGGTGCTATGATAATGATGTTCCATCTTTTGGGAAGATATCTGGAGGCTATGGCAAAGGGAAAAGCTATAGGCGCCATAAAAGAGCTTGTTAAACTTGGGGCTAAGAAGGCTAATGTTATTAGAGATGATAGAGAGATCGAAATTCCCATAGAGGAACTTGAGATTGGAGATATAGTGATTGTAAAGCCAGGAGAAAAAGTTCCTTCTGATGGGATTATCATAGAAGGGGATACCTATATCGATGAATCTATGGTTACTGGAGAGTCTATTCCAGTAAGAAAATCCATTGGAGACAGAGTAATAGGCGCAACAGTAAATCAGTTGGGTTCGATAAAAGTTAGAATTGATAAACTTGGGAAAGACACCTTTCTCTCTCAAATAATAAGATTAGTTGAAGAAGCACAGGGAAGTAAAATTCCTATTCAGGAATTAGCGGACAAGATTACTGGGATATTTGTTCCTATAGTGCTGTTAATTTCTCTTGGTGTTTTTCTCTTCTGGATTTTATTTCCAGAAGCGGGAAGGCATATTTTATTAAGACTTTCCCCAGTAATTCCCTGGGTAAATCTGGGAAGTAATGTTTTGTCTCAAGCCATATCTGCTATGGTTGCTACGCTGGTCATAGCCTGCCCCTGTGCCCTTGGGTTGGCAACCCCTACTGCTCTTATGGTCGGTAGCGGGGTCTCTGCTCAGAAGGGTATTCTTATCAAGTCTGGAGAGGCAGTGCAGAGGATGAAGGATATAGATGTACTAATTTTTGATAAGACTGGGACATTAACTGTAGGTAAACCTAGTGTTACATATCTGTGGTCTAAATTAGATGAGAGAGAATTCTTAGAGATTGTTGCCTCTATAGAGAATAGTTCTGAACATCCACTGGCTAAAGCCATAGTTGAATACGCTATCGAGAAGGGGATAGTCCCAAAACCGGTCAGTACTTTTAGCGCTGTCCCTGGGAGAGGAGGTAAGGCTATATTGAATAATAGGACCTATACTATTGGCAATAAGAACTTTCTTATAGAGAATGGATATGATGTTTCTCTTTACGAAGAAAGACTCAATAGTTTGGAGAGAGAGTCTAACAGTGTAGTTTTAGTAGCAGATGATTTAGGTATTATTGGTTTTATTGGAGTCTCGGATATATTAAAGGATGACTCTAAAGAGGTGATTAAGACACTAAAGAGACTTGGTCTGAAGGTAATAGTTCTTACAGGAGATAATGCCAGCATTGCCTCAGCAATAAAAGACAAGTTAGAAATAGATCATATAATAGCTGAAGTCTTACCGGAGGATAAGATGAGAATAATAAAGACACTACAAGGGCAGGGACACAAAGTTGCAATGGTTGGGGATGGAATAAATGATGCTCCTGCCCTTAGACAGGCAGATGTTGGCATTGCTATGGGTACCGGGACCGATATCGCTATAGAGGCTGGAGATATAGTGCTTATAAACGGAGACATAAAAAATGTTGTAAGAGCTATATTACTTTCCAGAGAAATTTTTAGAAGGATCAAACAGAATCTTTTTTGGGCATTCTTCTATAATGTAATAGCTATTCCTGTAGCAGGATTAGGGCTTCTTCATCCAGTAATAGCAGAGCTAGCTATGGCTTTTAGCTCAATCAATGTTATAACTAATTCTCTGAGATTAAAGGGGGTAAAGTTAGATGAAACATAAGCATATGAAGGCATTAAGTTTACTCAAGACTGCTAGGGGACAGATTGATGGTGTGATAAGAATGATTGAAGAAGATAGATATTGTATAGATATATCGAAGCAGTTATTGGCTTTAATATCTCTCTTGAGAAAGGCTAATGAATCTATCCTGAAGAGCCATATGGAAACTTGTGTTAAGGAGGCTGTAGACACTGGTGATATAGAAGCAAAAATAAGAGAGATCGAAGAACTCTTGGAGTACCTGGTATAATAAAGGAAGGAGAAAGATACGTGGAATTGTCGTTATTTTTAATTGCCTTATGAGTGGAAACGCATCTGAAAGATTTATAGCTTTAGATACTTTTAGAGGAATAACTATACTGTTGATGCTACTAGTTAACAATGTAACTATTGATGCAATAACTCCGTATTATTTGAAGCATGCACCCTGGGGCGGAGGAATAACTATAGCCGATTTAGTTATGCCATGGTTTTTGATGATCGTTGGAATTGCTATCCCTTTTTCCCTGTCCTCTAATCTGAGGAGAGGAGTTTCTCTATGGAAGTATCGCCTAAGAGCTCTAAAGAGGACTATCAATTTATTCCTCCTTGGATGTTTTCTTACTTCGAGTATATATAAGATTCCCTATTTTGGTATGGAGGTCCTCCAACTTATTGGCTTGACCTATTTTGTTGGTGTGATTTTTTGTCCCCTATCAATTCTATTTCGTGCATCTGTCGCTACTACTTTTCTTACACTATATTGGGCATTAATAAAGTTTGTACCTATCCCCAGAGTAGGTCCTGGAATATTCACCGAGGACATTAATATCATAAGATATATCGATATAACTTATCTTCAGAGGTTCCATCTGAATGGGATCATCACTGTGATTCCAACATCAGCTCTTGTCATTATTGGCTCTATTGTTGGCAATGTACTTATGAGGGAGGAAGCTAAGAAGAACCTGTTTCTCCTATTCTCTATCGGGGCGTTATTAACATTAAGTGGCTGGGTATGGAATTTCGACATTCCTTTTAATAAACCATACTGGACATCTTCTTACATACTCTATACCGCAGGACTGGGCATTATTTTGTTAGATGTCATATATTTATTCGTTAATATTATTGGATGGAAGAGATGGACTTTTCCCTTTGTTGTCTTTGGGAGGAATGCTATATCCGCCTATGTGTTACCTATATTATTTAAAGTCTATATCCTTGATGAATGGGTATGGAAGATGCCAAATGGGTCTGTCCTCTCACTAAAAGAAGCAATCTTACATTTTCTCATAACTAGGTTTGGTCTTGTGATGGGTGGATGGAGCTTTACCTTCCTCTACATATTTGCCTGGTGGTTATTCTTTTTATATCTCTACCTAAAGAGGATATTTATAAAGGTGTAGTACCATTATAATGCAGTGTTCATCAACTACCACAACCGCATTCTAAGAGAGCTTACTATGCCGAAGGGCTATTATTCAATGTCCTTTCAGCTTACACAGGATGAAGTACGAGAAGCAGTATAAGTCTTTTTTTATATTAAAGAAAAAAAGGACATTGTACAGCATAATGCTCCCAGTTTCATAGGTTCTACCTACATATACCTCTCTCTAGTCTTCCTGATCGCCGGGATAGAATATCTTAGAGTGACAGATGCAAGTATTATTACCCCTCCTATAAATGCCCATCTCCCGGGAGCCTCTCCCATAGCCAGGAAGACCCATATTGGATTTAATATCGGCTCAATGATAGGTATTAATATCGCTTCCAGTGCTGTTACCTCTTTTATCGCTATAGAGTAGAGTATATAGGATAGACCCAGCTGAACCGTTCCTAATAGAACTATCCCTATCCAGCTAGACCCTGTCGGACTGGAATTGAGCATAAATGGTAGCCCAATTATCGCTGTCAGAATATTTCCCAGGAGAGTAGATTCTATTGGAGATTCGTCCTTCTGTTTTCGCATAAAGATGATATAGAGGGCAAATGCTACTCCGCTCAGAATAGCAACAATATTCCCGAATAAATTTCCCGGTTGTAGCTCATCGAGGAAGAAGAGAAACATACCAAAGATTACAACTGCAATTGTTATCCAGTCTGATATGGTTGTCTTCTCTTTTAAGATGATAGAACCAAGTATCGCTACATAGACAGGTGCCCCATACTGTAGGAGTATAGCATTTGCCGCTGTAGTAAGTTTATTGGCAGAGACAAATAGTATAACTGTCCCTGCATAGAAGATGGCTGCAAGGATCTGATCAGAAGACCAGGTAAACTTTGGCTTCCTTATATAAGCCAGAATAACCAGAGATGAGATGGCGCTTCTAGCTCCAGCTATGGCTACAGGATTCCACTTTACAGACTTTATAAGTATCCCGCCCAGACTCCAGAGTACCGCAGTTATTACCAGATAGATGATGGCTCTAGTTCTCTTTTCCATCTCACTCAAAGAAGGGTAATCCCTTCATCCCAAGGACAAATCTTCTAGCAATAAGCTGTGGTCTTGTTATCGCAGAGCCAACAACCACCGCATAAGCTCCAAGGTCTAAGGCATATCTTGCCTCTTCTGGTCTCCATATATTCCCCTCCATAACTACAGGTATAGGAACCTCTTTCACTAGGCTCTTCAATAATTCAAAGTTTGGCTTCTTTGCATCCTTAGTATATTCTGTGTATCCTGAAAGGGTTGTGCTTATCAGGTCTGCTCCAGCCTGATAAGCCAAAATTCCCTCTTCCAGTGTTGATATGTCTGCCATAACTACTATATCAAACTGTCTCTTTATCTCTATTATAAACTCGTCCCCCATAATGCCGTCGGGGTGTAATCTCCTTGTGGCATCTACCGCAACTATATCCGCCCCTGCAGATATGACCATCTGTATATGTCTTATGGTAGGGGTAATGTAAGGCTCGTATCCAGTTATCTTTTCCTTATAGATCCCTATTACAGGTAAAGGAACGGCAGACTTTATAGCTTTTATATCTTCTATCCCGTTTGCCCTTATCCCTACCGCTCCTGCCTCAAGACTTGCCCTTGCAAATGCCGACATTATACTAGAGCCATACATCGCATCTCCAGGATAAGCCTGACAGGAGACTATGAGACCGCCTTTTAATCTCTCTATAACTTCCTTCATAACGTTATCACAAAGTCTCTAGGATCTTCTTTGTATTCTTAATACTCTTTTCTACACCATATTTAGGGTCTTCTGGTCCCTCATATTCAAGGGAAAGGTATCCTCTATACCCTGAACTGTGAAGTATCCTTAATACCTCCGGTAGATTTACCTCTCCTTCACCGGCGACTGTTCCTACAAGCCTTACCCCTTCAAGTCCCCTGTAAGCTTCTCCTTGATACTCAGGAGGAACCTTTTTGAAGTCTTTTAGGTGTATATGAACAGCTAAATCTGCCAGGTTCTTTACTGCCTCTACCGAACTCTCACCAACCAGAAGAAAATTACCAATGTCCACTGTAGCTCTGAGATACTTAGAACCTACAAGCTCTATTATCTCTCTAACCTGGCTACTCTTACCAGCCAGGAGCCCATGATTTTCCAATGCCAATACTACATCTTTCTTCTCTGCATACTTTGTCCCTTCTTTTAGCCCTTCTATTATCCATTCCTTTGCCTGCTCATACGTAAAAGGAGGCTTCAGATCACCACTGAAGACCCTGACTATCCTGCTGTTGAATTCAATAGCCATATCTACCCCAACCTTTATCTTTTCTACCTCCAGGTCTCTCTCTTCTTTTGTCTCCTTGACAAAGTTATTGCTTATCGCATAAGCCGATACCTCCAGGTTATATTTAGCCAGGGCATCTTTTACTTTAGGTAATTCCTTCTCCTTGTCTTTCCAGAAAAATTCCAGGAGTTCAACCCCATCTATCCCTAAACTTCCTACATACTCTATAAATCCTGCGGTATCCATCTCCCCACTCCGATAGAGTTTGTGCAGACTCCACATACTGACTCCTAGTTTCATCCTTTGTTCCTCCTTTCTAAGCTATTTTTCTCCCCAGAGCATTGTAAATCTTGAGACGCACGGGATTGGACCATTTTTAAGATCCTCTTCCATCCTTTCTATCCCTTTTCTGAAAGCCTCTTCACTTATGAGATTCAGAGACGAGAAGGACTTCTCCCTATATGCCCCTATATCGGTGAGATAGTAGTAGTATTCTGTCATCTCCTCCTCAATATTATAAAAGCCAACATCTGTCATTATATCCTTCAGTTTCTCTATACTGGGATATCTCTTCAGATCTATCTCTAGGGTCTCCGGAAAATACAGTGTGAGTGGCCTTCGATTACGAAGGATCCATTCTGAATCAGTGACCGTTACTATCCTACCCTTATACTTCAGTACCCTGTAGGCTTCCTCATAGTACCTTCTATGGTCCTTTATGTGGTGTATCACATTCACAGAAAAGACAAAGTCAAAGAACTCGTCAGGAAAATCCAGACTGGTCGCCTGAGAAAGCTTGAAACATACACTGTTTGACCTGGTTTTTGCAGTTGAGAGCATCTCCTCTGAGATGTCTATCCCCCAGGATTGGCATCCTGTCAAAGAATTCAAAGCAATTATATAGTTTCCTGTACCACACCCTATCTCCAGCACTTTTGAATCCTTGTTAACCTTGATTAATAGATTCCTCAGTACCCCAGGGTGTATCTCTCTATACCTGGCATACTGTTTGACTATCTTGTCAAAACTGAACTCTATATTCTTGCCCATCCGATTCTCACTTTTAACACTCTTTTAATACTTTTGTGTTATTATATCATAAATTAGATCAAATATAAGGAGTTACAAAAGAGCTATGTATCAGATAGTTGATAAAAAGAGACTTTCAAGTAATGTTGTTCAGATGACTATAGAGGCACCTTTGGTAGCCAGGGCTATAAAGCCGGGCCAGTTTATAATTATTATGGTGTATGAGAAAGGAGAGAGAATCCCTCTGACAGTCGTCACCTCTGATAGAAATAGAGGGTTGATCACTATCGTCTTTCAGGAGGTAGGTAAGACTACGAAATTATTGGGGAAAAAGGAGATTGGGGAAGAACTCTTTGCAGTAATGGGACCAAATGGTAATCCTTTCCCAGCTAAATTTTACGGCAGTGTCGTACTGGTCGCTGGAGGAGTAGGTGTTGCTGAGGTTGTACCAATAGCAAAGGCTCTAAAAGAGGCTGGAAATCGTATAACTACTATAATTGGTGCCAGGACTAGGGAATTGCTATTCTTCACCGATGTCCTCGGGTCTATAAGCGACCAGCTTTACATTACTACTGACGATGGTTCTTATGGGATAAAAGGACTTGTTACACTACCTCTGAAAGAGCTCCTTGATACCACTAGTATAGATATGGTCCTGGCTGTCGGTCCTACGATAATGATGAAGGCGGTGGCAGACCTCACAAGGGGATATAATGTAAAGACCTATGTGAGTCTTAATCCTATTATGATTGATGGAACCGGGATGTGTGGAGGTTGTAGGGTGACGGTAGGTGGAGAGACTAAGTTTGTCTGTGTTGATGGGCCTGAGTTTGATGGTCATCTGGTTGATTTTGACGAGCTTATGATGAGACAGAAGACTTATATAGAACAGGAGAAACTTGCCCTTAAGTTACTGGAGGAAAAAGATGCCTAAGCTTACCAGGATCCCTATGAGAGAACAGGACCCGAAAGAGAGGATTAATAACTTCAATGAGGTTGCTTTGGGATACAGTGAAGAAGAGGCATTATTAGAAGCTAGCAGGTGTCTTCAATGCCCCAAACCAAGATGTGTTGAAGGTTGCCCTGTGGGGATAGATATTCCTGCATTTATATCCCTTATAAGGGAGAGGAGATACAGGGAAGCCTATAGGAAGATAAAGGAAAAGGATAGTCTTCCAGCTATTACTGGCAGGGTATGTCCTCAGGAGAATCAGTGTGAGAAGACCTGTGTACTGGCAAGAACCGGTGAACCTATAGCCATTGGTAGACTGGAAAGGTTTGTTGCTGACTACTGTGTAGAGGATACACAGAATATAGAGAAGGACCCTCCTAATGGAAAGAGGGTTGCGGTGGTTGGCTCTGGACCAGCCGGTCTTACTGTAAGTGCAGATCTCGCTAAACTTGGTTATTCAGTTACACTCTTTGAAGCTTTGCATCTACCAGGGGGAGTACTAGCATACGGTATTCCCGATTTTAGACTTCCCAAGGATATAATAAGGAGAGAATTTGAGTATGTAAAAGCCCTTGGAGTAGAATTTATACCAAATGTAGTTGTGGGAAAGACGGTACTTCTGGATGAACTTTTGAATGATTATTCGGCTGTATTTATTGGTTCTGGTGCAGGTGCTCCGGTATTTCTTAATATACCTGGAGAAAACCTCCTTGGTATATATTCGGCTAACGAGTTCTTATCAAGGATAAATCTTATGAGGGCTCATCTTTTCCCCGAGTATGATACACCACTTAGAGTTGGGAAGAAGGTCCTGGTTATAGGTGGTGGTAATGTTGCAATGGACTCGGCGAGGGTTTCCAGGAGACTTGGTGCTGAGGTTACTGTTCTTTATAGAAGGTCTAGAGAGGAACTCCCTGCGAGGCTGGAAGAGATAAAGAGGGCTGAAGAAGAGGGGGTTAATTTTATCTTTCTTTCTGCCCCTTTGGCATTTACAGGTAATGGTGGCTGGGTAGATACAGTTGAATGTCAGGAGATGGAATTGGGAGAACCAGATGAGAGTGGAAGAAGGTCCCCTATTCCTAAAAAAGGTTCAACATTTACACTGAAAGTAGATACTGTCATTATCGCTATAGGTAATAGACCGAATCCTATCATTTCAAAGACTACACAGGGGTTAAACATCGGTAGACATGGGGAGATACTGGTAGACCCTGCCACCGGGAAAACCTCTAAGGTTGGAGTCTTTGCTGGAGGAGATATAGTTAGCGGTTCGGCTACTGTTATAGAGGCTATGGGTGCGGGGCGTAGGTCTGCAATAGCAATCCACAGGTATCTGACTACCGGGGTATGGTAGTATAGATATAATGCGGACTTGTTTGTTTTATATTCAGATGATAAAATATTCTTAGAATTCTAGCTGGGTGGAGGTGATGGTGATGCCATTCTACGTATATAGATGTGAAGGTTGTGGAAGAGAATTAGAGGTGTTTCAGAGTATAAATGATAAACCTCTACTGCAGTGTAGTGAGTGTGGCGGAGTGCTTAAAAGATTGATATTTCCGCCTACTGTAATATTTAAAGGTACTGGATTCTACTGTACGGATAATAGGAAGGGTAGCCCGCCAAAGGAGGAAGAAGGTGGCGGAAAAGATTCTAATAGTTGATGATGAGAAGCCTATAGTGGATTCTATAAAGTATACCCTGTATAAAGAAGGGTATGATGTGGTGGTTTCCTATGATGGAGAGGACGCCTTAGAGAAGGTAAAGAAGGAGAATCCAGACCTTATTATATTGGATATAATGCTTCCCAAATTGAGCGGGCTGGAGGTTTGCCGAATTATAAGGCGAACCTCCAATGTCCCAATAATAATGCTCACAGCCAAGGGGGAGGATATGGATAAGGTTATAGGGCTGGAGTTGGGTGCTGATGACTATGTTCCAAAACCATTCAGTATGCGCGAGCTTGTCGCTAGAATAAAGGCGGTCCTTAGACGTACAAAGCTTCCAGTAAATATGGTAAAGACAAAGGAAAGGTTGGAGTTTGACGATGTAGTTATAGATATAAAGGGTAGGACTGTAACAAAGAGAGGTGTTCAGATAGATCTTTCCCCAAAGGAATTTGACCTGTTGGTTACCCTGGCGGAGAATGAAGGGAGGGTTATGAGCAGGGAATATCTATTGAGTCATGTCTGGGGAGAAGACTTCTATGGAGATGACAGGACGGTTGATGTGCATATAAGGTGGCTTAGGGAAAAGCTGGAAGATGATCCCAGCAATCCTAAATATATTCAGACTGTAAGGGGGATAGGATATATATTAAGGTCTTGAGGAGATTACTACTTAATTTTTTATTACCTGCTTTAATCTTATATACCGCTTTTTATCTGGTAATATTTTCTCCTATACCGTATAAGTATCTTATAGGGGCTCTCATCCTTGGTTTTACACTTGTCTCTTTCTATCTTGTCCTCAGAAAGATAAAGACACTTCTAGATAGAATACTACTTAACATTAAAGGCTTATCATCTTCCAGTAATATCTCTCCCATAGGGATACTCGAACTGGATGAAAGCCTGAAAGAGATAGACGAATATATAAACAGGTTTAAGGAGGAGAATAAGCTCTATACAAGGCTCTTTCAGAGTATACAGGAAGGGGTCATAGTGGTAAATAAGAACAAAGAGGTCTTGAGGATAAACCCTACTGCCCTGAAACTGTTAAATATAGACCAGGCAGTAAACCTCGAAGGGCGTCCACTTATAGAAGTCATATGGAACTACACGTTAGATGAAATGACAGGAAAGGTAATAGAAACGGGAGAGGCTCTATCAAGAGAAGTCTCTTTTGACCATCTTAATAATCGTATTATGGATATAATGGTATCCCCTCTGTTTAACGAGAGGGGAGAGATAAGAGGTGCTATTATAGTTTTTACCGATGTGACTGATAAAAAGAGACTTGAGAAGATTCGACAGGACTTTATAAGTAATGTATCCCATGAGCTTAAAACCCCTTTAACCTCTATAAAGGCTATGGTGGAGGTCTTGCTGGAAGGTGGAGCAGAAGATAGTAAACTCAGGAAAGATTTTCTGGAGAATATAAATCAGGAGGTAGATAGACTCTCCAGGCTTGTAAGCGATCTACTTCTTCTCTCTAGATTAGAATCTGATAGAGAATTCTTAAATCCAATATCTACCGATTTTGTTACTCTTATTACAAGAACAGTATCAAGATTTCAGCCCAGAGCTATGAAAGAGGGGATTACCCTGTCACTTGAGATAAAGGGAGATATTCCTCCTCTGAAAGTTGACGTGAACTATATAGACCAGGTTATAAGTAATCTTATAGATAATGCCATCAAATATACACCTTCAGGAGGTAAAATAGACGTTATAGTCGAGGATCTGGGGAAGGATATAAGAGTCTCTGTAAAGGATACAGGTATAGGTATTCCAAAGGAAGACCTACCCAGGATATTTGAGAGATTCTACAGGGGTGATAAATCAAGAAGTCTCAGCCTCGGAGGGGTAGGTCTTGGGCTATCAATAGTGAAGCACATAGTTGAAGCCCACGGGGGTAGAGTTGGTGTGGAGAGTGAAATAGGCAAGGGAAGTACCTTCTATTTTACTCTTCCAAAGGGATAGCAAGGAAGAGTTTTCTCAGCGCCTTCCCTCTGTGACTTACCGCATTTTTTTCTTCTGGAGAGAGCTCCCCGAATGTCCTTCCTAATTCTGGATAGTAGAATATAGGGTCGTATCCAAATCCGCTATTTCCTCTGAGTTCTTTTATCACATAACCTTCACAGGTTTCCTGCGCCACATAGATAATCTCCCTGTTGTCTATAAGGCATACCGCACATACAAATCTAGCCCTAAGCCTGTCCTCTGGGATATTTTTTATCTGTCTAAGCAGTCTCTCTATATTACTCTTATAACTTCCATCTTCTGAGAATCTCGCAGAGAATATCCCTGGTGCCTTTCCTATAGCATCTACCTCTAAGCCTGAGTCATCCGATAATACCGGCATTTTAAATTCCCTGTAATAGGCTCTGGCTTTTAGAATGGCGTTTTCTATAAAGTCTCTACCTGTTTCCGATACCTTTATACTGTATGGTGCAGGACTCAGCTCTACCCTAAAGCCTTCCAATATCCTCTGAAATTCCCTTACCTTATCTGTATTTGAACTGGCTATTATGATCTTCATGTATAATTCAACCCGTAATCTACAAGTGGAATTGGAAACAGTATCTGAAAGATCTTTTTTATCATAGGCAGATATTCTGGGACTTCTATCTTCTTTTCGATGGAACCAAATATGAGAGCCGGTAGGTCTTCTTCCTTTATGAAAAATCTCTCATCTTTAAACCTGAATGTAACTGGTGGATTGAATTCCACAGAGAAATTATTGTATTCTTCTCCCAGCATCCTCTTAAAATAGGGGTCTAAGTTCCTTATAAGACCCTTTGGATTTATTATCTTTACTGTACCGGCAAACCCTCGATCCTCTCCTCTAATGCCCAGTTTCTCCACAATATAGCTCACCTCAGTATCAGAGCCAATGGTATCAAGGAGGATAGAATCCCTCTTGTATATCTCCAGAATAGAGTACAGGGAATCTATGATGGCAGATCTTGATCCTCCGATCTCCTTTATGTGTGGTATCTCCTCCGGTTTTCTGGATAGCTGAATGGCTACATAACTCAGGGGATTGCCGTTATCCTCAGTTATAAGGACTTCACCCGGTCTATTGACGACCATACTGCAGGCAAGGAGTATTTTAAGCTCCTCATAAGACCTTAAGAACCTTACCGGTTCTGATTCCATAAGCCTTAGAAGTTTAGGGATATCTTCTTCATCGACTTTTCTTACCTTTAAGTTACTCTTTGGAAGCTTGGCTTTATCAATGTGGAAAGTCTTATACAATCCTGCATTTATGGCTCCCAGTCTCCTGTATAGTCCCCTTCCACCGGATATAAGCATCAGATCTGCCCCTTCCTGGACACTTTTTAGTATACTATCCTCCATAAGCAGAGTGGCAAAACCTCTTCCTCTATACTCTGGGTCAGTTGCTACAGAGCCAATCATACAGACCTTTATTTTATTCCCCAGTATCAATATATCGGAGAACAGTATTCCAACAAGGGATACTATCTTATTGTCCTCTTTTATAATCCTGAGATTCTCGCAGTTTTTCTCTGAAAACAGTAATGGATACTCCCTTCCCATATCCCCTTCAAGAGTGCTTCTGAAGACCTTGTTAGATAGCCTTATAATCTCTTCGAGTTCCTCTATTCTGGCACCTCTTGGTCCTTCCATATCCTCCTCCTAGTCTATCGGCTTTAATAGGACTTTAAGTCCTTCTCTACTTTCTACAAGTTCGAATCCTTTCTCCCACTGATCTATGGTGAGTTCGTGAGTAATAAGCCTTTCCAGTTCTACATTCTTTTTATCCATAAGTATAAGGCACTTCTCCCATACATCCCAGTTATGGCTGAAAGTAAAGTTGACCGTAACCGCCTTAGATATTAATGGATCGAGGGAGAAACCTAGAGGAGCTGGTCCCCACCCTATTTTGTTTATCTGTCCTGCTGGCCTTACCAGATCCATAGCCAGTTTGAAGGTCTCCGTTACCCCTGCAGAGTCCACAACTATATCTGCCCCATATCCATCTCTTGACTCCAAGATGTATTCTTTTGCCTCTTCTGAATCTGTAAATACCTTTGTGGCTCCAAAGTCTTTGGCTATCTCTAGACGTTTTTTATCTTCCGGGGTCCCTATAACCACTATATCGCTAGCTCCCATAAGACTGGCAACTTTGGCGGAGAGGATTCCTATAGGTCCGGGACCTATAACTGCTACCATATCTCCTGGCTTTATATCAGAGTGCTTTACCAGAGAACTGTACGCTACGCAGAAAGGTTCTGTCAGCGCTGCCTCTTTTAAACTTACATTTTCAGGTAACCTATGGATAATCCTGGTGGGAACCCTTACATATTTAGCAAAAGCACCGTCTATATGAAATCCATATCCCTTTCTATCTCTGCAGAGATGATAATTATTCGTCCTGCACAGTATGCACTTTCCACAGTAATCGGCGTGTGTCTCTGCTGTGACCCTCTCCCCAATCTTGAAGTCTTTTACATTTCTACCCACCTCTTCTATAATTCCAGAAAACTCATGCCCCAGTATTACCGGGACATTTATCCTGTAATTGATCCTATTGTGATGCATATGAGGATCGCTACCACATATTCCAGCGTACTCTACCCTCACAAGTACATCATCGGGTCCAATCTCAGGAATAGGAACATCTCTTAACTCTGTTGCTCCGTCTCTAAGATCATATTTTACTACTGCCTTCAAGTTATCACCTCCAGAATAGACACAACTTCTCAGATAATCAACCTAATTATACCATCCATCTACCAAATTTCAATTACAGTTGACTTCTGATAAGAGTTATAGTATACTGTTATCGATAACTTACTGATAAAAGGAGGAGGAATATGGAAGGCCCTTTTAAACCTACGTGGGAATCTTTGGAGAATTTTCAGGTTCCACAGTGGTATATAGATGGAAAGTTTGGCATCTTTATACACTGGGGTGTCTATTCAGTCCCAGCCTTTGGAAACGAATGGTATCCTCGAAATATGTATAAACAGGGTACCAGAGAGTTTGAGCATCATATAAAGACATACGGACCCCAGAAGGACTTTGGCTATAAAGACTTTATCCCAATGTTTACGGCTGAAAACTTTGACGCTGATAGGTGGGCAGATCTCTTCCTGAAGTCTGGGGCAAAGTTTGTTGTTCCAGTAGCTGAGCATCACGATGGTTTTGCTATGTATGACTGTAGCTATACAAAGTGGAATGCTGTAAAAATGGGACCAAAGAGGGATATAATTGGGGAACTGGCAAATGCAGTTCGTAAGAGATACCTGGTCTTTGGTATCTCCTATCACAGGGCAGAACATTGGTGGTTTTTCCACGAAGGTATGAAGTTTGATTCAGATGTAAGAGATTCCAGGTTTATAGATTTCTATGGGCCAGCTCAGCCTGAGACCACTCAGCCGAACGAAGAGTTCTTAGAGGACTGGCTTAATAGACTTTACGAATTGGTAGATAAATATCGTCCCCAGATTGTTTGGTTCGACTGGTGGATAGAACAGCCCGCCTTTGAGCCATACCTAAGAAGATTTGCTGCCTATTACTACAACAGGGGTTTTCAATGGAACAAGGGTGTTGCTATAAACTATAAGAATGAGGCATTTCCAAGAAAGACTGCAGTCCTTGATATAGAACGCGGACAGTTAGATGATATAGATCCGTATTTCTGGCAGACAGATACATCCGTATCCAAGAATTCCTGGGGATATATAAAGGACCACGATTATAAGACTACAGAGTGGATTATCTGTGACCTGGTGGATATAGTTAGCAAGAATGGGGCACTTCTATTAAATATTGGACCCAAACCAGACGGTACTATTCCAGAACCAGAGGAGAAGATGCTTCTTGAGATAGGGCAGTGGCTTTTAGTTAACGGTGAAGCCATATACGGAACAAAGCCCTGGAAGGTATACGGAGAAGGTCCAACAAAGGTGATAGCTGGCTCATTTGCCGATACCAAGAGGAGTGAATTTACTGGTAAAGATATCAGATTTACGACAAAAGGGAACAATCTTTATGCGATAGTCCTGGGTAAGCCAGAGAATAACGAAGTTTTAATACAATCTCTGGGTTCAAACCTGAGACTCTTTAATAGAGATATAACTGATGTGAAGATCTTGGGGATGGACGAGAGGATACAATGGACCAGAGAAGAAAGTGGATTAAGAGTAAGAATCCCAGAGAGGCTAGATACAAGATTCCCATTTGCAATAAAGATCATCTCATAACCCCCTTGACAGTATAAAAATCTATGGTATATTGTTATCAGTAACGTGAAAAGTCTATGGGAGATAAAAGATGCCAACAATATATGATGTTGCTAAAAGAGCCGGAGTTTCGGCAATGACAGTTTCCAGAGTAATAAATGGGAAGAAGGATGTTAAGCCGGAGACAAGGGAGAGAGTTTTGAAGGCGATAGAAGAGATTGGCTATGTTCCAAATTCCCTTGCCAGAAGCTTTGTCCTTCAGAGAACAAGGACGATAGGCCTTGTAATAACAGATATAACCAACCCTTTCTTTACTACACTCGCCAGGGGCGTAGAAGACACAGCAATGAGGAATCAGTTCAGCGTAATCTTCTGCAATACAGACGAAGACCCGGAAAAAGAAGTATTGTATCTGGAGCTTCTTGCCAGAAAGAGGGTGGATGGAGTAATTCTGGCTTCAGCGAGTGGGAAGAGGACCCCGCTAAAGTCTATCCTTATAAGGAATATACCGGTAGTGCTTATAGATAGAGAGATCGAAGGTTTGGACGATGTGGATATAGTAAAGGGAGATAGTGTCTATGGGGCATATCTGCTTACAAAACACCTGATAGAGTTGGGTCATAGGCGTATAGGGATAATCGTGGGAAGTAAGAACATCTCAACGGCTGAAGACAGGGTAGAGGGTTACAAGAGGGCATTAAAAGATGCAGGCATACCTCTAGATGAACAGCTGATAAAATTTGGCAAGTATTCAAGAGAGAGTGGATATAGTTTTACCAAAGAGCTACTGAATTTAGAAAATCCTCCCAGTGCAATATTTGGGGGTAATAACTTTATAGCTGTTGGAGCTATGATGGCGATAAGAGATATGGGCTTGAGAGTGCCAGAGGATATAGCACTAGTGTCCTTTGATGATATAGAGAGTTTATCCTTGGTATATCCATTCTTTACAGTGGTAACCCAACCAGCTTACTCTATGGGGGTAATAGCGACGGAACTACTGATAAGAAGGATAGAAGATAAAGACAAGGTTAAAGAACGACGAAAGGTAATACTTCAGCCCGACTTAATCGTAAGAGAATCCGCCGGAGAGAAGCTAAAAGAGGAGGTGAGAGCGGAAGAAAAGGTGATATTATAGATAACCAAAGATTTTTTAGAAGAATTTTCAGTCGAGTTAACCTTAAAAAGGTAATGATAGGATGGTGGTCTTTAGATGTGATAGAGTTATCAGGGATTGGAGGGTTGAGGCTACCATCTGGAAGTTAGGAAAGAGAGTGTTATAAATTTAAGATTAGGAGGTTAAAGAGACTATGAGAAAGTGTTTAGTAGCGAGTCTGGTTTTGATGCTAGTGTTTAGTTTAGTGTTTGGGAATGTTTCTATCTCTTTCTCTCAGAAGAAGTACAACGAAGCTCCTATGCTTGCTGAACTAGTGAAGGCAGGTAAACTCCCACCAGTAGAGCAAAGGCTACCCAAGTTTCCCTTGGTATTACAGGTGAAAGAAATAGGGAAATATGGGGGAACAATTAGAACTCAATACCGTATAGTTACACAGTGGCATGAAGTAGGTTCATTAGTGAATTGGCCCACTTTTTTGAAGATTTCTCCTAAAGACTATCGTACCGTCATCCCCAATATAATAAGGGCTTGGAAGTTTTCCAATGACTATAAGTCAATTACTCTATATCTTCGAGAAGGAATGAAATGGTCAGACGGACAACCCTTTACGGCAGATGATATTATATTCTGGTATGAAGATGTAATTTTAAATAATGAACTTACCCCAGTCAAACCTGCTGATTTTTCTCCTGGTGGAAAGTTAATGAAAGTTGAGAAGATTGATCCATATACTGTCAGGTTTATTTTTGAAACATCCTATCCGGTTATATTATACATACTTACTGACAGTTATCCTTATTTGCCTAAGCATTATCTAATGAAGTATCATCCTAAATACACCCCTTTAAAGGACTTAGAGAAGATGGCTAAAGAAGAAAAATTTGAGTATTGGTGGCAGTTATTTAATAAGAAAGTAAGTGATGTTGGCATAGGTGGTTTGTCGGCTACAAGAGAAGTTAATGCTCCCACTCTTTCTGCTTATGTGGTAAAAAGCAGGACACCTACAATGGTAACTCTTGAGCGTAATCCATATTATTGGAAAGTGGATCAAGCTGGAAACCAGTTGCCATATATAGATAAGATACAAGCTTTCTTTGTAGAAAGTCCAGAAGTATATAATATGAGAATTTTAAGCGGCCAAGTTGATTTTGCAGATTTTAATACAGACCTTAATAATTATCCAGTGTATAAAGATGGTGAAGTTAAGGGTGGATATAGAGTCCTCTTATGGCCCACTCCATATGGTAGCGGCGTAGCTTTTATGCCTAATCTGAATCATAAAGATCCAGTTTTGCGTAAGATCTTTCAGGATAGAAGATTCCGTATAGCCTTATCTTTAGCTATTAATAGGGATGAGATTAATCAAGTTGTCTATTTGGGTTTAGGAACGCCTATGCAGGCTACAGTAACTCCGTCTACTTCGCCACTTTATAAGAAGGAGTATGCAGAAGCCTATGCTAGGTATGATCCAAAAACTGCTAATAAACTATTAGATGAGATGGGTTTGAAGCGTGGACCAGATGGGATAAGGTTAAGACCAGATGGTAAGCCATTAGAAATTACTATTGAATATGATGATACCACATTTGTTTTTATGAGAAGGTCCACCTGTGAATTGGTCAAGAAATATTGGGAGGATTTAGGGATAAAGGTTGCTTTAAAGTCAGAGCCTAAGGAATTTTACATACAGAGAGTAGGGGCTGCTGAACACGACATTGGACTTTGGCAGCTTGAAAGTGCAGAGGTTTTTCTCTTTAGATCTTGTAGAGATTTTGTCCCCATTCAACCTGTCTGGTCCCAATGGGGTACATTATGGGCAGTGTGGTATACTACAGGGGGTAAGGGCGGAGAAGAGCCTCCTGAAGAGATTAAAAGGTTATATAGACTGTTAGATATAGCTCGGACTAGTATCGAATCTGCTAGAAGACTTAAGGCTCTAGACGAGATACTAGCATCTCAGGCAAAGAATCTCTGGAATATAGGAACAGTAGGTTTATATCCAAAACCTGTAATAATAAACAAGAATTTAGCTAATGTTCCAGAGAGTGTTTATTTCTATTGGAGTTATCATTTTGGTAGTATAGCTAATCCTGAGACCTGGTTCTATAAAGAATAAATTCTTTGTATTATCCCCCATCCTTAAGTTATTTTTACTATCTAAGGGTGGGGGACTTAGAGGAAATTAATAATTTTGGAGGGAGAAATTATGACTAAAAAGCCAAATATCCTTTTTATTTTGACTGATGATCAGCGGTTTGATACTATAAATGCTCTAGGAAACAATGAGATAATAACTCCAATTATGGATAGATTGGTAGAAAAAGGTACTGCTTTTACTCATGCTTATATACCGGGAGGTACCTGTCCTGCTGTATGTATACCTAGTCGTGCTATGATACATACTGGGAGGACTCTATTCCATATAGAAGAAGATGGTAGTAAGATATCAAGTAACTATGAATTAATAGGAGAGACGCTTAAAAGGATTGGATATTATACCTATGGGGTTGGTAAGTGGCATAATGATATTAATAGCTACGTTAGAAGTTTTACTAATGGAGATGCGATATTCTTTGGAGGTATGTGGGACCATTGGAATATCCCTGTTTGCAGATTTGATCCTGCAGGGAGGTATGAAAATATAATTAACTTTACGCCTAATTTTTTCTTCAGCAACAGAACTATTAAGGTACATTGTGATAAGTTCTCTACAGGAAAGCATTCTACTGAATTTATAACCGATACCGTAATTGACTTTATAACTCACTATGATTCAGAGCAGCCATTCTTTACATATGTTGCTTATATGGCTCCGCATGATCCTAGAACTATGCCACAACGATTTATCGATATGTATAGTTCCAGACAAATAGATCCCCCTAAAAATTTTATGAAAGAACATCCATTTGATTATGGAATAAGGGAGATTAGGGATGAAATTTTAGCTCCGTACCCCAGGACGGAAGAAATTATAAAAAGGCATATAACTGAATATTATGCTATGATTTCCCATCTTGATTATGAAATTGGTCGTATTCTTGAAGCTTTGGATAAGACGGGGAAAATTGATGATACTATAATTATCTTGGCGGGAGATAATGGATTAGCTTTAGGGCAGCATGGGTTAATGGGAAAACAAAGCATTTATGAGCATAGTGTAAGAGTACCTTTAGTTTTTACTGGGCCTGACATACCAAGAGGTTTAAAGGTAGATAATTTTGTATATTTATTGGACATCTATCCTACATTATGTGATCTATTGAGGATAGAAGTTCCTTCTTCAGTAGAGGGAAAGAGTTTTGCTTCAATGTTTAGTAACCCGAAAATTGAAACACGTGCTAATCTCTATCTAGCTTATGCTGATTTAATAAGAGGGATACGGACCAGAAAGTATAAACTTATAGAATACAGAGGTTATGCTAATACCACTCAGCTTTTTGATTTAGAAAATGACCCTTATGAGACTAATGATCTTTCTAGTAAGGAGGAATATGCTAGAGTTATAGCAGAACTCCGTCTAGAACTTGAGAAGTTTAAAGATGAATGGGGGGATAAGTTACACCCTGTTGGGAAAAGATTTTGGGAAAATTATGACCATATTAGGACTTAAATTTTCTATGTCTAGGAGGTTATCTTATGGAAGATTCGAATATGACTTTAAACAAAAAGTATCTTCCTACCTGGGAGTCGATAAGGACTCATGAACTTCCCAAGTGGTATGATGATGCAAAGTTTGGTATTTTTATCCACTGGGGTTTATACTCTGTGCCTGCTTATGCACCACCTACTGGAGAGCTAGGTAGTGTTGACTGGTCTAAATGGTTCTATATGAATCCATACGCTGAATGGTATCTGAACTCCATTAGGCTTAAATCTGGCGATACCTGGGAATATCACAAGAAGAAATATGGAGAAAACTTTGATTATGAACTTTTCTCTTATATGTGGAAGGCAGAGAGATGGAACCCTAACGAATGGGCACAGATATTCAAAGAAGTGGGGGCTAGATATGTTGTCCTAACCACGAAGCACCATGATGGCTTTTGTCTTTGGCCTAGCAGATATACTGAATATAATTCCTATCTAAGGGGTCCTAAAAGGGATATCGTAGGGGAATTAACGAATGCTGTTCGTTCGCAGGGTATAAAGATGGGATTATACTATTCAGGAGCCTTAGACTGGAGGTTTACCGAAGAGCCAATTACTTCTCTAGGAGATCTTCTCTATATAAGACCCCAAACATATGCCTATGCTGATTATGCATATAATCAGGTGATGGAGTTGATTGACAGGTATAAACCTTCAATTCTTTGGGGTGACATAGGATGGCCTGAAAAAGGGCGAGAAGACCTGAAGTATATTTTTGCCCACTACTATAATACTGTACCCGAAGGGGTAGTAAATGACCGTTGGGATGGGGTCTGGAAAGACTTTTCTACTAAAGAATATCAATTTAGTGTATCGCCAATTCAGGGGAAGTGGGAGATGACAAGAGGGATAGGATTTTCTTTTGGATACAATGCAAACGAAGGACCAGAGCATATCATTTCTGAGAAGGATTTAGTAGAGCTTCTGGTAAAAACGGTAGCAAATGGTGGTAATTTACTATTGAATATTGGACCCAGGGCTGATGGAACAATCCCTGAGTTACAACTTCAGAGACTTAGACAGCTAGGAGACTGGTTAAGGATAAATGGTGAGGCTATATATGGTACAAAGCCGTGGATAAAGACAGAGAGCAAGACATTAGAGGGTAATAGCGTATGCTTTACAAGTAAAGACAATAATTTATATGTAATAGTCTTAGGACCAGCAGAGAGGAAGACTGTTACACTAGATGAGTTTATTATTGGTAAAGATACCAGAATACAGATGCTAGGAGTTACCCAGACTTTAGACTTTGAATATGATGCAGAAGCTGGAAGACTCACGATAAATCTACCTGAGGATTATCAAAAGATGGTGGCTTGTGCGATAAAAATTACAAGTGATGAATTTAATAATAGGTGATTTTTAAATCACTTGACATCCAGAAAAGATTTTGCTATATTGTTACTAGTAACAAGGGCATGGTAAGGGAAGTTATTAAAAATGAGGCAACTAGTAGATCTGGCTAATGTATCAGAGATGCTATAAATTAACCAAGGGATACAGGATATTAGCCAGAGTTAATGATAGATTATGTAAAAGTCAGATAGGAGGTGATGTTTAGAGGAAGATTGTAGCTTTAACTGAATAAGTTTAGTAGTTGTTTCAGTCGAGTTAACCTGAAAAAGGTAATAATAGGATGGTGGTCTTTAAATGTGATAGAGGTATCAATAATTGGAGGGCTGAGGCTACCATCTGGGAGTTAGGAAAGAGAGTGTTATAAATTTAAGATTAGGAGGTTAAAGAGACTATGAGAAAGTGTTTAGTAGCGAGTCTAGTTTTGATGCTAGTCTTTAGTTTAGTGTTTGGGAATGTTTCTATCTCTTTCTCTCAGAAGAAGTACAACGAAGCTCCTATGCTTGCTGAACTAGTGAAGGCTGGTAAACTCCCACCGGTAGAAGAAAGGCTACCTGAAGAACCTCTGGTGATAGGGCCAGGAATGTTGGTGGCTAAAGAGGACCTCCCTAACTGGGAAGTTGGCAAATATGGTGGAGTCCTCCGTTCAGTATGTTTAAATCCCAATCTTGACTGGAACCTGCGTGATGCCTGTATGGAAAACTTTCTCTTTACTCCGGCGCACTATACTAAGCCCCTTATGGGTAATGTTGCAGCAGAGTACAGGGTAAGTCCAGACAGTAAAATTTTTACAATTCGTCTAAGAAAGGGTCTAAAGTGGTCAGATGGGACACCTGTAACGACCGAAGACGTAAGATTTGCCTATCAGGATGTGTTACTTAATAAAGAAATAACTCCAATATTCCCCGCAGCCTATAGAAGCCAGGGTGATCCTGGTGGAACTCCAATGAAGCTTAAGATCATTGATAAGTATACCTTTAGGATAGAATTCGATAAACCTTATGGTAGTTTCTTAAAAGTATTAGGTTGGGGTTCTCTATGGGGTGGATACCATGATTTGTTAAAGCCCAGCCATTATCTGAAGCAGTTCCATATAAAGTATACACCCATAGAGAAGATAAGACCTCTATTAAAAGAGTATGGATATTCAGATCAGGAGTGGTGGAGACTATTCCAGCTTAAAGATGTACCCTGGTGGGCTGTCTGTGAAAGAAGAGCTATAGGTTTCCCAACACTTGGACCCTGGATGAGAGTCGATTCTCCAAGCAATATAATGGCATTTGAACGTAACCCGTACTACTACAAAGTAGATACTGCAGGAAACCAGTTACCATATGTAGATAGGTATGAATCTATTATAGTCACTGATCCGGCAAACTTACCTATGACTATCCTGAGCGGTAAGGTCAACTTCAACAGGGATATGATCGACTGGGATAAGGTAGCGCTCTATCGTGAGAATGAGCAGAAGATTGGAGCGAAGATAGATCTAAATCTATGGACACATAACTCACCAATAGCCCTCTTTATTAACTATGGTAATGCTGATCCAGTCTGGCGAAAAGTTACCAACGATGTTAGATTTAGAAGGGCTATCAGTTATGCGATCGATCGTAAGCAATTAGCAGATATACTTTATCTAGGAATGGCTAAACCTTCCCGTTGGTTTGATCCAGAATTCAACCCTCAGAAGGCTAATAAGCTTCTGGACGATATGGGGATGAATAAGCGTGATGCAGATGGTTGGCGTATAGGACCAGATGGGAAGACCTTTGAATTTCCCATAGTCTATGCGGTACAGGGTGGTTATTGGGAGAGGTGTGTCCAGCTTCTAGTTGAGTACATACAGAAAGTAGGTATTAAAGCGACTATGAAGCAGGTAACAACTACTCTACTTGGTGAGATGCATAATGCTAACCAGATCAAGGCAACTATAGACTGGCTAGATGATGTAAACTGGCCTCTCCTTATATGGGACTATAAACCACTATTCCGTACTGGATGGGGTAGTCCTCTCTGGAATCTCTGGTATGCAACTGGTGGAAAGGAAGGAGAGAAGCCTCCAGAGTGGATAGAAGAACTCTACAAATTATCTAATGAGGCAGCTACAATTAATCCTGTAACTCAAAGGGCTGAATTATGGGAGAAGAAATTTGCCAAGCGTATAAGAGAACTTATCCCGATGTTCCCACTTATAGGTCAGGCTGTTAATCCGATGATTGTTCCTGCTAATCTTGGTAACTGGCCAAAGTCTGGTAAGGCATCGGCTGCTCAGTTTGCAGCAGAACAGGTGTTCTTCAAGTAAAGATAATTATCCCCCCTTCTCTATGAAGGGGGGATAATATTTAATACTAGAGGAGGAACGTACAGAAAATGCTAGGTTATATTATTCGCCGTTTAATGATTATTATTCCAGAGTTATTTTTGATTTCAGTCTTAGCTTTTATAGTTATACAGCTTCCACCTGGAGATTTTTTGACCACCTATATTATGCGTTTACAGGCATCTGGGGTAGAGATCAATCAGACCATAATCGATACTCTTACCAAACAGTATGGACTAGATCGACCTGTTTATGTCCAGTATTTTATGTGGATAAAGAATATTATTCTGTATGGTAATTTTGGAACTTCATTTTCTTGGAATAGACCGGTCGCCGACCTTATAAAAGAAAGGATATCTGCGACTTTAGCTATTTCCTTATTTAGCCTGGTTTTAACTTGGATAGTGGCATTCCCTGTTGGGATTTATTCAGCGACGCATCAGTATTCACCCTTCGATCACATTTTTACTTTTCTTAGCTTTGTAGGTGTGTCTATGCCAGGGTTTCTTTTAGCATTGACTGCTGTCTGGTTCTTGTATAAATTTACTGGGCACGCTGTTATAGGTATATTTTCGCTGGAATTTCAGAACCAGCCGTGGTCCTTTGCCAAATTTATGGATATGTTAAAGAATATCTGGCTACCTGTCGTAGTGGTTGGTATGGCAGGGACTGCAGGCTTGGTACGTGTTATAAGGGCTATGATGCTGGATGAGATTAGAAAGCTCTATGTAACTACCGCCAGAGCTAAAGGGCTTCCAGAGTATAAGGTGCTTATTAAATATCCATTGAGGGTAGCGGTGAGCCCTACTATAAGTACAATAGGCTGGTTACTGCCTGCTTTGGTCTCCGGAGAAAGTGTTGTGGGTATCGTCCTTAATCTACAGACAATAGGTCCGTTATTGCTTACAGCCAGTTTGGCACAGGATATGTATCTTGCCGGTTCTATAGTACTTATACTTGGTACTCTGACTGTTATTGGTATGTTCATCTCAGATCTGTTATTAGCCTGGTTGGACCCAAGAGTACGTTATGGAGAAAGGCATGAAGGAGGCTAATCTATGAGTAGAGCTAATAGAGCTGAAGAATTATTATACGCTTCTCAATGGAAGCTGATCTGGTGGAGATTTAAAAAACATAAATTGGCAGTTTTGGGTATGATTATCCTGGGTCTCCTTTACTTACTAGCCATATTTGCAGAATTTATCATCCCTTATGACCCAACGCTTCGCCTGGTGGGTTATGAAGATGCGCCCCCAACCAGAATACATTTTTATTCTAAAGAAAAGGGATTTCATAGACCATTTGTATACAGGTTGACAAGGAAGGTTGATCCCTATACCTATAGGGTGATATTTGTCGAGGATACCAGTCAGGAGTTTTATCTTAAACTTTTTATTAAAAGTGAACCATATAAATTATTAGGCTTTATACCAATGAATAGAAGACTCTTTGGAGTTGATGGGGCTCCCATATTGCTCTTTGGTACTGATAGGTTGGGTCGTGATTTATTCTCTAGGACTATATATGGAGGAAGGATCTCTTTATTTATAGGTTTTGGTGGTATAGCTATAAGTTTCATCCTTGGATGTTTACTCGGTGGTGTTTCTGGGTACTTTGGTGGGACTGTAGATGAAGTAATACAGAGGATAATTGAGGTATTGAGTTCTATTCCTACCATTCCTCTTTGGATGACTCTTGCTGCCGCTATCCCGAGAAATTGGCCTATAACTAAGGTCTATTTTGCAATCACATTAGTTCTTGCTACTGTTGGATGGACTGGTTTGGCTAGAGTCGTTAGAGGAAGGTTTTTGTCTCTTAGAGAGGAAGAATTTGTTTTAGCAGCCAAGGCAGCTGGAGCCAAAGAGAGCCGCATTATTATCAAATATATGTTTCCTAACTTCTTTAGTTACCTTATAGTTAATATTACACTGGCGATTCCTGGAATGATTCTGGGAGAGACAGCATTGAGTTTCTTGGGATTAGGGCTTCAACCACCGGCAATAAGTTGGGGTGTTTTACTACATGATGTCCCTGACCTTACTATACTGGCTCAGCGACCCTGGCAGTTATTTCCTAGTCTATTCGTAGTGATAGCTGTTCTTATGTTCAATTTTATAGGTGATGGACTTCGTGATGCAGTAGACCCCTATTCCATCTCATTTTAGTCTATAAAAGGAGAAAGAAACTATGAATTTAGAATTGACTGAAAGAGTTTTGGAAGTGAGTAATCTAAAAACCTATTTTTATCTTGATATAGGAGTAGTTAAGGCTGTTGATGGGGTAGATTTTACAGTAGATCGTGGTAAAACTTTAGGTATCATAGGAGAAAGTGGGTGTGGTAAATCTGTAACTGTTCATACAATAATGCGCTTAATACAGTCTCCTCCGGGGAAGATAGTTGATGGTAGTATTAAACTTTATCGTTTCAGAGAGAATAATTTGGATATTATAGAGATAACAAAATTGGATCCAAAAGGTAAAGAGATGCGCGATATTCGTGGCAAAGAGATTGGTATGGTCTTTCAGGAACCTATGACAGCCTTTTCTCCTATGTATACCATAGGAGATCAGATAATTGAGGCTATACTTACTCATGAGAATATAACTAAACAGGAAGCAAGAGAAAGGACTATAGAGTTTTTAAGAAGAGTAGGAATACCAAGACCTGAACGTACTATTGATACATATCCATTCCAACTTAGTGGTGGAATGAGACAGCGTGCTATGATAGCTATGGCTCTCTCTTGTTATCCCAGGTTGCTCATAGCTGATGAACCTACAACTGCTGTGGATGTTACTGTCCAGGCTCAGATTCTGGATTTATTACAGGAACTCCAAGAGGAAATGAAACTTGCAATCATATTTATAACTCATAATTTAGCTGTCGTCTCAGAGATAGCAGATGAAATAGCAGTTATGTATCTTGGTAAGATTGTAGAATTTGGAAGTAAAGAGGAGATTTTTAATCACCCGCTTCACCCTTATACGGTTGCCCTGTTTAGATCTATCCCCAAAGTTGAGGGGAAATTGGAAAGACTTGTCCCTATCCATGGGAATGTGCCAAGCTCATATCAAATTCCTGAAGGCTGTTCTTTCCATCCTAGATGTGAAAATGCAATAAGAGGGGTCTGCGACGTTACTTCTCCTGAGCTAATAGACGTCGGGAGTGGTCATAAAGTGCGTTGTCTTATATATCAAAAGGTGGAGGTATAAAGATGGAGACAGTAAACAAAAATCTTTCTACACCTTTGATAACTGTAAGGAATTTGAAGAAGTACTTTCCCATACAGCGAGGATTTTTACGTAGATTAGTTGGTTATGTAAGGGCTGTCGATGATGTTAACCTGGAGATAGAAGAACGCGAAACTTTAGGGTTAGTTGGTGAGAGTGGATCGGGGAAGAGTACTTTAGGTAGGACTATGATAAGGCTTTATGACCCTACCGATGGGCAGATACTATTTAGAGATGGTGATAGAATAGTAAATCTCACAGAGTTACAGGGAGAAGAATTGAGAAAATTCAGAAGGAATATGCAGATCATCTTTCAAGACCCTTTCTCTTCTCTTAATGAACGTATGACTGTCTTAGAAAATGTTGGAGATCCATTATTAATTAATGGCTTAGTCAGTAGCAGACATGAATTGGTAGAGAGAGTAATAGAGGTTCTTCAGCAGGTTGGTCTGAGAAGGGAAGATATAAGGAGATACCCACACAGTTTTAGTGGAGGGCAAAGGCAACGTATATGTATTGCCAGGGCATTGGTTTTAAAACCTAAATTTATCGTCTGTGACGAGCCTGTATCTGCGTTAGATGTCTCTATCCAGGCTCAGATCTTAAATCTCCTTAAAGAACTTCAGGAGGAATTTGGTATAACCTATCTATTTATCAGTCATGATATCAGTGTAGTAAGATATATGGCGGATAGGATAGCAGTTATGTATGCTGGAAGATTAGTAGAGGTAGCTCCTAGAGACGAACTATTGTCACATCCCTTACATCCCTATACTGAGGCTCTTTTAAGTGCTGTCCCAAGAACTGTTACTGGAAGACGCAAAGGAAGAGCTATATTAACTGGAGATCCACCTGATCCAGCAAATCTACCTAGTGGGTGTGTCTTTCATGTTAGATGCAGATATGCAAAAGATATATGTAAAGAGGAACAACCTTCTTTAAAGTCTATCTCTTCTAATCATTATGTTAGTTGCCATCTAGCTGAAGTACTGGAGCTTAAAGGAATAGGAGTTTATAGCTAACTCTTACTGCTTCTAAGATTAAAATTTAGATAAGGAGGATGCAATTTTTATGTCAGATAAGGATAAAAGAATGGCATGGTGGAGAGAAGCAAAGTTCGGGATGTTTATCCATTGGGGGCTGTATGCTATTCCTGCTGGGATATGGAATGGGAAAGAGGTTCCCGGTATTGGTGAGTGGATTATGAAAAGAGCCAGGATTCCGGTAAAGGAATATGAAAGATTGGCTGAAAGATTTAATCCAACAAAGTTTAATGCTGAAGAGTGGGTACAGCTTGCTAAGGATGCTGGGATGAAATATCTAGTCATTACCGCCAAACATCATGATGGTTTTGCTATGTACGACTCCCCCTGTTCTAACTATGATATTGTAGATGCAACTCCATTTAAGAGAGACCCGATGAAAGATCTGGCTAAAGCCTGTGAAGATGCTGGGATCAAGTTCTGCTTCTACTATTCTCACGTGCAGGATTGGCATCATCCTGATGGAGTCGGTAATGACTGGGACTATGATGAGAGCAAAAAGAATTTCGCCAGATATATGGAGGAAAAGGCTAAACCCCAGGTAAGGGAACTACTGACACAGTATGGACCGATTGGTCTTATATGGTTCGATACGCCTATGAATATATCTAAAGAACATGCTCAGGAGTTTGTAGACTTGGTGAGACAACTACAGCCAGATTGTATAATAAATGGTCGGGTAGGTTATGATCTGGGAGATTATAAGTCGATGCCGGATAATGGAATTCCTGCTATGTCTTATCCTACAGACTGGGAAACCCCGGCGACATTGAATGATACCTGGGGATATAAAAAGAACGATCATAATTGGAAGTCCCCGAAGACAGTTCTTCGTTTATTGGTAGATATTAACAGCAAAGGCGGAAATTATCTACTTAATGTTGGACCTGATGCTGAAGGTGTTATACCGCAACCAAGTGTAGACATACTGCGTACTGTAGGAAGGTGGATGCGTGTGAATGGTGAGGCTATATACGGTACAATTCCTGTACCGCCTCTACCATATGTACTGCCCTGGGGTGGAGTTACCGCTAAACCTGGGAAATTATATCTTCATATCTTTGACTGGCCCAAAGAAGGTCGACTAGCCTTTTATGGTCTTAAGAATAAAGTCAAAAAAGCTTATTTCCTTTCCGATGGACCTTATGCACCACTGAACTTTACTCAAGTGTATGAGGCATCCAGAAATAGGTATGGATTAGGGGTCGACCTCCCATCTGAGCCGAAAGATAGTCTGGCTACTGTTATTGCCTTGGAGATTGATGGTGTACCAGATATTCAACCCTTGGAGGTATAGTTAGTGGAGGTTCAGGATGGAGATATCCAGGTATGATAAAGAGATCTTAAGAAGTTTGGCTTCTGAGCTTGCAGAGATAGCATCTTTGCCTGTCCAGAAAGAAAAAGCCGAGATGTGGAAGAGACTTAATAAGTTAGAAGATGTAAAGCCTATGGTCTGGATCAACGAGATACCCTGGCATGAGATGAATGTAGATGATGAACTTACCCTGCGGTGTGAGGGTGAGTTTTGTAGGATGATAGAACAGTACCTTCGCCAGACGATATACCAGTGGAAACATCTTAGAGCAGATATGGTTATAGAACCTAAGATCTACTGCCCCAAAGTCATATATGATACCGGGTTTGGAATATCTGAAGAATCAGATGTTGTAAGAATCGATTCCAATAATCCTGTAGTCTCAAGACACTTTCATCCCCAGATTCAGAGCGAGGAGGACATTGAAAAGATAAAGTATCCAGTGGTTACCTATGATGCAGAGGCAACTGAAGAGCGTTATCAACTTATGTGTGAGATCTTTGATGGGATATTGCCTGTCGAAAAGATAGGGGCACCAGGATTCTGGTTTGCTCCATGGGATCTACTTGTTACCTGGTGGGGGGTAGAGGAACTTATGATAGACCTTGTTGAAAGACCTGAGCTAGTTCATAAGGCTATAGATAGACTTGTAGATGCCCATCTGTATAGACTTGACCAGTATGAATCTCTGGGGCTACTCTCACTGAACAATGGACCGGTAAGGGTGGGTTCAGGTGGATATGGATATACAGATGAACTCCCAAAACCGGGGTTTAATCCGGATTATGTAAGAGCTATTGACCTTTGGGGATGTGCTACTGCCCAAATTTTTGTAGCAGTTTCACCTCAGATGCATGAGGAGTTTGCAGTCAGGTATGAAAAGAGATGGTTGGATAGATTTGGATTATCTTACTATGGATGCTGTGAGCCATTACACAGGAAGATGGATATGTTAAGGAGAAACATCCCCAATCTGAGGAAGGTTTCTATGAACTATAGGGTGAATGTAGATGAGGCAGTAGAGGCTGTAGGTAGAGACTATGTGTTCTCCTATAAACCAAATCCGGCAGTATTAGCAGAGGCAGTCTGGAGTGTAGAAAAGGCTAGGGCTGAACTTGAGTATGTCTTAAAGAGGGCTAAGGAGAAAGGTTGCATAGTAGAGATTATAATGAAGGACATAAGCACGGTTAACTACGAGCCACATAGACTATGGGAATGGGCTAAGATGGCTTCAGAAGTGGCAGAAGAATTTATATAATGGGCAAATTATTAAGATTTATTGCAATTTTTATTTTATCCCTAAGCGTACTATTATTTATCCTTATAGGTCCAATAAATTATAGGATAAGGAGGTCGAGTTCTATGGATAGGATGGATTGGTGGAGACAGGCAAAGTTTGGGATGTTTATCCACTGGGGAGTTTATAGCATTCCCGGTAGAGGGGAATGGGTAATGTATCAGGAGAGAATTCCAAAGGAGGAGTATAGAAAGCTGGCTGACAGATTCAATCCAGAGAAGTATAATCCTGAAGAGTGGGTAAAACTTGCCCAGAAAGCTGGAATGAAGTATATGGTTCTGACCACAAGACACCATGACGGATTCTCTCTATTTGACAGTAAGGTGAGCGATTTTACAGCACCTAAGAGTTCTGCCAGACGTGATCTCATAAAGGAATACGTAGAAGCCTGCAGAAAGCATAATATGAGGATTGGTTTCTATTATTCTCTACTTGACTGGAGGTATGATGCTTACTTTAAAGGGCCTAAGAATGATCCAGAAGGATGGAAGAAACTTGTAGATTATATTCATACTCAGGTGGAAGAGCTTATGACAAACTATGGAAAGATTGATATCCTCTGGTATGATGGAGGCTGGCCATATACTGCGGAAGACTGGCAGTCACAGAAGTTAAATGAAATGGTCAGAAGACATCAACCGGATATAATTATAAATAACAGGAGCCAGTTACCGGAAGACTTTGATACTCCAGAACAGTATATCCCTGGCCATTTTCCTGCCCCCAATGCCCCTGCAAGAGATTGGGAGTCCTGTATGACTCTGAACGACCACTGGGGCTATTGCAAGGGTGATAACAACTGGAAGCCTCCTCAGGTAGTTATCTGGAATCTTGCCAGATGTGCCTCTGGGGGAGGAAATTATCTTCTGAATGTTGGTCCGAAACCAGATGGGACTATTCCAGAGGAATCAGTTAAGATACTGGAAGAGGTTGGAAAGTGGATGGAGAAGAATGGGGAGAGTATCTACGGGACAGTTAGGACAAAGGTTGGATTCCCACATGGAGTGACTACTTTAAAAGACAATAAGCTCTATATCCATGTGTTTTACTGGAATGAAGAGTTTGCCCTAGCTCCATGTAAGATAGATGTAAAGAAGGCATACTTCCTTGAGACTAAAGAAGAGGTGAACTTCACCATAAAGGGTGAACGTATAATATTCTCTGGACTACCTGAAAAGGCACCAGACCCATTAGATACTGTAATAGTCCTGGAATTTGAGGGAGATATAACCGCTCTAGATTCATTTAGACCATTCGATTAGGGATTAACCTATGAGTGTATTAGACCTCTTTAGATTAGATGGTAAGAATGCTATCGTTACTGGTTCTGCCCAGGGTTTAGGAAAGGCTATGGCTCAAGCCTTAGGAGAAGCTGGAGCTAATGTTGCCATTGTTGATATTAATATAGACCTGGCTAGAAAGACTGCAGAGGAATTTTCTAAAAAAGTAGGGAGGAGGTTCATAGCAATTCAGGCAGATGTTACCAGAGAAGAAGATGTAAGGCGTATGGTGGAAGAGGTAATAGCTGACTTCAGCCATATAGATATCCTGGTGAATAATGCCGGTATTGTAAGACATGCCCCGGCGGAACTTATGAGTAAGAAGGATTGGGATGATGTGATAGCTGTAAATCTCACAGGTGTATTCTTATGTTCTCAGGCTGTCGGAAGACATATGATAGAGCGTAAGCAGGGTAAGATTATAAATATCGCCTCTATGTCTGGTCTCATAGTAAACTATCCACAACCGCAGGTTGCCTATAATGCATCTAAGGCTGGTGTTATTATGCTTACAAAATCACTTGCCGTTGAATGGGCTAAGTATAATATCAATGTAAATGCCATAGCTCCAGGTTATATGAAGACAGCTATGACTGCTCCATTTTTCGAAAAGGAAGAGTATCGTAGACTTTGGCTTGAGCCAACGCCTATGAAAAGACCGGGTGAGCCAGAGGAGTTAACTGGGGCAGTGGTTTATCTTGCGTCTGATGCCTCCAGTTTTATGACCGGACAGGTATTAGTTATAGACGGAGGTTATACACTTCTATGAGTAGAGAGATAGCGTTAGATACCATATATCTAAAAGAAACCCCTAGGATAGCACATACCGAATACAGTATAAACTATCATACTAGTTATATCCTGAGAAAGACAGGTGCTAACGAAATAAACCTTGACACAATAAGGAAGTTCTTTGATATCTGGATGATAGATTTTCTGTGGAATACAAATGATGGACTTCATGGTGATTGGGAGAAGTTTGGACGAGCTACCGATATGGGGCATGCGGAATATGCTATTGATGGAAGTGATAAAAGATTACCCAAAGAATGTCCATTCAAGACCCTTGAAGATGTTTGGTCTTTCGATGCTACATCTGAGTATGGATTTCCAGATTTCAATGAACAGGTACAGGCTTATGAGGATATTATAAGGAGAGCCAGGGAGGACTTTCCAGATCAGCTGACTACCGGTGGATACTATAAGACCATCGTCTCTGGTGCTATACAGGCGTTTGGTTGGGAGATGTTTCTTATGGCTCTTTCTGATATCAACAGGATGGAAAAGGTCTTGGATAGCTTCTTTAGATTTACCCTCTTTCATATGGAGGCATGGGCAAAGACGACCGCAGAAGTGATCATCCAGCACGATGACTTTGTCTGGAGTAGCGGTCCATTTATGAACCCAGAGATATATAGAAAGATAATCATTCCTAGATATGCGGAGCTATGGAAGCCTTTACATAAGGCTGGTAAAAAGGTCCTCTTCTGTTCTGATGGCAACTTTATGGAGTTTGCAGAGGATATAGTAAATGCAGGGGCAGATGGTCTTATCTTTGAACCCTGTAATGACTTTGGATTTATGGTCGAGAGATTTGGAGGTTCTGTTGTCTTAGTTGGAAGCTATGTCGATTGCAGAGATCTTACTCTTGGTAAGTGGGATACAGTTAAGACCTGTATAGATAAGACAATCGAACTGGCTAAAAAGTATAAAGGGATTATCTTTGCAGTTGGGAATCACCTTCCACCAAATATACCTGAATATATGATGGAGAGATATATCGGATATCTTAAGGAGGTTCTATGAGAAGGTTCAGGGTCCCATTTGAGAAACCAGAACCAGACTTCTACGAGTTTAAGGATGTACTCCTGGGAAAGAAGCCAGCCAGAAGGGTCCATTTTGTTGAACTATTCCAGGACATAGAGATTGTTGCTTATATCACCGAGAATATCTTTGGAGATAGGGTGGTTAGATCGGTAGAGGAAGACTTTGAGGGTTTCTGGAGACAACAGATAAACTTCTGGTACAGGATGGGCTATGACTATATCAGGGTATCTGGAGGATTGAATTTTGTCGGACAGAAGAGGAGGGTAACATCCGATACCGCTATCCTCTCAAGAGGACAGAGGAGCTGGATAGAGGAGTCTATTGGAATAATTACTTCCTGGAAAGACTTTGAAGAGTATCCCTGGCCTAAACCAGAATCTTTTGATTATTCTAACTATGAGTTTGTCTCCAGGAATCTGCCTGAAGGTATGAAGCTAATGGTCTGTCCATCAAGTGGAGTCTTTGAGATAAGTAGTGAGTCTCTTTTAGGTTTTGAGGGTATGAGTTATCTCTTGTACGAAGATTATGACCTGGTAAAGGCAGTATTTGACAGGGTTGGAGAGACTATATATAAGTTCTATGAAGATCTGATCACCCTTGACAATGTCGAAGGGATATTCCAGGGTGATGACCTTGGATTTAAGACGAGCACCATATTATCTCCAAGATTTTTGAGAGAACTGGTCTTGCCTTGGCATAAGAGATACGCTGAACTTGCCCACAGGTATAACAAGATGTACTGGTTCCACTGTTGTGGAAATATCCTGGAGATAATAGAAGACCTGATCGAGGATGTAAAGATTGATGCCCTTCACTCTTTTCAGGATACTATAATTCCAGTGACAGAGTTTAAGAAGAGATACGGAGATAGGATAGCGGTTCTGGGCGGAGTGGATGTAGATAAGCTGTGTAGACTGGAAGAAAAAGAGTTAAGAGCCTATGTGAGGGATATTCTGGATAAATGTATGCCTACAAGGTATGCTCTTGGCTCCGGTAATACGGTGACAAACTATGTACCAGTAGAGAATTATCTGATAATGCTCGATGAGGGGGTGAGATATTGTGATTGAATTACCTTTCAGACAGGTCCATCTTGACTTTCATACTTCGCCATTAATTCCAGATGTCGGAGTGGACTTTGATCCGGAAGAATTTGCCAAAACCCTTAAGTCTGCCTATGTAAACTCTATCACGGTATTTGCCAAATGTCACCATGGTATGTCTTACTATCCGACAAAGGTTGGAGTGATGCATCCCTCTTTAAAGAGGGATCTACTCGGTGAGATGGTAGAAGCCTGTCACAAAGAAGGGATAAGGGTCTGTGCGTATATCAGTGTTGTATGGGACGAATATTCGGCAGGCAATCACGGAGACTGGCTACAGGTAAATAAGGACGGAACACTAGCGGGAAGACCTCCATTTGGTAATAGGGGCTGGAGATTTTTATGTATGAACTCCCCCTATGTGGATTATGTGTCAGAACAGACGGAAGAGATCCTCAGACTTTACGATGTAGACGGGATATTCTTCGACATAGTAATGCAGACTTATCCGGGTTGTGTCTGTAATCATTGTATGAAGAGTATGAAACAGCTAGGTCTTGATCCAACAAACGATACCGATCTATACAGACATTCTCAGATTGTTGGTAGAAACTTTATGTCCCGGATGGATAGGTTAGTAAAGAGTCTGAAGCCAGATATAAGTATATTCTATAACTCCAGGCTCAGGTTAGAGAGTAACTATGAACTAGGAATGAGAAAGGAATCCGACTATTTTACCCACTTTGAGATAGAATCACTACCTTCTGGAGGCTGGGGATACAATCACTTCCCGTTATTTGTCCGTTACTATCAAACCCTTGGCAAAGATCTTCTTGGTATGACAGGAAGATTCCATAAAAGCTGGGCAGACTTTGGAGGATTCAAAAATAGACCTGCATTAGAGTATGAATGCTTCACGATGCTTTCCCTCGGGGCTAAGTGTTCTGTTGGGGATCAGCTACACCCAAGAGGAAGACTCGACATAACTGTCTATAACCTTATAGGTAGTGTCTATAAGAAGGTTGCTGAGAGAGAAGAATGGTGCAGGAATGCTAAACCAATCTCAGATATAGGTGTTCTTATCTCTAGCTCATTTTATAACGATTGGAGAACAGATTCAGATGAAGGGGCTATGAGGATATTATCAGAGTCTCATTATCAATTTTCCTTCATAGATTCTCTGGAGGACTTGAATAAGTATAAACTCATAATAGCTCCTGACAGGGTGGTTGTAGATGAAGTTATGGCTGAAAAACTTAGGAGATATCTGAAGAACGGTGGAAAGCTGATATTGAGCTATAAGTCCGGATTAGATGGTGATAGATTCATACTGGACGAAGTCGGAGTTGATTATCTTGGTGATAGTGACTACTGTCCGGACTATTTCAAGGTATTAGCCCCTGCAGACAAAGATATAGAGCCAGCAGAGTATGTGATGTATGAGAGGGGGACAAAGGTCCAGCCCAGAGACGGTACGCAGGTTCTGGCAGAGGTCTATCAGCCATACTTTAACAGGACCTGGGAACATTTCTCCTCACACGCGCAGACACCACCTGAGAAGAAAAGCCCTTATCCGGCAGTAACTAGGAGAGATAATGTGATCTATATCTCATATCCTGTATTCAGGGCTTATATACTTCACGGGAACCTGGTGTATAAGAAACTGGTTAAAAATTGTATAGATCTGCTTCTCGATAGACCACTGGTCATTAGCGATGCCCCTTCTACTGCAAGGATCACTGTAAATCTTCAGAGGCTTGATGAGAAGGAGAGATACGTTGTCCATATACTCCACTATATACCTGAGAGGAGATGTAAGAGTATAGACATAATAGAGGATGTAATACCTCTTTATAATTTAAAGTTAAAGGTAAGACTTGCCAACCCTCCTTCTCGGTGCTACCTGGCACCAGAGATGAGAGATCTGGATTTTGTGTATAATAATACTTATGCAGAGTTTACTGTACCTGAAGTTAACGGGTACCAGATAGTGGTATTAGAATAAGAAAGGAGTGAGAAGGGATGAGATCAACACCAATAGGTATAGTTATGGTAAATGATGGAAGACCACACGTGTATTCAGCCAATGAAGAGGAGAATATGCAGGTGGTCAGGAGATGGGCAGAGGTTATAAAGAAAAACCTGAAGAACATAGATGGTTCTGCCCCGGAAGTAGTTGTAGCCTCGGAGACCATCAAGAGTGTCAGGACAGCTCAAAGGATAGCAGAAGAACTTACCAGAGCTAACTGCAAGCAGATAGTTATGTGCTATAACGTCTGGGATTTCCCATATCTCGCATGGCCATTCCTGAATTCTCTTGATAGTAATGTTCCTATCCTGAGCCTTTCCAATAATAATGCACAGTACCCTGGAAATGTGGGACTCCTTGCTACTGATGGAGAGATAAGACAGACTGGAAGAAGAACCCACAGGATTGTTGGAGATATAGATGACCCTAAAGTTCAGGAGAAGGTTATCAAGTGGCTGAGGGCTTCCCAGGCGGTAACCAGTATGAAGGGAGAGGTCTATGGGCTGTATGGTGGACACTCGATGGGTATGGAGACTGGGTATTTCCATCTGGTACCAAATATAAAGACATTTGGAATTACTACATATCAGATAGACCAGCTCCTTCTAGTAAAGGTTATGGAAGAGATAGATGATAGGGAGGTGGAGAAAGGATTCCAGTGGTTTACTGAGCTATTGGGAGATAGGATCCTCTACGATGGGAAGATGCTAACCCCTCAGACCTTAAAGACACAGATCAGGTTATACCTGGCTATGAAGAAGGTAAATGAGGAGAATGGGTTTGACTTCTGTGGACTTAAGGGACAGCGTGAATTAACAGAGTATGTCTGCCTTGGAGATATCCCAGAGATGGTTATGAATGACCCATACGATTGGTACGGATTCAAAGAGCCAACTGTATGTGCAACAGAGGCAGATTCGTTTGCTGCCATCACTATGGAGATACTCAAATATGTCTCTGGAGGACTCCCGGTGCTATTTATGGATGTCAGGATTTACTACCCGGAGAAGGACATATGGGATTTTTGTAACTCTGGAAATCATGCAAGTTACTATGCATCTCTAAGCCTTGATCCAAAGGAGAACTTTAAGAAGATTACCCTGCATCCAGCACTTGAATACTACTTTAAGGCAGGAGGAGCTTCAGTTTCATTTGACGCTGCACCAACTAAGATGACATTTGCCAGACTCGGTCTTTACAATGACAAGGTATATATGGTTATTGTTCCCGGAGAAAGCCTGGAGCTTCCAGAAGAGGAGAGAAAGGCGATCAATAATCTCTCTAACCCAACCTGGCCTCACGTCCATGCTAGATTAGAGTGCTCTTTTGAAGAATTCTTAAATGTATTCCCTGCAAATCATATCCAGGCTATACCAGGAGATTATGTAGATACTCTTGTTTACTATTGTGAGATACTCGGTATAAAGCCTATAGTACTAGGCCCAAGGGGTAAAGAAAGACTTACACCACTCTGGGAGATTCTAGAGTAGCCCTTTAAAACTTAGATAGGGGCAGGACTTCTGCCCCTATTATTTTTTTGTAAGATGGTAGATTATACATTCCGCAGGTATAGTATAATGTATTAAATCTTTTCTTTTGAGAAGGGATGGAGGATTGAATTGAAAACTAACGATGAAAGTATAAGGGATATAGGATGAGTTTCCTGAAAGGTTAAAGAATGATATACTATAATTGAGATTATAGTATATATAGTGGAGCCGATAAGGGGATGATTATGTATAAAGAATTGATCCAATCAGATCCTTCAATAATGATGGGAAAGCCTGTTATTAGAGGGACAAGGATTACTGTCGAACTTATTTTAGAGAAGTTAGCGGCAGGAGAAACCATAGAACAGATACTTGAAGAACATCCACAACTTACCAGAGAAGCTATTCAAGCAGCTTTAGCCTTTGCAGCAGAGGTATTAAAGGCTGATGTAGTTTACCCTATTTCTGAGTCTGTAAAATGAAATTCTTAGCAGACGAAAATATAGATAAACCTATTGTAACACGCCTTAGAGCAGATGGATATATTGTCTTTCGTGACTTTGACACTCCTAAAACTAAAAACCTTTATGGCTAGTGCCTATATTACGCAGGTATAGTATGAGAACTCTATCTTTTCCCCTTGTAAGAGAAGTATCTAAGGGAGATTCTTCTGTTGATGGAAAAGGGTGTGAAAAAATATTATAATTGAGGATGGCAGGTGTGGATGTGGGACATAGTATCAAGTTTGTAGCGGAGGTATAGAGATGACTTCTGACAAGAGATGGTTTTCCAGAGATTATCGTCGTAATCTAGTAGATATGCATATTGAGGATTGGGATGAAAGATTTCTATCTCAGTTTGACCCCAAGAGATATGTAGAATTGTTAAAGACAGCCAAAGTTACTACAGCAATGGTATATGCCAATTCTCACGTAGGTTATTGCTACTGGCCTACAAAAACAGGCCATATGCATAGAGGTATAAAGGGAAGGGATATCCTTGGGGAAATAATTGATCTATGTCATAAAGAAGGGATTAATGTTGTTATCTATTATA
>Ga0078972_1003710_pt1 | contig 44624 bp, 37 predicted proteins | sample YelNatPaOPGAMG01_FD_67568 | JGI IMG/M metagenome (GOLD analysis project Ga0078972, IMG submission 67568) | Hot spring thermophilic microbial communities from Obsidian Pool, Yellowstone National Park, USA - OP-RAMG-01 (SPADES assembly) (version 2) | ecosystem: Environmental > Aquatic > Thermal...
TCCGTTGATTTCTACCTTATCCATGTTCCATGAGTTGACATAGGCAGGTTGCTGGCTGCTTACGTAGCAGAACTCACCGGCTCCATCCTTGCTGAACGGTATGGTAATAGCGATAGGATTGTTGCAGGGGGTGGTGGTACCTCCGGCGGTTACCGTTACAGCGCAGGTAGCAGTTTTAGCCCCATCGACGGTGGTGACTGTGATGGTAGCTGAACCGGCAGCAACGGCTGTGACTACGCCTGTTGAACTTACCGTGGCAACGCTGGTATTGCTGCTGCTCCAGGTAACGTTCTTGTTGGTGGCATTAGCTGGCGATACGGTAGCGGTCAGGGTAGCGGTCTGCCCTACGGTCAGGCTCAACGTGGTAGGCGATACGGTTACTCCGGTGACGGGTACAGTGGTGCTGCCCGTTACCGTTACGGCGCAGGTAGCAGTTTTAGCTCCATCGACGGTGGTGACTGTGATGGTAGCTGAACCGGCAGCAACGGCTGTGACTACGCCCGTTGAACTTACCGTGGCCACGCTGGTATTGCTGCTGCTCCAGGTAACGTTCTTGTTGGTAGCATTAGCCGGCGATACGGTAGCGGTGAGGGTAGCGGTCTGCCCTACAGTCAGGCTCAACGTGGTGGGCGAGACGGTTACTCCGGTGACAGGTACCGTCTGACCAGGAACAGGTTCATTACCAAACACTTTTACACCGTCCACATACATGGGTATACCCGGCATTTGCTTCAGGGTAGAAGTAATTCCTGCCCATGAGGGATCGTTAGTCGGATCCCATGCAGAAGCCGGAGCATTGGGCAAGCTAATACGCATCTGAGCTTCCTTCTTGTCATACTGTTGTCCGCCAGGATATATTTCGGTACCGGGTTTAAAGGTTACTTCGGTATAGTAGATGCCGTTGGCTGCGTCAGCAGGTAAAAGTTGGGTAAAGTTTACCACACCAGCATTATTGGTTTGCACAACATAATTTGAAGCAGTATAGCCTGCTGCCAGTCCTTCCGAAATATTTACGTACAATCTAAATTTATATTCAGAACCTTCACGGGCTGGCCATGCAGTGTGGTTGTATACCCATACAGACCATTCGGAGAAATTGGTTCCTGTAGCGTTTGCTTTTGCTTCAACGAAATACTCATCTTTTGGGGTTTCACGAACAGGGAAGTTGGCCAACGGTGTGCCTCCATAATCAATAACGAACTTTGCAAGCAGACCAGAGAAAAGAGCATTGTAGTCACATGCTACTTCGTTATTGGTGTAATTGGATCGGTCGTCAGTATAGGAGTCATTACTGCCTGGTCCACCCACTAATGCACCATATAGGATATGTCGCGTTTCGGTAGGAGGTCCTTGTACATTGTTTGACCATGCTCCGTGTGCACCTCTGTGGTGAGGATTAACGGGAGGATTATTACCAAAACCACAGACATAACTTCTGTTGCTTGGATTGGATCCAAGAGCATAATGCAGTTGTTGTTTAGCAAAGTTGAGGTATTTTGTGGTTTTAGCAGCAGAAGTGGCAGCGTCGGCATAGTAGGCGGCAACAAAGGCAGTATTCATAGCATAGCGCAACGATCCCCATATATCGAGGAAAGCGAGTCCTCCCGGGGTATAAGTAATCCGGGAACCATTATAACCATCTGTCCAATAATCGAGATAACGTTCGGCGTCAATTTTATACTTTTCTTTGCCCGTCAACTTAGCCAGTAGGGCATAGCAACCATAGGATTTATCATCCCATGCAATAGTCCATTTGTAAGCTTTAACGGGTTCCTGACCCTGATTGCCAAGATTATCATAATAGGTTTCGGCCTTGGTAAGATAGGTTGCATCGCCGGTTGCCCGGTAAAGCCATATAGCTCCCCATACCAGTTCATCGTTATAGCCGCTCCAGGAGTTATAATATCCAGCAGCATCGGTAATAGCGTCGGAGTATTTTCCCTTATAGGTTTCGGCAAACGAATACAGCTGCTTTGCATGATTCAACAAAGTAGCGCTATAGGTAGGATCGTCGGATTTGAAAACGATGCTGGCAGCGGCCATTGCGGCAGCGGTTTCAGCAGCCAGATCTGAACCAGGTTTTGAGGCATCAATTTTATAGGCGGGTCTGGCCATACGCATTACTTCGGGTGGGCCCCAAAAGGCATGATCAAGACCCCCATTACCCACCTGACCATACAATTCGTTGGGGGCCGTGTGACATTTAATAAAATAGTCATTGACGTAGCGCAGGTTACGCTTTAGGTATGGCATTTGCCCGGAACTAATGTACCCCTGAGCAAAGTCAATGGCTCCCCATGCCAGCGCCGTAGCGGTAAACGCCATAGGAAAATTAAATTTCACATGGTCACCTGCATCAAACCATCCTCCTGTCAGGTCTTTTCCAACATCGCTCCCATCGTTCATGGCTGCATTAGCTCGCCATGTCACCCGATTGCCTGCGGCAATCTTAGACTCCTGACATTCGTAGAAAAACATAGATTTCTGCAGGACCTCAGCATAATTGTAAGTTTGTCCTGTAACCGAACCGGTTCTGAGGAATAAACCTCCCCACAATAAAAGTCCCCATCCCACACGCCTACTCATCAGGGTGCGGCAGGACATCCATAGAAATTTTAAAGTTTTGCACATAAAACATAAGTTTTTGGGTTAATAATTAAGTTAGTTGGCCTAAACTTAGCCATTTCGGTTGATAAAATTGGTTAGATAAATCGGTGGTAAAAGTAATTCATCACACATCCCAGCGGTATAAATTAATGTGACAATAATACGACATAGAGTACGACACAACTACGACAAAAATTATATAAAGTACTGTAAATCAATATATTGCTATATCTTATTCAGAAATTCCGTAAGGCTTTCGCCTGGCTGAAGATTAAAACGTTTACGTAGACGGGATCGAGCTTTTTCAACGCCTCTGGGTGATATATTCAGAAGAAATGCCAACTCTTTGGTGCTTAAATCTAACTTTAGGTACGCGCATAATTTCAGATAAGTTAAGCCCATGTCGGGATACATTTTCTTGAGCCTTTGTATAAAATCGGCATGTACTTCATTGAAATGTTTTTCGAAACGGTCCCACTCTCTTTCTGTAGCAAATTCTTTTTCGAGTATTTTGCCAATTTCTTCAATCCGCCGTTTGGCTTGAGTATCCTGAATTAATGGTGCATTCTGTTTGATAATATGGTTGATTTTTTGCAGAATATCGTTTTTGTGAGATAATTGTAATACGAATGTGGTAAGTTCTGAATTTTTTTGTGCCATCATGGATTCTTGCTTACTTTTTTCCAATATCAATTTTTCTTCCTGCAATTTTAATCGAGCTTTTTCGGCTTTAAGCTGTTCTTCTGCCATCCACTTTTCAAATTCAGCCTTTTGCTGTTCCCATTTGAGCAGTTTTTGATTATACCAGCTGTAGATAACAAATAAAATCAGCAGGGCAACTGCCAGTCTGAACCAGAAACTCATCCAGAATGGAGGAATCACGGATATCCTTAGGGAAGCCTCGCTGACCGGATTGTTATTTTTATCTAACATTTGGACACGAAACCGATATCTCCCTGGATCTAGGTTGGTGTAAGTCACCGGGTTTATTCCGTGATTGGCATATACCCAATCCTTGTTAAATCCTTCGAGGCGATATCGGAATACATACATTCTTGAGGAATAGCTTAGCGGGGCATAATGAATGGTGATAACATTATGTCGGTACTTGAATTCTATTTCATCGACAAATTCTAAATCCTTTGGTAGGATGATTTTTCCGTCAATTTTCTGACCAATCTCTATTTCTTTATTGTACAGAAATATTCTCGTAATTTTAATCGGAACATACCGTTGATTTTCTAGTGCTTTCTCAGGCCTGAAATAGACCATCCCTTCCAGTGATCCAAAATACAGGTATGATGAATCGTACCATGCAGCATTTTCAAGGAAAGAAGAGCTAATGAGTCCCTCAGCACGGCCATAATTAAAGAATTTTTGATTTGCCAGGTCATAACATGATAGACCAAAATTTGTAGCAAACCAAATGTTGCCCTCCTTATCCTGCAGAATACTGTTTATGGTATTATGGGGTAATCCATGTTGAATATAAAATTTTCGAAACGAATCGCTTGTTCGGTTATATAAATTTAATCCATTGCGGGTGCCTATCCAAAGGTTTCGTTGTTTGTCTTCGAAAATAGAAAGTACAAGATCATCACTCAGGGCACCGGTATCGGTCGGGTTGGCGTAATAGTTGACGAACTGACGTTTAATGGGATCGTAGCGACTAAGGCCAAATGATGTGGCAATCCAAATAAAACCATATGAATCTGGAACTATTGATCGTATCCAATTGAGTGATAGGCTATTATTGGTGTTTAATGTTTTTTGTATTTGTTCAATTATCTGTCCTGTGTGGCGATTGATCACATAAATACCTGCACCGTTGGTTCCTACCCACAGGTGCGACTGTTTGTCTTCATAAAAGCAGCGAATATCGTTACTCAGTGAAAACATTTCGGCGGGCGAATCATGTATAAAATGTCGGAATTGCCCGGTGCGTGGATCGTAGGAAAAATATCCCATTAAATATGTTCCTATCCATATTTTTGATTCGCTGTCTTCGTAAAGGGCAAGAATGGGTTTGTCGGCCAGTATTTTGATCAGGGATGCCGGAAGTAGCTTATGTTCAACCCGATTCCATATGCTATCGTAAATATTTATACCCCCTCCATCGGTTCCAATCCATATGTAATGGCGTCTGTCACGAAGAACAGCAGTTACCATTTTATTGGATAATGTATTGGCGTAGCCGGGGATGCAACGCAGCGATTGAAAAACATTACTGGTATTGGCATAGGAAATGCCACCGTGAAAATGACCAACCCAAAGATTGTTTTCACGATCAACATAAAGGGTATGTACATTGTTATTGCTAATGGTAGATTGATCGAAACCATAATGTTGAAAGCGTATGATGGTTTGATCTTTAAGTTGCAAATAAGCGATACCCCCTCCATCCATTCCGATCCACAAATTGCCCTGTTTATCCTTTGCTACTGCCCATATCCGATTGGAGGGTAATCCTTCGCTGGTGGTGAAGAAACTACTCTTTAGTGTTTTTTTATCTATCATACACAGTCCGTGGCTATTAGTTCCCAGAAATAATTGGGTTTGATTACCACAGATGCTTCTGATTTCGAGGCTTTTCTCCGAAGGAATGTCGATTTTTTCACATTTTCCTTTTCCTGTTACGTATCTGAATAGCCCTTCAACAAAATCGGTCACCCAGAAGGTGTCAGGATTTTCAGAATATATGCTGGAAATCCTATACAGATGACTTTTGATCTTCTTTACTACCGATTTATCCGGAGACTTTCGGTTGATTGTAAATTCGTACATTCCTCCTCCGTCCGTTCCTATAAGGTATCGGTTTCGGGCAAGCCGTGCTATGGCCGTTACCTGAAAATATTGGTTTCCCCATGGATCGGGGGGAAAGGCAAAATGGAAAAAAGCATCTCTCTCCCTGTCGTAGAGTTCGAGGGTGTGGCGGGTACCGACCAGAAAAGTTGAATCAATATCCTCAAAAATGGAGATTACTGCCTGATATCTAATGGTCCTGGGATGAACATTATCATTATATACTCGGAAATATATACCGTCATAGCGAGCCAAGCCATCTTCGGTACCTATCCAGATATAACCATAGCGGTCATGATAGATGCAGTTGACATTACTGTTGGGTAAGCCCCGTTCAACATCAAAGCGTTGAAAAATAAGCTGTTGGCTATGAATGCCATTGCTGCTTGTGACCCGACAGAAAAATAATTGTAAGATAATAAACATAAACACCCGATAGGCTGTTTGTTGGGTAGCCAAATGCACCATGGTCGACAGTATTTAAAATTTTGGTGATTTATTAACCTCCGGCACAGCACTCATCATGTAAGGTCAAATATATCATTATTTATCATTTAAACAAGCAATAAATTTTGAATCCTGTGGTAAAATTTAATCATTCAGAAATAGTTTAAACCAGAGTGTTGTGTGATAAGATAAAGATAGTTTTCCTGTATCTTCTGGCTGCTACTATTTGATGTAAATTTACCTCATATGTTCTCTGTAAATATTGTTCAATAGCTTCTTCTGATAAAACGGGTTAATCTCAGTCCAGAGATTCCTTAAACCCCTATGTATTAAGCAGGTTCGTTTCTTTCCTCTTTTTCAAATATAAAAGCAATCGTTTCAGATAAGGAGGATTATTGTAAACAATTTGTTGGTTTTTTATCTAACAATTTATGCAATTGGAGGTTTAAATTAGTGTTAATAAAACAAATAGGGCTATTCTCCTGTTAATTAAGTACAGACATCTTATCGACATTTACCGACTAAAACAGAAATTAAAGTTGAAGTATTTTGGAAATAGGATTGTATAGCTTTGGTGATCGTACGATAGAAGAGGGCACGGGAAGAATTATTTCTCCGCATGAACGGATTCAACGGTTGTTGGAGGAAATAAAGCTTGCCGATGAGGTAGGGCTTGATGTATTTGGAATAGGGGAGCATCATCGCGAAGATTTTATTGTTTCGAGTCCGGTTGTTATATTGGCTGCAGCTGCCCGTATAACCAAGCGAATCAGGTTGAGCAGTGCTGTTGTAGTATTAAGTTCGGAGGATCCGGTCAGGGTCTTTCAGCAATATACATTGCTTGATCTTATTTCTGATGGTCGTGCCGAACTGATGGTGGGCCGTGGTTCTTTTATTGAATCTTTTCCCTTGTTTGGGTATAATCTGCAGGATTACGAGGTTCTTTTTGGGGAAAAACTGGATTTACTACTTCAGTTGAGGGAAAAGGAAATCATTACTTGGAAAGGCAGGTTTCGTGCTCCATTGTACAATCAAAGAATATATCCACGTCCTTTGCAGGAAATGCTACCCATCTGGATTGCAGCTGGTGGTACCCCCCAATCGGCTGTACGTGCTGGCAAACTGGGACTTCCACTTGCCATTGCAATTATCGGTGGTGAACCTGAACGTTTTGCTCGTTTTACCGAACTATTTCGTAAAGAGGCATATGCTACTCACAACCGGATACCACCCCTGAGTATTAACTCACATGGTTTCATTGCCGATAGCGATAAAGAAGCCTATAATACTGCTTATCCTGCCATAAAAAGATCCATGGACCAACTGGGTAGGGAGCGTGGCTGGCCTCCTATGACCAAGGAACAGTTTGATTTTTCCGTATCCCTCCATGGGGCTAATTTTGTGGGGTCGCCTGAACGTATCGTTGAAAAAATTCTGTTCCAGCACAGCATCTTCAAGCATCAGCGTTTTCTTTTACAGTTGACTGTAGGAACTTTGCCCCATAAAAAAGTGCTACGGGCTATTGAACTTCTGGGAACTAAAGTAGCTCCGGTAATCAGAAAAGAACTGGGAGTTAAATGATACATTCTTTGTCGGGTACGCATGTCTGTGTGAGTGGTAGTTCTGTTTTTAAATGTGGTAAAGTAGAATTAACTTTGCCAAAAATTATTAAAAGCGGATGGACAATAACAGTATTTTATCCAAACTTGAAGCGCTGAAGCTGAAATTCGAAGAGGTGAGCCAGCAAATTACCGATCCGGCGGTAATGGCCGATATGAAAAAATATGTAAAGCTGAATAAAGAATATAAGGAACTTGCCCCTATTGTAAAAGCATATGAAGATTACAAGCAGCTATTGAACAATATTAATGACGCAAAGGAGATTCTTGCTACTGAGAAAGACGAAGAGTTGCGAAATCTTGCCCGCGAAGAGTTGGATAGTTTGAATGAACGACTCCCGGCGCTTGAGGAGCAGATCAAGCTGTTACTTGTACCGGCCGATCCCGAGGATGCTAAGAATGCTATTATGGAAATACGAGCAGGCACGGGAGGGGACGAGGCCAGCATCTTTGCCGGCGACTTGTACCGGATGTATACCCGATATTGCGAAAGTCGGGGATGGCATGTGTCGGTAACCAGCTATACCGAAGGAACGATGGGTGGATTTAAAGAAATTGTGATGAAGATTACGGGTGAAGGGGTATACGGTGTATTGAAATACGAATCGGGGGTACATCGGGTGCAACGGGTGCCCAAGACCGAGTCGCAGGGACGTATTCATACCTCTGCCGCTACGGTGGCCGTCCTGCCCGAAGCCGACGAATTTGATATAGAGCTGAACATGAACGATATTAGAAAGGATACTTTCTGCTCATCGGGACCCGGCGGCCAGTCGGTAAATACTACCTATTCGGCAATACGGTTAACCCATATACCCTCGGGGATAGTCGTACAATGTCAGGATGAAAAGTCGCAGATAAAAAATTTTGAAAAAGCACTGGCCGAGTTGCGTACCCGACTTTATAATCTCGAATATCAGAAATATCTCGATCAGATTGCCTCGAAACGAAGAACCATGGTATCCACCGGCGACCGTTCGGCCAAGATACGCACCTATAATTTCCCTCAAGGGCGGGTGACCGATCATCGCATCAACTTTACGCTATACAACCTGCAGGCTATCCTCGACGGCGATATTCAACCGCTCATCGATCAGTTGCAGATGGCCGAAAATGCTGAACGTCTCAAGGAAAGTGAGGTATGATTACCGTACTATTAAGGGTATCGTTACATTATCATTTTGAAGTTCAAGACTGATGTAGTAATACCCTGCGGGTAGGCTATTGATGTTGATTCGATCACGGGCGGAGGTAATTCTGAAAACCTCGCGCAGGCTACCGTCGAGTGAGTAAATTCTTCCATAGGCAGGGGTCTGTGCGGCAGGTAGTTCAATCCAAACCATCCCCGAAGCAGGGTTGGGGTATAGCTGAATGGATTTTTCGCGAAGAATATTGGCACTGGTAGATTGCTCAAATTTCATGTTGCCCAGATTAAATCCTCCGTAGCTCAGAATTTTCAGAACATGGGTTCCTTCGGTCAGAGGCAGGTTATAAACCGTAATGCTGGTAAAAGTGTTCCAACTGCCTGTTGAGGGAACTTTAACCCGATCGGCAATGAGTTGATCATCGAAATACATTGAGAACGAACCTGTTGATAGCTGGGAAGCCACCCGTATGGTTGCCTTATAGGTAGCTGTTTGGGCCACATTTACGGTGTATTCTACCCATTCGCCGTTATCGAACCATCCGATGGTGTAGCCGTTGTCATAGGCTTCAAGGTCTACATTTTCATCCAGCCGGTAGACATTCCCCTTGTTACCTGCGTCGTTATCGTGGTAGGCTATTCCTTCGCCCCCGGTATCAAAATTGGCTGCAATGATGGTTCCCGGAATCGCAGAGGGCTTACTGGCATCGGGGTAGGGCAACTGGCCATCGCCCAAATGTATGTCGAAACTGTCGGTGTAGCTGTTGCAGGCCGTCGTTACCGACACTTTTAAATATCCCTCCTGCATAGCGTTTACTTTCACCTGTGAGGCAGTAGTATTGCCAACAATAGTAACACCACTTCCCTGCCATTGAAAACTTGCTCCAGGTAGCGAATCCACTTTGTATATCAGACCGTCCATGCCATTGCCTACCCATTTTTTGCCGGATATTTTTGGTGCTTTCAGTTCTACGGGAAGAGCATATATTGTGGAATCGCACTTGCTTTTGACAACCAATCGCAAGGTATCGGCTTTACAACCCCAGTTGACTACAATCGAATTGGCTTGCTGACTCACTATTGTGACGGACGAAGGGATAATCCAGCGGTATTGTAGGCTATCGGAATACTCGCTGATGCTATAGGTCAGATTGTTTTCATGCTCATTTACCTGAGTGTTTCCTTCGATTCCGGATTGGGAGGATTTTTTGTATACTCTCACATAGTCTACATAAAGCTTTTGGGGAAACACTGTCGTGGCATCGGGGTCCCCAGGCCAATTTCCACCAACAGCAAGATTAATAATCAGGAAAAAAGGATTATGAAAAGCCTCGAGGCCTGCTTTTGAGATATCAATTACGTAGTATTGCGTATTGTCGCAAAAGCCGCGAATCGTTTTGTCATCCCATTCAACGGCAAAAATATGATAGTCGTCGGCAAATTTTCCGCTTGGCAAGGTATAGGACAGACCGTAATAGGGATGATTACCATTTACCATTGGTCCCCAGTGCAGTGTGCAGTGTACTTTGGAGTCATTAGTACCTCCGCCGACCATTTCCATGATATCAATTTCTCCGCAATTGGGCCACCCTACTGACGAAATGGATTCGCCCAGCATCCAGAATGCAGGCCAAATGCCTTTACCGTAGGGGAGTTTCATGCGTGCTTCGATACGTCCGTAGCGAAACGAAACTTTTTTTTGCGTGGTAATGCGTGCAGAGGTATAATTGCGGGTCAGGTATCGTTCTTTTCGCGCTTCTATAACCAGATTACCTCCTTCAACCCTAAGATTTTCACTCCTGTCGGTATAATATTGTAGTTCGTTATTGCCTCCCCCATAATCATTTACCTCTATGTTCCAGACATTTTTATTCAATGAGGTGCCATTGAACTCATCGGACCATACCAGCTGATAACAACTCGTTTGTGCAAACGTGAAGCTGCTGAACATGATGATCCCCAAAAACCATATTATTTTTCTCATACTTTTATGAAATTTAAATTCTAATCAAAGATAAGACATGTGAATTATAATCACCTTACAAAATAGCCTCATTCTGTCACCACATCCCTACCATTTAAGTACCACACTGAATAAATTTTGTGATTTTGGGGCTGTTTTTTAAATTGCCTAAAAAAAGGGTATGCGTGCATCCCTGGTAAAACAGCTTCAGTCTACCCCCATCCTGAAATTATTGATTCCGCTGATGGCGGGGATTTTGGCAGCAAAATACATCGAAATTTCTTCGATATTGCTGATTATTCTTTCTTTATCTGCTCTTATATCTGCCCTTGTTTTTACAAATCAGTATAGACTGTATAACCTGGGTTGGTACGTTAGTATGTTTGTTTTCTTTTTTTTACTTGGGGTATGGGTATTTAAAGCACAGTTCACTGCGCCAGTCAACTATGAAAGGCTTAATAAATCGAAATACTTTATTGGCATTGTTAATTCCCTGGCTGAGCCTGTAAAGACTGGCCAACGATACGAAATGAAAATTGTATATTACCGGGAATGTGGTATTTGGAAGGCCTGTAATGCCAAAGTCATTCTATATGTTAAAAAACATTTGGATTTTAGGGTACATCCCGGTCAATACCTTTTGATCAATAATGTTTTGCTGCGATTACAACAGGAAAGCCCTTTCCCTTACAACAAAAGTCAAAGTGAATATTATTTTTTGCAGAACATTAGTGGGCAGATATATGCTGAGTCGGCGGGTAGTATACAAGCTTTGCCCTTACGCAGCAGGTCCTTTTTGTACCCAATACAGCAATTAAGGGAAAAGTTATTGACTCGTGCCGGGGTGTATTTTACAGCTGCTGCCGAACGTTCGATATTTCAATCCCTCTTTTTTGGCTACCGTGCCGAAATGGATAGGGATTTGACCAATGCCTATGCTACCGCTGGCGTAATCCATATACTTTCGGTGTCAGGTTTGCATGTGGGCATCATCTATCTGTTTTTTATTTTCATTACCGGGCCGCTGAACCGAAATTCATGGACACGCATTTTACGTACCCTGATTATTGTTGTGGCCATATGGTTTTATGGGCTGTTAGCAGGATTTTCGCCGCCGGTGATACGTTCGTGCTGTATGTTTTCGATCCTGGGGTTGGGTCAGCTTATTCAGCGCGAAACTTTTCCCTTCAACAGTCTTTTTCTATCGGCCTTTATCATTTTGCTTATATCTCCCTGTCAGATCTTCGATGTGGGCTTTCAGCTGTCCTATGCTGCTATGGGTGGGATCTTCCTGTTTTACCAACCATTTTGCCGAATTATCGATGTTAGCAATTATGTCGGGAAAAAGATGTCGGAACTTGTTGCAGTTTCGCTGGCAGCGCAATTGGGAACTTTACCCTTTAGCCTTTATTATTTCAATAGCTTCCCGCTGTATTTTCTGGTTTCCAATCTGGTAATTGTCCCTTTTACAACCCTGATCATGTACACGGGTATAGCTTTTTTGCTGCTGATGCCGTTTGGACTGTTGGCAGCATATGTGGCGGAGCTACTGACAACCATGATTGCATGGCTCAACCAAATGGTGCTTTGGATTGAACATTTACCATATGCATCGATTAAAGGTTTTTATCCCAATACCTTCGAAACAATATTGCTGCTGTGCCTCATTCTATTCCTTGCTTATCTCATTTATTTCCGCAACTTTAAGGTGGTGCCTTTTATGTTAAGTCTGATTGTTTTTTATCAGGTTGCCGAAATGGTAAAATTTGTCAGGGGAAATACCTGTCGACAGCTGGTAATCGTCCGTTCCTATCCGGCGGGTTTTATCTGCTTCCATCATCAAAATCGCATGATATGTCTGTTTGTCGATACCCCTCCGCAGTATGTCGACCGATACCTCAATAATTACCGAAAAAATCTATATGTACAGGATATCAGGATGATTCAGTTAAAATGCCAGCCAACACTGCAGAATAAGCACGCTTACAAAATTCAGCTTGAAAATATTGTTCTTACTTTATCTTGTCCGGTGTCTCGATCGGAAGTAAACAAAAAAGGTGTTTTGGCCGAGGGTAGCACAGAATTCTTCCTGTCGCAACGTTGTTTATTAACTATTACCCCCCTAAGGACAGAAGAAAAAATACCCATCGAAGATCATGGTGGTTATTATTTAATCAATTTAAATTAATTTTACACGTTGGTATAGTTATGCATAATGCTGGATGATTTTTTAGGTTAACAGTTTAAAAGTCCGTTGAATGAAACGGCTCTGTTCACAGATAAAAAAGGGTCGTCTGAGATTTGATTTATTGTTTAACCTGATAAAGCGGATGAACAAATTTACCTAAAAAGATATTTATGCACCATTACCGTAAAGAAAGCAAAGATGTATACAGGGTAGCAGAGGGGAAACTTTTTTCTTCCTGTGCATCTTTGGCGATCTCTAAGGTTAATAGTCAAATGGAAGTCAGTAAATTATAAAATTATTTAAAAATGAAGATATTGATAGCAGGAGCCGGCGAAGTAGGTTTGCACCTATGCAGGATGTTTGAAAATGAGAAGCACAGTGTTTCGCTGATCGATCGTTCGGAGGAACGATTAAAAACAGCCCGTCTTACATTCGATGGTCATACCTATCAGGGTTCGGTTGCCTCTATCAATACATTACAGAATGCCAATGCTGGAAGCAGTGATTTGTTTATTGCAGTAACCAATGACGAATATGCCAATGTAACTGCTTGTATTCTGGCAAAAAAAATGGGGGCTAGAAAGACCCTTTGTCGTATCGACAATCGTGAATATCTGGAGGAAGATAAACGTAGCCATTTTGAGGATCTAGGAATTGACTACATGTTTTATCCCGAAGAAATTGCTGCTACCGAGATAGTTAATCTCATTCGACAGTCGGCGCAGTCGGATATCCTGACGTTTGGGGGAGGAAAACTTTTTTTGCATGTGGTTCGTGTAGAAGAGGAGAATCAGTTTGCAAATCAGACACTGGAGGAACTATACAATATTTCTCATACTGCCGAGTTCAGGGTAGCTGGTATTGTGCGTGACAATGTCACCTACATCCCCAAAAGCAGTGCAGAAGTTTTAAAACCAAACGATTTGCTCTATACGGTGGCAACGGCTAAAGGGGTGGAACTGTTAAAAAAGTATTTTCACAAAAAAAGTGATCAGATCAAGAGCGTGATCATCCTGGGTGGAAGCAGAGTGGGTATAAATGTCGCCCGTAAGTTGGCTGCTACTCACACTGTTAAGCTTATCGAGCGTGACCGGACAAAAAGTTTTGAAATATCCAATGCCCTTACCGGTGTGCTGGTCATTAATGGCGATGGACGGAATATCGATTTGCTTAAACGTGAAGGAATTGATCATACCGATGCTTTTGTTTCGGTTACCGGCGATGCCGAGGTGAATATGATTGCCTGCCTGCTGGCTAAAAAGATGGGTGTAAAACGTACCATTGCCGAGATTGAAAATATCGATTACATCCGGCTAGGGGAAAATATTGAAATTGATTCGATCATCAACAAAAAAATCCTTTCGGCCAACAAAATTTTTAGTTTTACGACCGCTAACGATGATGTGTCATCGATCAGTTGTCTTACCTGCTCCGATGCCGAAATAATTGAATACATTGCCCGTCCCGACTCTCCTATGACGAAACAACCCATTGGGCAGATCAAGTTACCCGACGAAGCTACCATTGCGGGCATAATTCGTGGCAACGAACCCGTTATTCCTGATGAAAAATTGCAAATCCGACCTTTTGATAAAGTTGTAATCTTTGCTATGCCCAAGGTGCTGGCTGAGATAAATAAACTTTTCAAGCCCAACAACCGGTTTTTCTAAACGATTTGCAGATTTGTCACCTGTAGCTGATGATAGGTGGGGCCGGTGGGGGATAGTATGCTTTCGTAAAGAACAACCTGCCTGACGGGCCAGATTCCGAATACAGTCTCAGACTGAGAGGCAAGGTAGTTGCGCATCGGATTAAGATCATATGTGGACTTAAAGCGCCCTAGGGTCAGATGTGGAGTAAAATGGCTTTCTGTTTCGATGCGGGGAAGGTCGACCTGCGTTTTGATGCGATCAAACTCCTGCATCAGTTGCTGCAACAGCAATGATTGAAGCTGCTGGAATCTTTTAATCGGTTCGAGTCCCATCCATAGCACCCGTGGCTGACGTTGGTGTGAAAAAATATTGAGTTGCAATATGCGGGCATCAAAGGCCTGCTGTCGGGTGCAAGTCGCATTGATTGCTGTTTCGATGGAATCAATCAGCGAAACATCGGTGTTGCCAAGAAAACAAAGGGTAAGATGCAATTGATGTGAGGGTACCCATTTGATTTTTGCCCATGCATTGACCCGTGATCGGATTGCGCTGTAGGATTCCAGAAATTGTTCATCGGGCGAATATTTCAGGGCGATAAAAAGTCGTTTTTCCATTGCAGGATTTTTTTAGTCAGTTATAAGGCACCTGCCTCGATCATTTGTACAATTTCTTCGATATCCCTGTCCTCGCCTTGTGGGTCGTACCGTGTTTTAAGGTTCGAACCAAATACACGGGCCAAAGCTTGCCAGAAAAAGGCTTCAAACGATCCGCGAAATTCTTTTACTGCATCAAATGTGGTATTTCCTGTTTCGCGGTAAAAAAGTTTGATGAGGATACGCCCCTGAGTAATGGTAAGCTTGCGAAGTTCGGCTTCGTATCGTTGCTTAAGATCGGCCTCGACCCGGGCTACATATTCCTCGCGCAAGCGCTTACCGGGAATTTTTTTAACACTGTCGTCGACCTGGCGATAAACCTGTGCAGCAATTTTAGCGTAGGGATAGACGCGTTTTACGTTATAAACCAGCCGCAGATATTTTTGATACTCTCGCTTTTCTTCCTCTGTAAATATACGGGGGGAGTAGATATATACCGGGGTAATATGATCGACATAAAATGTGTCGCTACCCACAACCTGTATTCGGGTACTGTCCAGATCACCGCTCAATCCACGGGTGGCAGGTGCATGCATAAACACAAGCATAAACAACCATATTATCCTGTTCGATCCCATTGGGATAATGTCTTGGCACAAAATTACCTAAGTGCAGGGAATAAAAAAACTCAGTAAGCGATTTTGAGCATAATATCTCTCAGCAGAAAATGGAAACCATTTCGTGTTTCGGTTATAAATTATGCTATGTTAATTTAGATTTTTAAAAACTAACATATATGTTAATTGATTGTACCTATATAATATCTTATTTTTTAACTGCCGGGTTGTTAAAAAGGTTTATTAATCAAAAAAAAACAGTTTGCCTAGGCCCAGAAATATAAATAACCAAATGAGTCCTTTAATGAGAAAAAATAAAAATCCTGCAACTCCTATTCGTTTAAGCCAGCGTATTTTATTGTTTGAATTAGGTGAATGATTCATGGTATGATGACTTTTGGGTGAAAAATGTTTTTTGAACGGTTTTGTGGAATGGTCGGGCCGTGTAAAACCTCGATTAACTAAAATTTTTAGAGCTACTGAGCTATTACTTTATATTTTTCGATTGTGCTGGCAAGCGGTTTTTTAGGGAGATTGGCCATAAAAGCGAATCCCCGTTGATGACCTTCCAGAAATTCGGGTGAATGTATCCAATTTTTGAAGTGTTCTTCCGATTCCCATAGGGTTAAAACTATGTATTCCAGAGGATTATTTTCCGATTTAAGTACCCACATATTTTTAAATCCCTCCATATGGTCGATAGCATGAGCTCTTGTTTTGAAGAGCTCTTCAAATTTTTCAGCAAATTCGTGTAAACACTGCATTTTATTCATTACTATATACATGGCTCTTTGTTTTTTTTGACAAAGTTAGAGTGTTAATAACATTCAGGTTATCCTTAAATGTTGGTATTTTCTTTCAGGATACTCATCAAATATGGGTATTGTTTTAAGTAAGTTACTAGGAAATATAGTAAACCGTCGAATTTGTAAGAGATTGAATTTTGGTACGTTCAATAATTCATTTCTCGATATACAAAATCGATATAATCCTGGCGGTAAAGGGTAAGGATAAATGCAGCGACCCGTTCTTCGATCATCTCCTGTTGTGCGAAAGCATGGGTACTATCAATTTCTTCACAAATGTTTGATATGGTTTTTTGGCCATCTATTCTCAGCCAAACGATACTCCCTTTTTCATCGAGGGTCACCTGTACAAAGTCGCTCTTACCCAAAAGTTTTGCCATGCCTTTTACGGGAAATCGTTTGATCTGCAGGACAACCCGCTGATCGTCGCGGATGGTAAACGGAACGGTTCTGGTGGGTATCAGGTCCAGCATGTTTTGCTTTTTTAGCCAGCGGAGTTTTTTCAGTTTTTTGAACATAGCTATTGTGGATTTGTGCTCATACCAAAGAGGGCAAAATCGTATTTTACCGGATCCATGGGATCGAATTGGCGCAGGTGATGGGTAACCTCTTCTGCTGCCTTCCAGTCGATGCTTTTTCGGTTGACCAGTCCCAGTTTCCGTGCCGAAGCCGATACATGTACATCCATGGGAATAATAAGGGCCGAGGGAGGAATATTTTTCCAGATCCCAAAATCTACTCCTTTATCATTGCTTCGCACCATCCAGCGGAGAAACATGTTCAGCCGTTTGGCTGTAGCATTCTTCCCCACGTCGGCAATGTGTTTAATGGTGCGTAGGGGTGGATTAAATGATAAAAACCAGTTTCGGAAATAAATGATAGCATCAGCTATGGACGATCTTTGTTTGTATCCGGCAGTAAAAATATCTTCCAGCGAATTGCCCGACTGGTAGATAGTTTTTAGCGCTTTCAAAAAATAAATGCAGTCGATGTTTTGAAAAGTTCGGTAGTTGAAGTCATGGAATTTTCGCCAGTCATTTGCCGTGGCATTAAGCAGAAAATCGTGGGGTGAGTGGTCGAGTAGTTCCATAAGTCTGGACGCACTTTTTATCGTATTGGCCCGTTGCCCCCATGCTATAGTAGCAGTTAGAAAAGCTGCGATCTCGATATCTTCCTTACGTCGAAAGCGATGGGGTATCTGAATGGGATCTTTTTCGATAAACGCAGGGCATTCGTACCTTTCTGCCAGTTGGTCGAGATAAAATTTCAGCTTTTCCGGAGTGTACATTTTAGTCAACAATCTGTCCGTCTACCAGATGAATTTTCCGGTCCGACATTTCGGCCAGTTCGGCGTCGTGGGTAACAATTACGAAGGTTTGGTTGAGTTTTTCTCTGAGTTCGAAAAACAGGCCATGGAGTTCTTTTTTGTTTTTCGAGTCGAGGTTGCCGGAGGGTTCGTCGGCAAGGACAATGGCTGGTTCGTTGATCAGGGCACGTGCTACGGCCACTCGCTGTTGTTCGCCTCCCGAAAGTTCGGCGGGTTTGTTATTCATCCGTTCGGCAAGTCCCATCATGGCTAAAAGTTCTTTGGCCCTGTTTTCGGCCTGTTTGCGATTGGTTCGTTTGATCAGGGCAGGCAAAAACACGTTTTCCAATGCGGTAAATTCGGGAAGTAAGTGATGAAACTGGAAAACAAAACCTATCCGCGTATTTCGGAACGAAGATAAAGCACTTTCGTTGAGGGTGAAGGGATTGATTCCGTCGAGGAACACTTCTCCGCTATCGGGCTTAAGCAGGGTGCCCATAATCTGCAAAAGCGTTGTTTTACCAGCTCCGCTCGGTCCTACAATGCTGACAACTTCGCCTTGATTGATCTGTAAATCTATACCTTTAAGCACTTCGAGATGGCCAAACCGCTTACGTATATTTCTTACTTCTATCACCGTCCTATTTTTTTGCAATGATACACAATCGGTAAGAAACAAAAAAATGGAATAACGACATGCGGCAATGGGATGGTTCAGAAATATTGTTAAATTTGCAAGAAACCGGTGTTATGATCAAAAAAATCTACGAAACTAATCCCAATGCCCGCGACATTGAAAAAGTTGTGGAGATACTTCGGGAGGGAGGGGTTGTCATTTATCCTACCGATACGGTATATGGCATCGGTTGTGATATTCATAACAGGGAGGCGGTAGAGCGGGTGGCACAGATCAAGCGTGTTTCGCTGGATAAGGCCAACTTTTCTATTATTTGCAGCGATTACAGCCATCTGGCCGATTACGCCCGTAGCGTAGATAATGCTACCTTTAAGCTGATGAAGCGGTTGTTACCCGGTCCCTACACATTTATTCTTCCGGCCAGTGGGAAAGTGCCCCGGTTTTTTACTCCGCGCAAAAAAACTATCGGTATACGAATACCTAACAATCGGATAATACTTGAAATAGTTCGTGTACTCGGTAATCCGGTGCTCACCACTTCGGTGTTTTCTGATCAGGATGATCCTCGTGAACTAGCCGATCCGGAGCTTATCCATGAACGTTTCAAGAATCTTGTGGATCTGGTGATTGATGGGGGTCCTGGAGGATGGCAATTATCCACAGTACTTGATTGCACCTCGTGGCCACCGGTTGTGGTACGCGAAGGAGCCGGCGATACCAGTTTTCTTAATGAGTAAATGAATGTTATGACTGCAAAACTTCTTTTCAACTACCATAGTCATACCCAACTATCGGATGGTAAGGCTGTTTTTTCGGATTATATCGAGGAGGCTTTAAGTCAGGGATTCAATTCCATTGGTTTTTCCGATCATGCCCCGGTGCCCTTTCCCTCTTCATGGAACATGAATCATGACAACCTTGCTGCCTATCTTCAGCATATTAATGATTTGAAAATAGCGTACTCCGACCGGTTGCAAATATACGCCGGACTAGAAGTTGATTATTTTCAGCCCTATCATGACCAAATATATGCAATGGCCGGTGTCGATAAGCTCGACTACTATATTGGTTCGGTGCATTATCTCGATTTTCTGCATGAAGGTCAGCCTTGGTGTATCGATACCAGCAGGGACGAGTTTGAGACGGGATTTAACCAGATCTTTCATGGCGATGGGCGATTGTTGTACCGACGTTATTACGAGGCTGTCCTTCAGATGATTGAAACATGGAAGCCTCCTGTTATTGGACATCTCGATAAAATAAAGATGTACAATCACATCCGCCCGTTTTTCGACGATCACGAACCGGCTTATCGTGATGCCGTAATGCAGGTGCTGGAATTGATTAAACAGTATGATCTGTTTATAGAACTCAATATGCGTGGCTTTTATAAACACCCCGAAAGGTTTTTGTATCCCGGTAAGTGGATACTGAGAGAGGCAAGCCGAATGGGAATCAGATTGATTGTAAGTTCTGACTGTCATCGTCGCGAGGAACTCTCAGCTGGTTTTTCTGAGGCTTTGCAGATCTTGAAAGAAGCCAATTTTCGGTCAGTATGGTTTTTGAACAATAAACAATGGCACGAATGGCCTCTGGAGTGAAATATAATGGAGGAATGGAAATTTTTGATGTAAAAATTTTTTTATTCAGAAAAAAATCATACTTTTGCTATATGAAAAATAGAAATTAAATATTGATACTTTAAAAACCTTGTAATATGGAAAACAGAAAGTTACATTTTGAAACCCTGCAGGTACATGCGGGGCAACAGCCCGATCCTGTCACCGGTTCACGGGCAGTACCCATTTACCAGACTACCTCTTATGTCTTTAATGATTCTGAACATGCTGCCCGCTTGTTTGGTTTGAAGGAATTTGGTAATATTTATACCCGTATTATGAATCCCACCACCGACGTGTTTGAAAAACGCATGGCTGCGCTGGAGGGTGGGGTAGCAGCACTGGCTGTTTCCTCGGGGCAGGCAGCCCAATTTCTGGCAATAACCAACATCCTCCAATCGGGCGATAACTTTGTGTCGACTTCATACCTGTACGGTGGCACATACAACCAGTTTAAGGTTCAGTTCAAACGTCTGGGTATTGGAGTAAAATTTGTCGAGGGCGATGATCCAAAAGACTTTGAAAAAGCAATTGACGAGAAAACCAAGGCCATTTATGTAGAAACCATAGGTAACCCGCGTTTTAATATTCCCGACTTCGAACAGTTGTCTGCTATTGCCCGTAAACATGGTATTCCACTGATTGTTGATAATACTTTTGGTGCAGGAGGCTACCTGTGTCGGCCTATTGATTACGGAGCCAATATTGTTGTAGAATCGGCAACGAAATGGATTGGTGGGCATGGTACCAGCATTGGAGGAGTTATAGTCGATGCAGGCAACTTTGATTGGGGTAATGGCAAGTTTCCCATGTTTACCGAACCTTCCGAAGGTTATCATGGGTTGCGTTTCTGGGAAGTTTTTGGCGAAAAAGGTCCTTTTGGTAACATTGCTTTTATCATTCGTGCCCGTGTGGAAGGGCTTCGCGATTATGGCACCTCTATCAGTCCGTTCAATGCCTTTTTATTGTTACAGGGACTGGAAACCCTATCGCTGCGGGTTCAACGTACCTGTGATAATGCTCTTGAAATTGCCCAATGGCTGTCGAAACATCCCAAGGTGGTAGATGTTGATTATCCGGGTCTGCCGTCGCATCAATATCATAAGTCAGCACAAAAATATCTGCGCAATGGTTTTGGCGGAGTGCTTACTTTTATCGTTAAAGGAGGAAAAGAGGCGGCTGACAAGGTAATCAACAATGTAAAACTTATCAGCCACCTGGCTAATGTAGGCGATGCCAAAACGCTTATCATTCATCCGGCTTCGACAACGCATGAGCAACTTTCGCCCGAAGAACAAAAAGCAGCAGGGGTGATTCCCGGACAGCTACGTCTTTCGGTCGGTATTGAACATATCGATGATATCAAGTACGACCTCGAACAGGCATTGAATGCCATCTGATTGAATACAATTACTTCAGCTCTATTACCCTGCACGATTTGGGTTGCAGGGTAAGGGCTGAAAAATCGTTTATCTGCTCCTGACTGATAATATCCTTTCCCGAGCGATATTGGCCAAGTATTTCTTTCATCCTTTCAACATCCAGTTTTCGTGTTTCGGAGGGATGGTTGTTGATGGCAACCATCACAGCGCCGGTATCGGCTATCCGAAAATATACGTAGATATTGTTTTCGGGTACAAAATGGATTAATTTCCCATATTGCAGTGCGCGGCTTGATTTTCGGTACTGAAACAATTGGGTTACGTAGCTTACCATTTCGTTCTGAAGCGCTGTTCGGCCTTGTGGGGTAAAAGCGTTAATGGTATCGTTGGGCCATCCGCCCGGAAAATCTTTTCGAATCTCGGCATGGCTATGCCAGCCATTGCCAGTCATCAATATTTCACTACCGTAATAAAACTGGGGTATTCCGCGTAATGTTGCGACAAGGGTAATGGCTATCTTCATTTTGTTAAGGTCTTGTCCCAGAAATTCAAATATGCGAGCCCAGTCGTGGTTCTCGGCAAATATGACTTTATTTTCGGGATAGGGGTACAGAAAGTCTTCGGCAATAGCATAATATATCCGGGCCAGTCCTCTGTCATAGCCATCGTCTTCGTTGAGAGCCCTTTGAATGGCATCGGTAAGCGGGAAATCCATTAGCGCCGGCAGGTGGGTATTAAATCCGTCGCGGTTGGGTGCATCTTTTTGCCAGTACGATAGCTGAGCATTGTTGGTAATCCACACCTCACCCACGATGTTGAGTTTAGGATATTCTTCGGCCAGCACCTGCATCCATTTTGCCATTCCTTCCTTTTCGGGGTAAGGATAAGTATCGATACGTATGCCGTTGAGTTGTAAATATTCGATCCACCAAATGCTGTTCTGAATAAGATAGGTAAGCACCAGTGGATTGCTCAGGTTCATGTCGGGCATGGTACGGTCGAACCAGCCATGGGTATTCTTTATAACATCGGCCTGTGCGGCATGGGGATCCGACATGACCGAGGGGCGGTAGTTTGAACTGGTGTAGGTAGGGAACTGATGTATCCAGTCGGGGGTGGGCAGGTCATTCATCCACCAGTGATAGCTTCCGCAATGGTTGAATACCATATCCATGATCAGTTTCATGCCTCGTTTATGGCACTCCATGGCCAGTTGCCGGTAAAGTTCGTTGTTACCCAGGCGGGGGTCAACACGGTAATAATCGGTAATGGAATAGCCATGATACGACGAGTGCTGCTGGTCATTTTCAAGCACGGGAGTGAGCCACAAGGTTGTCATGCCCAGCGACTGAATATAGTCGAGATGGTCGATGATGCCTTTCAGGTCGCCGCCATGCCGACCATACGGTTCCTGACGATTGCAACGTTCGCGCAGGCCAGCTACATTATCGTTGGTTGTGTCACCATTGGCAAACCGATCGGGCATGATCAGGTAAATGGCATCGGACTGATTGAAACCTTCAATGCGACTGTTTCTTTTTTCTAATGTAAAAGGGGTACTTACCTTCTTTTTGTTTTTGTCCTCAAAGCTGATCAGATACGTGCCCGGTTGTGCACTGCTATCGATGCGTAGGAAAATAAAAAGATAATTCGGATTGTCAACTCTTTTCACTTCTTTTACAGTTACCCCAGCGATGTTTATCCGTGGTTCAGTTTTACCTATCTGGTTACCATACGCCATAAGCATCAGTTCGGGATTGTGCATGCCAATCCACCAACTCGAGGGTTCCAGTCTTTTGATTTCGGTCTTTTGCCCCCATATCATCTGGGTAATGACCATGGCTATGCCAATGAGAATCAGTCTTGTTTTCATGGGTAGTTTATTATTGTTTTGGTTAATGCATTCGGTGGTGGGGGAGCTTTCTGTCCTCGATTCAATATCGCTATGTTCATACAGTAGTTATTTTAAGTTTTATCTTACTCAAAGCTATTTTCTTTTTTAAATAGGTGATTGCGAAATACAAAATTTATAAAGAAATGTATATCAATTGATTAACATTTGGTGTATTAATTAAGGGTTATTATTGCGCAAACAAAATGGTCGAAATTGATCCTATGACTGCGGCTGTGTAGCAGTGAAATAATTATAGCAGCAGTCATCCTAAATATTCTTAAGCAGCAACATAGCGATACATTATTTTGTTATTTTCTTTGCGGTTCTTGCGAAATTTCTTAGCATATTCTTCGGTTTGAATAACCAAATATCAAACCACATGAATTTAAAACATAGCCTTAATTATTGATTTCGTGACAGGTGGATTTGACGATTGTTTGGCTTTCTGTTTTTTAGCACACGTGGCTGGAGATTGAAAAAATATGCGAAAAAAGTTGGAAATTACCCATAAAATAGTTTCATTTGTAGCACAATTTTTTAAAAAAGTAACACTAATTTTTATTTTCCTAAAACCAAACAAAACAATATGATGTGTGGGGACTAGCCCAAACGTGAAAATGCATAATATGCAAAATGAATTAGTTCGTAACATTTAAAAATATTTTAAGTGATGAAGCATTTGAAATATGTTGTTTTTGTTGTGTTTATTGTCACCGGTCAAATTCTGGCAGCGCAAACAGATTCTACAGTATCGGATGTTTTTGCATGGGATGCTTCGTATATAGGTGACTTAGGGCAAAATTTTGATGGAGGTATAAAAAAAGGTAACACGTTGATGGGATTATTGTCTCTGGGGGCCAGTCTTAGAACCGACCGCTTATGGAAGGGAGGAGAACTATACGGGCAGGTTATGAGCTCGCATGGTAAGGGACTATCGGCCAATTATATTGGGGATCTGCAGTATGTTTCAAGTATAGAGAATGGTAATTATTGGATTTTTGTGGAGAAATTTTATTATCGACAGCATTTTAGATGGGGTTGGCTTACCATAGGTTTACAAGATTTAAATCAGGATTTTCTTGTAAGTGATGGCGGCTGCCACTTTGTCAATAGTTCATTTGGAACACCCAGCACCTTTCCTTTAAATTTTCCTGCTCCCATATATCCTAAGACAACTTTAGCCGTCTCAGGGATGTATAGTCTAAGCGATGAGTGGACGATTAAATTAGCAGTATTTGATGGAGATTGCGGAACGCTGGAACGAGATAAAATTAATATGCGCTGGGAAGTTCCGGGCAAGAACGAGCTTCTATGGATAGGTGAGCTTAGCTATGTTCCCATGGAACGAATACAGATAAAAGTGGGCGGCATCTATCATACCGGAAATTTTCCTGAAATTGAAGATTCATCAAAGGTTTACAAGGGAGTATTTGGAACCTATACTCTTGTTGATTGGAGTATTATACAGCGGCCACACAAACGCATTTCAAGTTTTGCGATGGTTTCATACCATCCATCAAAGGGTAATTACAATCCGCTTTATCTGGGGGGAGGTTTGGTGATACAGGGATATATTTTCAACCGTGCTGAGGATCATCTGGGATTGGGGTTTGCCTATGCCCGATTTTATGACCATTCCTACGAATGTGATATTGAGTGTAATTATTGTATTGGCATTAACCAGCATATTTCTCTGATGCCATCTTTTCATTATGTGCTTCATCCCGGCGGAGGTATGGCTGATTTAAGGAATGCTACCGCAGGAATTTTAAGGATAATATTGACCAAATAAATATTTATTAAAACTAAAACTTATGCATATACCTGATGGATATTTGAGTCCGCAAACCTATCTTCCTTTATACGGAGGGTTTGCGGTTATTGCAGCGGTTGCAGTTGCAAAGTTAAAGCGGACGGTCGATACGCGACTGGTGCCCTACGTGGGTATGGCTGCTGCTTTTTCGTTTTTGATTATGATGTTCAATATCCCTATCCCTGGCGGTACAACAGGGCATGCTGTAGGTGGGGGGATTATTGCTATTCTTTTTGGGCCTTGGGTGGCTTTTGTGGCTTTGTCTATAGCGCTAATCATTCAGGCGCTGGTATTTGGCGATGGCGGAATTACGGCTATTGGTGCCAATTGCTTCAACATGGGTTTTGTTATGCCCCTGGTGGCCTGGTATGTTTATCGCATCATTGCCGGCACTAATGCTTCTACCCGACGGCAAATGATTGCAGTTTTTGTGGCTGCATGGCTTAGTCTTAATGTGGCTGCATTGTTTACAGCGGTGGAGTTGGGTATCCAACCGTTGGTTGCTGCTGGACCCGATGGCAATCCTCTTTATGCCCCCTATCCCCTAAAAATTACTATCCCCGCCATGATGGGTGAACACTTGCTTCTGTTTGGCATAGTTGAGGGTCTGGTTTCGGTTCTTATTTTCAGGTATTTTGCAAAATACCATCCCGACATTATTGCCGCCAGGCATAAATAAAACATAACTTTTTTCCGTGAACGTAAAAAGTAATATTTTATGGAAAAGAAATACTGGATTTTCCTTGCAATACTGGCCATTTTAACGCCAGTGGGTATATTTTTGCCCCAATGGTTTAATGCAGGTGATGCTTGGGGGGAATGGGGAGTTGATGTAGTTAAGCAACAGGTAGGCTATGAGCCGGCCCAGATGAAAAAAACAGCCGACATTTATCATGCACCGGTTCCCGATTATAATTTTTTTGATGAAGAGGCACCCTTGGCTAAGCAAGCCATTGCTTATATAGTTTCCGCTTTTCTTGGAATTGGTATCATATTATTGCTTACTTTTGGGCTGCAGAAAATTTCAAAACCCAAAAATGATTCCCCCGTTTCTTCAACAACCCAATGAGGTTAATGATGTAAAGCGTAAGCCACGGGCTCAGTACATCGAAAAAACATTAATCAATTTGCTGAGGGTGTTTTCGGTGGCAGCCAATTGTTTTTATCTATCAAACCAGAAAGGCTTGCTGCAGAAAACCCCGCCTGTAATGAAGGTTTGGCTTTTGCTACTGTTCTTGGGGGTGGTATCGGTGGTACATCATATCGGATCTCAGTTGATACTGCTGTCTATCACCATAGGGTTGAGCATACTTTCGCGGATCAACTTTGTGACCATTGTCCGTCAGGCGCTCTTGTATGTACTGCTATTTGGCTTGCTTGTTACGCTTCCAGCTTCGTTAAATATTTTTAACGAGGGGACGATGATTTTCCGCCTGATTCATTTTGAACATCCCCATCAGTGGTGGATTTACCATATCCCTTCCGAAATTGGCATTACCCGAGAAGGACTGGGATATGTATTGCGCATTTGCCTTAAAATATTGAATTCGGTAAGCTTTGTTCTGCTTATTTTTTCCGCTACCGGATTTGAAAATATGATACAGGGACTACGTACCCTACGGGTTCCCCATTTTTTTCTGCTTACTCTCACGCTTGCCTACAAGTACATAGTGATTTTATCGCAAAACCTTTTTCAGAGTTTTCAGGCCATGAGCCTGCGTTATTGGCTACGAAGCCAAAGTGCAGTCGAAAAGGAAATTACCGGTGGACGGGTCGGGTTCCTTTTTCGTAAGGGTTGGGAACAGTATGAACTCACCTACAAGGCAATGATTGCCAGAGGTTTTAATGGCGAATTTAAATTGCTTAACGAAAATGACTTCAGGCCCGTACATTTTGGGATAGGAGGAGTATTGATTATAATAATGGCAGCTGTAATCTACATCGATAAGCTGGGATAACTGTGAAATACGATCGTTAACAGGCAATTAGAGATTTAAAGTTATGGATCCAAATCAGCGGGAAGTTTTTAACCTCAGGCAGGCAGGTTTTCAGTACATACCGGGGGTTGATGCTCTACGGGATATATCCTTTACCATTTACGAGAATGAGATTCTGACGATATTGGGTTCCAATGGCAGCGGAAAGTCAACTCTTCTGCAACTGTTATGTGGCTTAATTTTTCCCACAGAAGGGGAGATATTTTACAGGGGACAGCGACTGACGGAGAAGATTTTGAAGGACAGAGAATTTCAGCACACATTTCGGTCGTCGGTAGGGTTTGTTTTTCAGCATAGCGAGGTACAGTTGTTTTGCCCTAAGGTTTATGATGAGCTGGTCTTTGGACCTCTACAGATTGGTTTGTCGGATCAAGAGGCTGTTCAACGTAGCGTGGAAATCATGCAGCTGATGGGTATTGCGCACTTGCGTAACCGGCCATCGTACATGCTCTCGGGGGGCGAACGCAAAAAAGTGGCCATTGCTGCGGTACTTACCATGAATCCGCAGGTCATTCTGTTTGACGAGCCCATGAGCGGACTCGACCCCAAATCACGTAGTTTTATCCTCGACTTGCTTTTTGAATTGCATCAGGCAGGAAAAACCCTTGTAATTGCCACGCATCATCTCGAACTGGTGAACTCCCTTCAATCACGGGTAGCACTGCTGAATGAAGAACATCAACTTGTCCGTATAGCACCTGCTGAAGAAATTATGCAGGATATTAATCTACTGGTACAAACCAACCTGATCAGTGAATATGCACACAAACACCATGATACCGTACATAAGCATCTGTGGTATCCTTTCACGCCTCATCGTCATGACGAAAATTCCTGATTCGAAACTACTTTTTTGCTTTTCGACCCTCTTTCTGCAAAATGATGGTCACTTCTTCAAGCGTAATCAGGCACCCGTATTTTATTTTCTCAAAATAGGGCTGGATTTTGTTGACAAATTCTTCTATTTTGGCCGACTCATCTACAATTTCAATAACAACGGGGATTTTATCCGTAAATTCCCAGAATTTCAGGTTAGTAATCTTACTGCTTAGGCCATATCCCATAATCCCGCGCAGGACGGTACAGCCCTTAATGTTATACCTTTTAGAGGCAAATACAATGACCTCGTATAGCGGAAGATGCTTGAATTTGTCGGTAGAGCTAAGGTATATCCTTAATAATTTTGCTTTTGCCGGTACATCCATGGCTTATAGTGTTTTAGTGAGTTGGTATCCTAAATATGTGGCCAGTAACCCCAGAAACAGGCTAAAAAATATATACAGCCCCAGATAGTAGAAGTTGCCCTGACGCAATAGCATAAAGTTTTCGTTGGCAAAAGTAGAAAAGGTGGTGAAGCCGCCACAAAATCCTACCGTTAAAAACATTCTTATTTCGGGACTTAAAAAAGGATATTGCTCAAAATAGCCATAGAACATACCAATCAGAAAGCTCCCTACCACATTGACCGAAAGTGTTCCGACAGGGAAAGCGGTAAGAAACACCCCCTGTACCCAGCGCGATAGCAGATAACGCACAATCCCCCCCAGGAAACTCCCTGTTCCGATAGCCAATATAATGCGCATATTTCTTTGAAAATTTTGGCAAAGGTAGAAAGTCTTTTGTTTTATCCATATGTGAAGGTTTAAAATTGTGTTATGAATTGAAATTACAGGTGTGGAGATGTGTCTTACATACTCATGCTTTGCGTAGTCTGTGTCCTCTTCGTATCCTATTGGGTAGCTCCTGACTAACGATAAAATGTTTTAATCAGATAAATGAGCAAAGTTGTGCTTTTTATTGTTTGTTGTGTTTGTATAGGTGAGGTTGAAATACCTCGGATAAAATTCCTATTATTGCGAAAAAATAACCGGGATGCAAAAGATAGTTCTTGCAAGCAATAATAGTCACAAGCTTGCTGAAATTGCCAAAATGGCTGCGGGGTTGCCTGTTCAGATCCTTTCGTTGAAGGACATAGGATGGACTGAAGAGATCCCCGAGGATTACGACACTTTTAATCAGAATGCCTTACAAAAAGCCATGACGGTATTCCGCAAAACGGGATTTCCTTGTTTCTCCGATGATAGCGGTCTGGAAGTTGATGCCCTGAATGGTTTACCAGGGGTGCATTCGGCCCGTTTCTGCTTGTCGAAATATCCCGATGTTGCGCCGCACGAAAGGGATCAATATAACAATCAGTTGTTGCTGGAATTGATGCAACATGTAGGCAACAGAAATGCCCGTTTCCGTGCCGTAATATGTTACGTGGAAGATGGTAACCCTCTCTATTTCGAAGGGGTGGTACGTGGTACAATTGCTACCCATCCGGCCGGAAGTAACGGTTTTGGCTACGATCCCCTGTTTATCCCCGAGGGATACAATGTCACCTTTGCCCAGATGTCGCCGAAACAGAAAAATGCCCTTAGCCACCGGGCCAGAGCTATGGAGAAATTTATAGAATATTTAAAATCCAGAGTCGGAAAAACTTTTTAACATTAAAATTTTTCCGGTAGCATTACGTTTCAGTAAATATATATTCAGCATTATATGAGAAGAGGGTTTATCGTATTTTCAGGGGTGTGGATGGTGAGCATCTTTTTATCACTTCAGGCTCAATATCAAATTGCTCCGGGCCAATGGCGCGATCATTTGGCCTATAAAAGGGTCAACAAAATCGTCCCGGCCGGAAACCGCATATACTGTGCAAGTGCCTCGGGTCTCCTGTATTATAACAAATCCGATAATACCATCAACACTATCTCGAAGGTTCAGGGACTTACCGACTGTTCGATTGGTGATATTGCCTACGATCCATTGACCCAGAACCTTATTATCGTGTATAACGACCTGAATATTGATTTTCTGAAAAATAACAGGATAACCAATTTTCCTGTAATAAAAAATAAAATAACCCTTACCAATAAAAAGATTAACAATATTACCGTGCATAACGGAAAGGCATATCTTTCCTGTGGTTTTGGTATTGTTGTAATAGATCTGGCTAAATATCTTGTGTTGGATACTTATTACCTTGGTCAGGGAGGACAGATGGCAGAGGTTAAAGATGTAGCCATTGATTCGGAGTATATTTATGTGGCTACCCTGAATAGTATTTTACGTGCACAAGCTGACGATCCTTTTTTGGTGGATTATAGCCGATGGCAGCCTATCCGAACGTTGGCAGCCAATACACAGGTACGAAAGATTGAAGCGATCAACGGAACCCTTTATGCGTGGATAGATGCACTTCAGTCACAATCCGATAGTTTAATCTATTTTCAAAACAACCAGTGGGCTCTCACTTCCATACCGGTAGGCGAGATTCGTGCTATGACGTCGATGAAAAATAAGCTGGTGGTTACCACTCAGAATCAATATTACGTCGTGGATAGCCCTCAGCGATATACGATAGTAGGGTCGCATTATTCGGGACGTTATGCCGTGTACGATAGCGACGGTGATCTATGGATTGCCGAGACTTATCGCGATCTGATGCGTATCAAGCCATCGGGCGAAACTGAGGAAATCAGTTTCAACAGCCCTACATTTGCAAAAAATGTAAAGGTCGATGTTTATGATGGTCAGATCTGGACGGTAGCCGGCTTGCTTTCGCCCAACTGGCATAATGAATACAATAGGGAAGGTTTTGCCGCCTACATCAATCATCAATGGCAATCGTTTTACAGTGACATTACCCCAGAACTGGCAGATTTTCATGATTTTGTCAATGTCCGTATCAATCCCTATAATCCTGCACAGGTTTATATTGCGGGCTGGTGGGCTGGACTTGTGTTGTACGAAAACGGGAAATTTACTTTCTATAATGGCGTAAATAAAAACAGTACCATTGAGGAAGATATCTACTGGCCGGGACATTCTTTTGTGTATGGGATTGATTTTGATGCCGCTGGTAATGTATGGGTAAGCAATTCCCGGGCTTTGCGTCCCCTGTCGGTACGGAAGACTGATGGTAAATGGAAAAGTTTCAGCTTGCCCTATGTGAGTGTCGACGACTACTATGTAGGCGATATGGTGGTTACCAGTTGGGGACATAAGTGGATTATTGCCGCACGAAAACCGGTGTTGGTCGTATACGACGATAATGGCACCATCGACGACGAACGTGATGACCGGACTACTACTCTTAATCTGGGGAATATGGCCAATAGCGGCAATGCACTCACTAATCCTAACCGATTGTATTGCATACGAGAGGACAGGGCAGGTAATCTGTGGGTAGGTACCGATGCCGGACCGGTGGAAATAACCGGAGCCCAGTATATTTTTGACTCACCCGATTATGTGCAGGCACGTAAAATTCTGGTGAGCTCAAACATTGGTGAGAACGTGGGGGCTTATTTGCTTGAAACCGAGTACATCAAGTCGATTGCTGTCGATGGGGGCAACCGAAAATGGCTGGCTACCCAAAATTCAGGGGTATATCTGATTTCGGCCGACGGTACCCAGGTGTTACAGAATTTTACTGCAGATAATAGTCCTTTGCTCTCTAATACTGTCCTCGATGTTGCTATCGATCACAAGAGCGGTGAAGTATATTTTGCTACCGATAAAGGACTTATCTCGTACCGGGGCTATGCCACATGGAGTTCGGATGATTTTGGCGATGTGTACGTTTTTCCCAATCCGGTCCGTCCCAATTACACGGGTGATATTGTAGTGACTCATCTGCTTACCAATGCTATTGTAAAAATAACCGACGTGGAGGGGAATCTGGTGTACGAAACCCGTGCTAATGGTGGGCAGGCAGTATGGGATGGTAAAAATCTCCGTGGGCAAAGGGTTAAAACAGGTGTTTATTTCATTTTCTGCTCCAACGATGACGGATCAAAGACAAGGGTTATAAAATTGTTGTTTATTCAATAAAGAAATTCATTGCCATTGTTGCATACCACGGTGATACACGTCGAGAAAATACTGGTCGAGTTTGGGGTTTAGCCCCTGGCAGTGTTGGAACACCGCATAGGACCAGTTGAAATACGCTATTTTTCGGGCTTTAGACCACCATATGGGATAATTCAATAAATCTTCCATGTTGCAGGCTTTATCGGCAATCTTGATCAGCTTGGCACGATGCGAAAGGTAGGGTGCTTTCTCAATTTGCAGTTGCTTTCGTTTTTCTTTAGGAAGTTCCATGTTGTCGGTTACTTCCTCAACAATACGGGCTACCGTTTCGCCAAATTGTCGGGCAATATCTTCGGCAGTAACCGGGGTGTCTTCAACTACATCGTGTAGCAGAGCGGCCATAAGCAGATCGGGGTCGATCTCTCCGCACTGGATAAGCAGGTGACATACCCGAATGGGATGATTGATGTAGGGGATATTAAATGTGCCTTTTCGGCGTTGAAAGATATGTTGACGAGCTGCAAAGTCAAGTGCACTGAATATCTTTTCCAGTTCAGCCATTATTTTGTGTTGTTTGTTGGGGAAACAATTGTTGCTCGATATAATGTATGATCGAATGTATGATTTTGATGTGAATTTCCTGAATGCGGTCCGAAAAGCCGTGGTGCGGCACCCGGATTTCGATATCGGCAATCTGGGCCAGTAAGCCTCCATCCTTTCCGGTAAGCGCCACTACTTTCATATTTCTTGCTTTGGCTGCTTGGGCAGCTTTTACAACATTTGCCGAATTGCCGCTGGTGCTGATGGCAAGCAATACATCGCCTGGTTGCCCTACTGCCTCGATATAGCGCGAGAAGATAGATTCGAAGCCATAATCATTGGCAGCACAGGTAATATGTGATGGGTCGGATATGGCAATGGCCGGCAATGCTGGCCGTGGCTTGCGGAACTGTCCGCTGAGTTCCTCGGCAAAATGCATGGCATCGCACATGCTACCCCCATTGCCGCACGATAGTATCTTGTGGCCACCTTTGATGGCCTCTACCATCAAATGACCGGCTTCTTCCATCTGCACAAAATGTTCGTCGTGGGATACAAATTTTTGTAAAACCTCTAAGGCTTCTTCAAATTCTTTCTTAAACATCCGTTTTTATTGTTAGTTGTACTTTTCAAAGGACCGCATGGCAAATGTAGTACGTAATCTTCTTTTTTCGGCAAAGTTATCAATTTTTGCAATGCACAAAAAAAACGCTTGGCTACATTACCAAGCGTTTGGGGGGTATAATACACAATGATTTTTGCAATGAGAAATTATATCAGGATGATCTGATTTTTACGGCATTCGGTGACCATTTCTTCGGGCCATATGCTCGATTGAATTTCGCCGATATGGGCTTTTCGGAGCAGGAACATGCATACCCTTGATTGTCCTATTCCGCCACCGACCGACTGGGGCAGTTCTCCGGCCAGCAAACGCTTATGAAACATAAGATCCTTGCGGTCGGTTGTACCGGTAGCCTCCAGCTGTTTCATGAGTGATTCGGGACTTACACGGATGCCCATCGAGGAAATTTCAAAAGCACTTTCCAGCACAGGGTTCCATAGGATAATGTCACCGTTGAGGCCCCTGTATCCGTTGCCGGTTTCGGTAATCCAGTCGTCGTAGTCGGGGGCACGGCCATCGTGGGGCTCGCCGTTTTTCAGCTTGGATCCAATACCAATTACAAAGATAGCCTTGTGCTTTTTGACAAATTCAGTTTCACGTTCACGGGGTGAAAGATTGGGATACATCTCGTAAAGTTCCTCGCTATGAACGAAAGTGATATCTTCGGGCAGTATCGGAGTGAGTTCGGGATACTGTTCATATACAAGATATTCTGTACGACGCAGTACGCTATATACTTTCCTGACGATGTATTTCAGGAACTCGAGATTACGGTCCGACGGAGCCATGTGACGTTCCCAATCCCATTGGTCAACGTAGAGCGAATGCAGGTTGTCAAGCTCTTCATCGGGACGGATAGCATTCATGTCGGTATACAGGCCGTATCCAAGCGGAATATTATAGTCGGCCAACATCATACGTTTCCACTTAGCCAGCGAGTTAACCACTTCGGCTACCCGGCCATTCATGTCTTTTATCTCAAAGGATACCTTTCGTTCGACCCCGTTTAAGTCATCATTGATACCGGTGCCTTTCAATACAAATAGGGGTGCGGTTACTCTTCGCAACTGCAGCTCGGCCGATAGATTGATCTCAAAAAAATCTTTGATTAGCTTAATGGCTTTTTCCGTTTGCCCGAGATTAAGTACTGGTTTGTAATTTTTTGGAATGTATAGTTTCATAAAGCAAAATTTTAAGTTCTTGGGCAAAAATAATTTCATTTTTTAATTTTTCAAACAAATTGTTCAGAAATTTGTAAAAATAGGTTAAATTAATTTGTTTTACATAATTATTATTAATATTTCCTTATGTATAAAATCAAAATTGTCTGATAAAAACTAAAAATAGTATTTCATAAATGTAAATGATTGTATTTCAAAATATTAAGTCATATTTTTTTTTAATATGAAGCTAAGTCATTATCATTTTAAAATAGCACACCGATGACAGCGATTAGACAGAGTTACACTGATTCTTATCCGCGATTATCCGTAAAATCTGTGTTATCCGTGTCCTATTATTTTATTAATCATTGACTATTTCTGACAAAATGTTTTATCTCGGACAAGAATGGTAAAAAATGGTTTTTATCCGAGAATAATTATTATTCTCGGGGAGGAAGTTTGGAATACTTTGGCAATCAAGTATGATACAATAATAACTATTGCTGACCGGTAATTTTTTTGTATTTTGCGAGGTTGGCGTTGTCGATTTCCGAGAGAATCTGGAACACGCGATTTTTTTCCTCGGGCAATCCTTCTGAGAAGATATTTACCAGTTCGTCGGACTTAGCTTCGAGGATTACGTTCATAAAGTGCAGGTATGGATCGGGTTTTTGCCGGTATACCTGTAGGAGTAATTGTAAGGCATCGAGTATCTCGTTCCGGGCTTCATTTACTTTGCTGTACATGATATCGAGTCCCAGACGGTGATAGCGGTAAATAAACTGGCGTACGGGTTCGTAGCGTTTATCGAGAATATTTTTGATGAGCCAGTAGCGACTCTTGTTTGATCGGGCTTCAAAGGGTTTCCAGCCGCGGTCACTGGAACTCTGGGCATTGTTGACAATGCGTTCGGCTTTGGTGAAAAATTCAGTTCCGCCCAGCGGCGAAAAGGAGTCATAATCGATTCCCAGAATCACATATACGTAGAAGGCTATTACTGCAGCAAGGTTCGACTGATGGGTATTTTCGTTGAGCTCAATTGTTTCGTATTCTACGTACCGGAAATTGAAATTCTGGTCGAGATAGTTGAGCATTACCGTGTTGTACGAAGAATTGTACACCGGTCGGCGCGACTGCACCTGAATGGTCCCTCGAAACTCATCCGCTCCCATTTGCTCCTGAATGGTAATAATCATGCTGCACTCAATACGTTCGTTAACCTGATACACGTGCCGGGTCCACACCCTTTTGTTGACAAATTCATTGAGCGCAGTCTGAAGGGTAGTATATACCTGCTTATTAGTTCCTTCAATCTTTTGGGTGTTGATGCTGATATTGCACCGAAGTTCCTGTGCTATGATCAGAGTAGGTATGAAAAATAATACCGCACTGCCAGCTATTTTCAGAAATGTTTTTTTCATGTTCCGGTGCTTTAGGTAAGATCGCTGTATTTTATGCTTTATGTTTTAGCAATTGTTCGAGCTTGTCGACAATATCTCTGGCGACTTCGGTTTTTGATTTTAGATCGAAAGTTTCGATATTCTGTTCTTTGTCAATTATGGTTATGCGGTTGGTATCGGCCATAAATCCGGCTTGTGGGTCGTTGGCAGGGTTGAGTACAATGAAGTCGAAATTTTTGGTTTGGAGTTTTTTTTGTGCGTTATCGATATGATTGTCGGTTTCGAGGGCAAATCCGGCGAGTATTTGATTTGTTTTTCTTCTGCCCAGTTCGGCCGCAATATCGGGGTTGGGCTCCAGTTCGACGACGAGAGGGTTTTCGCTTCGTTTGATTTTGTGGGAGGCAACTTGTTTGGGACGATAGTCGGCTACTGCGGCAGCCAGTATAGCAGCATGACAGTGGGGAAAATGGGTTAAAGCCGACTGATACATTTCGTTGGCCGTAGTTACCCTGACGAGTTGTATGTGGGGATGATCGTGTTTTAAGTTCACTGGGCCACTGATCAGAACTACTTCTGCACCTCTTGTAGCAAGCTCTTGGGCAATGGCATAGCCCATTTTACCGGAACTGTGATTACCGATGTAACGGACCGGATCAATGGGCTCGTAGGTGGGTCCTGCAGTTACCAGTATTTTATAACCTTGTAGAGTAGCATTAGTCGAAAAGTATTGAATTACTTTTTCAACAATATTTTCGGGCTCTTCCATTCGTCCCTTACCTTCCAGTCCGCTGGCCAGTTCGCCCTCGCGGGGTTCGATAATGATATTGCCGAACGATCTGAGTATTTCGATATTTTGCTGGGTAGCTGTATGTTGGAACATATCGAGGTCCATGGCGGGAGCAACCATCACAGGGCAACGAGCCGACAGGTATGTAGTAAGCAACAGATTGTCGGCAACTCCATGGGCCATTTTGGCAATGGTATTGGCGGTAGCAGGTGCAATCAGGTAAAGATCGGCCCATAGACCCAGATCGATATGGCTGTTCCACTGCCCGTTTTCGGGATCAAAAAAGTCTACCAGAATGGGGTTGCGCGATAGAGTGGCCATGGTTAGCGGGGTAATAAACTCTTTTGCCAGAGGGGTCATAACTACTTTCACCTCAGCGCCTTGTCGAACCAATAAACGAATAAGGTGTGCTGCCTTGTAGGCAGCTATACTACCGGTTACCCCCAGCAAAATATGTTTGCCCCTGAGCATAAGGCCAGCTTACGATTCCTGATTTTCTTCCTTGTTTACGCGACGAAAATATATTTCTCCGTCTTTAAATTCCTGCAAAGCAATGAGGGTGGGCTTTGGCAGACGTTCGTAAATACGTGAAATCTCGATTTGTTCCCTGTTTTCAAATACCTCTTCCAGATTGTCGGTATTGTTGGCAAACTGTTCAAGTTTTTTATTGAGATCCTGTTTCAGATCAATAGCAATCTGGTTGGCACGCTTGGCAATTATTACAACACTCTCGTAAATATTGCCCGTTACCGCTTCAATCTTTTCAATATCCTGTGTTACTGTGGTCACAGGGGCTTTGGTTTTTTTGTAATCTATCGACATAGGATTAAAATTTTAAATTCCGAGAATATTTTTTGTCTTCAGGTATATTTTTTCGGCTTGTTTGGAATACTTACTCTGGGGAAATTCTGAAACAAAACTGTAGTATTCGTCGAGTGTATTCTGAAAACGTTCTTTTTTCTTCGATTCTATGCTATTGTCGGCCAGTTGAAACTGTGCATCGAGCAGCATGAACATGAGTTCTTCGCGATAAGGGGAGTTGGGATATTCGTTCAGGCAGTTACGCAACGCAATGATAGCCGCCTTGTAATATCCAAGATCGTAATAAAGACGGGCATTCAGGTAGGCCTTAGTGGCCAGTTTTTTATCAAGTTCTTCAATGATTCTTTTGCATTCGGCAACATACTGACTGTTGGGATGCTTATACATGAATTTCTGAAAGGCCGATTTGGCCAGATTGGTATTTTCCTGATCCAGACTGGGACGAGGCGACATCAGATAATAGCAATAACCCTGCAGAAAGTCGGCTTCTTCGACAAAAGGACTGCGTGCATAATTGTCGGACAGTTCCTTGAAGTAATAGGCTGCCATTGTGTAGTCACCGTCGCCGTAAAGGCTTTGTGCATAAAAGTAGACAACCGAGTCGCCGCGTGTGGTGGCCCGGTAAAAATTTACAATCTGTTCAAAAACAGTTATCGCACGCGCATAATCTTTTTTCTCGTAATACTGTAATGCCTTACGATACTTGTAGCTGTAATCGGTGCTCTTAAGCACTTTCTCATACTCGCTGCACGAGGCTGTAAGTAACAACACCAGCCCCACTGTCAGTAAAATGTACAGGTTATTTTTCCGCATGCCGCAAAGTTAATTTGAAAGATTGAATTTTGAAAATCATTTTGTTCTGTCGGTCCCAAATTTTATTTTCTTTAAAATTATTTTCCATATTTCCGATTTGTATCAGGTTCTGCAGGCCCTTCCTTTATGGCCAGGTAACAGATCCGGCATTCCTCACCTCATGGGGCATGCTTTTATTTAACGAAAAGAAAAACGAAAAATTCTATGGGTTATGATTTTTCCTGTTTAGTTTCAGATTTTCAGTAAAATAATTTCGCAGGGTTTTACAAACATTGATTTATGGCCAAGAGGTTTCGAAGTGGTTTTTTGCAAAATTTATACCATTGGATGTTTAAGATCCGATTTTGCAGGCACGTGCTATTGATTCATAAGTACGGTTAAACAGGAAAACGTTAACTTTCTTATGTTCAATGGTTTTTGTGGGTATTTTTTTCCACATTTTTACTCTCTCCGGCAACAAATTTACTCCCACACATTTAGAGGGTTACCTACATTTGGTGTTGTATTAACCAAAAACCAGAAATTATGAAGACTAAACTAACCAAGTGTATCATGGTCGCAGGTATGACGGCCATGTTGGTAATGATCTCGTGCAGTAAGGCTGGCGAGGAGAATGCTGCGTTAAACGGACAGGCTGCATTTTGGAATCTTACGGGGAATATTGTGGCACACGATCCCTGTATCATTAAGGAAGGCAGTATGTGGTGGTCGTTTCAAACGGGTAGCGGCATTGGCGTAAAATATTCGTCCAATGGTCTGAACTGGACCCAAGGAGTGCAAATTTTTGCCAATGAGCTATCGTGGTGGCGTCAATATGTACCCAATATGGGTAGCAACGATGTGTGGGCGCCCGATTGTATCTATTACAATGGTCGGTATTGGCTGTATTACAGCGTATCGGAGTTTGGGAAGAACAACTCGGCTATTGGGCTGGTGTCGTGTTCGAGCATTAGCAAGGGCGATTGGCGTGATGATGGAATGGTTATTTATTCCAAGTCGGGCACGCATGCCTATAATGCAATAGACCCCGATGTGATTAAGGATGGGAGCAACCTTTGGCTGGTATTTGGCTCGTGGTTCGACGGTATTAAGCTCGTAAAACTTAATACCTCCACTATGAAGCCTACCGGAAGCATTTATTCTCTGGCCAAACGTAGCGGCGGTATCGAAGGCGCTTGTATTGTTAAGAATGGCAGCTACTACTATTTGTTTGTCTCGATCGACAAATGTTGTCAGGGGGTAAACAGTACCTACAAAATTGCCTATGGGCGGGCTACAAGTATTACTGGCCCCTATTACGACAAGAATGGCAGTAATATGTTGAATGGTGCTGCCACCGTTTTGGATGCAGGTAACTCACGCTGGATTGGACCCGGTGGTCAGGATGTTTACTTGAATGGCAGCAGTTACATCATCATTCGTCATGCCTACGATGCAACCGACAATGGTACCCCTAAAATGCTGATCAATGACCTGTATTTTAGTGGCGGATGGCCAACCTACTAAAAAGCATGGGCTAAGGTTACTCTCCTCGCAGGGGGGTAACCTTTTTTCATACACCCAATTTTCAGGTTATCCCCCTGATATACCTGTCATTTTAAGTCCTGCTGATAAAACATCCAACCGTGACACTCCCCTTGAATTCGCCATCCGTTACCTGTTGGCTAAGCGAAAAATATTCAGTGCAGAAAAATAAAAATTTTTTATAAAGTGTACATAAAACACTTATTTTTTTGTACCTTTGGGTAACTTTTGCGAGCGAAAACGGTAAAACAAGATTGCCACAAAATAGAATTGTATGCTTAGGAATAGCCAGATCATCGCTTTTTTGCTGGGATTATCTGTGGCAGTCAGTGCCCAGAAAAAGCAGATACGTTTTCAGCATTATACGACGGATGACGGCTTGTCGCAAAATATGATTGATTGCATGCTTAAGGACCACAAGGGATTTATGTGGTTTGGCACATGGAACGGACTTAATCGTTTCGACGGATATACTTTTGTGTGTTATAAGCAAAACAGCAGTGATCCTTACAGCCTTTCAAACAATTTTGTGCGGAGTATTTGTCAGGATGCTAACCACAACATCTGGATCGGCACACGCAATGGATTGAACCTGTATCTTTACCGACAGGATAAATTTATCAGGTATTTTGCAGGTAAGGATTCGGTGAGCATTTGTTCCAATGAAATCAACGTTGTATATTACGATAGTCAGGGATACCTGTGGATAGGTACCGCCCGTAATGGCCTCGACAGACTTACTCTTGATAAAGACAGCAGAATTTTAAGTATTAAACATTTTGGTGCCGGTCCGTCCGATACTCAGCTTTCCAGCAATAGCATCCTGTGTCTGTATGAGGATGGGCAGCATAACCTTTGGGTGGGTACGCAGGCCGGACTGAATCGCTTTAATTACCGAACCCAGACTTTTGTGAAACTGTTTAACAATCCCTCCGATGCCGGAAGCCTTTCCTCCAATGTTGTCAATACCATATTTGAGGATCGATACGGAGATCTGTGGATTGGGACTGAGTTTGGTCTTAATCGTATTAACCATAGCAATTACAGAATTGAACAATATGTTTTCAATCCCGATAATCCCTACAGTTTGCCGCATAACGTGGTGCGTGATATTGTGGAGGACCTGCAGGGCAACCTGATTGTAGGTACCTTGGGCGGTTTGGGAATCTTTGACCGTAAAAATAGCCGGTTCATCAACTATAAGTACACGCTGCACAATAAGTTTGGTCTGAATAATGATTTTGTCAACTGCCTGCTTTCTGATACCGAAGGAAATCTTTGGATTGGAACCGAAAAAGGGGGTATCAACCATTATAATGTCTTTCAGCATCAGTTTGAATTTTTTGAAAACGAAATGGGTAACCCCAACAGCCTTAGTTTCAATACTATCAATTCTATTTTTGAGGATGAAAAATTTTTATGGATTGGCACGGCTGGGGGTGGCCTAAATATTTATCACAAGAAGCAGCGGAAATTTTATCATTTTCGTCACGATGCGCATCGTTCGGTTTCAATATCGAGCGATTTTGTTTCGGCTATTCTCAGGGATCAACAGGGCAATGTATGGATTGGTACCTGGGGACAGGGTTTAAACATGTTGAGGAAAGGTGAGGAACTCAGTGGAAATTTCATACATTTTTCCGCCGACGGGCAGCCCGGCAGTCTGGTAAGTGCATTTGTTTCATCTATCACACAGGATAGCCATGGCCGTTTGTTTGTGGGAACGCTTGGGGGGCTGTCCATAAAGGATGCCCAGAAGCATATATTTCAGACCTTTACAGGTAAGGGTGCTGAACCTATTGAAAGAATTGGCTGTCTGCAATTCGATATCCAGGAAAATCTATGGATAGGTACTGAAAACGGGCTTTTTCAAATTATCCCAGCCCAAAACGGAAGGATCGATCCCTATCTGAGTACCTACAATGTCTATCGTAACGTTCCCGGCGATAATCATAGCCTGAGCGGAAACTATATCATTTCTATCTGTTCCGATCCTATGGGACGAATGTGGTTGGGAACATACGGCAATGGTCTCAACCTGATGATTCCCAGCGAAAATGCAAAAACAATCCGTTTCGTTTCCTATGACGAGCGCGATGGTATTTCCAGTAATGTGATATATGGTATTCTGCCCGATCGTGAGGGAAATTTGTGGTTGAGTACCGACAACGGGCTTACCAAATTTAACCCCGATAATAAATCAGTAAAATGTTATTACGAGAACGATGGCTTACTGAATAATCAATTTTACTGGTCGGCATATTTCTCTAACTCTGAAGGAAAGATGTATTTCGGTGGGATGAATGGGCTGACAGCTTTTTATCCCGATCAGATAAAGGATGACCCCAATCCTCCCAGGATTGCATATACCGATTTCAAAATATTTAATACCTCTGTCCGTGTGGGGCAGAAATATTTCGGAAAAGTATCGTTACCGCAGGCGATATGTGAGACACAGGAAATTGTACTTTCCTACAAAGCCAATGAGTTCTCCATTGAGTTCTCTGCCCTGCATTATAATCAGCCGGCCAAGAATCAGTTCATGTACAAGCTCGAAGGATTCGACCAAAACTGGAATCTGGTTGATGCCCGACGCCGTTTTGCAGTGTATACCAACCTCAAAGGTGGTAAATATACTTTCTGGGTAAAGGCTGCTAACAATGACGGGGTATGGAACAATAAACCGTTAAAAATTAACATCCGTATTATTCCCCCTTTCTGGGCTACCTGGTGGTTTAGGGGCATGATGATTGTCCTCCTTATTGCTACTGTAATTGCTTACAACCGTATCAGGCTGTATACGTTGGAAAGGCAAAAGCAAAAACTGGAACGACTGGTTGAACAACGAACTGCACTGATAGAACAGCAAAAGCAGGAACTGTATCGTCAGGCTACCCTACTGAGTGAAACTAACAGGGAACTCATTCAGCGTCAACAGCTGATTGAAGGCCAGAAAACCCAGCTCGAGATACAAAATGCAGAGATTATAGAGCAACGTAACCGCCTGATGGAACTCAATAAAAAGGTACAGCTATCACAAAAACAACAGCTGAAACTTTTTACCCATATATCGCACGAATTCCGTACCCCTCTTACGCTTATCCTGTCGCCGGTTGAGCAACTGCTGACCGAAAAGCTGCCTGCACAAATACACAATCAGTTGCAGACCATCTATAAAAATGCCCAACGGTTGCTTCATCTGGTCGACCAGATTATGGAACTGCGTAAAATTGAGTCGGGAAAAAATGAATTACAGCTGATAGAGTCGGATCTGATACGTTATGTGCACGATATTGCCCTGTCGTTTGATGCTGTTGCAAGGGAGCGGAATATCAGTTTTAATACCTATTTTCAGCCAGAGTCGTTGATTACTGCTTTCGATAAGGATAAGGTTGAAAATATTGTTTATAACCTTTTGTCGAATGCTTTTAAATACACTCCCGAGAATAAAAACATTCTGATATATACTGCTTTGACAGAAACGAATGCTGCCGAAAAGGACGAAACTCTTATCATCTCCCCACAGGAAAAACTTCCCTTGTGTAAGCAATATCTCGAAATCAGGGTTATTGACGAAGGTATTGGCATTTCTGCAGAACAAATCCGAGATATTTTTAAGCGCTTTTACCGGATCCATAGTCCATACATGCAGAAAACCAAAGGAACGGGGATTGGCTTGTATATTACGCGCGAGATGGTGAAAGAACTTTACGGATATTTATTTGTAAAAAGTAAAACAGGCGAGGGAACCAGTTTCAGGGTATTGCTGCCCCTGACTGATTTTTACCGAAATCTTGGTATCTCAATAGCAAAGATGGAAGCCATACCCTCCACAACCAAACATTCGGCTTTGCATTTGTTTCATGTCAATGAACAAAGCGAAAATCAGGAAATTACAGCATCGACCGGTGCAACGGTTTTGGTTGTCGACGATGATGCAGAGTTGCTGTCGTTTATGACGAATTACCTCACCCAATCTTTTAAAGTCATTACGGCAACTCATGGAAGTGAGGCGCTTAAACTTGCCGAACTGTATATGCCCGATGTAATTATCTGCGATGTAATGATGCCCGAAATGGATGGCATCGAATTGTGTAATCTGTTGAAAAACAATCTGAATACTTCGCATATTCCGGTTATCCTGCTTTCGGCCAAAGCCGAAATAGAAAATTTTGTCGAAGGGCTTGAAACAGGTGCTGATGATTATATGGCTAAACCTTTTCATTTGCCTGTGCTGGCGGCCAAAATCAAAAGCTTTATCGATAACCGTGAGCGGCTCAAGAAATCATTTACCGAACAACTGTATCCAACTGCTAAAGATATGACTACCAACACTGCTGATGAAAAATTTATCGACAAAGCCCTACATGTGGTAAAAGAACACATAGCTGATGCAGATTTCAGCGTTGAGGACTTTGCCAGGGAAATGTGTGTAAGTCGTAGCCTACTACACAAAAAACTCACAGCTATTACCGGACTCTCGGCCAACGAATTTATTATGTCGTTGCGAATGAAAAAAGCCCTTGCTCTGCTCAATACCAACAACACCTCTATTTCCGAAATAGCCTATCAGGTGGGATTTAACGATCCTAAGTATTTTAGCAAGTGCTTTAAAAAATTTTATGGACGTACACCTTCCGAGTACTTCGGTTGATCCCTGCCGGATATTTGTCAGGCTTCGGCATCATCCATTACTGATCACCCATTTTTTGTTGGTTCATATTCCTACCTTATTGAACCAAGGAGTATTAAATTTGTAGGAAGAAAATGACTGAAACAAAAAAAATGCTTTGCGTTTTCAGTTGAAACGACCCTGTTGACGCTGTAAACACAACAAACCGATGAAACGAACTTGCGAGTTCCAGTCGGCCGATGGGCGAATAAAAGAAGGTAAGTATAACCAAAAGGTAGTCAGTAACTTATAAATTTTTTTCGGATGAAGATAGTGTTAACCGCAAAGAACGCAAAGATATACGCAGAGGACGCAAAAGAATTTTTCTTTGC